>Ga0163111_10000032_pt1 | contig 89840 bp, 57 predicted proteins | sample CRUFie1St18metaG_FD_109645 | JGI IMG/M metagenome (GOLD analysis project Ga0163111, IMG submission 109645) | Marine microbial communities from the Costa Rica Dome - CRUD Field 142mm St18 metaG | ecosystem: Environmental > Aquatic > Marine > Oceanic > Photic zone | place: Costa Rica: the Eastern...
TATGAAAGACTTGGAGATCTTCATAGTAGTTTAGGGGATTTAGATCAAGCGCGTGTTTTCTTTGAGCAAGAAACGGAGTTGTTTGAATCCCTTTGTGCATCAGATTCACTGAACGTCTCTTTTAAGAATGGTCTAGCTGTCTCTTATTCTAAACTTGGAGATCTTCATATTCGCTTAGGAGATTTAGATCAAGCGCGTGTTTTCTTTGAGCAAGATTTGGCAATCAGCAAATCCCTTTACGCTTCAGATTCCCTGAACGTCTCTTTTCAGGATGGTCTGGCCAAGTCGTATGGAAAACTGGGAGATCTTCATATTCGCTTAGGGGATTTAGATCAAGCGCGTGTTTTCTTTGAGCGGTATCATGAGATCACAAAATCCCTTTGTGCATCAGATTCACTGAACGTCTCTTTTAAGAATGGTCTAGCTGTCTCTTATTCTAAACTAAGAGATCTTCATATTCGCTTAGGAGATTTAGATCAAGCGCGTGTTTTCTTTGAGCAAGATTTGGCAATCAGCAAATCCCTTTACGCTTCAGATTCACTGAACGTCTCTTTTAAGAATGGTCTAGCGATCTCTTATGTTAAACTTGGTGGAATACATTTAGAGCTAGAGGAGATAGAAAAGAGTATCTCTGCTTTGAAAGAAGCAGAACGATTGTTTAAAGAGTTAGTGCAAGTTTCCCCTAATAATGTAGAGTTTAGTCGAAACCTAGAGACTGTAAAGTCTGCTTTAATAGAATTGGAATAATTGGCCGATTCCCAATTAAGCAAAAGACACAGAGTATTTTATCCTAAAGGATATGTCCCCTTATCTTGTACTTGCTGTTCCTCCCCAAAATCCCACTCGTTTTGAGGTATTCTATCTTTAGAATGTTGTTATTAAGGAGATTGTAAATAGGGGCAGGCAAGTCTGCTGGTAACAATGTGCAAACTTCCAGTGGGGTAAGCAGACTCGGCCGTAGCAGTGTTATGTTTTCTATAGGGGGAGGCAAGTCTGGCGGTAACGATGTGTAAACTTCCAGTGGGGCAAGCAGACTTGCCTATAGCAGTGTTGTGTTTTCTATAGAGGCAGGCAGAGCTGCTGGTAACGATGTGCAAACTTCCAGTGGGGCAAGCAGAACTGTTTATAGAAGCGGCATGTTTGCGATCGGGGCGGGCAGAGTTCGCTGTAGAAGTGGCAGGTTGTCAATCGTGGCCGCGAGACTTGCTTGTAGAAGTGGCAGGTTATCAATCGCGACCGCCAAACTTGTTTGTAGAAGCGGCATGTTTGCAATCGTTACCGCGAGACCTGCTTGTAGAAGTGGCAGGTTATCAATCGTTACCGCGAGCTCTGCCTGCCCCACTGGAAGTTTGCACATCGTTACCGCCAGACTTGCCCGCCCCGATCGCAAACATGCCGCTTCTACGGCGAGCTCTGCCTGCCCCAATCGCAAACATGCCGCTTCTACAGCGAGCTCTGCCTGCCCCAATCGCAAACATGCCGCTTCAGCAGACAAGTCTGCCTGCCCCGCTCGCAAACATGCTGCTTCAGCAGACAAGTCTGTTTGCCCCGCTCGCAAACATGCCGCTTCAGCAGACAAGTCTGTTTGCCCCGCTCGCAAACATGCCGCTTCAGCAGACAGGTCTGTTTGCCCCGATCGCAAACATGCTGCTTCGGCAGATAGGTCTGTTTGCCCCGATCGCAAACATGCTGCTTCAGCAGGCAGGTTTGTTTGCCCCGATCGCAAACATGCCGGTTCAGCAGACAGGTCTGTTTGCCCCAATCGCAAACATGCCGCTTCTACAGCGAGCTTCTACAAGCTGTGGACTATAGAGAAATTAAGTGATAATAGGTTGTAATTCTGCCCTAAAAGATGGTTCGGACAATTAACCAAATCCCCGTCAGTACTGCCCCACCGATGAGAGCCATTTGCCAAGACTCCATCCCTTCCTCTTGGCCTGCGTATTGATAGCCTCCTGTGCCTGATCCGCCCGCTTTGCTTTTCTTGGAGGAGCCTCCTGTATTGTTGCTTTGGGAGGAAGCAGGCAATTGGTCAAGGATATATTGCAATTTGTCCTTGCTGGCTTGGCTAATGTCGAGCTTTAAGCCTGCATACAAAATCATTCGGGCAATGGCAGGTCGACTTTTGACATTGTTCACCGCAATCGCCAAATCTCGCAACTTCAAGGCATAGCGGTCGCGCACATCCATAAAGTACTCAGGCAGGGTATTGACCAATTCCAACCAAACCTCCTCATAAAATCCGTAGAGGTCTTTGTCAATGGGCATTCCCTGTTCGATGCGTTCGGTATAGGATTCGAGGTCTTTGTACTTCCCCACCAAATGCTTAAGGGTATCCGCATAGCATTGGCTGTGCCATTTATCAGGTAAAACCAAAGGGTGGGTACACAAAACCAATAGGTTCTCCCAATCGCCTTTTCGGAAGGTCGAATGCAAAACTTTGTTGTATTGATAGGAGAAGTAAGGGGCGATAAACTCCACAAAACGAAGGGTATAGGCAGGAGTCTGGGGGAAATTCGTTACGGCTTCCGTTGTGAAAAATCCGAAGCTCCCAGCCTCAAGAAATTGGCACAAACCCTGGTTCTTATATACCATCATATGGAAGGTTCGCAATTCCTCTTGCTCCAATTCATTGAGGAGCTTCAATAGGCTTGTCCGATCGAATTCTCGTCCGCCCTTCACCTTCAAGACCGTTACCTCATTCAATTCAAATTCAGCCAATAGTCTTTTGCGGGCATTCTTGATATGCTTACTGGTAAGTTTTCCGAGCTTTTCGGGGGATATGTTTAAGATCGACAGCGGATTCAAGTATTCCATAGCGCACAATTGTTCAATATCGCCTCTTTACTATATGCAATATACAGAAATAACGTATAGATCCCTATTGTTGTTCGGCCATTGCTAGAATTCGACTCGATAGTTAAAGACAGGCACAAAGCCAAGGGTTTTGATGGCAATAATGGCTTCTTCATCAGGATCATATCGATAGACGAATATATTGGCACGATTGATAAGGTTTTGGATATCAAGCGACATATTCCATGAATACCGTGCTTTGTTTCGCCGAAAGTTCACCCCCAAATCCCACCGAAAATAATCAGGAACTCGCTCCTCAAAGGCCCTCGAATTGTCATAAACGGCCTCACCTGCATCAATTGAAGCAGCTAAGTCAATGGGGATAATGCGTTGTCCGCCTTGCCAAATGACCCGCATATTGAACCCAATGAGGTTTTGTTGGCGTTTGCCCACAGGAAATTCCTTACCCCCCAAGGCATTGAGCAGGTAATTGCTATTGAAACGGGTATTCCGAACCGTGCCGTCAAGGCTCTCATAGCGAGAGTCGAATAAGGAGAGGGTAAATAGGAAGTAATAATATTTGGATAGGAACTTCTCAACGCCCAATTCAATGCCGTAGTTGCGCGCCGTGCCTCCATTGACAAAGGGCTGAGAGACAAGCCCCCCAGAGATATTGACCGCAGATTCGACCGATTGGGAGTCTATGGCTACAGGGATATTGTAGAGGTATTGGTAATAGATCTCGGCCTTAAGATGGAAGTCGCGCGCAAAGTTCCAATCGTAGCCAAGGATATTATGGAGGGATTGGGTGAGTTGGAGGTTGCGGTTGTGGGTATCGTAGATTCCATTGGCATCCACCGATTGGGTGAGGTAGAAGGAAATGGGTTCGATTCGGCTATGGAGGCCAATGCCTGCGCTAATAGATTGCTTGGGGAGGAACTGCCATTTGAACCCCACCCGCGGCTCAATCGAATAATTCCCATTGAGCAATAGATAGGTCGCATGTATCCCCGTATTGAATTGCAAAGACTCATCTCGTCTGTATTGCCATTGACCATAAGCCTGTAGCATATGGGTATTGCCCTGATTGTCGAGGCGGGTGTCAAAGGCCTCTGTATCGAGGTTGAGGATACGCGAGAAGATATTGAAGCCCAAATTGCTATAAATCAAGCCCGTTTTGAGCAAATGCCGAGGACTAAATTTATGGGTTATGCTCGAACTAAGTCGGGCATGGGTATAGGAAAAACGGTTGTCGTTAGTCGTGGTCGGATCAAATTGTCCCGTCAGGGTATCCACTCGGTACTGGGTATACTCCGTGGAGAAGGCCGCAATGGTTTTTAGGAGGGTTTTTTGGTTGTCGAATAGGTAGCTGTGGGTCAGGCCTACAACCCCCATCATCCGAAGGTCTGTTTCATCCTCATTGTCGCGCGGATTTACCCATAGCGTTGAATCCCGAAAAGCCTCTTGTCCTGCATTGCTTCGACCCCCAATCCCAAATAGGCTAAACTTCCCCTTCTTATTAGTAGGCATATAAAGCTTAAAGGAGAGGTCTTGGAAGGTAGGAGTAATGACATTCTCCTCAAAGAAGCCAAACTTATCCAAGAAGCCCAATTGGCTGATAAGGGCAACGGTCGAGTAGCGATAATTGAAGAGGTAGGAGCCTTGCTTACGCTTGGTAAAGGGACCTTCGGCTGCGAATTGGAGGCCTAATGCTCCTGCTTGAATGCTGTATTCGCGGGTATCCGTATTGCCCCTCCGCAATTTGAGGTCGAATACTCCCGAGAGGGCATTGCCGTATTCGGCGGGGAATGCACTCGTAAAGAAGTCGGAATTGGCCAATACGCTATTGCTCAACATGCTGATGCCCCCGCCTGTGCTGCCATCCCCCGAACTAAAGTGACTGGGATTGGGAATCTCAATGCCTTCGACTCGCCACAACAATCCCTTAGGCGAATTGCCCCGAATCACAATCTCATTGCTCTCATCCGAAGCTGATGCAACTCCTGCATAGGATTGTGCCATACGGGCAGGATCTTGAAAGCTCGCGGCATAGCGTTCGGTTTCTTCAACCGAGAATACCCGAGCACTGACCGTTGCCAAAGAATTAAGCGTCCGACTTTTGTTTTGCCTCGGTACAATGAGCACTTCCTTGAGTCTTGGGACTTCCTCCTGCATGCTCAGGTTCAATTGAAGCTGTTTGCCTGAGCTTAGCCATACATCATTGATAAATAGAGATTTATACCCTAAGTATTCAACCTTTAGGTTATGCCTCCCTACAGGAATGCGCTCAATTAAAAATCGCCCCTCATCATCCGTATATGCCCCTTTGAGAGGCTCTACGCTCGTAATGATTACGGAGGCTCCTATGAGAGGAGCCTCCGTATCGTGATCGACCACTTGGCCTTTGATGAGTTGGGTTTGGGCGAATGTTAGGGTTGGGATGGCTACCAACCAACATACCCATAGGATTCTATATCCGACCCATTGCCAAGGTACATACATGGCCTATTGGATGATCAGGGGTTTGAGAATGCGGTCGTAAGCCGATTCGATTTGAAGCATATAATTGCCCTTACCCAATTGACTCAGGTCGAATGGGAGGGTAAGTTTGTCGTATCCTTGGGGTTCGAATTCGCTTTGATGAACCATTTGTCCCATGGCATTCCATATCCGAACGCGCCCCCATTCTTCTACATGGTATAGGTCAAGGGAGAAGGAGCCACTCGAAGGATTCGGATAGATATTGGCATCCAACCTCTGGAGTATGCTAACACTTGCCTCAACGATATTCGAATAGTCAATGGAACCATCTAAATTGTAGAGCTTCACCCGATAGAAGGATTTGCCTACCCAAGGTTCTGTATCCGTATACGTATATTCGAGTCTTTCATTGCTCATAATTGCAGCAGGCTCTTGGTGAAGGGCTTCGAAGGCGACTCCATCTGTTGAGCGTTCTACCTCAAAGGTCATGGTTCCCTTTTCGCCTTGTGTCGTCCAACGCAAAAGTACTTCATTGCCTACAGGAAAAGCTTCCAACGCGAGTTGTTCTACAGGGAGAATCGTTTGTCCGTATCGCCCAAAAAATACATCAAAATCTCCTGTGCTGGTAAGAGGAGCAGAACTTGTACCTGGGTCAAAGTCGACAGTGTTGGCGAAGTATCCTGTGATATAGATGTTTTCGTCTCCATCCACATCTATGCTATATCCGATATCGGGATTGGCGGCTCCGAGCTTATGCGCCCATAGGTAGCTGCCCCATGTATCATATTTGGCAAAAAATACATCCAAGGAACCAGAACTGGTGAGATAGGCTTGCCCTTCTTTGGGCTTAAAGTCTACCGTTCCTTCAAAGAAGCCACATACATAAATACTCCCTACATCATCGAATGCAATATCATAGATGCGCTCTGTTCCTGTGCCGCCTATTTTATTGACCCAAATCAATGCCCCTGTGTCGTCATATTTCCCAAGGATGATATCGAAAGACCCATTGCTACTCAGTACCTTTTGTCCCAAACTCGGATCAAAATCGGCACTTCCTTCAAAATAACCTGCCAAGGTAATATGTTGGTTCATGTCTAAGGCCAATCGTAAACCTACATCTTGCATGCTTCCTCCCATACTTTGCGCCCAAAGATAGGTTCCTGCCGAATCATACTTTGCTAGGAAGATGTCTTGGCTTCCATTAATGCTATTCAAACGATTGGGAGCCACGCTTGCATCGAAGTCTACACTGGTCGAATAACTCCCTGTTACATAGAGGTTGGCGGCATTGTCAATCAATATATAGTTGGCCTCATCATAAGAAGGACTACCAAAGTGATTGACCCATCGGTAATTTCCTGCCGTATCGTATTTGGCAATGAAAATGTCTTTGTTGCCAACACTCATTTCATAAGCATTACTGGCACTCGGATCAAAGTCTACTGTGCCTAAAAAACCTCCCACCAAGTATACATTGCCTGCGGCATCGGCCTTTATATCATTGACGGTTTCGGTATTGTCTCCTTTGAGGCTTTGTGCCCATAGGAAATTCCCTGAATTATCGTATTTGGCAAAGAAGATATCGGTACCTCCTGAGTCTACTAGGATAGAGGTTCCGAGGTCGGGATTAAAATCAACGGTATCGCTAAATATCCCTGTGATGTAGATATTGCCGTGTGCGTCGAGAAATAGGGTTTCGGCCACATCAAGGCTTTGCCCACCTATGCTTTTAACCCAAAGTAGGTTTCCTGTAGGGTCGTATTTCCCGAAAAAAACGTCTGAATCCCCATTACTTGTAAGGGTAGTGGTGGTAGTACCTGGATCGAAATCGACAATGTCGGAGAAGGTTCCGACGAGGTATACGTTCCCTCCATTATCGGCTTGAATGCCTCGGCCGATATCAACCGAGATGCCTCCCAATTTATGAACCCAATCGTATTCTTGTGCGGAAGCAAATGAGAAAGGTAGTAGTAAACTTAGAAAAAGCAGCAGGTGATGATTTAGTGTAGAGGTGTTCTTCATTATATCTGAATTTTTTGCTTCATTCTACAATTTAATATATTCGATAAGTATGCCAAAACTCTTTCATGTAATCTGTACATTCTCCCTCAACAATTATTCCTGTGATGATGAGGTGTTATATATTCATGGGATATCCATTGTTCGCAGATTGGTTCTGCTGATATATTTTCATAGCTTTATTGCATGAAAATGCCCTTAACATAGGCTAAGGGCATTGACTTAATTCTCTATTAAAGAAGCTGATTATGAATAAAGTAGTAAAAAACGCCCATGAGGCCATTCAGGATATTCAGGATGGCTCAGTGTTGATGCTGGGGGGATTTGGCTTGACGGGGCTGCCCGAAAATAGCATTTCGGCCTTAGCTGAAAAGGGGGTAAAAGACCTCGTGTGCATTTCTAATAATGCAGGAGTGGATGGGTTTGGGATTGGGATTCTATTGGCAAATCGCCAAGTTCGTAAGATGATTTCGTCTTATGTGGGAGAAAATGCAGAGTTTGAACGGCAATTGCTTTCTGGGGAGTTAGAGGTGGAGCTAATTCCACAAGGAACATTGGCCGAAAGATGCCGTGCGGCAGGGGCAGGAATACCTGCTTTTTATACGCCCGCAGGATATGGAACGGAGGTAGCAGAGGGCAAAGAGGTACGCTGGTTTAATGGAAAGCCTCATCTATTGGAACATGCCTTCAATGCACAGTTCGCAATTGTCAAGGCATGGAAAGGAGACACGCATGGAAACCTTATCTATAAAGGAACCTCTCGCAACTTTAACCTTGCTATGGCTATGGCAGGTAAGATAACCATTGCAGAAGTAGAAGAACTTGTGCCCGCAGGGGAGTTAGATCCAAACATGATTCATACGCCTGGTATCTTCGTACAACGCATCTTCCAAGGCACGAATTACGAAAAGCGCATTGAAAAACGAACCGTCAGAACACGTGAGTAATCCCTTCTATCCTTTTATCTATACGCAAACATCATGGCATTAACAAAAGATCAAATTGCACAAAGAATTGCGAGAGAGTTACGTGATGGGTATTACGTAAACCTCGGTATTGGTATTCCAACGTTGGTAGCCAATCATATCCCAGAAGGGATATTTGTCACGCTTCACTCTGAAAATGGCTTATTGGGGATGGGGCCTTTCCCATATGAAGACGAGGTTGATGCAGATCTCATCAATGCAGGGAAACAAACGGTTACGACCTTGCCAGGTTCTTCTATCTTTGATTCATCTATCAGCTTCGCAATGATTCGAGGAGGTCATATTGACTTGACGGTATTGGGGGCGATGGAGGTTTCGCAAGATGGAGACATTGCCAATTGGAAGATCCCTGGCAAAATGGTGAAAGGGATGGGGGGCGCAATGGATCTCGTAGCAGGAGCCGATAATATTATTGTTGCGATGCGTCATACTAACCGAAAAGGTCAATCCAAATTGCTAAAGCGTTGTAGCCTGCCTATTACAGGGGTTCGTTGTATCAAGAAGGTAGTGACGGATCTTGCAGTGTTGGAAATTAAGGACGGGGCTTTCCACCTACTAGAACGAGCCCCTGGGGTTTCTGTAGAGGAAATCAAGTCCAAGACAGAAGGAAAGCTTGTCATTCCTGATGAGGTTCCTGAGATGCAGTTTGCATAAGCTGAGAAGGGGGGCTTGGATTTGTTCCAAAAGCTTTCAGCTAACTATTGTCCCACTAATCTAGATATGGGAGAGGCTTGGGAAGTTAGCCCTTCCTCCTTGGTCGGGGGAAGGAGAGGATGATAGAAGTCGCCCTAATAAACTGATAGCGAATTTTTTATATACGTATACTTTGTCTCAACAATGCCTCTAATACAGTATTTTACCCACTTTTGCCTCCTTTCTAGGAAGGAAGATTGTCCTATAAGCCTTTCCGAAAGTAGGATGCTAGGGGAGCTAGTTACTCGAAGAACTCTGAGCAGAAGAGGAGCCACTTTCAGTAGAATCCCGAACATTTTCTATCTATTGGGGGTTTTATGGATGCTAGGCTTAATGGCCTGTTCTCAAACATCAGCAGAGGAAAAAGCCCATAGCGTATTGTTTGAGAAGATCTTTCTCGATACAGGTACGACCTTCCGAGGGGTGAATTTAGGGGATAGTTTAATTGTGGCGGAACAAAAGGAGGCGAATTCTCCTAAGCATAGGGATCTATGGGGATTGGCCTATGAATATCAAGTCAGCTCAGAACAGCGTTTTAAGATTGAATACTATATTGACAACCTCAAAACGGGCAAGGAGACCAATCGAATTATCTCTATCATTGGGAATATATTCATTGAGAATGAGATTGAGACGGCTAAGTTATACAATGAGATTGTGCGATACTTTCAACGCAAATATGGCCCGCCTATAGGAAAACATGGGGCATATATATGGGAGAATAAGGTCAATAATATTGAAATTCGGCTTACACTATATGAAGAGAGTAGGGGACTAAGCGTTAATTTTATTGACCTAACACCTCTATAATTATATTTTGGATAATAACCACAACACATGAAGATATATACGAAAAGGGGAGATAAGGGAGAGACGTCGTTAATTGGGGGAACGAGGGTGCCTAAGCACCATACCCGAATCGAAGCGTATGGAACCGTAGACGAATTGAATAGTTATATGGGGCTCATTCAGTCACAGCCTGTGATGGAGAAGATTCCAGAGCTTCAGAAGCAGATTCTGGCTATCCAAAACCAATTGTTCTCCTTGGGTTCTATTCTCGCCAGCGATCCCAAGAAGTCTCGCATGAAGCTACCCGAAATTGTAGAGGCTGATATTGAGGCTTTGGAGAAGAGTATAGACGAGATGGAGGGAGAGCTACAACCTTTACGCAATTTTGTGTTGCCTGGCGGGCATCCTGCGAATGCCATGGCGCATCTTGCTCGGACAGTATGTCGAAGAGCAGAAAGACGGGTTGTTGCCCTCAATGAAACAGAAGAAGTACTCAATCCTGTTTCCATTCAATTTTTGAATCGCTTGTCTGATTGGTTATTTGTACTGAGCCGCTATATTAGCCACCATGCGGGAGCAGAAGAAATCTTATGGAAGCCATAAAGAAGTGCGTAATAGTTAATACAAATGTAAAATTCTCTCTACCTAATTAATAGCTAAAAATTAGTAATTTGCTAACCTCAAACATCTTTTCCATAAGCCCGATACATAGGCTTGAACTTTATTAAGAATATGAAGAACTACATAGAGCAATTCTCACAGCAATTAGAACAGGCTTTGACCATTGCCCAATCGGCTACTATTCGTCCTAAGCAATCAGACATTCGCAATGTCGTGATTACAGGTCTAGGAGGATCCGCATTTGGTGGCGAAATCGTCCGAAATTATATTGCGAAATCTTGCCAAGTTCCTTTCAATATCAATCGGGAGTATGACATTCCTGCTTATATAGGGAAGCATACCCTCTTTATTACTGCTTCTTACTCAGGGAATACAGAGGAAACCTTGTCGGCTTATGAACTCGCAGTAGAACAAGGGGCTGAAATTGTGTGTATTACGTCTGGAGGCAAACTGAAGGCATCGGCAGAAGCAAGAGGATATGATTATATAGAACTTCCTAAGGGATACCCCCCACGAGCTGCAGCAGGATTTTCGGTTGTCCAGCAGCTAGAAATCTTGAAAGCATATGGCCTAATAGGGGACTATGAAGCGGATTTGAAGGAGGCGATTAGCCTTGTGAAGAACTTTGCTGATCATGAAGAGGTTAAGCAGTTGGCTGCGCAAATGAAGGGCAAAATAGGGGTACTATATTCTTCAGAACCTATGGAATCTATTGCAATTCGTTGGAGACAGCAAATTGCCGAAAATTCTAAGCAGTTGGCATGGCATCATATTGTTCCTGAGATGAACCATAATGAACTGGTGGGTTGGATGTTCCCGAAAGAGTTGATGGAAAAGATGATGGTTCTATTCTTAGAAAGTGGGTACGACCATCCTAGAACGAGCCTTAGAGTGGGTATCAATGATGAAATTATCCGAAAGCATACGCAGAATGTGTGTCATATCCATGCAAAAGGAGATTCTCATCTTGGCCAAATCTTCTATTTGCTTCATTATGGAGATTGGTTGTCTTTCTATTTGGCAGAAGAGAACGATATTGACCCTGTTCCTGTGAAGGTAATTGATTACTTGAAGAGCGAATTGGCAAAACATCCATAGTGGAATAGATATACCCTATCTGAATAAAAGCAATAGCGAACTGACAGAAGCCAGTTCGCTATTGCTTTTATTGTATATGTATCAGAAGGAACTCACAGAGCGAGTTACGCTTCTGCCTAATGACTAAGCGGGAGTGTCTTTTCTGGGAGGAATAACTTTCACAGGAGGTTTCTCACTTACAGGAGGTTTCTCGTTTACAAGCGGTTTTTCACTTCTGCTTTTGGTCTCTCCTCGTTTTTCTGGTTTCGCTTTGGGAGGGGCAGGATTCTTCTTGAGGTTCTTTTTGGGAGACATGATAATGACCATACGTTTCCCTTCCATTTTAGGCCGAACTTCTACTTTTCCTACTTCTGATAGCTTCTCCACAAACTCATCCAGTAATGCTCTTCCTCGATTGGTGTAAAGGATACTTCGCCCTCGGAAGTGAACATAAGCCCTTAGTTTATGCCCTTCTGATAGGAACTTCTCAGCATGCTTAAGTTTAAAGTTGAAATCGTGGGTGTCTGTGTTTGGCCCAAACCGAATCTCTTTCATGGTAACGGTTTGTTGTTTGGCCTGTGCCAATTTCTTCTTCTTCTTTAACTCATACTTGAACTTAGAGTAATCGGTGATTCTACAAACAGGAGGATTGGCTGTTGCTACAATCTCTACTAAGTCCATGCTTCTTTCCTCCGCCATTCGGAGGGCTTCTGACAATGTGTAGATTCCATTTTTGGAGGAATCCTCCAACCCTACTACACGAACTTTGTGCGATCGAATTCTGTGATTGATTCTGTGTTCGTTTTGGGGTCTTCTTCTGATTGGTCTTCGATTCGGTTTTCTTCTTTTGCCCAAAATAGTAACGTTTTGTTCTAAATATTCTTCTTTGTGAATGAAATAATAAAAAAAGAGATTGTCCATCAAATAGTTGATGACTTATACGACATTAATAAAAAAATCGTAGATAACCAACTATTCGATGAACAAACTGCTTATTTATCTTTAAATGTCTTTAGTCACGTGCTAACATTTCCTGAATCAGCCCATTAAAGAAGGTGATAAACTCCTCCTCTGTTTGGGTTCCAATGTTTCCTTCTTTACGCTTACGAACAGCGACTGATCCTGTAGACTGCTCTTTTTCTCCTATAACGAGCATATACGGATACTTGTTTACCTCTGCATCACGAATTTTTCGTCCGACTTTTTCGCTTCGGTAATCAACGCTCGCCCGAATATGATGCTGCTTAAGCTTATTGGCAAGGCGCTCACAATGTGGATTATATCTATCGCTAATTGGGAGAATAATCACCTGCTCAGGAGCAAGCCATAAGGGGAAATCTCCTCCAGTATGTTCAATCAATACTGCAATAAATCGCTCCAATGAACCGAAAGGTGCTCGGTGAATCATCACAGGTCGATGGCGAGCATTATCAGCTCCGATGTATTCGAGCTTAAAGCGCTCTGGCAGTTGATAGTCTACTTGAATGGTTCCCAATTGCCATTGGCGCCCAAGTGCATCTTTCACCATGAAGTCAAGCTTTGGGCCATAGAAGGCTGCTTCTCCCAATTCTGTAACAGTATTGAGCTCCTTTTCTTTTGCTGCTTCAATAATGGCACTTTCAGCTTTATCCCATTCCTCATCTCGCCCAAAATACTTTTCAGGTTTTTCTGGATCTCTAAGGGATATTTGCGCTACATAATCTTTGAAATCAAGGATTTTAAAGATGTATAGTACAATGTCAATCACCTTCTTGAATTCTTCCTTTACCTGATCTGGACGACAGAAGATATGTGCATCGTCTTGTGTAAAGCCCCGAACCCGTGTAAGGCCATGTAGCTCTCCACTTTGTTCGTATCGATATACGGTTCCGAATTCTGCGAGTCGGACGGGTAACTCTTTGTATGATCGAGGCCTAACCCCATAAATCTCACAATGGTGTGGACAGTTCATGGGTTTTAGCAAGAATTCCTCGTCAGCCTTGGGAGTCTTAATGGGTTGGAAAGAATCCTCTCCATACTTTTGGTAGTGACCAGAGGTCATATAGAGTTCTTTCTTCCCGATATGAGGCGTTACAACGGGCATATACCCATGTTCAACCTGTACTTGTTTTAGGAAATTCGACAATGTTTCTCGTAGAAGCGTTCCTTTAGGCAACCAAAGTGGTAGACCAGCTCCTACTTTCTCAGAGAAGGCAAAAAGCTCTAGTTCCTTTCCTACTTTTCTGTGGTCGCGCTTTTTCGCCTCTTCAATCATTGCAAGGTGCTCCTTCAACTCTTTCTTTTTAGGGAAAGAGATGGCATATAGACGAGTCAGCTGCTTATTCTTTTCATCTCCTCGCCAATAGGCTCCTGCAACATTGGTGATTTTCATGGCCTTAATCACCTTCGAATTCGGGATATGTGGACCTTTACACAAGTCTACAAAGCTTCCTGATTCGTAGAAGGTAATCGAACCATCTTCTAAGCCTTCGATTAACTCGACTTTATAGGGATTGTTTCGCTCTTGGTAATGGGCAAGCGCATCGGCTTTGCTCACTTTTTTTCGGAGGAAAGTTTCTCCAGAACGTGCTAGCTCTAAGAACTTCTTTTCAATCTTCTCAAAATCTTCGGGGCCAAAGTTGGTTTCCCCAAAATCAACATCATAATAGAACCCTTTTTCTATTGGAGGGCCAAAGCCAAGTTTGGCCTCTGGATAATAGTGTAATATGGCCTCTGCCATGATGTGAGCAGAAGAATGCCAAAGTGTTTGCTTGCCGTCCTCATCTCTCCATGTGAGGATCTCTATCGTCGAGTCCGTCTCGATCGTTCGATTGAGCTCCTGCACTTGTCCGTTCACTTTGACCGCAAGGGCCACCCGCGCCAATCCTGCGCTGATGTCCTGAGCAATTTCTGCTCCTGTAATGCCTTTGGCATACTGGCGATATGAGCCATCTGGCAACATAATCTGAATCTGTTCAGCCATATTTATAATAAACTTTAAAAACTGTCTCGTCTTATAGGGATAATTATAATGTTAAGTTTGAGGCTATAACTGGCAAAGTATACTTATGATGAAACGCGGCAAAATTACAGATAGTATAAGCAAGCACCAAATATAAAAGCCGCCCTTTTTGGATAAAAAAGTAAAAAAGCTAAGGCTATACAACCAATTTCCCTGTTGTTGTTAGGCATCCTTGAAATAGTTCCCAGCCCCTAATTGTCGGATAACCAAGGGAGCAAATAACCTGCTGAATAGGAGAGGAGCCAGAAGGTTGCGTAGCCATAGAGAAAAGTTTGTTGAGGGAAGATAAGAGGCCGCATTCTTGACGGCTTTCTTTTGCATTTTTTCTATGGTTGGACGGAGTTTACGCTCATAGGATTCGAATCCTTTAGGAGATTGATATTTGGCCAGTTCTTCTGCCAATACATAGGCTCCTGTCATGGCCATGGATGCCCCTTGACCCGATAAAAGGGTGATACAATAGGCTGCGTCTCCTATTAGAGCTACCCGATTTTTGTGCCAAGAACCTTGGATTTTGATTTGGGATACTTCGTCGAAATAGAGGTTGGGGTCCTGTTCGGCTATGGATAGGATATCAGGGACTGGATGAATGAAGTCTGCAAATTCCTTATACAATATGTCTACCTTCTCTCTATGATTGAGCCGAGGTAATGGATCTGATTTGAATACAAATAAGCTTGTACTCATTCCATCTCCAGAGGTATAGGTCATAATTTGGCGTTTGGGACAAAGCATGGACAATACCTCGCCTTTCTTGACAGGAGTCGAAACATTATGTATCAAGCCCGCTACATAGTATCCTAACTGGAATACCTTTACTTCATGGCGGCTATATACCAATCGTCTCACATTCGAATGGATACCATCTGCGCCTACTACATAATCGAAGGACTCTTGTTGTCCATCTTCAAAGGTGACTTTGACCTCTCGTTCTGTTTGCGTAATCTCTGTAATAGATTGGTTGAAACGTATGTTTACTAAGTCTTTGATTTTTTGGTATAGAATATCGACAAGGTCGGTACGAAGGAAGTTAAAGAGTTTACCTTTGGTTAAGTTGCGCAGGGTTGATATATCAAGGGAGAGGCTCTTTTTGCCTTTCTCCGTGAATTGTTGGATACGGTTTGAATGATGGTCGCGCCGTTGAAGTTCGGAGAGGAGTCCCATTTGTTCGGCTACATATACCCCTGAAGAGAAGAAATCAATCATATACCCATTGTTCCGAAGGGAATCTGCCTTCTCAATCACAATGGGTTCAAAGCCTTTTTCATGAAGGAAGTATGCGAGTGTGAGGCCTGCAATTCCTGCTCCTGATATCAATACCTTAGGTTTGTCCATGAGAATAGGTTGTTTGTTTTATACAAATGATAGGAGATCAATACTTCTGCAGTTTTTGGGAAAGCATCCCCCTATCTGTCTGGATATGAAGGATGTATAGGCCTTTAGGTAATGCTTCTATTGAGAGGTCGAAACTCCTTGTAGGAGGTATGTGCCAATATTCTAGTCGTTTTCCTGTGAGGGTGAACAAACTGATGCCTTCAATCCATCCTTTTGGTACATTGATATGAGTATGTGTTGAGGCTGGGTTTGGGGCAATGGATACAGTATACGGAATGGATTGGGGAAAAGATAGGGGCAGAATGCAGCTAACCGAATCACTGGGACCTTCAAACAATACCCCATTGTCGATATACCAAGTTTGCCATTCTCCTCCAGATTGTTGCTCCCAATCGTTAATCGTAAAGGTATGGTCTCCCGTTGGGGTTCCTTGTACTTTATATACCTTGATGCTTTCTTGGTTGAGGTTCCAATGGAGGGGCAGGCCAGGGCTACAACTCTCAGGAGCCACATCGGGAAGGGCACAATTCGGTTGGATGAAATAGGCATTATCATCATAGGTAGGCGCTTCTCCGAATACCCGCGCGAACCCATTGGGCTCCATGCATATAGCCGTATACTCGTCGCAAGCGATTCCTTTGGCGATATAACCATAGTCTTGGTAAATACGGGCGAGGAAAGTCAAATGCCTCCCCTTGCGATCGGGATTGTCGTAGTGGGTATCAGTGATTACGTTCTCTAAGTAAGGTATTCGGAGAAAAGGGAGGGTATCAACTGTCATATAAGTATTGTAGGGATCAGATAGGGCTTCCGTAGAGGTTACCGTTCCATTTTCAGCAGAGAAATAATATCCTCCCAGAATTGCCATACCTGCACTTGTGCCGCCTATTGGGAGGGTTCTCGCTTGCAGGCCGAGGTTAATGAGGGAGTCAATAGGGGTATCTCTCCAATAGGATATATATTCCCATTGGTCGCCTCCTGCAAACCAAATAGCTTCTGCTTCCATGATTCGTTGTTGAATGTAAGGATCGTAGGCAGCAGAAGCATCATGAAATACAAGGGTTTCTACTGAGTGGATATCCACCCCTAAATCGGAATAGAAATAATCGTTGTACCCATCTGTACCACTGGTTCGGAGCACCAAGATATCGCCCCCATCAGCGCGCTGTAGGAACCACCGCATTGCCTCATCATGTTCGGTTGCGCCACCCATCATGCATATCCCTCCTGTAGGATTCGTTAGGGTATCGTTGGGGTTTCCTGTGAGATAGGAAGTATAAGATTGACTAAAGGAAAGAATAGGTAATATTACCCAAAGGAGAGTCCAAACAAGTTTCATAATAGGAGGAGAAATAAGGGTGGGTATTCGAAGATGATTGTTCGAATATACCTAAATTTTCATCAGAGTCTATTATGGAATGTGAGATTAGAAGGGAGGGGATACGAATCTATTGGGAGGAGTTTTTGCTTAAAGAGCGTCTATATGCTTGAGGAGATAGGGAGGTCATTTGTTTAAAAAAGCGAGAGAAGTGAGAAGGAGCTGAGAAATGGAACATATAGGCAATTTCTGAAAGGTCTTTTTGGGAGAACCGAATGGCTTTTTTTATCTCTTTCAGTAGAACCTTTCGAATGATTTGTTGAGAGGTTTTGCCAAAATGCTTTTGACACAATTTATTGAGATGGGTTCGACTGATGTCAAGGGTATGAGCGAAGGATTGCACAGTGTGCATATTGTGTATTTCGCTTGCTAGCAAGTGGAGGAATGCCCGTGTTTTGGAGTCTGCGAGAGCCACTTGTAAACGATCATAGGTGCGACCATATAGTTGGTTGAGGCGCAAAAGGAGATAATGCAGCAAAGACTTGATAATCTGGGGGCTATCTTGTGTATGCGTTTGAAGTTCAGTGTTAATCTCTGTGAGGATTGTATGATACTTATGGAACAAATGAGCCTCTAGCGGCAAGAAAGGCATGTGGTTTTGGGTAAAGAAGTACCCAAATTGGTAGAGAAAGTTCTTGTCATGAAAGAATGTGTCGAGAAAGTCTCCTTGAAGGATAAGACAAGTCCCTTTTTCTAAGGCAATTTGATCGGTTTGATTGATTTGATTAGGTCGTATAAACAAAATACTATGGTCTACCAATTGGATTGGTTCCATGTCTAATTGGTAGATACCTGAAGCTTTCTCCAATAACATAATGGCATAGCAGGACATGACATAAGGGTTCTTATGGGGATGAAATTCCTGTACGCTAGTGATATTAATGAGTAGTTCGGGGCTATACTTGTGTCTTTTAGGTATATGTTTTTTCATTCGATTACCTTCTCCCAACTTCGTACTAAACACCCTAAATGCGAAATCAAATTGTTTTTTGCAAGCAAGTGACTGGAAATATTCGGGGGGATGTTAGGAATCTTGTAGGTTTTATATATAAAACCCTGAAGTAGGGGAGGGAAGTCTATTCTTCATGAGAGAATAGGAGGAAAGGCAGAGGTTTCTTTACTATTTGAAGGGTTTTATAAGGAAGAGACGATGGAAAATCAGACATATATCTGAAATGATTACATCTCTTACCCTTTTCTATCCGAAACTTATAGAGAGAACTCTGTAAAACAATCCTTCATTCGTCAATTGTTCTCGAAAAAAACATCATTTTCATGATAAATCTTACATTTTTGATATCTTTTAGTTACCCTTTGCCGTCTATAGGTATATATATATGAATCCCTGTTAGGGAAAGAATCAAAAATGATTTCATAAATTTGTATTATCCTAATTACTTTAGCGTATCGTTTAATTTATACTTAAATAAAACCCTATCAAATAACTATCCTAAAAAATGAGTGCAAATACAAACAACAAACTTCAATGGATTACCATCTGTTTACTTGCCGCTATTCTCGTAATGGAAGTCATACAAGTTACTTCCTCCGTGCTCCCCGAACAAAATAATGATGCTGTAAGCGGAGATTTGCAAGCCTTAAGCCTTCGTTCAGCCAAGGAAGAAGCCAAAGATGAACTAACTGCCAAAAGCCTATCCTCTTCATTAGGATCTTTAGGATCATTCAGCGTAGAGTCTCAGTGCAAAGGAGATTGTGACAACGGTAAAGGAATCTTCTATTATCCAAATGGAGATATCTATAAAGGAGAATGGAAGAAGTCTCAACGTGATGGCCAAGGTGTTTATGCAATGGTGAATGGAGATGAGTATAGAGGGAATTGGAAGAAGGACAAAATGGAAGGCTATGGTATCTATCATTATGGCAATGGAGATGAATACGAAGGATACTTTGTAAAGGACAAAATGAACGGTGAAGGAACCTATAAATTCGCAGATGGAGGCTCCTATGAAGGAGAGTGGGTAGAAGACAAGCAAAATGGAGAAGGCGTGATGCGCTACGCGAATGGTACAGTCATCTCAGGAGTCTGGACAAATGGCAAAGCAAAAGGTACGGCATTGTTCTACTACAAAAATGGTGATATCTACGAAGGGGACTTCGAAAACAATAAAAGACATGGTACAGGTACATTGACTACCCATAAAGGAGCTGTGTATGAAGGAGAGTGGATGAATGGACGTAAGCAAGGAATGGGGAAATATACCTTTACATCAGGTACAGAGTATGAAGGTGAATTCAAAAGCGGTCGGATGACAGGTAAAGGAAAGATTGAGACTGCATTTGGAATTGTATATGAAGGAGATTTCTTGAATGGCCAATACCATGGAGAAGGAACCATTACTTATACCAATGGCGATACCTACAAAGGTGAGTGGCGTACAGGCAAGAAGCATGGAACAGGTAGCTATAAGTATGCTAGCGGCGATGAATACACAGGAGAATGGAACCTCGATAAGCGACAAGGACATGGCGTTTTCTCTTATGCCGACGGAGCTTCCTACGATGGAGAGTTTAGAGCAGGTAAGAGACATGGAGAAGGAAGATATACCAAGTCTACAGGAGAAGTTGAAGAAGGAATGTTCAACTATGGTCGTTTCATCGGTGCAAGTAGCGAATAAGCCAACGGCTTTTATATAGATAAGATGTGAAGGGATTTGCCTATTGGGCAAATCCCTTTTTGCTTTCAGCAACTAAGGCTCGTATCTTTGCCCAACCTTCTAAACTACCTAAGCGACTAGGAAGATGATAATAGAAATCCTTATTGGTTTTGCCTTAGCAGCCATATCCATACTCGCAGTACGGGCGATTTTCAAGCAAAAGGATCATGCCTTCTGGCGGCAGGGGCTGATTCTCGCGGCTTTGGTTTATGTGGGCTTTGCGTTATGTTTAGGAGGAACAGGCAATTGGATCGGGATTGAATTGGGGGGCGTCGTTTTATATGGGGTAATTGCTTATATGGCGAAAGGGCGACGTTATGCAATACTTGCGCTAGGGTGGGGATTGCACATTTTGTGGGATGTATTGCTGCATTCAGGAGGGCATCCTACTTATGTTCCGCATTGGTATCCTGGCGTATGCATTGGATTTGATATTGCCATTGCCTTATACATTGGAAGTAAACTATTGAATACATCTACATCACAAACGGTTAGCCCTTCTTAGGGCTGAGCACAAGATTGTTATGAGAAATATATCTATGAGACATTTTATTTATTTACTCATCCTATGCCTAGGTTTTGGTTTTATGGGATGTGGAGGAGAAGAGGCCAATGATGCTACGGGTGATGCGGTAGCGGCCAGTGAATCAACTGCGGAAACGGATGCGGAAAGTGAAGGAAAGTTCTTGGCGAAGTCGGCCTCAGCCGTAGTCGGAGAGTATTTGGTCAAAGACCAAAAGGAACAACGTATAGCACGACTTAAGTTGTCAAGTGATGAGACGGAAGTTGAGTTTCAAGGGGGAACCATTGTAGGAAACCTGACCCATTCTGGTAAGCGACTCTATTACGCTGGAAGCAATCGAATCATGAAGGTGATTCTGAAGGAGGACGGTTTCGAGGTCAATTCTGGAGGGGATAAGTTGCTGTGGAAGGTGAAGGTCAAAGAGGAGACGATTGAGATTAGCGATAATGCAACCGCCTCAAATCCTTTTGTCCTTGCAATAGAAGGGGATAAGTTAGCGGTGAACCAAGGGGGAGAGCTAAAGGCGAATTTCCCTATTGACCGAGAAAAGCATACCATGAATGCCCCTGGCTATCTTGTCTATACAATCGAGCCATATGAGAACCTTCGAGCTTTTAGCGTATATGGGATTCGAGAGGTATTGCCTCCTTATTCTCATGTCATTGCTGCTGAATTGCTTGCTTGGGGTATATAGGTGAATTGGCCAGCCACCCTGTGCGACTCGCACAGGGACGCTGGAACTTTTAATTTATAAGAAAATCAGACGAAATTGGGGAAAGTATTCTAACGTCCTCTAAACTCTGGTGCACGTTTTTGTAAAAAAGCACTTATTCCTTCTCCCGCGTCTTCGGTAGCCATTGCTTTACCAAAATTTTGTGCTTCCTTCTCATAGCCATTACCACCGTTTACTCCTGCTGATATTGCTTCCAATGTTAGCGCAATCGCTATCGGACCGTAATTAGACGCTTGCCCAAGAATATCATAACATTTTCGCATGAGATCCGCCTGAGATACTACACAATTCACTAAGCCTAATCTATGGGCTTCTGTTGCATCAATAAGATCGCCTGTTAGAAGCATTTCGGTCGCTTTGCCTCTGCCTATGAGATGAACCAAGCGTTGTGTTCCTCCATATCCTGCTATTAAACCCAGTTTAATTTCAGGTTGGCCAAATTTGGCATTGTCTGAAGCTATACGCATATGGCAGGCCATCGCCAACTCACATCCTCCTCCAAGTGCAATTCCATTTACTGCGGCAATGATAGGTTTCGGGCTATTTTCAATAGAGGCGAAAACTTCTTGCCCACGTTTGCTTAAGTTATGTGCTGTTGTTTCATCTAAAGAGGCCAATTCAGCGATGTCGGCTCCAGCAGCGAATCCTTTTGTGCCACTACCTCTGATAATGATGCCCATTACACTGTGATCATTTTGAGCGTTTGTAATGGCGGCTGCAAGTTCCTCTATCATTTCCCTATTCAGTGCATTGAGTGCTTGTGGACGGTTGAGGGTAATAACGAGGATGTAACTTGTTGGGTATTCTATTGTTAGGGTATTATACATGAAATGTTCAACGATTTAGAGTGTGGATAAGATGCACAAATTTACACTAAATAAAGTGAACAATCCGAATGTTATCTAATAAAATAAAGCCTCCTGCCTCACCTGATCCTAATGCACGAATGTAGAGTTGGAAGCCTGTTCCTGTTGGCAATTCCCGTACGGAATCATTGACATGTAGATATACGGTCTTCCATTCCTCGGGCGAGTATAGGAAAATCCCTTCATTGAGGTCGCCCCCATCAGCAAAATTGGCGTAGAATAGCCCAGCTGTAAAGGCTACATTGTTCTTATAGGTAATCTCAATATAGATATCATTGTTCCCTCTTTGGGGCAATGCAAAGGCATTGCTGCTAATATATTCGAATTCGGTTCGGGTTTCATCGAATTCGATGAAACCTACCTTGCTCCCTTGGAATACATCATTCGAACTTCGAGACATGGTCGCAACAGCAGGAGTAAGTTGGAGGTTCGACTCCATTTGGATGGCTCCCGTTTCGAAGTTCTCCTCAAAAGCGAATGTGATGAGGGAGTCTTCGAAGTATTCTAGTACCAAATCAATGGAAACGGTATCAAGCGGGTTGGCAGAGATTTCTATGTTTACGGGTTTCCAAAAGGGATAGCGTCTTCGTAGTACCGAAAGCCCATTGTCAAATATCCCTCCAGCTAAGGTAAAGGTCTCTTCATCTGCGGGGTAGAAAGGGATGACAGAAGGAAGCTGGTAAATACCAATAGGCTCTCCCCCCCGACCAATCCACATATCTTTTAAGCCTGCATTGAAGGATTCGGTACTATTCCGATCCACTTGCACGCTGATATTTTCAAGTTTTAGGTATACAGGGAAGCTTTCTTCTTTGTTGCAAGCTGATAGGAAAAGCACTCCCACAATCACAAGTATATAAAGTCTAACAAAGCGATTCATATAGCAATATCATTCATTATCTATTCCCAAACGTGTGTTCAAGATAGAGAATTATTCGATTAAAAAAATCCATTATATGGGTATCTCCCCCAATCTTATCCCAATGCCTGTTCTAGGTCTGCAATCAGGTCATCAACATCTTCCACCCCTACAGACAATCGAATGAGGGTATCCTTTAGCCCTCCTTTTTCGCGTTCTGCTTTTGGGATAGAAGCATGCGTCATGGTTGCAGGGTGGGTGACGAGCGATTCGACTCCTCCTAGGCTTTCGGCTAGACTAAAAAGCTTAACGCCTTCCATGACCTGTAGGGCATCTTCCATTTTATCTCCTTTTTGGGTGAAGGAGACCATCCCCCCAAAGTCTTTCATTTGGCGTTTGGCAATCTCATGATTGGGGTGAGAAGCAAAGCCAGGCCAATATACCTTGTCTATCTTGGAGTGATTGGCAAGAAATTGGGCGATTTTCGCTCCATTCAAGCAATGTTGACGCATACGAAGGTGGAGGGTTTTGATCCCCCGCAGAATCAAGAAGCAATCCATTGGGGCAGGAACCGCTCCAGCGGCATTGTTGATGAAACGTAAGCGGGCTTCAATTGACTCATCATTGACAATAACACCTCCCATAACCACATCTGAATGGCCTCCTATATACTTGGTAAAGGAGTGTACACAAATATCCGCTCCTAAGTTCAAGGGATTTTGTAGATAGGGAGAAGCAAAAGTATTGTCTACAACTGTTAGAATGTCATGTGCTTTGGCTAGCTCGGCAATTCCTTGAATATCAATGATATTCATCAAAGGATTGGTCGGGGTTTCCACCCAAATCATTTTGGTTGCAGGCGTAATATATTGTTCAATAGACTGAGCCGATTGCATCCCAACAAAAGAGAACTTGATGCCATAGGGCTCAAACAACTTCGTAAATAGTCGATAGGTTCCGCCATATAAATCATTGGTCGAAATCACCTCATCTCCTGGCTTTAGGAGTCTAATGATGGCATCTGTCGCTGCCATTCCAGAAGAAAAGGCAATACAGCTGCAACCATTTTCAAGGGCAGCTAAGGCATGTTCCATAGCCGTACGAGTGGGGTTATGGGTACGAGAATACTCGTAGCCTTTATGCTTACCAGGCGAAGCCTGTACGTATGTACTGGTCTGAAAAATAGGAGTCATAATTGCTCCTGTGGTGGGGTCAGGATGAACCCCCGCATGAACCGCTTTCGTTCCAAATTTCATACAATACTTTAGTTTAATTTTGCTAACTTGATGGCTGTAATAAGGTTTTTTATAACCCTTATCAACCTATATCGTTATTATTAACAGATTATATTCCTTTATTAGGAAAAACGAAACAAATAAGCGCAATTAATACAAGCAAAGCTAATGGCAAAATTAAATTCTTCTGAGCTGAAAATATTAGATGAGATTGCAGAGTGGAAAGGAGAAGGACCAGGCTTCCTAAATCGTGCCACCGAATTTATGAGTCGCCCTCTATCTTGGGTTACCAAAACACTTGTCCCCGATAATGTGAAAGGGGCTATGCAAGGGATCTCGGAGAAGATAACCGAAAAATTGAGAGATGCCTCTGAATGGACAGTTGATAAGAACGAAGTCCTTCGTGCAACACGGGAGTTTGAAATTGATTCAGATACCATCGTTTCTTTGAAGAAAGCCTCTATTCACGACCTAGACCATGTCTCTGAGCGTTTTATGCAAGAGAACATTCGTTATGCTACTGTAACAGGGCTAGGAACAGGGCTTGCTGGTTGGCCAGGACTTATAGCTGACCTCCCAACTCTCTTCATGATATCGCTTCGTTCTATTTATCAGACTTCTTTGTGCTATGGGTTCGATCCAGAAGCAGGAAAAGAGGAGGATGCTACTCGACAACGTGATTACGAGCTGGGATATATGCTTCGTATCTTCAAGGTCGCGACTGCTGCGAATGTGGGAAGCAAGCAGAAGGCGTTAGCTGAGTTAAAGGACTTTGAGATGCAACAGGAAAATGGCATCTATAAGGAGGTCGGAACGGATTATACAACGAAACATTTTAGCCGAAACACGATGCTATGGGTATCCCCCCGAATTATCAAGGAGATTGTAGAGCAAATCATCTTGCGTAAGGCTACAGCACTTGTGCCTGGATTAGGAGCCCTATTTAATGCAGGCTTCAACTATATGTACTTGAAGGATGTGGGAGATTCTGCTTTTATGCTTTATCGAGAAAGATTCTTGTTAGATAAGAAGGGGCGTAAGCGTATCATCAATATTGATATTGAATAGCCAATACCTTCTATATACACAAAGGGTTGTATTCACCATGTGGATACAACCCTTTGTGTGTATATAGTGTAGAGTCTATTGCTCTTCGCCTGATTCGTCCAATTTTGCTTCGTCAGTATCAGGGGCGACTACCTGTTCGTCTGTGGAGGTTTCCTGATCACTAGAAGTTTCGTCGGTTGGTTGCACCTCTTCTTGAGAGGACGATTCTTCACTCGCTTCTAGTATTACTTGCGGTTCTCCGTCAGCAGCCAATACAGTTGTATCGGGAGTATCTATAGCCTTCTCAGTCTCACCCTCTTCACTTACTTTCTCTGTTACATTTGAGGTTTCTTCTTCTTTGGGTACTTCCTCTTTTTCTACAGGGGGAGCGGGAGGAGGCATCTTCCGAATTTTATCCAACAAAGATTCTGGAGGCATTGCAAGACAAGCCAAGAAGGCAAATAGCTCTCCATGCATAGGAAGCCCTTGCTTGTTCATGCTAATTTTTGTGTATCGTTTCTTTCCTCTTTCACTTACTTCAATGACAGGAGAGACAATCCACATCATAATAAGCCGAATCAATTGCCGATCTACTACATGCTTTCTTAGCTTCTCAAATAGCGTATCATGAGAGATTGATCGAAAGAACAACTCTAAGGCCTTTGCATGATAAGCGGGTATTTGTAGGGTTTCTAATATATAGCTCATTCCATCAAATTGAGGAATAGTGCCATCTTCATTAGGGGTTAATCCTAGCTCCTTTGCAAAGATTTGTTCGATGATAAGCTTGCATGAAGTCTGAACAATACGATCCTTAATGGTGAATGCCACTTGCATAGAAGGCTTTTTGTCTTTTAATGTCCAAGATCGCGTCGCTGGACTAGAACGATATGCCTTAGCTCGTAGTTCATTAGCCAATTGATCCAAAAACTCTTTGGTTCCTGTTTTCTCAATAGTAGAGAAATCTAATCCATCAATTCCTGCTCGACCGCCTGCATTCTTCTCTCGTTTGAACGATTCGCGCAGGATATAAAGTGCGCTTAATCGATCATAGAGCATGGAGAATTGGAAGTTAGGATTTTCTGCAATCTTTTGATAAAGCTTATCTTGCAGAAGGCGTAGTCGTTTACTGTCTTGTAGCCGGAATCGTTTTCTTGCTTTTTTTGTAGCCCCGTTCTTCATCAGTTTCCTCAATTGAATGTGGACTAGCAGTTTGTTGCTAGTCGTACCTTAAGCAAATTGCATGTTCAGTTTTGACTTGATGTCATCTACATATTTTCTAAACTTTGGATCGGTTTCAGTAAGGTTATTCACCGTTTGAATGGAGTGAATAACAGTAGAGTGATCCCGACCCCCAAAGTGTAAACCAATGGATTTGAGAGAGTGCTTGGTTAATTCTTTTGCAAAATACATAGAGATTTGTCTTGCCTGAACTACTTTCCTTTTTCGTGTTTTTGCCTTTAATAGTTCTACATCAATTCCAAAATATTCTGCAACAATTGTTTGAATTGCATCAATTGAAACTTCTGTATCTATATTCTTTACAAACTTCTTTAACATAGAACGAGCAAGTTCTAGGTCTATCTTGCGTCTATTGAGATAGCTTTGTGCAAGAAGGCTAATTAATGCTCCCTCTAATTCGCGTACATTAGAACGTATATTATATGCGATATATTCTACAACTTCTTCTGGCAATTCAATGCCATCTTTGTACATCTTATTCTTAAGGATAGATATACGGGTTTCATAGCTAGGCAATTGGAGGTCTGTGCTCAGCCCCCATTTGAATCTAGATAATAGACGTTCTTCCATACCATTAAGGGTATGGGGCGGGCAATCTGCTGTCAAAATAATCTGTTTATTAGATTGACGCAAGTGATTAAAAATGTGGAAGAAGTTGTCTTGTGTCTTGGGCTTTCCTGAGAAAAATTGAATGTCATCAATGATTAATACATCAATCAATTGATAGAAATTCATAAAATCAGAAACGGTATTGTTCTTTACAGCCTGAATAAATTGATTGGCAAAGCGCTCAGAGGAAAGATACAATACGGTTTTTTGCGGATGAATGTTTTTGATTTGATTGCCAATAGCATGAATCAAGTGTGTTTTTCCTAATCCTACTCCTCCAAATATAAAGAGAGGATTGTAGGCTGTAAATCCTGGCTTATTAGCTACCGCATACCCCGCAGAGCGAGCTAATCGGTTACAATCTCCCTCAATAAAATTATCAAATGTAAAGGTAGGGGAGAGGTTGGATTCAATCTCAAACTTCTGTATACCAGGAATTACAAAGGGGTTTGGAATAGGACGATTGTTATTCTCAGGCATCCCCCATGAATTGGGCTTATTATTGGTATTGGGGGTATGCGAAGAAGTAGGCATCCGTACTGTTGAAACGGGGCCGTGCTGAGCATTGTTCTCAATAACAATTGAATATTCTAAGCCTCCTTCTTGGCCAAGGTAATGCTTAATAGTCTTGCGGAGGAGATGAACGTAATGTTCCTCCAAGAATTCATAAAAGAACTGGCTGGGTACTTGTATGGTTAATATACTATCATGTAGCCGTACTGCTTTGATAGGCTGAAACCATGTTTCAAAGCTTTGTGGCGGAATATTTTCCTTAATAGTTTGGAGACATTTGTTCCATATGTCAACGTGAGGCGCTGTCATGCATCTGTCTAATCTAAGAGAATTATTTATACAAATAGGATCTCATCTCGGTGCCGAATTGAACAATGGATCAATGGCAGAATCTAAAGATGAATAAAAAATGTGTAAAAAAAAACTTGACTTCCTTAAAAAAAAGTGTGAAGTCCTTTGAGCCAATATGCTTCTGTAAAGTATTACTGAGGTACAGAAAATGTACATTTTCTATAGACGATTTTGCCAAGCGATTGTCTTCTATTCATGGCAAATGGCAGGTCATTCCCCTTTATTTTTAAGAAGTCGATAGTAGGATACAAGAGTTTTGATAGATGCGTTTTTGTGAAATTTGTATGGTAAAATTGTGTCATATATTACAATGGTTGAAAGTCTATTTGTGATATATTTTAAAAGATATTTGATAGAGTAGAAACGCCTTTATATATGTGGGAGGCTATAAATTAGATGCTATAAAGAGCAGTTGAATCCTACTATTATTAGGAGCTAACAAGCTTTTTATAGCCTAAAAATGTCATGTACATCGTTCTTTAGCACTATGATGGCATTTTGTATTGGAAATTCTTCCATTGTGCTATATAGTTCAATGATTTTGCGTTGCAAGTCTAATGCCCTTGCATTCTCAGGTAGAGACTCATATGCCTCTGCAATAGTTTTTAGGGTATGGTCTTTTGCAATGAAAAGGGCGTTCCACCCTCGATTAGTAATGTAAATTTGTTGAGCAATATTGTGCTCGTATTCTTGGCGAATGTCATTCCCCATTTGTGCCATTAATTCACGTGCTGTTGCTTGAACTCCATTGTATCGCGGAATAAGCTGCTGTGGATTAATTCGTTCTAGAAATAATACGGCTCTTTCATACGCAGAAAACTTTAAGGGTAAGTGAGCCTTCAAGGCCTCTGCCCGTATTTCTACTTGAACACCATGCTTTTCCTGTTTGAGTCTGCTATCTTGCATAAGTTTTATTCCTAGCAAAAGGACTAAGGCAGGTAAAACATATTGAAGTGCTTCTATAATTGTATTTAGGATTTCCATGAGTGTTTGTATTCAAAAATCAAAACGCAAGAGTCCGTATCTGGTTGTTTGTTAGGGGTATAATAATTCAAGGTGTGCAAATATACAGTAAAATAGGAGCCCCTGCAAAACTCTATTAGGATGATTTTAGTAATGTTGTACATCCTTGTCACAAACAGGAGAAGAGGGAGTACCCTAAAAACGGATAGAGATTAATCCTAATCATTCCCTGATGAGGGTTCGATTTTCGGATTAATCTCTATAAAGATTTATTTCTATTCAGTAAGAATGAGAATTATTTACCGCTAGCAGCTTGCTCCTTAATGGCCTTGATATTCAACTGAGGCAATTGAAATTCAGGAAAAGCTTTTACAGACTCTTCAAATGTTTGTAGCGCCTTTGCTGTATTTCCTTGGTTAAGTTCTAGCACACCTCTGATATTAAGGGCTGCTGATTGGATAGGAACATCTTGGGATTGGCCTTGCCCATAGGAAATCTTAACTTTCTTAGTGGTAGCGTCTGGATTTTGTAAAATTGTGTTGAGGGTTCTTTCACATTCTCCATACCGCTTCATTTTGTATTCAATGTCAGCGATTTGATAAAGATTGAAGAGCTCCTGATTGATGGTATGTAGTTTTTTGTATCGATCTAACGCATCCTCATATAACCCTCCTTGTTGTTCTGATACGGCCAATGCACTCAAGATCCGTTCATCATTAGGAGATGATTCGAGCATCTTTCTTCCTAAGAGAATCCCAGAGAGTAATTGATTGGTATTTACATATAGCATCAATAGGGTATCTTCATAGTTTGTCGTTTCATTTGATGCTTCTAATGCAATAAGACGATACAACGCATCTTTTGCTTCTGCGTAGTCTTGGTAGAACATCGCAGCTTTATATACCTTTTGGCTAAGCGCAATTTCTTGCGAACGCCATTTGGGATCCATATCCGAATTGGTTGCTGCGGAGCTAGTACTTGCTGGTTCTCCTTTTCCTTTTTTCTGAGCGAATATTGGTTGAATACTACAAGATATAAATAGAAGCAAAAGGGTTCCTATAATGAATCTTTGATGCATAAAATGATTTGTTTTTAATCTTATTACAATTTTTCCGAGGCCAAAGTTAAAAGAATATCATTGGGCAAACAAAATATTTATTACCCTTAGAATAGATACTATCGATAAACGAGAAAATAAAAAAGGGTAGAAATCTTTTCAGAATTCCTACCCCGTATCGCTATATGGTTTGTCAGTATTTCCTAATGTCCTACTTGGAGTTTTTCAACATATACTTCTGACTCAGTTTGTACTTCTATCATGTACATACCTTCTGCCAGATGGCTTGTCTCAAACTCAAAGGTATTTTGGCCTGATACAACGCTTTCTACTTCTTCCATCACGATACGTCCTCTTAAGTCAAACATCTTGATGTGAATATCCTCATCCTCCTGTATGGTGAGAGAAAGATAGAAACGCTCATCTGTCGGGTTTGGATAGACAAGTAGAGAAGTGAATCCTACTTCGCTTTGTAAAGTTTCCTCCTTAATTGTTGGATCTGTGAGGGAAGTCGGTTCAGTATCTCGAATTGATTGTACATATGGATGGGTTCGGGTATCAACGTGCAAGTTATAAGCGATTTGCCCATTCCAAACGTCATTATTTCCATATACACGGAGGTAGTACTCTCCTGGCGCCGTGAAGTTAGAGATGATGGTCTCATCGTCCGTACCGAGATTAGAGGAACTACCCAATAAGAATCCTGTATTATGGTAAAGCTCTATATTGTAGTCTTCTGGAAGATTATGGAGCCATATCCGTAGATTAGGCCGATCTAAGGTTGTATAGAAAGAATACCAGTCTTCATCTCCTTGTTCACAGATGCGCGCGTTTCTATTTACACCCGCAATTGGGAGAGGAGCTGCAGCAGGACGTGTATCGTTTGGTTCGAACACATCTCTTCCACAACAATCATCAATCATAATCGAATCTCTTCCTACACATCCTCCGCCATTGTCTACTTCTACCCAGTATAGCCCAACTGTATTGACGGTTATCTGAGCACTTGTTGCTCCATTAGACCATAGGTAACTAGCTGCTCCACTAGGTGCAGACAACACAAGGTTGCTTCCACATAGAACTGTGTCATTGCCGAGGTCTATGTTTATATCATTGTTGTTTACAGTTACAAGTTCAGATGCTGAACAGCCATTCGCATCTGTGACAGAAATCAGGTAAATGCCTGCCGATAGATTAGCAATAGTTGGGGTATTGGCACCTGTACTCCATAGGAAGGTATAGTTCCCTGTTCCTCCCGTTACATTGGCCGTTACACTTCCTGTACTTGTATTACAATTGTCGTCAGTGATGGCAGGAGCAATTTCGACTCCAGTTGATCCCACAACATAAGCAGAGCCTGTAGCTGTACACCCATTGGCATCAGCGACGGTTACGTTATATATTCCTGTGGCGAGCCCTCCTGCAATTGGCGCAATTTGTCCATTGCTCCAGCTATAACTGTAGTTCCCCGTTCCACCTGAGGCAATCGCAGCAACCGATGCACTAGATGGATCACATCCACCATCAGAGCCTAGCACAAATACACTTACCGCTGCTGAACCCGTCACCTCTGCACTGTCTATATATGAGCATCCATTGGCATCAAGTACAAATACAGAATAGGTGCCTGCATTTAGGTTTTGGATGCTGGTCGTGCTTGCGCCAGTGTTCCAATTATAGGTATAGGATCCAGAACCCCCACTCACATTCGCTGCAACACTTCCATTGCCCAGCCCACATTCCTCATTTGACACAACTAATGAGCCTGTAAGGCCTGGAGTATCATCTACGACAACAGTCTCACTTGCACTACATCCATTATTGTCGGAGACAGTAACACTGTAGGTACCCGCAGCCAGGCCAGATACACTTGCTGAACTTGCGCCTGTACTCCAATTGTATGTATAGATACCTGAACCTCCTGATACCGAAATAGAAGCGGTTCCATTCGATTGGCCGCAAGAGGCGTCTGCTGAACTCACAAATGCATTGAGGCTTGTGCTACTATTGACTGTCACACTTTCGGTGATTGTACAACCATAGGAATCTGTGATAGAGGCAGTATATACGCCCCCTGCCAAACCATTGGCTGTTGCTCCTGATTGGCCATTATCCCAGCTATATACATAAGGTGCTCCACCACCACTTACGGATACGGTGGCACTACCATTGCTAGCTCCACAATCAGCATTTGTGCTGCTGCTACTAGCTGTGAGAGGTGCGCCTGAATTTCCGAGAATAACGACATTCTCTGAGGTGGTACATCCATTGCCATCTGTAACAGATACGGAATAAATACCAGGTGCTAAGCCTGTAACAGCAGGGCTAACCTCGCCTGTGCTCCATAGGTAGTTGTAAGGCATTACTCCACCATTTGCGGCTGCTGTTGCATTTCCTGTATTGCCACCACAACTGGCGTCATTAGATTCGATGATGTTTACGTTTACTGGAGGCGTGGTAGTGATGCCGATTTCCTCATGGGCAATACATCCATTGCCTGTGTCTGTTACCCAAACATTGTAAATACCAGCAGGGAGGCTGGTTGAGCTATTGGTATTCGAACCTGTGTCCCAAGAGTAGGTATAGCTACCTGTTCCTCCTGAAGGATTGACAGTTGCACTACCATTATTCCCTCCACAAGTAGCATGGGTGATATTGGAGTTAATAGCTACTCCTACACTTCCGCCTACTGTAACACTCTCCGAAATCGAACAGTTATTGGCATCCGTAACTGTGACCGTATAGGTTCCTTCGCCTATATCACTTGTAGTGGCAGTGGTTTCGCCATTGTCCCATAGGTAGGTAAATCCTCCTCCTCCTCCCGTTGCGAGCACAGTAGCCGAACCATTGTTTTCGCCACAACTTGCATCTGTTACAGAGAAGCTCGCTGTGACGGCGTTATTTCCATTGACGGTGATGTTTTCTGTATCTGTACAACCTGCACCATCCGTAACCGTAACATTATAATTACCAGGGGTAAGCCCTGATGCTACGGCTCCTGTTTGTCCATTACTCCACGAATAACTATAGCCGCTTGTTCCACCATTGGCGGTAGCAGTTGCGGTACCTGTTGAACCATCTCCACAGATATCATCTGTTGTTCCCGTAATCATTACGTTCACGCTAGGCGTAGTAGAGATGCTGACGAGTTCTGTTGTTTCACAGCCATTGGCATCCGTGATGACGACATTGTAGCTGCCCGCAGCTAAACCTGTAGCAATAGCTGAGTTTTGTCCGTCGCTCCAAGCATAGGTGTAATTGCCACTTCCTCCTGAAACGCTTACAGTAGCCTCTCCATTCGGGTCTCCACATGTAGCATCCACTGTTGAAGTTGAGGCTGTGATACCTACGCTACCATTGACCGTAACGCTTTCTGACGCCGTACATCCATCCGAATCTGTTACGTTCAAAGTATAATTACCTGCAGAGATATTGAGCATAGTAGAAGTAGCTGTACCATTGCTCCAAGCATAAGTATAGCTACCCGAACCTCCACTCACAGAAGCCACAACGCTTCCATTATTGGTACCACAACTTGCGTCTGTTACAGAAGTTGCGATGTTTAGGGCAGTTGAGCCAGCAATATTTACATCAGCATCCGCAGTACAACCATCAGTATCTGTAACGGTAACAGAGTGTGTTCCTCCTGTAAGACCTGTCGCAGTTGTACTGGTTTGTCCATTGCTCCACGCATATGAATAGGAACCTGTTCCTCCTGATGCGAGAACCGTCGCGCTACCATTTGGACTGCCACATAGGGCATCGGTACTATTCGATATAGTGGCTGTTAGGGTATTGTTTCCTCCAATGACAACAGATTCGCTGACCGAACAGTTATTCGCGTCTGTAACAGTGACGACATAGTTGCCTGGAGATAGATTGGTTGCGGTCGCTGAATTTTGGCCATTGCTCCATGCATATGTGAATCCTCCTGCTCCGCCCGTTGCAATTACGGTCGCGCTTCCTGTAGGATCTCCACAACTTGCATCTACGGTGCTTACATTGGCATTGATAGGCTGGTCTCCCGAAATCATGACGATTTCTGTTCGGGTACACCCTAGGGTTAAGTCTTGAATTGTGACGGTATAGGCTCCTGCTTGAAGGTTAATGGCAGTAGAAGCTGATTGTCCATCACTCCAAGCATAAGAATAGTTACCACTTCCTCCTGCAACTGAAACTGTTGCCAGACCATTAGGAAGCCCACAATTTGAACCTACGGTACTAATGGTAGGGTTAATGCTTCCATTGTTCCCTACAAATACACTCTCTGTAGTTGAGCAATTGTTATTATCGGTTACAGTAATATCATATGTACCACTGATAAGGTTGGTGATGCTAGATGTATTAGGCCCATTGCTCCAATGATAAGAGAAGGGATTATTACCCGTAGCAGTTGCAGCAGCAGCACCATTGGCGTTATTACAAGTGGAAGGCGTAGCGGAAGTAGAAACGGAGGGAGGCGTATTGACATTGACGGTTACAGAATCAAGGTCTACGCAATTGCCTGTTCCAACGGTTACGGTATAAGTTGTTGTAAAGGAAGGACTAACGGGATTCGTTGAAGTCGTAGCCCCATTGTTCCATACAAACTGACTTCCTCCACTCGCTGTTAAATTAATGGTTTGTCCTTGGCAGATGGTTTGGTCTGGGCCTGCATCTGCTGTAGGAGTAGGGATTACGTTTACAAGTACATCATCTGTACCTGTACACCCATTGGCATCAATGATTCCTACAAAGTAGGAGGTGCTTGTTGCGGGCGAAACTGTAATAGACTGTGTGCTGGCTCCTGTACTCCAGAAGTAGGAGGCTCCTCCCGCAGCGGTTAATACAGTGCTTTGTCCTGCACAGATGGTTTGGTCGGCTCCCGCAGCTCCTACAGCTGAATTGACATTAACCGTGACGTTTCCAACCAATGGGCAACCTCCACCTCCAGTGGTACCTGTAACGGTGTAGGTAGTGGTAGAAGCAGGACTTGCTGTGACCGTTGCGCCTGAGGTACTATTCAAGCCTGTAGCAGGTGACCATGTGTAATTACCTGCACCACTTGCTGTAAGATTAGTAGAGAGACCTTGGCAAATAGTTGGATCGACAGGGGTAACCGTAATGGTTCCTCCTCCTTCTACTGTTACAACGGCTGTAGCAGTATCAGCACAATTGCCTGAAATACCAATGACCGTATAGGTAGTTGTTGTGGTGGGGTTTGCCGTGACGGTAGAGCCAGTCGTACCATTCAATCCACTTGAAGGCGACCACGTATAGGTGTCGGCTCCTGAAGCTGTTAAAGTAGTCGAGCTACCCACACAAAGAACCGTATTGGCAGGTGTAACCGATACACTAGGGACAGGATTCACGGTAATAACGGCACTCTCACTACTTGTACAACCATTAGGGCTTGAGCCTGTTACGGTATAATTGGTTGTGCTAGAAGGACTGGCCGTTACGGTTGAACCTGTTGTGCTACTAAGGCCAAGACCAGGCGACCATGTATAGCTGTCGGCTCCTGAAACCGATAGGGTAGTGGACTCGCCTGCACATAGAGTCGGATTCGCAACCGAGAGGTTTAGAGAAGGTGCGGGCTCTACTGTTACCGTCACATCTTCTGTTCCTGTACAACCTCCTGCGGTTCCTGTAACGGTATAGGTAGTGGTTACAGTAGGTCGAGCGACAACGCTTGTTCCTGTGGTCGTGGTGAGGCCTGTAGTTGGGCTCCAAATGTAGGAGTTGGCTCCAGAAGCACTCAGGGTTACAGGATCCCCTGCACATAGGGTGACAGATGTAGGGGTAACATTAATATCTAGGTTATTATCCACTGTAATGGTAACCGTTGCGCTTTCCGTACATCCATTGCTTGTCCCTGTGACCGTATAGGTCGTGGTTGCGTTAGGGGATGCAATAACGGCATTTCCTGTAGTGGTATTGAGGCCTGCTGAGGGGCTCCATGTATAGGTATCGGCTCCACTGGCTGTAAGAATGGCGGATTCACCTGGGCAAATTGTGTTTGCATCGGCTGATACAGATACGGAAGGAGAGGCATTGACCGTTAGGGTAACACTCTCCTGAGCCGAACAGCCAGCAGATGTACCTGTTACTGTATACGTAGTAGTAGTGGTTGGGTCTGCAATCACCGAACTACCTGTAGTGGTATTGAGGCCTGTACCAGGCGACCAAGTGAAAGAGCTTGCGCCATTTGCAGATAGGGTAGTGGATTCTCCACTACATAGGGTTGAACTTGATGCAGATAGATTGACAGATGGAAGAGGAGAAACAGAAACCGTTATATCGGCTGTTCCTGTACATCCATTTGCATCTGTACCTGTTACTGTATAGGTGGTTCCTGAAGTAGGACTTGCCATAACGCTGCTACCACTGCTCGAATTTAAGCCTGTTGAAGGCGACCATGTATAGGTGTTTCCTCCACTTGCAACTAAGGTTGCGCTTTCGCCTTCACAAATAGAAGGATCTGCAGAGGTTACGTTGATTGCTGCCGAACCTACCGTAATAGTGATAGACTCGCTTGCTGAACAACCACTACTTGTCCCTGTAACTGTATAGGTTGTGGTTGAACTTGGGCTTGCAGCTACAGAAGAGCCTGTAGTTCCGCTTAGACCTGTGGAAGGCGACCATGTATAGGTACTTGCCCCACTCGCCAATAGGATAGTTGAACCCCCAGCACATACAGAAGGTGCACTTGTGGTGATAGATACCTCTGGAGATGGCGTTACATTTACAGTAACCAAACGTGTATCTGTACAACCATTGCTCATACCTGTAACAGTATAGGTCGTACCACTTGGGGGCGAAGCCACAACGCTAGCTCCCGAAGTAGTGTTTAGGCCTGTAGAAGGAGACCATGTATAGGTGCTTGCTCCACTGGCTGTCAATGTAGCCGAACTTCCCTCACAAATGGTTGAGAAAGGAGGGGTTACATTTACAGAAGGTGGCGTATTGACGGTAACCGTTACCGTTCGGGTGTCTGTACATCCGTTGGTATTACCTGTCACTGTATACGTCGTAGTAGAAAGGGGCGAGGCAACAACAGACGAGCCTGATGTGCTGCTCAAGCCCGTAGAAGGCGACCAAGTGTATGAGTCGGCTCCTGATGCGGTAAGGGTCACATTGTCTCCTGCACAAATGGTTGAGGACGATGGAGAAACAGACATACTTAAGCCTGTATTGACCGTTACGGTAACGGTGCGGGTATGGGTACAATTCCCTGTCGTTCCGATTACTGTATAGGTAGTGGAGGTGGCAGGGTTTGCTACAACGGTTGAACCCGAAGTGGTGTTCAGTCCGTTGGAGGGCGACCATGTATAGCTGCCCGCTCCACTGGCGGTCAAGGTGACCGTATTGCCTGAGCATATGGTTGGAGCTGCAGGGCTAATGTTTACATTAGGTGTTGTGCCAACGGTTACAGTGACTGTTTCCGAATCGGAGCATCCTCCGCTATTGGTTCCTGTAACCGTATAGGTGGTGGTTCCTGTGGGGGAAGCGGTAACCGAAGAACTTGTGGTTGAGTTTAGGCCTGTAGAAGGTGACCATGTATAGCTCGTTGCTCCCGTTGCACTTAAGCTAGCCGATTGTCCTGTACAAATACTGGTACTGGATGGACTAACCGATACATTCGGGGTACTATTTACGACTACACTCGCATTGGCCGTGGCAGAACACCCATTGGAGGTTCCTGTGACGGTGTAGTTGGTGCTAGAGGATGGGCTGGCTGTGACGGTTGAGCCTGAAGTTCCACTCAATCCGCTAGAAGGTGACCATGTATAACTATTGGCTCCACTCGCCACTAAGGTAGCCGATTGGCCTGAACATACGCTTGTGCTTGATGGACTGACGGATACATTCGGCGTTGGGCTGACGATTACATAGGCTCCTACTGGGCTGGCAGATCCACATCCGCTGGATACTGTCACGAATACCGTTTGGGTATCGGGGGATGTCCAGTTTACATTGATAGAAGTCGTTCCTTGACCAGAAACAATGGTTCCACCCGAGGCCGTCCAACTGTAATTAGTTGCCCCTGCAATTGGATCTACATAGTAGTTAGCCGTTTCTCCTACACAAGGGAAAGGTACCCCAAACATACCTGTTGGGGCAGGGGGGGCAGAGCCACTAATGGTAACGGTTACGTTACGGGTGTCTGTACACCCGTTTGCATCTGTACCAGTGACTGTGTAAGTCGTCGTAGAAGTTGGGCTAGCCGTTACAGTTGTTCCTGTAGTGGAACTTAAGCCTGTAGAGGGAGACCAACTGTAGGTACTTGCGCCATTTCCTGTCAATGAGACCGATTGCCCTGAGCAAATAGAAGGAGCACCAGGGGTTACATATACATTAGGCGGATTGTTTACGGTGAGTGTAAGCCCAACAGGGCCAGCAGATCCGCAAGAGTTTGATACCGTAATATCAATGGCTTTGTTTCCATCTGTAGGCCAACTAATGTTTACGGAGTTGGTTCCTTGACCACTGACGATTGTTCCTCCAGATACTGCCCATGTATAGTTGGTAACCCCTGCGATAGGATCAACAGAATAGTTTTCGACAGAACCCTCACAAGGAGTGAAGTTTCCGTACATGGTGGTAGGGGTAGAAGGAGGAGAACATGGGCTTCCATTGTATACACATATTTGGAAGGTACCTGTGGCGTTATTGAGGTATTCCCATACCCGTATGTAGACGGTTGAGCCAGGCGTTAGGCCTGTTCGGTTAATATAGGGCATGTATATACCGTTCTGGCTATCGTGCTGGTCGCACTCAATCATACTCATAGAAGTACAACTACCCGAATAGATGGCCATTCCTACATCACTCAATGAACCTTCATCTGTATCAAAAATCAAATGTCCTGACGCAGGTACAGTTACACGGAACCATACATCCCCCTCACTGTTTCCATCGCAAGTAGCCAATGGAATGCTAGAGTTTGTTGCGCCAATATTGTTACCAGTTGTAAAATTACAACTGCTTCCTACCGTTAAGACTTGGGCTGAGCAGGGATCATCATTTGAAGGACCCGATCCTCCACCGCTACCCGAACATCCACTACTTACCTCTGAAGCCACATCACTACGGAGTTGGGGGAGGAAGTTTTCTATAGTACCAGGGCATAGGGTGCTACACCCATCGTTATGGTCGGCGATTCGGTAGAGGGTAGAGCCAGAACCACTATGAAAAGCAGTTCCTGCTGGGTTAGAGATGTTGGAGTCCACGCATTTCCATGCCAATAGGTCTACGGATGTGTTTAAGGAAGCTGTACTAGGATTGGTAGAAGTATAATCACCCATGATACATACACCCATTGTTCCTAGGTTTGTTCCGCAGAAGTGGGCAGCTACTACATCATCTCCGCCCCCGCGTCCTTCGTACAATTGTCCGTTAGGGTCAATCATCCAGTTATATCCAATGTCGCACCAACCAAACGTACCTATATGGTAGTTCCAGATTGCCAATACACGTGCGCCCCATCCTCCAGAAGGAGGGTTGTTGGAATCGGCGGAGTGGTGCATAATGATATGCGTCACACTTGTATAAGAAGGGGAGGAGCAGGAAGGGCTTTGGCCATCTGGGCATCCCCATCCGATTCGATTGACGTAAGAAGGTTGTGTACAGGCAGATGCTTGACGATTCTGGCTGTCATCGCCCCCAGGATTCACGATATCTTCTGGGCTGGGTTGAACATTACCAGGGCTGAAGAAGTTCATGTCCATCTTTTGTAGGGCAAGATTGGCAGAAACATCTTCAGATTCATCAATCAATAAGGTGAATTGATAGAATTTATCATCTGTTTCGAAGAACATCAATTCGCTCACGAAGCGATCGCTCCCAGGGTTAAACTCATGGGCATGATGGATTTGATCCCACTCTCCCCAATTCTTCCCGTCTTTAGAAACCCTAATAGCGAAACTCCGAATGTTACCGTCAATTGCATCTCCATCGATACTTACGCTGAATGCGATAAATGGATCCGCCTTTCGTACAGGAATACGTGACCGAGAGGATTGATAGTACAAACCTTTCATGTCTTTTAGTCGAACCAGTTTATCATAAGGAGCATCCAACGCATTATCAGATTCTTGCAATTCTGACGCGTCAAATGTCAAGTGAACGAACTTATTTTTAGACTTTGGAGTTTTCTTGGCTTTTCGATTTTGAGCCGAGAGCATAAGGGTTGAAGCTGAGAGGAAAACAAATAAAGAAAAGTGTAAAAGTTTTCGCATAGTAAGCAACAGGTAATGATCAATGTAAGTAAGAAAACGTATGGTTTAAAACTGCTTGGGCTGTAAAAGAACGCTATATCAGATGTTACATCCCTTGCGAATTTATCTTTTTTTTTGTTGAAAAACTACCCTACCAGAATGATTATAAGTATGGGTATAATAGAAAAGCCCTTTATCCAATTGGATAAAGGGCTTTTCGTGGAGGGGTTTCCTCTCATTGTTTATGCTACTTTTAGCTTGTCTTTGTATCTCTTAATTTGTTGTTTAAGCTTACTCACGCATAGGTCTGTTGCTTTTTCGAATGAATCCGCCTGTTCAGAGGCGACGAGGGTATCGCCAGGAACATACACTTTAATGTCTACAATTTTATTTTGAGGTGCATTTTTTTGGAGCTTTAACGCTACATGGCCACTTGTGATACGGTCATAAAAAGTGTCAAGTTTGTCACACTTCTTTTGGATAAAGCTGTTTAGGCGGTCTGATGCCGTGAAATGAATTGATTGAATGGTTAATTTCATAGCAAATATCTTTAAATAATGTCTTTCTTTTTTGCCCGAGGATGTGCCAGATTGTGGGCAGACTTTAACTTTTGAATGGTATTATGGGTATAAATCTGTGTAGAAGCTAAGCTGCTATGTCCCAATAATTCCTTAATTGCGTTTAAATCTGCTCCTCGGTTTAATAAATGCGTTGCGAATGTGTGTCGCAAAACGTGTGGACTTTGTTTCGATACTGAGCTGACCAGTCGGATATGTTTCTTGACAATCGTATAAATTTCTTTCTTTTTGATAGGTGTTCCTTTTCGTGATACCAAGAAACGATCTTTGTAATGGAACCCCTCTCTATCAGCCATTTGCATATAGGATTGCATTGCTTTCTTGGCATGTAAACCAAAAGGGACAATGCGTTCCTTGCTTCGTTTTCCCATTACTTTAAGTAAACGATTGTTGAAGTCAATATCAGCATATAACAAATGGATAAGCTCTGCACTTCTCAATCCACAACTGTAAAGAACTTCTAAAATACATCGAGCCTGCTGCCCTTCGAAGGTTGCTTCGAAGCGTTCCTCGCTTAATAGTGCCTCCATTTCTGATTCCTTTAAGAATACAGGCAATTTTTTCTCAAACTTTGGAACCTTTAAGCGTGCTGCAGGATTTCGATCAATAAGCAAGGTCTTTCTCAAAAAGCCAAAGAACGTACGAGAGGCGGATACTTTTTGGGCAATGCTTCTAAGCGACAAGCCGCTTTGCATTAATGAGCGCATCCACATTCGTAATGCACGAAAATCCACATGTATAACCTCGGCCTCATCAAATAGATCTAAATCATATGATTCTTTCAAGAATGCATGCAGGTTATCTAAAGCTACGAGGTACATATAGAGCGTTTGGTCTGCATAGTTTTTCTCTATGGATAAATAACGCTCGAATTTGGATCTTAGCATATAAGGAGAACGAAATAAAAAATACCTTTCATCTAATAAGATAAAAGGTACTAATTTTCTTTTAAAAAAGAAACACTCTGCGAAGAGTTAAAGAAAAGTTATGTGTTATTCTAGTACAAAGATTTAATCCATTTAAAGGCTAAATTCTAACGATTGACTAGTAATTTTCGCGAGCGTAATGCTTTTGTCGATTCACTGCCTTCTTCATAACTTCTTTGCGTTTTTCTGAAGGCTTACGATAAAACATACGTTTACGTACGGTTCGCAAAATACCTGTTCGCTCGAATTTCTTCTTATAACGTCGTAATGCACGATCAATGGATTCGTTGTCTTTTACTTGAATAATAATCATGTTGAGTTACCTCCTTAAAATGAAATGAAATAATAGGTTGCAAAAATAGTCATACTCAGTGATTTGCACAACGAATAATTGCCCTTTTTTTGTGAAAAATACCCTTTCATCTGTTATTTATGAACCTAGGCATATATATATGTAAACGCAATAGGAATTAGGGGAGGGGAGAGGCTGATGATGGCTTCTATATTTGTATAGGGGGGATCTACCCAACGTTTTTCTTGGCAAGCCTGATTCTCCCCAAACAGTTTCTAAAAGGGTATTCCAATTCTTTTTCTTCCTTTCTTTATGTATTTTCGAGGCTTACTCCTCTCCTAAAGACCCTAAACTGCAGATATCCATGTTTCTATAGATACTACACCGAAACAATGGGGTTCGGTAAGGCTGCAGAAGGCGAGCTATTCCTGTAGAAGGTATCTGGCAAAATGCCAGATAGGTGCTACAGCGATAAAGTGGGCTTGGTAACGCTGCCAGACCCCCTTTGTCGGTGCAACATGGACTCGGCAAGATGCCAGATAGGTGCTGCACCAACAAAGTGGCTTCGGTAACGCTGCTGAGCCCACTTTGTCGGTGCAAAGTGGACTCGGCAAGACGCCAGATAGGTTTTGTTCCAACAAAGGGGCTTCGGTAACGCTGCTGAGTCCACTTTGTCGGAACAAAGTGGACTCGGCAAGATGCCAGATAGGTTTTGTTCCAACAAAGTGGCTTCGGTAACGCTGCTGAGCCCACTTTGTCGGTACAACATGGACCTGGCAAGATGCCAGATAGGTTTTGTTCCGACAAATCTAGCTGCGCACTGTTGTATTAGGTAATCCATATATATAAACTTGTTCACTTTTCAGACAGGGATACTGTTTATTTTCTACTATCATGAAAGAGACCTACGCTACCTAACGATTTTTTTAAGGGAGAAAAACCATCGGGTAGAGTACCTTTGCAATCATACACTTATAGTATTAGTCGATTCGTTGCTCAATAGGGGAACTACAGTGTTCCCTATACCCCTTTCATTATATTTCTATAAGGTAAGCTTTGCACAAAGTTTGCTTCCCTCTAATATATCTCCCAACTTAGTTTGTACAATTATAATTAACACATAGACTAAATGAACAAATTCACCCTGATAGGATTATTCCTGCTAATGCTTCCCCTAATTTCTTCTGCCCAACAGATTGAAGAGTGTGACGAATGTAACTGCTCTTTTTGGGCGTATGTAGTGGATGAAGACCCTAAGGGCCTCAATGTGCGAGATAAACCTGGAAAAACAGGGATTGTCATATCCCGCATCCCCTATTGCGACTATGATGCGGCCTTTATTTCGGTACATGTGGTTGATATGAAAAATGGATGGATGAAGATTGATGGATGGACGGATGGATATGTAACGAGTAAGTTCCAAGAGGATGCTTGGATTTTTGGCCGTCTTGCCGAAACCTCTGTAAGAGGAATCGCTGCAACTATGTACAATGGCCCTTCTTATAAGGAACCGACAAGAGGGCAATTCCCTGGTGAGGAAGGCTTTATGATTACAGATTGTAAGGGAAAGTGGGTGTATGGCTCCGCCTCCAACAAAGGAAGCAACCAACTAAAGGGATGGCTTGCTCCTGAAGGCCAATGCCCTAATGCGGTAACTACTTGCCCATAGAAAATCCCTATATATTTTTATAAAAGCGTTCTGAGGCTCAAAATGGCTTCAGAACGCTTCCTTTTAGCCCCTTCTGCCATGAATCTAAGAATCTTATTGGGTACAGAGGTATTATTTTGTAAATTCGAACGCTTTCAATTGCGAAAGATAGACGTTCTATAAACAACAATCAGGTCAATATAAAAACAGCGAAACAAGATTATGGCAAATAGCTCCTATAAAACTCCTGTGGATATGTTTTACCAGTGGGAGGAACAAAAAGCCAATGAGGTTTTCTTTCATCAACCGTATGCAGGAAAGTATGATACGTATACATGGGCAGAAGTAGGTCGACAAGTCAGAGCAATCGCTACGTCTCTTAAGAATATGGGACTTCCAAAGGGTAGCCGAATCGGACTTGTATCGAAAAACTGTGCTCACTGGATCATGGCTGACCTCGCTATCATGATAAGCGGGCATGTATCTGTACCTATCTATCCAAACGTAAGTGCAAGAGCTTTGAACTATGTGCTTACCCATAGTGGAGCAGAGGTGCTGTTTGTCGGTAAATTAGATGATTGGGGTAGCATGAAAGATGGGCTCGTTGAAGGGGTTCGATGTATCAAATTCCCTAAGTATCCTTCTGGTCCTTATGAAGATTGGGATGATATTGTGGCAGCAAATGAAGGGGTGAAAGGGAAGCCAGGTAGAGACTTAGACGAATTGATGACCATTATCTATACGTCTGGTACTACAGGAGTGCCAAAGGGAGTAATGCACAATTTCCGTTCATTTAGTTTCGCGGCTACTAATGGCCTCAAGATGATTGATCCAGGAGCTGATGGGCGATTGTTCTCCTATCTTCCTCTTTCGCATATTGCTGAACGTCTCGTAATTGAGGCGGCATGTCTATACTTAGGAATCCCCGTATACTTCGCCGAATCTCTCGATACTTTCCCGCAAAACCTTCAAACGGCTAGCCCAACTATCTTCTTGGGTGTACCTCGTATCTGGGCAAAGTTCCGTGAGAAAATCCTAGATAAGCTTCCTCAGAATCGTTTGAATATTCTTTTTGCAATCCCCTTCTTGGCTGGGTTCATAAAGAAGAAAATCCGTACACAACTAGGATTGAACAATGTGGTACATGCGCTGACAGGTGCTGCTCCTACGCCTCCTTCTCTCATTAAGTGGTATGAGAAATTGGGCATCAAGATTCAAGAGGTGTATGGTATGACAGAGAATAGTGCATATTCTCACTACACCCGAAAAGACAATATCAAGATTGGGTATACGGGCCAACCAATGCCGCATGTGGATGTTAAAATCAGTGACGTAGGGGAGATTCTCGTGAAAAGTGAGGCCAATATGGTCGGGTACTACAAAATGCCTGAGAAGACAGCAGCGTCTTTCGAAGATGGTTACCTCAAGACGGGAGATAAAGGGCAAGTTGACTCCGAAGGCTTCCTCAAGATTACGGGTCGTGTGAAAGATATCTTCAAAACGGCTAAGGGTAAGTATATTGCGCCTAACCCAATTGAACTTTCGATTGCCAAAGATCAATATGTAGGGCAAGTATGTGTCGTAGGGCGCGGACTTGTTCAACCAATTGCCCTCATTGTACTTGCTGAAGGGGTAGACAGAGATGCCGAAAGAGATGATATCAGCGAAAGTCTAACAGAAACAATTACTGACCTCAACAAAAAGCTGGCTAAGCATGAAAAGCTTAAGGCTGCTGTTGTGGTGAAGGGAGATTGGACGCCAGAAAACGAGCTTGTTACGCCAACCTTGAAGATCAAGCGATCAGCTATTGATGCTAAATATGAAGAGAATTATGAGCGTTGGCATGATGATCCAAAGGTAACCGTTTGGGAATAAGGATAATAGCCAATCGTTTATGCGACTAAATGCAAAGCAATTCGAATCGCTTTCCATTGCTGAATGTCACTTATTGTATCCTGTTTTATTGAAGAATGCCGAACGGCATTTCGATGTAGCAGAAGCAATACTCAAAATAAAGGAATACGGAATGGCCAATGCCCATCTTGTGATGTGTGCCGAAGAGTGTATTATGGCGCTCTCGGTATACCTCACAGGTTGGGGCTTGCCCGTATCTGAAATCCGAAAAATGACAACCTTCTTTTCCTCCCAAGACTCTGGCTACAATGTATCGCCAGGCGTGGTTGTCATGGGATTATTCGCCCAATCGCTATTTAAAGCTTACGAACATCTACAGAAGAAATTGGGACGCCTCAATTATACAGAGTTCCAAACAGCATTCAATCAGATAATGCTTCCCTCGAAGATGCTAGAGCTCTCCAATAAATATTCGGCTTGGTGGGCAAAAATTGAGAAGTATCAGGAAGAGGGGTTATACGTTCAATACAATATTGAACTCAAAACTCCTGCAGATGTGACTGTGAAAGACTACAACTTGTCTTTTGACATTGTCTACGAACTCTATCGAAACACCCTGAGTATCATTGCTTTCACAAAGACGATCCCTGAAGATAAAAGACAAGCTTTCCTTCGATGGTTGCAAGATAGCTTACAGCCTTTCCTCAAACGCTGGGGAAGTTTTCCTTTTAACTTGTTTGGAAAGTAGATAAGTTGGGCACTATCGACCTAAACGACCATCAAAGATACGCGAGCCCATTACGCCTATCAAGGCTACTATAGCCATTACACTTCCTTCTAGTCCATCACCTGCCATCGAATGAGCAGCTATTGCCATAGCAGCATCAAAAAACAAGCCTGCATAGGCCCATTCCTTTAAGAGAGTAGATAGATTGGTGACAATCGCAACAATCGCCAAAAGTTTGGCAATGGCTGATGGGTAAATCATCCATGTAGGAAATCCTAGATGTTCATAAAACCCCACTACCATATCATATTGTGTCAAATACATTGTGGCAGAAAACAAAAACACAAGGCTCATAATAGCCGTGAATACCCAGAAGAGAATAGAATCTTGACGCATAAGATGAATGTATTGGTAGTATGTGAGAATACCACAATATACACATATATAAACGAATGTCTAGGTCGTTTGGCCGACTTACTTCTTATACTTATTGAGGGAGATATGACGCTGACGCGAACATTTGAAACGCTTCATCTCAGCATGTGATTTTGCTCGGTGTTTTGTCGTACGCCCCTGAACACGTTTTCTCCACATTTTCCAACTGGAAAGCTTCATCTCTCTTCGCATCAACTTAATGACTTCTCCCTCAGATACCCCAAACTGCTCGTGTATAGCGTCAAAGGGAGTGCGGTCTTCCCAAGCCATTTCGATGATACGGTCAATTACTTCTATAGGGAGTTGTTTCGGTTTCATACCCCATCAACTCATCCGCCTCCCATTTGTTTATACAAATAGCGAAGAGAAAAACTTTTCCCTTCGCTATTCATATATGTTATCCAATCAATTCGGAGTTTGATCCAAGATTCCTTAGGCTGGTTTTGCTGCATATACGGTTATACTTACCACCTGTACACCCGATGCTCGGAAGTCTGCGAGTTTGTCTGCGGGTAAATGCCGCTTCAATAAGCTATCAGGCAATTCAATCACTTGCTCGATAGGTACCTCTATGGCCGTAAAGCCTGCTTTTCGAATAACGGACAAATATGCATCTTTTGCCATTGCTCCCGCTACACATCCCGCATATAGAGCGGCTGCTTCTTGGATTTCCTTAGGCAATTCCCCTCTAATCACAATATCTGAAATACTAAAGTGCCCACCAGGCTTCAATACCCGAAATGCTTCTTGGTATGCCTTTTCCTTATCGGGCACAAGGTTCATCACACAATTGCTCAATACAATATCAATGCTATTGTCATCTACAGGCAAGGCTTCGATCTCTCCCAGCCGAAATTCCACATTGCTATACCCCAAAGCAGCTTTGTTTTTGTTTGCTTGTGCAATCATTGCCTCAGTCATGTCTACTCCAATCACGTATCCGCTTTCCCCTACAAAATGACGTGCGACAAACACATCGTTTCCTGCCCCAGAACCCAAGTCCAATACAGTAGCCCCTTCAAACAAGCGTGCATGATCCGTCGGGATTCCACAGCCCAATTTATAATCGGCGGCAGGTACATATCCTTCTATTTTCTCATATTCTCCGCTGAAGTCTGTCGCTGTGTCAATATCGCAGCAATTAGGCGAACAGCATGAACTCCGCTCTTGTAATACTTTTGTATATGTTTGTTTGACCAATTCTTTAATCTGATTCTTTTTCATACTTTCAATGATGTTAGATGTTTGTTTGCCCTATAGACGGCTTTCCTCTGAAAAGGACGCAAAGTTTTTTCGTTATCGACGCGCTTCATACTTGATGATATTCCCGTACATATCCGTCTGGATATCACAACACTCCAACAATAAAGCCTTCAATTTCTCCCGCCCTCGTTGAACCCGAGACTTCGCTGCTGAGTAAGAGATGCCCAATCGTTTGGCTAATTCCTTCTGAGACACACCCTCTATCTCCGTTAGTATAAGCGCGTCCCGATATTTGGGGGGTAATGTCTTGATAAAAGGAACCACGCAAATAGAAAACTGTTGGGTGACCGCATCAGGGTTCCCTTCTGCGTTCAAGCCAAACTCTTCTAGTTCCATTTTGGACGCAAGGACTGAGGTTGTGACCTGCTTATGGCGTTGATAATCGATAATATGGTTGCGGGCAATCTGATAAATCCAAGGAATCAGTTTCTTGCCATCTCGCAAGGTATGAACCTTTCGTTGTACCTTAAGGAAGGTATCTTGTAAGATATCATCCGCTAGTTGATCTTCTTTCACTTGTTTGAAGATGAATGCTCTTAAGGGACGATGAATCTCTGGCCAAAAATGGGTTAATTGAATACTGGATTGCATAATCATCTTGCCTTTTTACCCTATGACGAATAAGGTGCAAAAAAGACGCAAGAAAAAGAAGAAAAAACAAATAGACTTGCATCATTGACGAAATGTCAATTCCTTTGAACTAGGATTAGCAATTGTAAACGAAAGCCGAATAGAGGATTCGTATATGCAAGAAGGAGTATTACAGAAAATACAAGATGCAAAGAAAGAAGGTTGGAAAGCCCTTGAGCTAGACTTCCTGAATCTCAAAAGACTTCCCTCTGAAATTGGGACGCTTACTGAGCTTAGAGAATTGGATCTTGAAGGGAATGAGCTCACTTCGCTCCCAGAGGAAATCAGCCAGATGACTTCTCTAGAGAAACTCAGGTTGTCAAACAATCCGATTAAGGAACTCCCTCAAGAGATGGGACGAATGGAATCCCTCAAACATCTGTATCTTGATAATACTAAGTTGGAAACTCTCCCCGAAAGTTTCGCAAACTTGCTGAATATAGAATACCTGACCTTAAATTCTTCCCAGATTCGAACACTCTCTGATTCACTCTGGGAATGGGTCGATAGCGTTAAACGATTTGCATTGGATTGGGAAGAAATAGAATCGATTCAGTTTTATTATACCTATGATTCTATCGACGAAGAAGATGAGGATAACGACTATGAGGGAGAAGAAACAGAGGAGGAGCCTATATTTAGACCGCGTCCATATTTGACACGCATCATAGAACGTTTTGGCGAAGTGGCCGATATGTTCTTTTCAGTGAAACTGAAATGGGAGTTGGGTGTTTTCCTACAAGAACGAGGGGTCAATGTGCTCATTCTGCAAGATTGGGATCAAATTAAAATCTGTGTGGATCGGATTCTTGATGAAGATGGGATTGAGGTGCTTCATACTGTTCGAGCAAACCTAGAGCTGGTGCATGAGGATATGGGGATCGATGATGTTGGCCGTTACTTTATTATGAGCCTTATTGAGGATGAATGGGGAAATGGCCTGAATATTAATTATGACACCCTTTTGCGGCTTCATCATTGGGGAGATACAGAATATGAATCGCTTAGTGCCGAATCTAAACTATCTGTAGAGGAGTTGATGGAGTTTATCCATGGAGAACAGGGGCGCCGTCGTCTTCGTTTTAACTAGATTGTGCATCTAAGTATTAATATTTTAATACTGAAGTTGAATACATAACACCAGATATACTTAACAGTTGTATGAGGTAAAGCCCTGAAGGCCAAGTGTAGGTAGATAAGGTATGTTGATCTTTCGTATGAAAGAATTCCTGCCTGATCTGTTTGCCCATTGAATCTGATATATACAATTGATAACCCTCTTCGCCTTCCTCTTGTGGTAGGTCAATGTGCAACTCCTCCTCAAAAGGATTGGGATATACACGCCAATACTTTTTGCTAGATTCTAATCCTTCTTCTGTCTGGCTAACAGCCGAACCTGGTGCGAGCACCGTTCCAATAACCGATACATCATCAATGAAATAATAAGCAGTAGGGAATGAAGACACAGAAAAGGATTGGAAGCTGGTTAGAGAGTCTGGAAAGAAATTACCAATTGTCATATGAGTAAAAGTATCCGTGGGGACATAGGTGAATGTGTATTGATGCCAATCAGTATGATATACAATGGTATCAATCTCTATCTGAGGAACCACATCAATGGGTTCGTGTACAGATTGACTTAAAGGGACTTTAGAAAAATGAATCCCAATATGATCAGATCCATATCCTCCTGCATTGTTTACGCCATTTGTCAAATAGAAGCTCACCTCATAAGCAATACCAGGCAACATTTCGTCTAATAGTTCGGTGGAGATATATTCTCGAAAGTCCTCTTGCTGAGGAACATTGCTCCACGTATTGAACCCCATGATTCCATCTCCACCATGAGGGCTCACGATCCCAAAAGCCGAATTCGGCAATCTTGGTATACCCGAGCCATTTGTATGCAAATAATCAGGGGTGCTAAATGGCCATCCTAATGAATCACTAACATTATCCCAATCAACGACTAATCGCCATTGCCCAATAGAATCAGGCAATCCTACATTCTGTTCAAAACTAGGGTTGGGTACAATATTCTGTGAAATCCCATAATGAGAAAGGGTAAGACAGTAGAAGATAACGACAATAAAATAAATATATACTTGACTACGGGTATGCATAATATTCCAGTGGCTAAATCTTACTGCAAGAAGGAGTAAGTTGTGCGAATAAGCAAACGAATTTACGAGGAATTATTAGCCTATATGTGATACATAGCCGACACTATATTATTCATCCATTTTTAAAAAGCGCGCAGTTCTAGCCCAAAGTTCTTTGCGTTTTATTGTGTCTAGTGCAAAAGCGGAAGGAGAAATGAGCTTACGATCCTTGAAATACTTTCCTGTAATTCCTTCTACCTCAGCTGAAGAAGCGAGATATACGGCTGTTTCGGCTCCTTCTTCTGGCGTACGTAGGAAGGGGCGGAAAGGCGTGCTAAGTGCGAGCATCCACCAAGGCAGTTCTCCGCCAAAGTTCGTATTGACCATCCCAGGATCCATACAATTGACCGTGAATTCCCCTATATGCCTTTCTGCCATTTCCAATGCAAACATTACATTGGCTAATTTACTAGCAGGATAGGCCATTGCACCAGATAATTTGTTGATTCTATGAATAGGGAAAGGGGTAAAACCATGCATACCTGAACTAATGTTAATGACACGTGCATCAGGACTTGTACTGAGTCTATCGGCCAATAAACGGGTTAGAATATAAGGTGCGAAGTAATTGACGGCGAAAGTTAGCTCATGGTTTTCCTTTGTCATTCGAGTTGTTGGAGTAAAACAACCAGCGTTGTTTAACAGTATATGAATAGGGCGCCCTAGTGCCAAAATGTCACTTGCGAGTCGTTTGACCTCTGTACTAATAGATAAATCTGTAAGGATATAGGTTAGTTGTGCATTTGGGCTGAGTGCTCGGATGTCTTTTATTGCCTGTTCTGCTTTCTGGGGATTTCTGCATACTAAGATAATTTCTGCACCCATTATCGCCAATGCCTTCGCAGAAGCGAGTCCTATACCCGAGTTTGCTCCTGTAATGACACAGGTTCTGCCTATCATATTCATATTTCAAAGGTACTGATTCTTCAAGCAGGCAGCAATATTTTCGTGAGGGATATAGAAGGCTATCTAGCTATGGGCTTTTTTATTGAAGGAGTTAGGCCTGTGCCAGAATGGCAGTCTTTTCGGTATTTGCATAGAAATTGCCATTAGCATTGTAAAAGATTTAAATGATATTTATTATTGGGAATAAGAAAAAAGAATAATTAATAAATAAAGATATGGGATTTGGATGGATAGCATTAATACTAGGTATAACTCTCGTGAGTTGGCTAGTAAGTAATACACTGAAGAGAAAGTTTACGAAGTATTCTCAGATGAGGTTACGCTCTAATTTGAGTGGGAAAGAAGTTGCTGAGAGAATGCTAAGAGATCATGGTATTCATGATGTTAAAATCATTTCTACCCCAGGCCAATTGACAGACCATTATAATCCTGTTACAAAGACAGTAAACCTTAGTGAGGTTGTATATAACCAAAGAAATGCAGCAGCAGCAGCGGTTGCTGCTCATGAGGTAGGCCATGCAGTTCAGCATGCGAATGCATATAGCTTTTTGACGATGCGTTCGAAATTGGTTCCAGCAGTACAATTCGCTTCTGGATTTATGCACTGGATTCTATTAGCAGGTATCTTTACTATTAATATTTTTCCAAGTATACTAATAGTTGGTATTGGTTTGTTTGCCCTGACGACACTTTTCAGCTTTGTTACATTGCCTGTTGAATTTGACGCGAGCCGTAGAGCATTGAACTGGATCTCTGATAGAGGAGTGGTTACGGGTGATGAGTATGATGCTGCACAAGATGCCTTGAAATGGGCTGCAATGACGTATGTAGTGGCTGCTTTAAGCTCTCTTGCCACCTTGGTATATTATGTAATGATCTTTTTAAACAGCCGTGACTAAATAAAAATATTATTTGAATATATAGCGCCAATCAGGCTTTTCGAATTTCGAAAAGCCTGATTTTGTTTTAATATTTGTATTACCTTTATTATTGCTGGATAGAATCAAATTGAATGTAAGATATGAAATAGGATTCATTATTAATCTTCTTTTGATATTTCCACATTTGCTTAAACGATATATACAAGCTTTTACATCAGTAGCCTAAGTAGAAATAATGACACGAGCTTATATTACAACCCTATTATGGATATGTTTAACCCTGCCTTCATTTTCTCAAAATGTTTGTGAAGCGTTTGAAGCCTACCAATCCTATACAGGACAATGCTATTCATATTCGGCTGATTATCTATGTATTACATTAGATGCTTCTGGTTCTATAGACGAAACAGGTCCCCCTATGGGATTCGCTTGGGATTTCGGTGATGGAACTATCAAGAAAGGTATAAAGGCAGAACATTGTTATGAGAAAGCAGGAACTTATAAGGCCAAATTGTTAACAAATACCCATGTTTCTGGGCGTGCAATCTCAGAAGAGTTAGTTATGCCTGTTGTGTTGGGTGACATTGTCAAGATAACATATCAAAAAGCTAATAAAAAAGGGCGGTCAATGCTATATAACTTTGATGGCTCGGAGAGTTATCTTGGAGAAGATATAAAGATATTGGGGTATTATTGGGACTTTGGAGATGGTAGATATGCCTGTGATGTAAATACTTCGCATGAGTTCGTTAGAGCGGATACCTATATGGTACGTCTACTAATCAAAGCAGAATCGAAATTCGATGGAGAGTACATGATTTGTGGCCGTCAAGAAATAAAGGTTCAATAACCAAATTGATAGGTGTAAGGTGGGTTATATAAAGATATATTCATTTAACCTTTCGCTTATTTAAATGATGGCAATCCTATTTAATATGTCAAAAAAAATATTTACATTCGTGTAAGGACTGATTACATTTGTTTCTCATGATAGAACGTACGTTGATACATCGATTGGCATGTATGTTAATCGTGATAATGCCCATAACTCTTTACAGCCAAAGAGTCCCAACCGAGATGGAAAACATTAACTATCTGGTGACCTTTGGGAAAAAGGGAAAAGCTTCTTGGGGGGATGATGATTACAACCAAACTTTCTTCTTTGTAGTTCCAGAGTCTTATAAACGTGATATATTCATTCGAATCTTCGATCCTGATGTAGGAGGCCGAATCGATGAGCAAAACGGAAGCTTTGATACACAAACTCGTTTTTCTGTATATGGAGGACGAGGATGTTATACACACCCAGATGCTCGTAAGGTTAATCCTGTAGGGGCCTATAATAGTGGTAGTTTACTTGATTCTCGAACCTTTAGTGCAGAAGCAGAGTATGATGGTAAGTGGTATACATTTGGGCCTTTCAATATATACGAAGGAGAACGGGTGCCTGAATTAGGAGGATACATTTTTAAACTCATTGCGGATGGGCAAGGAGGAGATGATGGTAACTTATATTACTACTATTTAAGTGAGTCTTCTAGAGAGAATAAAGCAATAGAGGGGGCAAACGCTTTTACTTTTGAATATACGTTACGAATCGAAAATGGCCAAGATGCAGTGCTGCATATCTTTCCCTATATACCAAATGGTGTAACGGCCATTACCCAATATAATTTTGACTTCGATAGAGGAGGAAGTATGGTATTGTATTCTTCTGCAAAGTACTACAACCGCGTAAAGATGTCTGGCGATAATCAATGGGCTTCTAGTCGGCATCCGATTACAGAGGCAGAACGTAATGGTTCGATTGATATACAAATCGTTTCATCAGGGGTCAGGAATAACAATATGGTTTTCTATATTACGAATGAGTATGAGAATCCCATAGCGGTGTTCAATATACCTATTGGAGGGGCTCCAAGGTATAAGTACAATGCCAAAGTTTTGTATAAAGAGAGGCGCTGACTTGAGCATATATATTACCTGTTCACAATGAAAATAGGGAGCGTCCTGTTTCCTATAACTATTGACCTTATACTTCCTCAATCTCTTCTTGCTTCATATGATTGGCTCATATGTCAGTTCCGTTCATATAAAATTTCATAAAAAAAGAATTTAATTTTTTTGGGGCATCGCTGCCAATGGAGCAAAGTTTTCGTTTCCTATCATGTGAGGGGACAATTAATATTGATGAATAATGAGGGAGAGGTGAAGAATATAGTTTTAACAAATAATGACAAAAAAAAACTGTATGCTAAGCCTAATTATTAGGGTAAACGAGTTCAGGCACTGCTAAATCTATGCGAACAGCGAAACAATCATTACATAGATATAAGTATTGGGTATGTTTCCTGCTTATTACCATAAGTTGGGACATGAGTCTTGCCCAGTTGAATCATTTCCGACAGTATAGTAGTGGAGAAGGATTGTATCCCTACATATACACTACTATACAAGACCCCCAAGGATTTATATGGGTTGGTACGGCTGAAGGCTTTGCTCGCTTTGATGGGATGCAATTCCGAGTATTCAATACGGCAGATGGTCTTGCAGAAGACTTTGTTACGACTGCCTGTTTTGATCATAATGAGACGTTATGGACTGGTCATAACAATGGAGGGATTAGTATTAGACCTAAAGATTCTCAGCGGTTTACGCAATTAGATACTACAGGGCAATTGAATGCTCGAATTCGGAAACTTATACCAGGAAAGAAAGGAAATATCTGGTGCCTAACACAGGGGCAAGGTATTGTAAGAATCTCCTCCGAACATGTAATCACTATATTAAAGGGAGATTTATACGGATTATTATATGATGCGATTGAATTTGCTCCTAATAAGTTACTGTTAGCTACTAATGAGGGAGCAGGGGTATATGAAGTAAAAGGAGACTCAATTATCCTGACAAAAAGACTAGGGATAATAGGTAGTGGGAAAGTAAAATGTATTGTCCCTAAGCAGAATGGAAAAGGGTACTGGATTGGAACTGAGCGCTTTGGGCTATTTGACTATGTATCAGAGTCGGAATATACTGTATATACAGTAGAGGATGGGTTGCCGAGTAACCATGTTGTTGCAGTAAAACAAACTGATATAGATGTTCTATGGGTGGGGAGTTATTCTTCTGGGATTGCGAAGTTAAGTATTCCGACATCTGAAGAGTCTCGGAAATTAACGGTTCAACGATTTGGTGAGCAAGATGGATTGACCAATGTTTTTGTAAGCGACATTCTTGAAGATTATGAAGGGGGGATCTGGATTGCGACAAATGGAGGGGGGCTTTTCCAATATCGGAGTGCTGCTTTTTCTATGTTTCATGAAGGCCTGACGAATGGAGATGTAACTTCCATCTTTCAAGATTACTATGGCAATGTATGGATAGGAGGGAAAAAAGGTCTCCGAAAAATGTCAGCCTCATTTTTGCGAGGGGATGATAGCACAGATAAGAAGCTCTACTTGAAGGATACATATATTAAAGCCCTATTGGAGGATAGAGGAGGGAGAATGCTAGTTGGAACTGCCACAAAAGGGCTTTTTAGCCTTAATCCTATAAATGGTTCCATACAAGATTTATCAGAAGGAGAGAGTTTCGCTATCAAGAAAGTCAATCAAATCATTGAAGATAAACGAGGGAATATCTGGATTGCGACTCAATTAAATGGTGTTTGTCAATATGATCCTGCGACAGGGAAATTAAAGCGCTATTCATTTGCTGAGGGCTATCCCCTTAATCGGGTCAATGGCCTTGTCGAAGATAGCATTGGCCGAATATGGTTAGCGGCTTACCAATCTAAACCGTGTTATTTTGAGCGAGACTCCCTCATTATAATAGATCAAATGGATCCCATGAATGTCAGTTGTGTCACAATTGATAGGACTGCTAATGTGTGGTTAGGAACAGAAGGAGATGGCGTTCTTAAGTTTGATGGGACGCGCTTTACTCGATTCTCTACGGATGATGGCTTGCTTTCAAACTATTGTTATCAGATTGTGAGTGATTACCGAAACAATCTTTGGGTTGGATCTCGTAGAGGCCTTAGTCGATTTGATGCAAAGAAAGAGAGTTTTGTATCGTATGCAGAGAAGGATGGCTTCTTGAATGTAGAGTTTTATGAGAATGCAGTTTTTAGCACCTTATATAACACCATCTTATTTGGCACTTCCCATGGTGTTTTATCGTTAGATGCGCGCAAAAGAAGTCGTACAACTAAAGGCCCCAAACTGTACCTCACAAATCTACATGTAGGAGACAAAGCATACCCTCTTACTCAAAATCTTACTCTTCCCTATGATACCTATAATTTGACATTTGAGTATTTAGGGGTCAGTTTTAAAGGAGCGGGTGAGGTAATTTACCAATACAAGTTAGAGGGGCATGATCTGGACTGGTCGCCAGGAACGAAGGAAAATCGAATGAACTACTCCCAATTGACTGATGGCATTTATACCTTTTTGGTTCGTGCTTCAGACAGAGATGGGAATTGGACGGAAGAAGACCTGTCCTTTTCTTTCGTTATTTCAACCCCACTATGGAAGCGTTGGTGGTTTATTGGCTTGGTTGTTTTGCTGTTGGGGATGGGAGTAATGACAGTTTATGCTGCACGCGTTAATGCTATTGAAAGGCAGAAAGCTGCTTTGGAGGAAATTGTTCAGGAGAGAACAGAGGCATTACGGAAGAATGTGGAGATACTAGCAAACACACAAAAGCAGTTAGAATGGGCAAAGCGAGAAGCAGAGACGGCCAGTTTGGCAAAAACACAATTCCTCGCTAATATGAGTCATGAGATTCGTTCGCCCTTAAATGCAATCGAGGGTTTCAGTCAAATTTTGATTAACCGTAGTGAAAAGATTGAGTTACCCCCTGATTATTCAGAGTTCCTCAAAAATATTAATCTGGCAAGTCGGAATCTTACCCGTCTAATTGGAAATATTCTTGATCTGTCTAAGATTGAAGCGGGGAAGATGGAATTGCAGGAGGAACCTACTAATATAGAGCAATTGGTCAAGAATGTATACCATATTAATCGTGGAAACGCCATTCGGAAACAACTCCAGATTTACTATGATATACAGGCTGAGCTTCCAAGGCATATCATTACAGATCGAACAAAGCTGACTCAGATTCTGATGAATCTTTCATCAAATGCCATTAAGTTTACCCCTCAGGGCAAGTCTGTATTTATTCGCGCTTTGGTTGAGGGAGAAAAGATGATTCTTGAGGTAGAAGATGAAGGAATAGGAATATCAAAAGAAAGGCAAGCTCATATTTTCGACTCATTCGAACAGGCCGATAAGACTATTACACGTCGATATGGAGGTACGGGACTAGGCTTAGCCATTACCAAAGAAATGGCGAAAATGCTTGGAGGCACTATTTCCGTGGAAAGTGAAGAAGGGCAAGGGGCAACGTTTAGGGTAATTTTACCTTTGAGAATGAGTGAAGAGATGGCAGGAGGTATGGAATCTCGTAATCTTTCAAGACACTCTTTCGCGAAAAATAATGTGGTGTTAGCAGTGGAGGATAACCCATTGAATCGCCAGATGCTTGTTGCGTTATTTGAAGATTTAGAAATCCCTTTACACCTAGCAGAGAATGGATTAGAAGGAATTGAAAAGGCGATGGATTTAAGACCAGACTTGATTTTGATGGACGTACATATGCCACAAATGAGTGGGCTCGAAACGGTTCAAAAAATCCGTAAGATTGATTCATGTAAGGATATTCCGATTGTCGCGCTTTCTGCAGATGCTTTTAGAGAACGAAAGAAGGAGGCTTTAGCCATCGGATTTGATGACTTTTTAGTAAAACCTGTAGACTTCAGAGAATTAGGAGATATTTTGTTAAAATATTTACGCCAAACAGAAAAAAATGAAGAAAAGAACCTAAATGGTAGCTTCCATAAGGAACAATTACCCGATTCTATAAAAGAAGAAGTGATAGATATTTTCCAGACTATGTTAGATACCCCTATATTTAGTTCTGAGAAACTCATAGAGTATATAGACTTTATACGACAGAAAACGATGGCATATGAGAATGGTTATATTAACCATTTAGATCAAATGGAAGATGCTGTGTTTAATGGTAATGCCCCTTTGATGAGAACACTAATAACGAAGGTTGTGAATGAAGCAGATTCTCATAGTAGATGACGATAGACAAGTAATTAAGCAGGTAAGTACCTTGCTTAGATCCATGGGTTATATCTATGGATTCATCCCTAGACCAGAGTTCTTATTTAAGCGACTGCGAGATGAATCTTTTGATTTAATCTTGATGGACATCAATATGCCTGGAGTGGACGGGATCACCTTGCTCAAACAATTAAAGGTGCATCCAGATTATCAAGACATTGATGTTATAATGATGACAGGAGATACCGACGGGGAAACTTTAGCAAAATGTTTTGAATGTGGAGCGACTGATTATATAACTAAACCTATTAATGAACTTGTGCTAAAAGCGCGGGTGAAAGCAGCCCTAGAAAAGAAAGCCCATATAGCTGAAATTAGAAATCAAAAGAAACTTCTTACAGAAAAACAGGACATTATTGCAGAACAAAATAACAAGCTTAGAGAATACAATGTACAATTAGAGGAGAAGGTAAAAGAAAGAACAGAAGCACTTAATGTCTTGGTTCATGAACTACAGCATACAAATGAGGAGCTGGATTTATTTATCTATAAATCCTCGCATGATCTCAAAGGTCCTGTTTCTTCTTTATTGGGTTTGTGCAATATCATGAAAATTGCTCCTAAAGATTCGGCTACCTATGTACCGATGTTAGAGCAGTTGGCGAAGAAAATGAATTATACATTGAATCGCCTGATGAATATTCAAGGGCTTAAGAGTAAAAAGGTAGATAGAGATGAGGTTGAGCTTTATCAATTGATTGAGAGTACCATTGCCCAACTTCATAACTCTGAGGCAACGAATGATATTCGATTTGTGATTGATGTAGAAGAGGACTATTTGCTTTGGTCTGATATCGTTTTCCTTGAGCAAGTCATTGCCAATATGATTCAGAACTCCATACGTTTTAAGAAAAAAGGAACGGGAGAAAAGTGGATCAAGATAAAAACAATTGATTACGAGGGAGATAATGTTTGCATTAGTGTTCAGGACAATGGTATTGGGATATCAGAAGAAGTCTGTGATAAAATATTTGATCTGTTTTTTAAAGGTACCCAGAATCCTCAAGGTCCAGGTATTGGATTGTATGAGGCCAAAATCGTCATGAAGAAATTAGGAGGACGAATATGGCTCCATCAAACCCAAGAAGGCGTTACAGATTTTCGTATTATGCTCCCACGTGCTAAGATGCATAAGCCTGCTACAATCAATTCAAAAAGAGTCGCAATCTAAGGGCTAAGTGAGAATAGGAGAAATACTACCTTGTGATACGTTGTGATCCTTTGTAGATTTAGGGCAACAACGAATCGATACATAATATAGGGAAGTATTTTGACTGTAAATGATATTGTAAAACTGTACCAATCGCATCCACAGATTCTACAATTTGGGCAAGCTTTGCTCAAAAAAAAGCAGAGCAAATTCGGGATACAAGGATTGGTTGGGAGCCAAGAAGCCTTCTGGATATCCGCACTTTATCGTAACCTCAAACGGAACCTTATCATTATCCTTAATGATAAGGAGGAAGCCCTTTACTTTGTTAATGACCTCAAGACGTTAATGCCGCAAAAGGAAATCTTCTTTTTTCCTGCTTCTTATAAGCGGCCTTATCAGATTGAAGAAATCGAAAATGCGAATGTACTTTTGAGAGCAGAGGTGTTAAATGCCATGAACCATGTAAAAAGTGGGCGGCAGATTATAGTCACCTTTGCAGAGGCATTGAATGAGAAGGTGATTAATAAACGATCATTGGTCAAGAATACCCTAGAAATTCGAAAAGGGGATGATTATGGGATGGATTTCGTCGTTGAGATACTGGACGAATATGGCTTTGAAGGAGCGGAAGTCGTTTATGAACCAGGTCAATATGCAATGAGAGGAGGTTTGTTGGATGTCTTTTCTTTTGCACATGATGAACCCTTCCGAATCGAATTCTTTGGAGATGAAATCGAGTCTATCCGTACTTTTGATCCTGTCGAACAGATCTCTCAGAAGCAGGTAAAACGTGTATCCCTTATTCCCAATATACAAAAGCATTTGTTGTTAGATGAGCGGGTTTCCTTCCTCGAATATATATCCGATTCAAGTATCGTTTTTACCAAAAGCATTGAATTTATTCATGCTGATCTTTCTCGATTGTATGAGAAGTCAGAGGCCTATTACCTAAAGATGCATGAAGCTTCAGGAGGGGCAGTAATAAGCCGAGAACCACACGAATTGTACTTTTCTGGAGAGGGATTCTTAGAGGAAATCAAAGACTTTCAGGTAGTAGAGTTTGGTCGAAATCAATACTTTGAGGCAGAAGCTTTTACAATTCGATGGGAAGGCAATGGGCAACCTTCTTTCCGTAAGGAGTTCTCCTTGTTGGCTGAACACTTGATTGAGAACCAAGGAAATGGGATTCAAAACCTTGTGTTGTCGAATAATGAGAAACAAATTCAGCGATTAGAGGAAATCTTTGAAGAAGTAAATCCTCATGTAGCCTTTCAAGGCATCTTATCCGACATTCACAAAGGCTTCTCGGATCCACAATTACAAATTGCTTGTTATACGGATCACCAGATCTTTGATCGATACCATCGTTATAAGGTAAAAAGCAATACCAAAAGGAGCCAAGCGCTTACTCTCAAGGAATTGCTCCAACTGAAACCAAGAGATTATGTCATCCATGTGAATCATGGAATCGGATTGTATGCGGGTTTGCATAAGATTAAGGTGGGGCAACATTGGCAGGAGGCCGTTAAGATTATCTATAAAGGAGGAGATGAGATTTATGTCAATGTGAACTCATTGCATAAAATCTCAAAGTATTCAGGTGGAGATGTATCAAGCCCTCCTAAACTCAATAAGTTGGGATCTCCTGCTTGGTCAAAAGCGAAAGCAAAGGCCAAAGCCCGTATTAAGACTTTAGCCTTTAACCTAGTTGAATTATATGCTAAGCGTAAGCTTCAGCGCGGATTTGCCTTTAGTCCAGATACTTACCTCCAACAAGAACTCGAAGCTTCCTTTATGTATGAGGATACTCCTGACCAACTCAAAGCAACAGAGGCGGTAAAGGAGGATATGGAGAAAATCATCCCAATGGATCGATTGATATGTGGAGATGTTGGATTTGGGAAGACGGAAATTGCTATTCGAGCAGCTTTCAAAGCCGCAGTAGACGGCAAACAAACCGCTATATTGGTTCCAACGACCATCTTGGCACTTCAGCATTACCATACCTTCCACGAGCGTCTTAAACAATTTCCTGTAGAAGTAGACTTTATCAATCGATTTAAGTCGCGTCAAGAGCAAAAGAAAACCTTAGAAAAAGTAGCTGCGGGTAAAACTGATATCCTTATTGGTACCCATAGAATTGTATCAAAGGATGTAAAATTCAAAGACTTAGGGCTTTTGGTATTGGATGAAGAGCAAAAGTTTGGAGTGAATGTTAAAGAGAAACTGAAGTTGTTAAAATCTTCAGTAGATACATTGACCCTTACAGCTACGCCTATTCCCCGAACCCTACAGTTCTCATTGATGAATATTCGTGACCTTTCGGTAATTGCGACCCCTCCACCGAATCGCCAACCTGTAGAAACACGGGTCATTACCCTTAGCCAAGAGATCATTCGTGATGCCATTGTTTATGAATTGAAACGAGGGGGGCAAGTCTTCTTTATTCATCCTCGGGTGATGGATATTGAGAAGTTGGCTGCGATGATTAAAAAACTAGTGCCCGATGCGCGGGTTAAGGTTGGGCATGGCCAAATGACGGGGCCCCAACTAGAGAAGGTAATGGCCGATTTTATTGAGGGATACTTTGACGTATTGGTTGCAACGACTATTGTTGAATCAGGGCTAGATATCCCGAATGCCAATACTATTATCATTAATGAAGCCAATAAGTTCGGATTGTCAGCTTTGCACCAGATGCGGGGTAGAGTAGGGCGGTCGAATCGAAAAGCCTTTTGTTATCTCTTAGCTCCTCCTGAGATTGTTTTGTCGAAAGATGCCAAACGTCGTTTGAGAGCAATGGAAGAGTTCTCGGATTTGGGAAGCGGATTCCATATTGCCTTACGAGACCTTGATATACGAGGAGCAGGAGATTTATTGGGTGCTGAACAAAGCGGATTCATCGCTGAGATTGGCTATGATATGTACCATAAAATTTTAGACGAGGCCATTCACGAATTGAAGAAAGATCATTTCGCCGAATTGTTTGATGAAGAGTTGAAAGAAAGAGAAGCGATTTTGGTGGATGATTGTCAGATCGATATGGATTTAGAGCTGCGAATCCCAGAGCATTATATCCCAGGCATATCCGAGCGTTTAACTTTTTATCGACGCATTGCTAACGAGAAAGATGAAAAAGGATTACGCGCGATTAAAAAGGAAATCCTCGATCGATTTGGGCGACCAATGCCTAAGCCTGTATTAGGCTTGTTTGATGCGACCCTTATTCGGGAATATGCAAAACGGATAGGAGTAGAACGTGTCGTTTTGAAGGCAAAGCGACTGCGATTATGTTTCGTATCGAATAAGAGTTCTCATTTTTACGAATCGCCTAAGTTTATGCGGATTATTGCTTTTGTCCAAAGCAATCCTCGTAGAGTAGAATTGAAAGAATCGAATAAATATCTCTCATTGGCGTTCCGTAACGTCTCACATATCAAGGCAGTATTGAAGATTGTAAAGGAAGTTCATGATTTTGTGGCTGCTCCTGTCGGAGTTTAGTCAAAATTCCCCCTTTATAAGTTACTGGAGCGGCTTTGTAAATGCAAAGCCGCTCTAATGATTCTATCGAAGAGCTCTTTACAGCGTAAAGAGCTCTTCACGTATTTAGAAAATGCCTCTTTTCAATGTAAAATGATATTTTTATTCATACTAAAAGGTATTTTACAATGTAAATTGCTCTCTAAATATCTGGTAAAAGAATTTGTTAATGAAAATTAATGTTTACATGTGCAAGCAATTCCTTTTTGCAATGTAAAAAGGTTTCTTCAAGTTCGGTATAGATCTATTTTCAGTAAAAATAGGTGTTTTTAGTTTGAGAAAAGTATCTTTTCATTGAAAAGGTATCTTTATGAGTTCAGTATAGACCTATTTGCAATGAAAATAGGTGTTTTTAGTTTGGGAAAAGTATCTTTTCATTGAAAAGGTATCTTTATGAGTTCAGTATGAACCTATTTGCAGTGCAAACAGGTGCTTCTAAGTTTAGAAAAGGCCTTTTTGCAATGAAAGCTGGATCAATAAAATTTATTAGGAACTCTTTTCAATACAAAATTACCTTCACAGCTTTAGTAAAAGCTCTTTGTCAGTGCAAATGGATCTTTGGTAGTTTGTTTGGGCAAGGCAAATAAAAAAAGGGATGCAGCAAAGCTACATCCCTTGTATAATAGATATAAAAAATTCTTATCTCATGAGGCGTTTTTTAGAACTGTTTCTCCAACCAGCCTCGTATCTGCTGCTCCCATAATATACAATAACATCAGCATCATAACGCGATTTTACGAAATAGACTTTTTGATCTGCATCATAACGCGATTTTACAAAATACCATCTCCCTTCTGTATTGGTGTCATAACGAGAGGATACTTTATATACCACTAAGTCTGCATCGTATTTACTATCTGTTACATATACTTTGACATCTGCGTCATACCGAGAGCTCGTCTTATACACTTTCTGCGCACTTAGCGCATTGGGGAAGAACAACATTAAACATAATCCCAAACCGATACTTAACAACAACTTTCTCATACTATTAGCTTGATATTTATATTAGGTTAGATAATAATTTCAACGGGTTCTCGTTAACTATCTCCCCAAAAAAGATACCATAACCTTACAAATAGTATGATGACTCTCCCAGCGTGTCAAAATGGACTACACTTGTGTCGTTAGATCGAAAATCTGTCTTATGAATGATTCTGGTTACGTTGATTTTGCTGGTAACTTTCCCACAGTTTGTATCCACCAAATAGGACAATTCCTATAGCGAGTACCAATAAAAGGATATTGTTGTATACAAAGACAGACATAATAAGTCCTAGAATCACAGCAATTAACCCAACTCTAAAAGAAGGCTGAGGCGCCAACTCCTCTTCTGGGTAATTGTCTTCTGACTCATAGGTAGGAGTAGAGTGAGAGTGTGCCAAGGCTTCTGCGGCTTCTCTTTCTCTTTGCTCACGAGCTATTTGTTCTTCTTGCTCCTTTTGCTTGCGGGCTTTTCGCACAACTTCCACTGCATAGGAATCATTAATCCCTTGCTCCACCAGTGCGTCCATAACCTCTTGGGTTGAAACTCCATTATCTAATAGGGTTCGTGCCAAAGAGATGAGGTCAGTTGTTCTACCTTCTTGTTGAACATTATTCTCTAAGGCTTCGACTTGCGCCAAAGCGTCATATAGTTCTTTGAAGGCCGTTTGGATAAGGGATTCGTCAAATCCTTTTTCGAGTAGGACATCATAAAGCTCATCATCTGTCCAATCTCCCTCTTTCATATTGGTAAAGAGGAATTCACTTATCCCTTTAATCGTTTCAATTTTTGCGATAGTGTCATCGAGTACTGTTTCTGCATCCTCTTGGTCGAGCCCTTCTTGTTTCAATGCCTCAATAACTTGTTCTTCTGAAGCTCCTCCATTTACCAACTCATATGCACGTTCATATACGAGATTTAAAAAGCTTTCTGCATTTTGAGTGTCTTCAATTTCTTGTTGGAGTTGAGCGATAACATCATCAATGAGCGATTCGTCTAAGTCTTCTTGCAATAACGCCTCTTTTATTTGGGGCACTTCCATATCCGTTTCTTCATACATGCTTAATGCAAGTCTGTATACCGTTCCAAATGCCTCTTCATATTCTTGAATTTGCTGTTGAATGGTATGGAAGATAATATCTACGTCACTTGATTGCAGTTCCATCTCATCCATAAGGATTTCTCTAATTTCATCTTCAGATGTTCCTGCTTCAAGGAGTTGGAATACGTATTCGTAAGGGTTTTGCAATTCTGTTTCTGTTTTCAGTTCTAAAAAAGCCATGTATTGCGCTTAAATTATCTTATCTCTGTAAGTTGGCTGATCTGAGATAATACTTTATAATATAATAGATGTAATATTTATACCGACAGTGGTATGATCGTTCTATAGAATCATTTGGGCAAGAATCAAGCCTTATGCTGAGCAAAGGTAGGAAATTATTTAAAATATTCTTTATGCGAAAGAAGCATATTTTTTGTTATCCTAGTAAATAAAAACGAACATCGCTATACATAAGTGGTCAGATGCCATTGTGTTTACTTTTTTGATAGAAATATAAGACTATGTCCAATTCATTTGGTGTGTTATATCGCATCACGACCTTCGGCGAATCACATGGAGAAGGAGTGGGAGTAGTGATTGACGGGTGCCCAGCAGGTATACAACTTGACCTAAACGCTATTCAGTACGAGCTTAATAGAAGACGACCAGGCCAAAGTAGAATTACCACCCAACGTAAAGAATCTGACGAATTTCAGCTGTTATCAGGCCATGTCAATGCAAAAACCACAGGAGCTCCTTTATGCTTTTGGGTGAAAAATCGGAATGCTCGATCGCGAGATTACGACCATATTGCAACTAAATTCCGCCCTTCTCATGCCGACTATACCTACTTTGCGAAATATGGAACCCGCGACTATAGGGGGGGAGGAAGAGCCTCGGCTCGGGAAACAGTAGCACGGGTAATAGGGGGGGCAGTTGCAAAACAATTGTTAGCGCAGCATTTTCCAATGCAAATTCGGGCTTGGGTACATTCCATCCACCAACTCAAGATGCGTAATATGCCCCAAAATCACAACCTACACACTCCCTATATGGAAGCTGTAAAATGCCCCGATGAAGAGCTCGCGGAAGCCATGTTTCGGCTAATTGATCGGGTAAGAAAAGAGGGGAACTCAGTGGGAGGAACAATCATGTGCCAAATAGAAGGGGTACCAGCAGGTTGGGGAGAACCTATCTATGATAAGTTGCATGCAAAATTGGGATATGCTATGCTGGGTATCAATGCGGTAAAGGCATTTGAATTGGGCTCAGGTTTTCAAGGTACTGAGATGATGGGAGCAGAACATAATGATATCTTCTATCAGGAAGAAGGACGAATTCGAACCCACACGAATCACTCAGGGGGAATACAAGGAGGAATTACTAATGGAGAAGCTATTTATTTTCGCGTGGGCTTTAAGCCTACTTCTACCTTAATGAGGGATCAGCCCAGTGTGGATACTGAAGGCAATGCTGTCATTGTCAAGGGGAAGGGGCGGCATGATCCTTGTGTCGTACCAAGGGCTGTACCTATAGTGGAGGCCATGGCCGCAATCTGTTTGGCAGATGCTTGGCTTCTTCATAAGGCGAGAAAACTGTAGCCATATAGGCTTGGATATTTCAGAATTTCTTGATAAAAATTGTAGTATTAACCATGATTTCGCTGTACCTTTGCGGGCAAAATATGGAAGCGAAATAATCCGTTTAATACGGTGACAGTATACAAATGCTAAAACGTTTATTTTTAAAGAATTACGCACTGTTTAGGGAATCGGAAGTGCATTTCCCTGAAGGTCTCAACATTATTACAGGTGAGACAGGTGCGGGTAAATCCTTGTTAGTAGGGGCATTGGGGCTTATTATTGGAAAAAGATCTGATAGTTCGGCTATTTTTTATCCAGGGGAGAAATGCATAGTAGAAGCTGAGTTTCACGAACTTTCAGATACCATTGTTGGCCGTTTGGCGAATCTCGATGCTTTTGACATAGAAGACCGCGTAGTCATTCTTAGAAGAGTAATTAGCCCGAAAGGTCGTTCGAGAGCATTTGTCAATGATACACCCGTATCATTGCAAATACTTCGTGCTGTAGCAACCCAATTGGTCGATTTACATGGGCAAAATGAGAACCAAATATTGCTTTCTCCAGATAGGCAAATCCAATTGTTGGATGCTTATGCTGGATGTGAGCGTTTCGCTAATGAATTTAGGAAGTTGCTGGCAGAGAGTAATAAAGTATTGACGGAAATTCGGAAGCTGGAGGCGCAAGAGGTGGAGGCAAAACGGCAATTGGATTACTATCAATATCAATTGGAAGAATTTGAAGCGGCAGATTTGCAGCTGCAAGAGGAGGAAGAGTTGGAAAAGGAATACCAAGTTCTCCAAAATTCTGAGGAGATTCAGGAAGTTTTGGGAGGGGCATTTGAGCAATTGTATGGCTCGGATCGGTCTATATACAACCAAATGAGCCTATTGCTCAACCAACTTGGCCGAATCGCCGATTTCTCTGATAGCATAGAAGAACAAGTAAGTAACCTTCACGAAGCCAATGAATTTATTACGGAAGCAGCCAATAGTTTCCAACGATTGACCGACGAAATAGAAACTGACCCCAAACGATTGGAGTTTGTAGAGGAACGGATTGCCCTATACCATACCTTCAAACGAAAGTATAGTGTTCAGACTACTGAAGAACTGCTCGAATTGCAAGAAAGTTTTAGCCAGAAAGTAGCAGAGTTTAGCTCAATTGAGGATCGGATATTGGAACTCAAGAAAGCGTATGAGCAAAAGCAGAAGAAGCTTGCAGAATTGGGATTGAAGATTGAGCAAAAGCGCCTTCGGGTAAAACCCCGTTTAGAGAAACAGATTAATTCTATCTTGAAGGAGGTTGGCTTTTCGAAAGCGCGTTTTATGGTGGAGGTAAAGCGAGTGCCTGCGAAATCAGGAGGGATTCGGGTAGTGAATCAACAGATTAAGCCTAATGCCCGTGGTTTGAATGAGATTACCTTCCTGATTCAAACCAATCCTGGTCTACCAGCAGGGTCTCTTTCCCAAATTGCGTCTGGAGGGGAAGTTTCTCGGGTTATGTTGGCTATTAAAGCAGCTCTGGCAGAGAAGTCTGAATTTCCTGTATTGATATTCGACGAGATTGATACAGGAATTAGTGGTGAAGTAGCGAATAAGGTTGGGAAAGTCATGAAGAAACTGGCAGAGCGTTTTCAGATATTGTCCATTACCCATTTGCCCCAAATTGCCGCAAAAGGACACCAACACTTTATGATTTATAAGCAGATTCGGGGAGAACACACCTTCTCTTCCGTTAAGCAATTGACCAAGGGGGAGCGAGTGAAACAGGTCGCGATGATGTTAAGTGGGGAAAAGCCGACAGAATCTGCAATAAAGAATGCTACAGAGTTGATTGGTTAAATAATATTGGCTAATTTTGCCATCCGATTGTGCAATGTATAAATCAATGCACATTATATGTTTTACTTAATATTCTATTAGAGAGTACAGATATGCCAAAAATGAAGACTAATTCTGGGGCTAAAAAGCGTTTTAAATTAACCGCCTCAGGAAAGCTCAAAAGAAAGCACGCATTTAAGAATCACATTCTTACGAAGAAGCACAAGAAGCAAAAGCGACGACTACGCCATGCAGGGTTAGTTCATGAAGCTGATGAGAAGCGAATCAAATCTTTGTTGAACATTAACTAATCCTCATTACCTATTTTAATCATTTTATTATTTATCAAATCGATCAAATAGAAAAGAAATGCCAAGATCAGTAAACGTTGTCGCCGCCCGTCGTAGAAGAAAAAAGATGATGAAACACGCCAAAGGATACTTTGGTCGTAAGAAGAATGTGTGGACAGTAGCAAAGAACCAGATTGAAAAAGGTTGGTTATACGCATACAGAGATAGAAGAAATCGTAAGAGAGAGTTCCGCAAGCTATGGATTCAACGAATCAATGCAGCGGTAAGAGAGCACGGAATGAACTACTCGACTTTCATTGGTAAGTTGCATGCAGCAGATATCCAAATTAACCGAAAAGTTCTTGCAGATCTCGCGATGCACAATCCTGATGCATTCGCTGCTATCGTAAATGCACTTTAGTACAAAGAACATTTGAGGGGTTGTACACGAGCCGTGTAAGGCGAACTATTACTCCAAATACTGCTCTACAATAAGAACTTGAATGTTATCTTAATAAAATAGAAAAGGAGAACTCATCAAGGGTTCTCCTTTTTTTCGTATATTACCTTAATATATTTCACCCTATAGTCTAACACCATAATGGATAAATCAAAACAACAAGGAAAAGTAAATATTGAACTGCCTGCTGAAATTGCACAGGGCGTGTATTGTAATTTGGCTATTATTGCGCACTCGAATGCCGAGTTTGTGCTAGATTTCATTCAAATGCTTCCGAATACTCCAAAGGCAGAAGTCCGTTCCCGTATTATCATGACTCCTTTTCATGCGAAGAGATTGCTTGCAGCTTTGAGAGATAACATCCAACGTTTCGAGCAAAGCAATGGAGAGATTCGATTTAAAGAGAATGGGCCTTCTTTCCCATCAGGTTTTAGCGGACCTACAGGTTTTGCATAGGCCTGAGTCTTTGATGGAACTTTGTTGTTAAGTCCCACTAGATTCCATGACACATTCTATTCTATACAAGAACCACCGAATTCATGTTTCTGTGGAGGGCAAGGGGGAAAGTATTGTTTTCCTACATGGTTGGCCAATGCATTCGGGGCTGTGGAAAGCGCAAGTGGAGCATTTGAAGGCTGATTACCGTGTGATTACATTGGATTGGTTGGGATTTGGACAATCAGATAAACCTAAAGACCTGCCCTATACTTTCACACAACATAAGGAATGTTTGGATGCAGTACTTACTTCTGTATTAGGGGAGGAAGAAAAGGTGACACTTGTGGGACATGATATTGGGGGGCCTCCTGCTATTCTATGGGCGAGCGAACATCCAAATCGAGTTCGACGACTGATTCTGTTGAATACAGTTGTCTATTTGTTTAAGACTCCCTTGGATATGTTGAGCGAACTGGCGCTGGAAACCCCAATATTACGGGATATCTTCGTTAGCCGATTGGGGTTATATATTGTCATGAAGATTCTTTCTCGCAATAGAAGTAAAGAGACTAAGGAACGATTGCAAGAAGTGATAAGGCCTTATAAGGAACTAAAGAGCGAGGTGAAGTGGAAGACAATTTTATTGCCCTTGAAAGTAGGAAGGCAAGAGGAAATGGTAGCACTGAGCAATCAATTTAAGGAATTAAAGATAGATAAGCATATAATCATTGCAAGGAAAGATCCGCTTTGCTATGCACATATTAAGAGGTTGAGTGAGGACAATCCTGAAGTTCCCACACATTTTATTGAGCATAGCGGGCATTTTATATCAATTGATAGACCCAAGGAATTGAATAAGGTGCTTACAGAGATTCTCGCGAAATAAATCTATTGTCTCATAATATAAAGAAAGAGCCAGTTGGAGAAGATTCTCCGCTGGCTCTTTCTCATGGAATATTCATGCAATTTAATTGCGCATGATGACAAAAGGTTTACTTATACGTGTATCATGGGTTTCTAGACGAAGGAGGTAAGAGCCTTCACTTAACTTCTCTAAGTTTAGGTATTGTGTCTGTTCGCCTACTTCTAGGCTTACAGATTCTTCCTGAACGATTTTCCCGTTTAGGTCGAATACCTTGAAGGTGCAATTACTACTTTCGTTGAGACTAAAGACAAGGTTTAGCCCCTTTTGAGTCGGGTTAGGGTAGAGGAATAATGCTGATAGATTCTCTGTTTCTTCCTCCGAAGAATTGGCCAAAAGACTCTCATTCGAATTGTCTGAGGAAGAACCTCCAGCAGACAAAACAACTGTATAATCTTCTGCCTCTCCATATTGGATTTGGGCACAACCAGAAGTGGGAATATTGCCGCGTTCCATGAGTACACGAAGTCGGGTACTACCTGTTTGGGCATTTGTCGGAACCGTGAAACTACCAAGAACGAGACTTGTACTCGGATTAGCTGTCCAGATACGTTCTCCAGGGTCATCAAAATCGCTATCTCGGTTGTAGTCTATCCATACACTCCATCCTTCAGGGTATGATTGCCCTCCCATATGGCCAGGTGTTACCCCAATGGGTACAGTATCTCCTAGCGTTAAAGGGATGCTTATGTGGGTGAAGTCTCCATATCCTCCGTTATCTCCTGAGGGATTATTGATGGCACCAACTCTCACGTTTGCAATCCAATCATCTTGGCTTGATTGTGCGCCTTGGGTGCAGTATCCTCCTACACCACCCCCTCCACCGCCGCCACCACCAGAGTTTTCCCCTAGTGTGAGCTGATCGATGGCAATATCACTTTGGAAGTTAGGCCCTGTTCTGGCAATAAGACGGAGTTTGATAGGACTAGAGCCACTGTAAGAACTAAGCGGGATTGCAGCATCCAACCAATCCTCTCCTAGGTTGCCAGATGCGCCCCATATAGATGAACTCCACGTATTTCCTTCGTCTGTGCTTACTTGGACTTCTAGCCGCCCCATATGTTGCCCGAACATATGGTATGCAAAACCAAAGGAAGGATTGGTTAAGGAGGATATATCAAAACAAGGACTTTCGAGTATTGCCGTTTCAACGAAGTGATCTGAGGCTTCTACATAAGCGTAGTATGTGCCCGATGCCGCTGCGTCAGGCCCTGTATTGTTAGAGAGGGTGGAGCCACTATTGACAATCCACATCCAATCATCATCATCTGATTGCTCCCAAGCACCTAAGTTATTCGCTTCAAACCCTTCTGAGTAGGGGAAGGTATTGAGAATGCTTGTACATTCTAATAATTCCTCTAGCTCAAATGTGAAGGTCTCTGTACAGCCAAGTGCGTCCATGATAGCGAGTGTGTAGGTGCCTGCTGCTAGCCCAGATAGGGTAGGGGTTGTGAATCCTCCAGGAGACCAGAGAAGAGAATAAGGACCTGTGCCTCCTGCTGGACTTACGATGATTGATCCATTACTCATTCCTGGGTCAGGTTCTTCGATTGTTGCGTTTGCCTCAATTGGATCGGGTTCTGTAATCATCACGTTTGTGAAACCTATACAGTTATTTACATCTCTAACAATTACGAAGTGGGTGCCTGCACTTAGGTTGGTTGCTGTTGGGTTGGAGGTTGGGGGGCTTCCGAATCCCCACTGATAGGAATAAGGAGCTTGCCCTCCTGTAACCGTGACAGTGGCCGATCCATCCATTCCTCCTGGGCATGTTACATGTGTGACGTCGCCTGGTGCTACGGAGACATTTAAGGATTCAAAATGTGTAACATCATCTGCCGTTAAATCATTGCTCGGATTTACATCTCCCATGGCAGCTGTCCATACTTCTAGTATATATGTGGCTTCCATGGAGAAATCAGCAGGTATGGAGAAGGTATAAGTGAGGGTTGAAAGTGCTGGGAGCAAAGGGACGATTTCTGTTTGAGGTGCCCCGCCATCTATGCTATATGAGATGGGGAAATCTGTAGCATCATTGGTACCGAAGTTTTCGATTTCAACTGTGATTACTTCAGCATTTGTTAGCCAACAACTAGATTGGGGTTTTGTAATACTATTGACGCCTACATCAATTGGCCAATCGAATATTCTTAAGCCATCAATTGCCATATCACTTTTAGCGCCTGAGCCTGTGGTTCCGACAAATCGAACCATGATGACATTGCCGTATCCCGCTAAACTTATTTCGTCTTGGAACCATTCGTCTCCTTGATTCCCTCCTTCTTCCCATACAGGTGGCGACCATGTGTTTCCTCCATCCGCACTTAATTCTATATAAAGGGTACCCATATTGCTTCCATATAAATGATAATTGAATTGGAGGAGAGGATTTGCCATAGTAGATACATCGATGCAGGGACTCTCCAAGATGGCAGTCTGATTGCTTGCTCCTGACGCTTCAATGTAAGCATATTGTATCCCTTCTATGGCCGATGAAGGGCCTGTGAACCACGTGACTGTAGAGCCAAAGTTGAGTAGCCAATCGGTATCGTCATCGGTAGGTTGGTTCCATAGCCCGAAACTACTTTCAAATCCTTCCGAATAAGGAAACGTGCTTAGGGTTGTTGCACAATCTACCTCTTCTTCTATGATGGTAACGGTTATGGTTTGGATACAATCCTTTTCATCTTCAACAGTTACCGTATAGGTTCCTGGTGCGAGGTTCGTAAAACTGTTGTTTGATTGGAAGCTTACGCCATCAATTGAGTACTGATAAGGAGGGGTTCCGCCAGTAGCAGTGAGGTTGATGATTCCATTGTTTGCTCCTGTATTGGAGGGCGTAAGGGTTGCGACGAGATCAAGGGGATCTGGCTCTAAGATAGTTGCTGAGCCTGTAGATAGGCACCCAGTGATAGTGTTTGTAACCGTTACTATATAATTTCCTGGGGGGAGTCCTGTGGCTGATGCGGTTGTTTGAGCGGGGCTTGTATTCCAAGAATATGAAAGTGAGCCAGACCCAGACCCTGGTACTGAAACATGTGCCGTTCCGTCATTATCTCCATGGCAACTTACAGGTTCACTGGACATAACGAGCATAGGAGGACTACCGTGTTCCACTACCAATATGTCAGAGTTGTTTGTATTGGTGCCGTCACAATAGGCCGAGACGAATGCTTCAAGGGTGTATATTCCAGGAACGGATAGGTCAGCTCCCAAACCATCTGCTGCGTCAAATGTATATTGATTCGTTGTCCAACCAGGAATTTCATCAAATATTTGTTGAGTTGTGAATGCCTGACCATTTACCGTGTAGGAGATATGGAATTGGTTGACAGGTATAAGGTTGTGATTGGTTACTTCTACCGTAACGGTTTCATTTGATGTCAAGCCACAATTTGAGGTTGGGGAGAGCAGGTTAATACTCAAATCTCCTTCGAATTGATTGCTTGCCGATACTTTTATGGAGTCAATGGAAACATCTAAGGTAGGCCCGCCTACTCGTCCTGCAATTCGTAACCATACTACTTGTCCTACATAGTAGGATAAATCCGTTGTTACTTCTACCCATTCATCGCCTTGTGGTCCACTTATATCTGTTAATTGAATCCATGTTGTTCCACCATCTGTAGAGGCTCCTATTTGGAGAGCTCCTAGTCCTGCTCCATGCATATGATACCATAATGTCAGTTCTGCTGATGTTTTGCCTGTTAAATCGTAACAGGGACTTAAGAATGCCGCGACATCTAGAGGATCTTGATCACTAGCTTCTATATAAGCATATTGATCCCCTTGAAAGGCAGCAGCTGGCCCCGTTCCTGGGGTTGGGGTACTTCCTGAGTGGATAGTCCAATCAAAACTCTCGCCATTGTGTTGTAGCCAAGACAGGTTATCTTCGTCTTCAAAGTTTTCTACATGTGGGAAACAGGATACAGTATAGGGACAAACCTGGGGAGCAGGATTGACAATAAAGGTTTGGGTAAAATAACATAAAGGAGAATTTGCATCTGAAATGAATACTGTGTACGAACCTGCATGTAGATCTTCTAGGAAACTACCTGTTAGACAGGGGGGACAGGTTGCGCAGGGTATACAGGGTTGGGGGGCACAAGTCGGGCAAGTCCATGTTACGATAAAAGAACCACTTCCTCCTGATATAGAAAGATCGATTTCGCCATCTCCGCCCGAACTTTCGTCTGTTATGGAGGCCGTTACACTTATAGGGGCAGGTTCTGTGATGGTTGTTGTTTCTGTAGCGGTGCACCCATTTGCATCTGTTACAGTAACCGTGTAGGAGCCTGGAGGTAAGTCTGTGATTTCTTGTGTTGTTTGAGGAGGAGATGTATCCCAGTGATAGGTGTAGGGGGTTGTACCACCCTCTGGATTTGCCACTGCGCTACCATCTTCAGCTCCATTACAAGAAACATCTTCAGCCTCTATTTCTACCATAAGGGGATCTGGCTCGGCTATGGTAACAGATTGCATAGCTACGCAGCCATTGTCGTCTGTTACAGTTACTGTGTAAGAACCTGGTTCTAAGTTGCTAGCAATAGCAGAGGTTTGTATGGGGCTAGTGTTCCATTCGTAAGAATAAGGGGCGACGCCACCTGCAAGGTTGGTTACTTCGGCTGCTCCATCGGTATTTCCATTACAAGAGACATCTTCGGTCGTTACCTCCAGCGTAATGGCTCCTTCATTGACTGAGAATTGTGTAACTCCAGAACATCCGTTGGCATCTACTACTTTGACTAAATGTGAGCCCAAGGATAGACCTGTTATATGATTTCCAGTTACAGCAAGGTCGGAAAACCATTGGTATGTATAAGGAGGTGTTCCATCTACAGGTGTTGCCAGTGCCTCACCATCCATGCCACTTCCTCCACAGGTTAAGGGAGTTACGGTGACGGTTACCTCTGGATTGGGGAGGTTTTCGATGACGATTGGTAGCCAGTCATTAGACGTATTTGCATCGCCCATAAGACTCGTCCAACTCATGATTGTGTAGAATCCATCTGCGGATAAGTCTGCGGGTATGGTAAATGTGTAATCCATGTCTTCTCCTGAGAGTATGGGACCTGCCGCAGTTTCTGTAACGGGTATTCCTCCATTGATGCTATAGCTTACAGGAATATTGGAAATAGAGGTAGCTCCCAAATTCTCAATTGTAACTGTAATAGGAACGGGATCATCAAAGTCACATTCATCGTCTAGGTTGGGAATGCCAGATATACCTACATCTCCTGTTTGTGGAGGATCGTCTAGGCAGAAGCTGGTTGTTTCGAGGTTTGTGAATAGTCCCCCTGTTGCGAGCGGCATTCCTGTTAGCTCATTGACTAAGTGATATCCCCCCAAGCCATCAGAACAACACATGCCATTGTTTTGGGAGTCGAATATGGTGAAGTCGTGGCAGCCATCTGGAAGACAGATATTTTCTGTGATGATTGTTTGGTCTATGCCATTCGGGTAGGGCCCTCCAGAAGCGAGGAGATTTCCTGTGGCATCGGTGATTCGCCAAGTTGTTTCACTTCCAAAGTTGTCCAAGGTTAGAGAAAGGCTTAGGGTATGGGGAGATACGATAAAGTTATCTATTTCACTGTCATTTGCGGGATTTTCATCAGTTGTACCATTGGGATTCGTTGTATAGACCTCCAAGGTATGGGAACCACTAGACACAGTGATAGGGATAAGATTTATGGTTGTAGAGTTTAAGGAGGCTAGAGAACCTGTCCATGGGAATGTTTGTACGATGGCTCCATCGATTTCGCATATGATGGTTACGGATGTCAAGGGAGCCGACCCATAATTGTGTAGCAATACTTCGAGTGGGAGTATATTGGTACAATTTAATTCGGTGGATAAGGAAGTTGTGAGAATTCCTGCATCTATGGCCACCGAGGGGGCTTTTACCAATTCTACTGCTTGATGTGCATTGACCCTCCCATAGCCTAAATCATTAGACCAACTGCCATTGGGTTGGCCTGCAACTCCTGTGGTATAGGAGTATCCTCCTACTTTGTCGCATGTGATTTCAATGGCCTCTCTTGCTTCTTGGTGGGTCAGCGTAGGGTTCACAGACAGGATGAGTGCCATTACCCCTGCTGCATTGGGGCATGCGGAGGAAGTTCCATTAAAGAATCTATAGTTGCCAGAACTTCCTATGGTTCCGAATCCTTGAACATCTGTTGTGATGACTTGTACACCAGGAGCGGATATGTCTCCATTTGTACCATGGCTGGAGCCCCACCAAGTCTCCCCATCACAGGAGGTTGGGCTTTTCCGCTCGTCACAAGGACTCGTCGCCATAACGGCAATGGTTTGGTTATTGTTCGCAGGATAATTCACTGGTCCATCATCATTTCCCGTAGCGAAAAATACCAAAGTACCTAGGCCGCCTCTTCCGAGGGTAACTGCATCTGAGATTGCTTGATTAATAACGAAGCTACTCATGTTTACTCCCCAAGAACAACTGATAACGTCTGCACCTTGTGCAACCGCCCAATCAATTCCTGACCCACTCCAACTATTGGTCGAGATTAATTGAACACTTCCTGAAGGAGTGGCTGCAGGTGCATCAACGTCCTTGTAGAAGATTCGTACAGGAATGATACTGGCATCATAGGCGACACCTGTTACTCCGAGTGAGTTGTTTCCAACTGCAGCGGCAACGCCTGCACAGGATGTTCCATGTCTATCTGCACCCAACCAACCTCCTTGATCTCCTGGGTTTGCTAGTGGTTCTGGATTGTTTGTTGCATCAAAGCCTGGTTCAAGATTGTCTATTAAGTCTGGGTGATCTAGGTCTACTCCATCATCAAGAATAGCGATTTTGATGCCTGAATGTCCAGTTGTGCATCCCCAAGCGTCACTTACGTCCATATCTGCATCGGGGGTTCCGTTAAAACTATTGAAGTTCATCCCTGTGTTGTCTATCGGCCATTGATTCTGCAGTAAAGGGTCATTTTGCATATGGGTTATGGTAGACATGAAATCGGGCTCGGCATATTGGAATTGATTTGTTTCATGTAGGAAGGTCGCGATTTCAATGGCGTTTTTACCTGTTGCTTTAGTGGTGCGGATGAGAAATAGGTTGGGGCGCAACTTTTTCTGTTCGACGAGTTCCAATTCAAGGACTTCAAGCGTCTCCATCAGGTAGTCTTTGTCGGCCAATGATTTGATACTGATGAGTATTTGGTCTTGTAAACCTGCTGTGCGGCCATCATTGGTTACGAGGAAGGGATTCGCATATATGATTTCGTCGAATTGATTCAATCGTGTGAGGATACCTTCTACTTGTTTAGGGGAAGTCTTGGGATTTTTGAGGGATATAAAGGTCGCTGGAGCGGCATATCTCTTGGAATTAGGTGCTTGGAATGAGAGTAAAGGTTCGGATGCTATAATTCGTTTCCGTTCTTTTATGGTAGTTGCAGGGTGGAATTTTACAAGGATTTTCGAGGTCTCAATTTGGAAGTTTACCTTGCCTTCTGGGAGGTGTGAATAATAGGTGGATTGCGCATAAGTATTTGACCCTGAAAGGAATAGGGCAATCATTAAGGGTATTATGAGGTGCTTCATAAGGGTTTGGTATGAGGGTGGAAAAATACAGTTGTCTTGATGACAAAGATTTTTGCCATCAAAGTGTTAAGTGATACATTGTATACTTGTGCGATTAGAATCTGGCGCAGCTAAGGTAGCAGACTTTGGATTAGGAAATGTTACATGATGTAAGGTGTGTTGAAGTGTGTAAATAGGTGAAAACCTTCGAAGATATTTACAAAAGAGTCGATGCGAGATTGCTTCTAACAATCTGGTACTCTTATGCGTGGTGGTATGTGTCCCTTGTCTTTAAGTTGTGGGATAATAGAAATGGTCTATTTGTTTCCCTTTCAAGCTATAAAGAGTAATAATTACCAATCGCCTTATTGATAAGGAATTGATAATATGAGTTTCTCGTATGTGGCGTCAATGGTATTAGACTCGCGATTGGCTTGAGTGTGGTTTGGATTGTAGTTTTATGTTGTTTCTCTTGTGATGTAATTAGTGTTTTTTGTGTGGTAGATTTGTGTTTAGCTAGGAAGATTGAGTATGTATTTATTAAGTTTTCCTTTTTTGTAAAGGTAAACAGTATTTTCTAATTATTTGTAATAAATTTTTAGGGTTTTATTTATGAAAACGTTGTATTTGGGCGAGCTATCTTGTACTAATCCTCATCACAAATTGTCTTCTATTCGCCGATTTTTCCCCTTAAACAAATCGGCGAATAGAGTGGATATTGGGTTCATCTTTCTTCTCAATATCCTGCCAGATAACCATCCCTAGGAACCTCTTTCTATTCATAAGCACTGAAGAACCCACTATTGGAAGGCTTAATAACTGAATTTTCCCTCATATACTCAGCAGAAGCTTCTTATTTTCACGCAAAAAAGAAGGCGTATCCTCCAAATCGTATATTCGCCCTGTAAAATACATAGGTGGAGGTCTCGGGGTGCCCACTTTGCATGGTAAAATTGGCAACCCGAGACCTCCACCTATACACTTTGCATGGTAAAATTGGCAACCCGAGACCTCCACCTATACACTTTGCATGGTAAAATTGGCAACCCGAGACCTCCACCTATACATTTTGCATGGTAAAATTGACAACCTGAGACCTCTACCTATACATTTTACATGGTAAAGTGGGCACACCGAGATCCTCACCTATGCATTTTACATGGTAAAGTGAGCACACCGAGGTCTCCATCTGTATATTTTACATGGACGTTCTCAAAAGAGGACGAGACAAGCTGTTCATTTTACAAAGTAGGTGCGGAAGATAGGTTTATATACCTCATGAGAATAGGGAGCTATAGAGAAAGAGCCAGTTAGAGAAGGTTCTCCACTGGCTCTTTTTAATTGAACATTTATGCGAGTTTATTAATTGCGCATGATGACAAAAGGTTTACTGATACGGGTGTCATTGGCTTCTAGACGAAGGAGGTAAGAACCCTCACTTAGGTTATCTAGGTCTAGAAGATGCGTATGTTCGCCTTCACTAAAGTTGTTGGTTTCCTCATAGATGAGTTTCCCGTTGAGGTCGAATATCTTGAAGATACAATCCTCTGCATCCATAAGTCGGAAGGCAACGTTTAGGTTCTTGCTGGTCGGGTTGGGGTAGAGGAGGAGTTCCTCTATACCTTGTACGCCTTCTTCATTGGAGGTAGGTAGAATGCTTGCGGAAGGATTGCCTGTGAAGGAACTTCTTGGAGATATGACGATGGTATAATCTTCCACTTCTCCATATTGGATATGGGCACAACCTGGAGTTGGGATGTTATTTCGTTCCATTTGGACGCGTAGACGAGTGCTTCCTGTACGTGCACTGGTTGGGATCATGAAATTACCTGTAACAATTCCACTACTTGGATTCGGACTTGCCCATACGAGTTCTCCTTGGTCATCGAAATCCCCATCTTGGTTGTAGTCTATCCATACACTCCATCCTTCTTGATAGGTTCTTCCTCCCAAATGGCCTGGGCGTAGTGCCAGTGATAGGAGGTTTCCTATGGTGGTAGGGATAGTTATTTGGGTGAAATCTGCATATCCGCCATTGTCTCCTGAATAGTTGGTTACCGTATCTATACCTACGGTTGCGATCCAATCGTTTTGGCTAGATTGTGCACCATGGATGCAGTATCCACCGCCTCCACCACCACCAGAACCTTCCCCTAAGGTGATATCATCGATTGCAATATCACTTCTAAAGCCTGAGCCTATTGTTGCGACTAGCCGAATCTTAATGAGGCCACTATAGGCATTGAGGGGAACAGTCGCGTCTTGCCACATAGTTCCAAAGTTTGCGACAGCAGTCCATATGGAAGATCCCCATGTATTTCCTTCATCTGTACTTACCTGTACTTCGAGGCTTCCCATATGAGTTCCCCACATATGGTATGCAAATTGGAGTTCGGGAGATGTTAAAGAGGAGATATCGAAACAAGGACTTTCTATTATAGCCGTTTCTTCGGGATGACTTGTAGCTTCAACATACGCGTAATATGTACCTTCTGCTGCGAAGAATGGACCTGTGCCTGAGGAGAGGGTCGATCCACTATTTACAACCCATATCCAATCGTCTTCATCTGATTGCTCCCAATCTCCAAGGTTATTGGCCTCGAAGCCTTCTGTATATGGGAAAGTGTTGATTGAAGTGATACATTCCTCTGGTTCTTCTAACTCAAATGTGATTACTTCAGGGCATCCTAGGGCATCATTGATAATGACCGTATAGCTTCCTGCTGCTAGATTGGATATATCCTCTGTAGTGGCGCCTGTAGACCAGGTAAAGGTGTAAGGCGAAGTTCCTCCAGATACTTCTATATCTATGGCTCCATCACTCATTCCAGGATTAGGATTTGTGAAGGTAGGTGTTGCTACAATGGGTTCTGGACTTGTAATGTTGAATATGACGATATCTCCACAATTGTTTGCATCTATTACAATTACGACGTGTAATCCCGCATTCAATCCTGTTGCGGCTGCACTTCCAAAGTTTCCTAAGCCCCATTGGTATGTATAAGGGGCTTGCCCCCCTGTAACATTAATTGTGGCCGCACCATCTATGCCTCCTGGGCAGGTTACATTCGAATTGATTGTAGCAGATGCCGTAAGCTGTCCGAAGGTATTTACATCCGTTGCAAGTAAGTCATTGCTTGGGTCAGTGTCTCCCACTGCGTCTGTCCATATCTCAAAACTGTATACGCCTTCGGCTGATAGATTTTCTTGTGTTGAGAATGGATATATGATGGTTGCTCCTGCTTCTATTAAAGGAATGATTTCCGTTTGTGGAGATCCTCCATTTATGGTGTATGATACGGGGACATCCATTGCATCTGTAGAGCCGAAATTGGTTACTTCTATTGCAATTCCTTCATTTGGTCCATTCCAGCAACTAGATTGTGGGCTTAGTAGACTGGTTACGCCTACATCTACCGCCAAATTATATATGAGTAAGTCATCTATTGCTATATCACTTCGGTATCCATTTCCTGTTGTTCCAACGAATCTTAGTTTGATGATGTCTCCATATCCTACTAAACTAACTTCATCTTGCAACCAAAGTATTCCTTGATTACCGCCTCTTGTCCATATTGGGGCAGACCATGTGTTTCCTCCATCGGAGCTTACTTCTAGGTCGAGAGATCCCATATTGGCTCCAAACATATGATAGCTAAAGGAGAATTGGGGATTGGCTACAGTTGAGATATCGAAACATGGGCTTTCCAGTATGGCAACTTTGCTAGGATGGTTGCTGAAAGAAGATTCTACAAAGGCGTACCAGCTTCCTTCTGCTGCGGCTGTTGGGCCTGTATTAGAGGAGGGAGTTGGGGCATCGTGACGTGTCCAGTTTATGTCATCATTCGTAGATTGGCTCCACCCTCCAAAGCTACCTTCAATTCCTTCTGTATAAGGGAAGGCAGATATGGTGGAACTACATGTAATTCCGATTTCGAGTACAGTGACGGTTCCTGTTTCGGTACATCCATTGACATCTGTGACCGTTACGGTGTATGTTCCTGCAGGTAATCCTGAGATGTTTTGCGTCGTTGCTCCATTGGACCATTGATAAGAATATGTTCCTGTTCCTCCACTGGGGTTGAGATTTACAGCTCCATTGCTAGATCCTACATTTGCAGGAATAGAGGTAAAGACGAGGAATATGGGATCAGGATCTTGTAAGGTGACACTTGCTAGGGTCTGGCACGCATTTCCATCTGTGACGAGGAGGTCATAGGTTCCTGCGGATAAGTTATCAATGGAGGGGGTCGTTGCGCCAGTATTCCATAAGAGCGTAAAGGGGGTTGCTCCTCCTGCTACAAATGCGCCTACAAAACCGTCGTTTCCTCCTGCACAACTTATAGGATTTGTGAATAGATTCACATTGGGATCCTCAAAGTGTTCAATCGTTATGCTTTGAATATTGTCGGTGTTGTTTCCTTCGCATAGTGCTCTTACTTCTGCTTCTAGGGTATACACCCCTTCAATGGCGAAATCTGCATCTGTCGAGAAGGTATGTATGAAGGTTGCGCCTGGGGCGAGTGTTGTGGAGAAGGACTCTTGGTCTAATATGGTTCCATTGAGTCTGTAACGTAACTCGAATTGAGTGACGGGTTCTGTTCCGTTATTGGTTACTTCTACCGTAATGGGCTCATTAGCTGTTAAATCACAGGAAGAGGTAGGAGATAGAATGGAGATACTTAGGTCTCCTAGGTTTTGGTCTGTCGAGAATTCGAGGTAATCAATTGCAATGTCTCCTCTGTATGATGACCCTGTTTGTCCTACAAATCGTAGTTGAATGACTCCTGTGAAGCCAGATAAATCGACTGTTTGCTCCAACCAATCATCGGTTTGGTTTCCAATTAGAGACCAGACACTTGTCCATGTAGCTCCATTGTCTTGTGTAACTTGTAAGTCGATAGTTCCTATTGATGAGCCATACATATGATACCAAAATGTGAGTTCTGCCCCTGTTTGTCCCGTTATATCAAAACAGGGACTTTCTAGTATGGCGTTTTTATAGGGATTATTAGGAAAGCTGGATTCTAGGTACATATAGTATAGCCCTTGTATATTACCAGATGGCCCCGTTGCAGAAGTTGGGGTAGACCCTGAGTTACGTGACCAATCGAAGTCGTCATTCGGGGATTGTGTCCAACTAATAGTAGCAGCTGATTCGAATTCTTCTCGATGAGGGAAGCAAGAAATTGTATTGGTACAAGTCGTTGGGGGAGCTCCTACGGTGAAGTTCGCTGTCGCTTGACAGCCGTTGATATCTTGTACAGTTACGGTGTATGAACCTGCGGTTAAGCCTGTGAGGCCTGCAGTGTTTTCTCCATTGTTCCACGCATAAGAGTAGGGGGGCGTTCCTCCTGATACTGTCGTCTCAATTTCTCCATCTGCTCCTGTTGTTTCAGGTATGACGGTTCCTGTTATACTGATTGGATCTGGCTCTGTGATTGCGATGGATATACTGGCCATACATCCATTGGCATCTGTAACTGTTACAGAATAGGTTCCTGCTGGTGCTGTAATAGAACTGTTGTCGTCCCCATTGGACCATGAGAAGACATAAGGAGGTACGCCTCCTGTAGGACCTATAGACGCTGTACCATCAGATCCGCCATTACAGCTTACAGGGGTTGAAGCAGGTGATAAGACAATGGGAGGTGGTGCTAATATGGTTATTGAAGCTATTGCTATACACGCATTATCATCTGTAACTGTTACAGAATAAGTGCCTGCACTTAAGTTTGTTGCGGTAGCTGTTGTTTGGCCATTGCTCCATAAGAAAGAGTAGGGGGGAGTCCCTGTGAGCATGCCTACTGTTGCACTACCATCGTTTGCACCATCACATGTGACATTGTTTGCTGCGGTTATTTCAGCATTATTACTTCCTTCATTAATTGTGTATATCTCCGTTACAGAGCAGTCGTTTTGATCACTTACGGTTACATGATATGTTCCAGCAGCTAAGTTTTCAGCAAGGCCTACAGTTTCTCCCGTTGACCAGTCAAAGTTATAAGGTGGGTTCCCTCCTTGAGGAACACCTATTGCGAGTCCGTTTTGGCTTCCACAGGTTGCATCTGTTGTGTTTACCGTTAGTGCTAAGTCGGGGAAGTTATAGATAACTTCTGCGTTAGAGTTATTACTTAGGTTACCATCGCCTACTAAATCCGTCCAACTATTGATGGTATAGGAATTATCGGCAGAAAGGTCTGCAGTTGTAACGAAGGAATAATTAATGCTTCCTCCTGAGTTTATAGATACATTTGCGTCTTCCTCTACAGTGTTTGCGCCGTTGATTTCATACTTTACGGGGATATCGGCTGTGATAGCATTTGGACCAAAGTTTGAGATGGTTACGGTTATCGTTGTATTGCTAAGGAGGTCACAGGCACTGATAGGTTCGACTATGGCGGTTATGCCTACATCTTGTATTAAGGCAGGGGAGGTTATGCAGAAGTTTGTAGCCTCATTGTTATAGAACATCCCTCCAGAAGCAAGGATGCTCCCATCGGCATTATTAATCAATTGATAGGAACCATTTCCATCTGCACAGCACATTCCATTCCCTTGAGAATCATACATAATTAGGTCATAACATCCATCAATTAGACAAATATCTTCCGTTATGATGATCCCTGCTGCATCATTTGGATAGATGCCGCCATCGCTTACAATATTTCCTGTAGCATCTATGATTTGCCAGAATGTTTCACTGCCAAAGTCATCTAGTGTTAGAATCAAAGAAAGCGAATTGGGAGCAGCAGTTACAGTAACTGTTTCTCCATCATTATTGGGCTCTTGATCTGCAACTCCATTAGGATTCGTTGTGTAAATCTCTACTGTATGTTCTCCTGGTATTACTGTGACAGGGGATAGTTGGATGAACTCTGACTCTAGAGAGTTGAGAGAACCTGTCCAAGGAAGGGTTTGTTCGATTGTTCCATCAACTTCGCAAATGATGGTCACAGACGTTAGAATATCCGAACCGTGGTTATGGAGCAATACTTCAGGAGTGAAGGTATTGTCGCACATTGTGCCAGATGGGGATTGGATTGCGTTTATGCCTGCATCTATTGCGAAGCTTGGGGGTTTGACTAGTTGGACAGCATTGAGGGCGTTTACTCTTCCGTATCCTAGGTCATGAGACCAGCTTCCATTGGGTTGGCCTGAAACCGAGGAGTTATAGATATATCCCCCTACTTTGTCACAGGTCTGTTCAATAGCAGCTCTTGCTTGTTGTTGGGTTAAGCTTGGATTAGCAGAAAGGATGAGCGCCATTACCCCCGCGGCATTTGGGCATGCTGCAGATGTGCCATTGAAGAAACGATACCCTGGGAAATTGGGGAATCCCGATCCTTGAATTGTGGTAGTCACTACCTGCACTCCAGGAGCGGATATATCTCCATTGGTTCCGTGGCTAGAGCCCCACCATACTTCGTTATCACAAGAGAACGGACTTTTACGCTCATCGCAGGGACTGGATGCCATCACAGCAATTGCTTGGTCATTGCTGGCAGGGTATCCTACACCTGAATTGTCATTTCCTGCTGAAATCATGATTACAGAGCCGAGCCCCCCTCTTCCATTTGTCACGACATCGTTTATGGCATTGTTTATCGTACTACTTGGTGGCCATACTCCCCATGAGCAGCTAAGGACATCTGCCCCTTGTGTAATTGACCAGTTCATTGCATCCGCAATCCAATCATAATCGGAGTTTAGTTCTGTTTCGGAAGGGTCGTCTGGGTCTGGTACTGTATAGAATATTCTTACAGGGATTATTCGTGCATTATAGGCTACTCCAGCGACTCCGATTGTATTATTTCCCTGTGCAGCCACAATTCCTGCACATGAAGTTCCGTGTGCATCTGCTCCATTTACTCCCGATTGGTCTCCTGGGGTAATCATGCCTGGATTATCTGTTGCGTCGTAGCCTGGTTCCAGTCTGTTAATGAGGTCTGGGTGATCAAGATCGACCCCATCATCCAGAATGGCTACTTGAATACTAGGATCTCCAGTAGTGCAGGCCCAAGAATCGTTTACATCCATATCTGCATCGGGTGTTCCTACAAAACTCGTGAAGTTTGCCCCTGTATTTTCGATAGGCCATTGCCCAAAGAGAAGTTCATCGTTTTGGGTTAGGGTAACCGCTGGGATGAAGTTAGGTTCTGCGTATGTAAATTGTCCCGATTCATGTAGGAAGGCTGCTATTTCTATGGCATTCTTCCCTGTTTGTTTGGTTGTGCGAATGAGGAATAGTGAGGGGTTGTATTTTTTTTGTTCGACTAATTCTAGATCTAATACCTGAAGGGTTTCGAAGAGGTAGTCTTTATCTGCGATAGATTTGAGGTGGATAAAGATTTGGTCTTGTAATCCTATAGGTTTTTCATTGCTTGATACTAAGAATGGATTTGCATGGATCACTTGATCTAGTTTGTTTAGCCTTGCAAGTATGTCCTCTATTTGTTTAGGAGACGTACTCTTATCTTTGAGTGCAATGAAGGTTGTTGTGGGAGCGGCTGTTTTGAATTTGCTGTCTAAAGGTTTGAGTAGAGGCTCTGTGGCTATGATTCGTTGTTTCTCTTTGAAGGAGGTCTTTGGTGTGAACTTGACAAGTATTTTTGATGTTTCCACTTGAAAGTCAATCTTTCCTTCTGGTGTGTATGAGTGATAGGCTTTTTGTGCGTAAGCGTTTGTTCCTGATAGGAGTATCAGGAGAGATGTAAGTAGTATTAAACGTTTCATAAAGATTCTGTGAAAAGTTAAGAAAAAGGAATCCTGGTTTGATGACAGGAGAGATCTGTCATCAAAATGTTAAGTGTAAGAGAAAGGATGTATACCTTACTCCATTCCCGTATTTGGGATCTTGAATAGATTATTCGATTGTTTGATAATCCCCTTCGAATATGGGTGATGTGTATGAGGGCTTTCTCTATATAGATCTACTATTCCTTAATAGTAAGCTTGTGTTAGATCTCATTATATGAGTAATGGGTATAATCCTAGATACTGATTATCTCTGCTATAAAGCCCTGCGTTTCCTGTTGAACAGTTTGGTAGTATTTTATGTAAGTATTCGAAGAGATTGTGTACAATCGGAACATTGCCTGTTTGCTAAGGTGTTTTCATGATATTGGATAGGTGTTACATATGTTGAGGAGTTTGTTTGGTGTATTACGAATAAAGTCTCCTGTGTGTGAAGGAAATAGGAGGATGATATAACCATTGAGCTCGTCTTTTAGATAAAGGAGAGCCATCGTTTCCTTACCCTACTGCCTTTAGGGATAAAAAAAGCTAATGTGTTGATTGCCTCAGTTAGAAGGTTTGAATTAGATGAGGTTGTGTAGAAAGTTTTGAGCGTGTCTTTCCTCTAGGGTAGGAAGCAGTTAACAAAGACTTGTTCTAAGGTGTATTTTATGTGTATGGGTACAACCTCTTAATTTTGTGCTATGTGTTTGTGTGTCTAATTTCTACATTCCTCTCATGTTGGTAGTATTTGGTAGAAAGCATATGGTTTGAGAGTGGCTAGGAGTATGTAGACTTCATTTGTTATGTACATAAAGTTCAAAAAGGTAAACAGAATTTGGCTTTTCTTTTTTGAGAAAGTTGTTATATAACCTTCAACTCTACTGTGTCTTGATAAGGTTCAAGTCTATGACAACCTTATATTGTGGGATGGAAATATAGAATTGTTTGAGGAGGATATGCGGGAGGGGATTCTGGAAGATTTCGATGGACTTTTAGGGAGAATTCTGATGAAGGTATAGTATGTGACAGACATTTACATATTTCTTTAATTGGGGAGTGACTTCTTTTGATAAAGTTCATCTTATATATGCAAGTGCGTTAATTTTTGTCAATAAAATCAGAGATTGGTAGGTGTTTTGCTATAATAATTGGAGTAAAGCTCTTTGTTAGTGGAAGTTAATGCAAATTGTTTTGACTTTTTGTAGGTTTTTACTCTTTTTTTACGTATCTTGTGAAAGAATTGAGTCATGTATGGACATCGTGTATTCTGGTTGTTTTTTAAGCCCCTTATATGTGGGGCATGCCCAATTTATGAAAGAAAACAAAGGGTAATTTACATGACTTTTTCGACTCAATTCAACAAAAGTAAAATAGACAGAACAACATGGCGAAAAACTTGAAAGCGAACAAGATGAAGACCCTACGAACAACGATGGACAAGTTGGAGAAGGCGTATGGGAAAAACATTGTAATGAAATTAAATGAGGAACCTACAGAGAATATTCCTGCAATATCAACAGGTTCTTTAGGATTGGATTTAGCATTAGGTATAGGTGGTCTTCCACGTGGTCGAATCATTGAGATTTATGGTCCAGAGTCATCTGGAAAAACAACATTGGCACTGCATGCAATAGCGGAAGCACAAAAAGCTGGAGGATTAGCTGCGTTTATAGACGCAGAGCATGCGTTTGATCGCTTTTATGCACAGAAGTTAGGGATTGATTTGGAGAACCTATATGTTTCTCAACCTGACTATGGAGAGCAAGCCTTAGAGATTACAGAGCATTTGATTCGTTCTGGTTCTATGGACATAATTGTTATTGATTCTGTGGCGGCTTTGACTCCTCAAGCGGAGATTGAAGGAGAGATGGGAGAGTCAAAGATGGGATTACAGGCTCGTTTGATGTCACAGGCATTGCGAAAACTTACTGCAGTTGTATCACGCACAAATTGTGTATGTATCTTCATCAACCAATTACGTGAGAAGATTGGGGTGATGTTTGGAAATCCAGAGACAACTACAGGAGGAAATGCTTTGAAGTTTTATGCTTCTGTTCGTTTAGATATTCGTCGTTCTAGCCAAATCAAGAATGGTACAACTGTTATTGGTAATAGAGCAAAGGTTAAAGTTGTTAAGAATAAAGTGGCTCCTCCTTTCCGTATAGCGGAGTTTGATATTATGTATGGAGAAGGAGTTTCTAGAGTAGGAGAGGTGTTGGATCTTGCAGTAGAATTGAATATTGTTCGTAAGGCAGGATCTTGGTTTAGCTATGGGACTCAAAAGCTAGGGCAAGGAAGAGATACCGTTAAGCGAGTATTGAAGGAGAACCCTGAACTGATGACAGAGATTGAGGTGAAGGTATTTGAGGCCAAAGGGATGACGCATCCTGCAGCAGCAGAAATCAACGCTAAGAATAAGGCGAAGGCTAAGGCGAAAGAAAATACTCCTAAAGCCAATGAAGAAGCTCCTAAGAAGAAATAATCGACTTATTATTTATTAGCAGAGGTCGCTTTCGATTTTTCGGAAGCGACCTCTGCTTGTATGGAGATGGGTATTCTACAGTTACCGTTTTGAACAATCGTGGAATGCCAATTTCAATGCTTTGAAATACTTTTATCCAAGTTATACACTATTTCAGGTAAGGATAGTGTTGACCGTAGCAATACCCAGCTGGGTAGTCGAGCAAACAGTGTTGACCGTAGCAATACCCAGCTGGGTAGTCGAGCAAACAGTGTTGACCGTAGCAATACCCAGCTGGGTAGTCGAGCA
>Ga0163111_10000033_pt1 | contig 88029 bp, 42 predicted proteins | sample CRUFie1St18metaG_FD_109645 | JGI IMG/M metagenome (GOLD analysis project Ga0163111, IMG submission 109645) | Marine microbial communities from the Costa Rica Dome - CRUD Field 142mm St18 metaG | ecosystem: Environmental > Aquatic > Marine > Oceanic > Photic zone | place: Costa Rica: the Eastern...
AACCTATCTTTCGCACCCATTCCACGTTTGTTTCTCTCTTTCTCCTCTGTTAAGCGTTTTTTGGCTTCTGTTCTCTTGGTATTGTGTCTTGATGCTATTTCTTGGTTCTGTTTTACATGTTTTGGTGCATTTGGTTGCTGTCAGGACATAGCTCTCCCTTGTTTGTATCTATTTTTTGTTTTCCGATGTCTTGATTGTATATATCTCTTTGAATTTACCCTTTAAAATGTCCAATAACCTCCTCTGCCTATCGGACAGATTTAATATAGCGGTTGGCTTCCCTTGCATGTAGAGAATATGTATGCCCATAAAACACTGACAAATCCATCTGAGTGTGGGGTTCTGGACTTCTTTCTTGACTTGATTGGGAAAGGTCTGCTTTTGCTCTTTGAGCTTGTTTCTTATGTGCCACTCAAGAGAGGCATAGATAAGTAGACATAAAGTCATCACCATCAATAAGGCCATGACTCTTTGGGGTTTTTGAACAAAGAAGGAAGAAGCGACCACTCGTGGGTCTTTCAAGAAACGAAAGCCTCTTTCGGTAGAATCATTTCCTTTGTAATAACTCAAGAGGGTATCTGCATCAATCTCTTGTTGATCTAACTGGTTGGTTCCCAGTATGAAAAAGCCTAGTCTTTGTTTAGCTTTCTCAACCTTATTGCTGTCTTGTATTACTTCTCCTTGAATCACATAGGTGGGACTTTGCTGCTTTTGGTTTTGCTTAGAACCTTTGTCTTGCTTAGAAACAATGGCTGCTTTGGCAACTTGGGTATACTTGCCCTGTTGAATAAATCTATCCAATGCTTTTTGAGCATCTTTGTGACAATGATACACAGTTGATTGAAGTGTCTTAAAGAGCTGTTTCCTTTTCTCTAAAGCCTTCCCTACTTTTCTGACAAAACTAGACTCTTTACTTTGTTGCGCTTGTTGTGAATGAAGCACAAGCCATCTTTGAGAGATCCCATGGAGTTCAACCTCTACCCATTTCCCTTGATAGCCTTCAGCAGAAAGAGGGCTGAAGTCCTTGAGCTCTGAGCTGGCAACCAGCTCCTTAGAACGCGTCATATTCAGGGGAATACGACTTATCCAATACAGCCCTTGATCCTTGAAATCTTCTAAACTCTTGCGACTGTAAAGTTTACTATCCGCCACGATATAGGGAAGATTATAGTCATTCTGGAGTTGAGATACATGAAGGGAAACACTCTTACGAAAATCTACAGAATCACTACTATTCCCGTTCACACAACGCATCATCAACGGAATACTCCCTTGCTGAGAGCAAATCAGATGAAGCCCTACTTGATTTAGGTCGGGACGGTGGTCTTTACTATAGCCATGAGTAATATGGATTACTTTAGAATCATTAGGGGCTTCACTACTATTATAGGAACCATGAACATGAAATTGGGTACTATCCAAATGGCCACTGTCAATACGAATTCCTTGTGTTTTTACTACATGAGAAGATAGTTGGCTAAAGAGTTCACTACACCCATAGGTAAAGATAGCATCTAAGCTGCGACCTAAGAGATCGTCATTGAGATGCGAAGGCTCCACACCAGGACCCAATAATATGTCTGTCGGTTTAGCTGTAAAGAAATCCTCAACTAGATAAAGACGATGGTTCATATAACCCAAACCATTGAGAACCATCGCTTTGATACTTTGGCCAAAACTCAAATGAGTATGGGAAGAAAAACGGGGTAGGAGCTTGTCTATAAGCGCAGTGAGACGCAAACCATCCCAATGCGCACTCAAGAGACCTAAATAATCTAGACTTTTACTTGTGTAGGACATAAATGAGAAATCCCTATAAAAAACAAAGTGGAATCCTAAATTACCACTTTAAACAAAGATCGACAAGATCTCAAAAATAGGTGCGGAAGATAGGTAACAAATCTACCAAATCCCTCCCCCTAAAACAAAACAAGGGTTCCTTCCAATGAAGAAACCCTTGCCATATAAAACGCTCATCCGAGCGACCTATCCAATTGTATCAAAGCCCGTATAAGCCTGTAGCACCTTCGGAATACGAATGCTTCCATCCGCCTGTTGGTTGTTCTCCAACAAGGCCGCCACAATCCGCGGAAGCGCGAGGGCACTTCCATTGAGCGTATGCAGAATGCGCGACTTCTTCCCATCCTTAAAGCGCAACTTCAATCGGTTCGCTTGGTAGGTCTCGAAATTACTGATAGAACTCACCTCTAGCCATCGGCCTTGGCCTGCGCTATACACCTCCATATCGTAGGTCTTAGCCGACGTAAAGCTCATATCGCCTGTACAAAGCAAAAGCTTGTGGTAGGGCAATTCTAGGGCATCCAATAGACCCGATACATGCGCCACCATCTCCTCCAATGCCTCATAAGACGTATCAGGATGGCAGATCTGTACAATCTCCACCTTGTCGAATTGGTGCAAGCGGTTCAAGCCCTTCACATCCTTCCCATAAGATCCTGCCTCTCTACGGAAGCAAGGCGTATACCCACAACTCTTAATCGGGAGATCTTCAGCTTTGAGCAATACATTGCGGTATAGGTTCGTGATTGGCACCTCAGCCGTAGGGATTAGGTATAGATTGTCTAATCCTACATGGTACATCTGTCCTTCCTTATCAGGCAATTGACCCGTACCAAAGCCCGAAGCCTCATTCACCATCAAAGGCGGCATAAATTCGGTATACCCTGCCTTATGAGCTTCATCCAAGAAGAAGGCAATCAGTGCACGTTGGAGGCGCGCGCCCTTGCCCTTATACACAGGGAATCCTGCTCCCGTAATCTTGCTCCCCAAATCCCAATCAATGATATCATGCATACGTGCTAGCTCCCAGTGCGGCTTTGGCTCAAAGGAGAAAGACACCTCTATATCATTGCTATATACCACGACATTATCGTCTGGACTCTTCCCTATAGCAACTGACACATGCGGAACATTTGGCAAGGTAACCAATAACTCTTTCTGCGCTTCTTCATAAGAGGCCATCTCTTTTTCCAGCTCCTTAATGCGCTGCTTCAAGCTAGATGTCTCAGCTCGTGCAGCTTGCGCTTCCTCTCTTTTCCCTTCCTTAAACAACTTCCCAATCGACTTGGATAGGGAGTTCATCTTCATTCGACTGTCCTCTAACTCGCGTAGGGCACTCAAGCGCTTCTCATCCAAGCCCAAAAGCTGGTCCACAGTTTCCGACGCATGCTTCACCTGCTTATCCGTAAGCCCCTTGATGACAGCGTCTTTCTGTGCCTTTAAAACACTAATCTCTAGCATGATTATTTATTATACAAATAGATTAAACTTCAATATAACGTCCTATACAAGAGTATGCCGAATAGATAAAAAAGCCGATTCTCTTACATATAGGACTGTTTTCCCACCTTTTTTATCATTTTGTTGCGAAATAACAAAAACATATTCAGATTCGTAAGAAATTATTATTATATTTGGGTAATCACTTCGAACCTGATCGTTAGAGGAGATTGAGATTCTGCCGCGCCGAAGGATAATTACCCTACATCGAAGTGCTTTCATTCTCGTACGCGCAACTCTTTGAATAATTGGCTCGTTTGTTGCTTTAAAGCATAAACAGTTGGATGTATCAAATCTTTCCCTTGATACGACACACTATGCTGGCAACATGATTACGTTTGGAAAACTGAAGATAGTTTCATTCTTTTGCAAAACGTTCCTTCCGCCAACTATTCCTCATAACACAATTCAGTTTTAATCTAATTTCTCAGACCATTCAATTACCATAGGGTGAAAACCCCATCTAAGGAGATTTTTATATGTATGACATTGTCGAATTGAACAGCCACACTGTCTCTAAGCTTAGAGACATTGCTAAGAAATTGAAGTTGACGAACTATTCTAAATTAAACAAACAGGATCTTATCTATAAGATACTTGACAATCAGGAAGATGACTCCATGATGGGTATCTTGCCTGGCCTTAAACTATCTACTACCCCCAAAAAACAAAAGGTTGTTACAGTTGAACCCGTAAAAAAGTCTACGCCTCCTCCTGTCACCATCGCAGAAACCAAAGTTAAGGAGCCTCCAAAGACTAGGAAACAGCCTTCTTCACGGAACCAAAAGAAAAACACCCCCAAATCTCCCCCACCGCTCAAGAAAGAAATAAAATCTCCTCCTCCTGTCAAAGAAACGAAATCGCCTCCCATACATAAACATGTAGAAACCCCCAAAACCCTCAAGAAAGAAGCGACAAACCGTCATCAAGCAGGAACAGAGAGAAACAAACAACCTCAAAATCAACACCATAACCAACAGGAGAGCAAACAGAAGGTACTAAGACCACGGCGACTCACCAAGCAGCAAATTGAAAAGGAGAAAATAGAGGAATACAAACGAATGCTTGCAGCCGCCCAACAGAAGAACAGCCCCAACAACAAGCAGTCAAATAAGCCTTCTAACAAACAGCAGAACAATAACGCAAATAACAACGGAAGTGTAACAAATAACGACCAAAGAGGGAAAAACCAGCAAAAGCAAGTTACACAGGAACGAAAAAACGCCTTTAACCAAGAACGTAAGGCAAATAACCCCCAAGATCGTAAATCAAAAGCACGTAAAGAGAAGGAATCACAACCTCAATTCAATATGAATGAATTCGAGGCTGCGGTCAGTAACCAAGGAATCCTAGAAATCATTCCAGAAGGCTATGGCTTCCTACGTTCTGCCGAATACAACTACCTTCCTTCTCCTGATGATATATATGTATCCCCCTCCCAAATCAAGCTATTTGGCCTAAAAACGGGAGATACAGTGTATGGACAGATTCGTCCACCTAAGGAAGGCGAGCGTTATTTTGCCCTCCTGAAGGTCGAAACCATCAATGGATTGCATCCCGATCAAATGCGCGATCGCATCTATTTCGATCACCTCACGCCTCTATTTCCTAACGAAAGTTTTGAATTGTCAAGAAATAGCAATGATATATCCCTCAGAATCATTGACTTATTCTCTCCTATAGGAAAGGGACAACGGGGGCTCATCGTGGCACAACCCAAAACGGGTAAAACCATCCTCCTACAAAAGGTCGCCAATGCCATTGCCAAGAACCATCCTGAGGCTTATCTCATCATCTTGCTTATTGATGAACGCCCTGAGGAGGTAACCGATATGCAACGAAATGTGCGGGCAGAAGTCATCGCATCTACCTTCGATGAACCCGCCGATAGACATGTATATGTGGCCAATGTGGTATTGGAGAAAGCGAAGAGAATGGTCGAATGTGGACATGATGTCGTTATTTTGCTAGATTCCATCACCCGCCTAGCACGTGCGCATAACACTTGTATGCCCGCCTCTGGCCGAATCCTATCAGGTGGGGTTGATGCCAACGCGCTCCATAAGCCTAAGCGTTTCTTTGGGGCTGCCCGAAACATCGAAAACGGGGGCTCATTGACCATCCTCGCTACTGCTCTCATTGATACAGGTAGTAAAATGGATGAAGTGATCTTCGAGGAGTTCAAAGGGACAGGTAATATGGAGCTTCAATTGGATCGTAAGCTCGCCAACCGCCGTATCTGGCCAGCCATTGATGTGGTGGCTTCGGGTACGCGTCGAGAAGACCTCCTCCTCGATAGCCGCTACCTCAACCGTATCCTCATCCTCCGTAAGTACATCGGCGATATGAATCCGATGGAGGCCATGGACTTCCTCCGCGACCGTATTTCACATACCGCCAGCAATGAGGAGTTCCTCATTTCTATGCACCGATAACCTGATTCACCAATACGTATATAAAGAGATACTTTCGAGTATATGCAGGGTCAAATCCACACAAAGATTTGACCCTGTTTTGCTATATCCCCTTCCCAAATATCCTTCCTCCCAAACCTGCCTACTCCTAATAAGTTATGCAATTATTACCCCTATATTGTAAAAAAGTCCCAGCCTTTTGTTTAAACCTCTTTACAAATTGTAAATAATAATATAATTTACATCTATATGACTCATATATAGGAAGCAAGTATTGAAACGGTTTTACGACGCACAATACCTTCAAGTTGATTGAGGAAATAAATCGCTCTATTATTCATATACCATTTTAGCCTTTATACCCACACGCGCTTATATTATACATGAAACGCCTATGAAATACCTTTACGTACCTTCTTGCATACAGGCACTCAAAGCAACAATAGGCCTACTATTGTTTATCTGCCTGCTGATGTTTCCCACCCAATCAGTTCTTGCTCAAACGACTGTGAATGGTAGCATCACTATCGCAGGATCGGATGAACCCCTCGTTGGGGCAAAGGTGGTTATCCTAGGCCAACAAGCAGGAGGCATTACCAATGGAGCAGGGAAGTTCATCATTAAGTCGCCTGTATCCGCGCCTTTCACCCTCCAAATTACCTATGTCGGATTCGATTCGCTCAATTACGAGGTGACCTCAACAGCCAAGGAGATTAAACTCGAAATGGTCGAATCGCAATTCTATACGGATGAGGTTGTCGTAACGGCTTCTATCATCTCTGAAAAGCAAAAGGAAGAGCCCCTCACCATCGAATCCCTCAGTATTAATGCCATCAAAGAAACGCCTTCGGTCAATTTCTATACGGCATTAGGCTCCCTCAAAGGGGTAGACCTCACCTCTGCTAGTATGGGATTCAAGATCATCAACACCCGTGGTTTCAATAGTACACGTCCTGTGCGTTCGCTTCAGGTAATTGATGGGATTGATAACCAAGCGCCAGGGCTTAACTTTGCCATCGGGAACTTTGCGGGTTCTTCCGAATTGGATGTGGAGAAGGTGGAGGTGATTGCAGGAGCAAGTACGGCTCTATTTGGGCCAGGTGCCTTCAATGGGGTGATTAGCATGAAAACCAAAAGCCCTTTCATTCATAAGGGGCTCATGGTTATGCTGAAGTTTGGAGAGCGTAACCTCCGAGAAGGGGCGGTTCGATATGCACGTTCATTCAAGAATAAGGATGATAGAGATGTATTCGCTTTCAAAATCAATGTCTCTTACTTTGAGGCGGATGATTGGGAGGCAGACAATTACGCGCCTACGGATCAGGTGATAGAGGATTTCGCAGAGGATGGCAAGACGCTTGCCGATGTACTGGTAAACCCAGGTCGCTTTGATGCCATCAACCGATATGGAGACGAGGAGTTGAACAACTTCGGGGGAAGTAGTGGACGATTGAACTTCCCAGGCCTTGGCCAATTCTATCGCACAGGTTACAATGAGGTAGACATCGTAGACTATGATACCCGAAACCTCAAAGTTGCGGCTGCCCTCCATTGGAGACCCACAGAAAAGGTAGAGGCTATCTATCGAGTGAACTTCGGGCGAGGTACGACGGTATTTCAAGGAGACAACCGATACAGCCTCAAGAACCTCTGGCTCCAACAACATATCATTGAGGTAGGCCAAAAGGATAAGTGGTCTATTCAAGCCTATAATTCCCTAGAGAATGCAGGGGATTCCTATGATGCGGTATTTACGGCTCTCCTCATTCAGGATGCTGCCAAGCCAAATGATTTCGGTCAATGGACACAGAACTATGGAAACTATTGGGCACAGAATGTAACGAATGAGATCCGAAGCCTCGAAGGCTATCCTGATCCTCGTGACCCAACTATCCAACCTTTCTGGTTCAATCCTGCTACCCAAGATTCTATCTACGCATTGTCGGATCAAATTCTTGCTGAGAATGCAGCCCTCGTCCAACAATGGCATGATGAAGCACGCGCATTCGCGGATGGGCCAGGAGTAGGAACTACCGTATTTGTGGATAGGTATGTGCCTGGAACCGCTCGCTATGATTCAATCTTCCAAGAGATCATCAGCAGGAAGACCTTCCTAGAAGGAGGATCGGGCTTTACAAGTCGTTCGTCTTTGAGCCATATACAAGGTCGGTATTCTTTCCAGCCTAGTTTTATGGACGACATCACCCTTGGTGCCAATGCCCGTCTTTACACTCCCTATTCTGAAGGAACCATCTTCCTCGATACTGTTCAAGGGCAGCGCATCACCAACTACGAATATGGCGCATTCGTCCGACTTGAAAAGCGACTCGTAAACGACCGACTTATCCTTACGGCTACAGGGCGTCTAGACAAAAACCAGAACTTCAAGCCTGTTGTGTCACCTGCTCTTACAGCGGTCTTCCAATATGATTTGAACAATACCTTCCGTACATCCTTTGGTTCGGCTATTCGTAACCCGACCCTTATGGATCAATACTTATATTATAATGTAGGTCGCGCTATCCTCATTGGTAACCTAACAGGAGTGGATTCACTCATTAATGTAGACTCCTTCCGCGATTACCTGAATTCGCCTACCTTTGATGATAGCCTCCTCCAATACTTCAATACGGATCCCGTACGACCAGAACAGGTTCGGACGGTTGAGGTGGGGTATAAGGGATCGCTATTCGAGGATCGAGTATTCGTAGATGCAAGCTACTACTATAGTTGGTATCGCTATTTCTTGGGCTTCCGCCTTGGGGTAGATGCGAGCTTTGATCCAGGACTTCCATTGCCTACCGAAACACAGGTATACCGTGTATCTGCCAACTCGCCCGATCAGGTAACGACCCAAGGATTCTCTATTGGCCTCAATTATTATTTCGTAGAGAACTTCTCTGTATCGGGTAATTATTCGTGGAATGTGCTAGACCGTAAAGGATCTGATGATGAGATTATCCCTGCTTTCAATACACCTAGACATAAGTTCAATGTTAGCCTAGCAGGCCGAGATTTCAACATCAAGAAGCTGACACACCTCGGATTCAATATAAACTATAAGTGGGTGGAAGGTTTCCTATTTGAGGGATCGCCTCAGTTTACAGGCTTCATCCCGAGTTATGGCCTATTGGATGTCCAAATCAATAAGCGTGTCCCTAAAATCTATGCAACCTTCAAGCTAGGAGCATCGAATGTCTTGAACAATAAGGTATTCCAAACCTATGGAGGGCCACGTATCGGCCGAATGATCTATTCTTCTGTTGTCTTTAATTTTGATAAAATATAGTCATGGGCAATGTTTTGCCGCCTATGCTTTGTTCCCAAAGGGGTTTCCTCCCTTTCTTTTTCATTCCAAACTATAATTGAATTATGAAAACCAGATTTCTACATCTACTTTCTCTCATTGCGTTTTGTGCCATTTGCGTACAATTGCCTGCTCAACGTTACCTCGAAGAGGTATTTACTGACGTAACCGTTACAGAAGATGTCTATTTCTCTGCTAACTATGGTTTCTTCACAGGCTTTATGGCCTTAGATTCTCTCTACATGGACGTTTATGAGCCAATGGGAGATACAGAGTCGGATCGGCCTGTGATTATTATGATGCACCCTGGTAGCTTCTTGCCAAAGGGAACGAATACACTGCCATTCGGAAATCGTAAGGATAGCTGTATCATAGAGATGTGTATGCAGTTCGCGAAGCGTGGATTTGTAGCAGTAGCTGGTACATACCGCTTGGGATGGAACCCTGCTTCTACTGATCAAGATACACGTGCAGGAACCATTATCGCCGCTACAGTATTGGCTTCCTATGATGCGAAAAACTGTATCAAGTTCCTTCGTGACAATGCTGCTGGTTCGAACACCTATCGTATTGATCCAAACAAGATTGTATTGGGAGGAACAAACTCAGGTGGATATGTGGCAATGGCTGCAGATGGATTTGATGAGCCTTCTGACCTTAGCTTGTTGAAATTCCGTCACTCTATGACAGGAGAATCTTATATTGATACATTGCTACATGGTAACTTTAATGGAGTAGGTGGTTCTGTAAACAATGAGCAATTCGCTGGTATTGATGGCCAACCTAATATGCTTTTGAACCTTGGAGGAGCTACTGGAGACTCGAGTGTCATGAATGCTTCTGATGTACCTGTGGTATCTATCTGTGGAAAGAATGACCCATTGACTCCTGATAGCGTGGGTATTGTAGTAGTTTCTGGTGCAGGAGGAGTATTACCTGTAATTGAGGTACATGGTGGAATGGTGATTTCCCGTCATGCAACTTCTCTCGGTATCAATAGTGTATTCTCTTCTGTAACAGGAGATGTATATACACAAAAGGCTGAAGCGTATATGCAAGCACGCGGGCATGATCCTGCTCTTTACCAAGGATACTATGAGATCCAAGACCCTGCAACAGGTTATGAGTCTTGGGGATGGTATGATCCAAGTGACCCAAATGTTGCGCAAGGTACGGATCCAGCAGGAACGAACTATGTGCCTGGGGCAACAGGCTTTGGTTCTCGTGCAAATCCTTTCCAAACAAAGGAAAAAGCATTGGCGCATATTGATACTGTAATGGGCTTCTTTATTCCACGTGCAGTAGCAGCTCTTGGATTGAATGCTACTTCTATTGATGAAGATCTTCGTGTAGAGGCTGCGTTGGATGTATTCCCGAATCCTGCTACAGAGAGCATCCGTGTGCAAGCAGGTAATCCAATGATGCCTATTACTGGAATCTCTCTTATGGATATGACAGGACGTATGGTCAAGTCTGTAGACGTGAGCCGCACCAATGCACATGAAATCAGCCGAGGTGGCCTTGCAGATGGACTCTACCTCCTGAAGGTGGACTTCGCTGAAGGTTCGGTGATGACCAAGGTATTCTTTAAGTAATGTAATATAGTAATGAGCCAATGAAATAGCCCTTTGGGTCAGCTAAAGGACAAATTTCATTGGCTTATTTTTGTTTCTTCCGTCGAATATACTGCTGCCCTTATTTTCATTCATTCATACATTTCTCACACACAATTCTATGGCTGTTACTGTATTACCCCCACCTGCCGAAACCTTGACTCGCATTAACCGCATATTTAAGGCACAACAAGCCCATCAATATGAGGTGGCTCGTACCACATTGAGACAGCGTAAAGCTAAATTGCGTAAGCTCCTAGATGCTGTTATGCGATATCGAACGGAGATTCAAGAGGCCTTATACCTAGACTTCCGTAAGCACCCTGCTGAGGTAGACCTCACGGAAATCTATGCGGTCACAGGAGAGATTAAGCATACCATTCGACATCTCCATAAGTGGATGAGACCCGAAAGAGTGCGTACCCCGATTGCATTCCTTGGCTCGCGTTCATGGATTAAGTATGAGCCGAAGGGAGTCGTTTTGATTATCTCCCCTTGGAACTTCCCTGTAAACCTAACCTTTGGACCCTTGGTTTCGGCTTTGGCTGCAGGCAATTGTGTGATGATTAAGCCTTCTGAGCATACGCCACATACATCTGCCCTAATGAGCAAGATTGTAGGAGAATTGTTTGATGAAAAGGAAGTGGCAATGATTGAAGGAGCAATTCCTGAATCCCAAGCCCTCCTTAAACTCCCCTTCAACCATATATTCTTTACAGGTGCGCCTTCTATTGGCAAGATCGTTATGGAGGCTGCTTCCAAGCACCTTACATCGGTTACCCTCGAATTAGGAGGGAAGTCGCCTACGATTGTGGACGAAACGGCTCCTCTCGAAAAGGCTATCAGCCGAATCGCTTGGGGGAAATTCGCCAATAACGGACAGATTTGTATTGCTCCTGATTATCTCTTTGTACATGAGAAGGTGGCGGATAAATTTGTGGAGGGCGTTAAGCGTAAGGTAAAAGAGTTCTATGGGGAGAATCCTCAAGAGGCAAACGCCTATAACCGTATGGTGAACAATCGGCATTTCCATCGAGTGAAGGAAGCGATGGAAGATGCGATCGCCAAGGGAGCGAAGATTGATATGGGAGGATTGACGGATAATAAGGACGACTATATCCACCCAACCATGATGACGAATGTTCCTATGGATTCGATCTTGATGGAGGAAGAAATATTCGGACCTGTTTTGCCTGTCTATACCTTTAAGAGTTTAGACGAGCCGCTAAAGATTATCAATTCCAAGGAAAAGCCTTTGGCTTTGTATATCTATAGCAAAAGCCGCAAGAATATCGACTATGTCATAAACAATACCCGTGCAGGAGGAACATGTATCAACCATACGGCTGTCCATTTCTACAACAATAATCTCCCATTTGGAGGATCAAACAATAGTGGAATCGGGAAAGGACACGGTATTCATGGCTTTAAAGCCTATTCGAATCCTAGAGGAGTCTTTAAACAAGTGCTCCCTTTGAGTCCATTGGATTTATTGACTCCCCCTTATACAGATTTCAAACAGAAATTGATTGACCTGACGATTAAGTATTTCTAAATTAGACCATTCTTATTAGCCGAAGGGGTGCAGGAGCGAAACTGACACCCCTTTGTGCTTTCTACCCATTTGTTAATACGATTGAATCTATGCTAAATCTCTCTGTGATCCTGGAAGATACCGCAATGCGATACCCCAAGAATACGGCTTTTGTATTTGGGGATACTGCACTTACATATGCGCAAGTGAATGGAGCTGCCAATCAAGTAGCGCACGGCCTCACTAAGATGGGCATTAAGCCTGGGGATAAAGTGGCATTGAGCTGCCTGAACCTTCCTTATTTTCCTATTGTTTATTATGGAATATTGAAAGCAGGGGCTGCCGTTGTGCCTCTAAGTGTATTGCTCAAGCGAGATGAGGTCGCGTATCACCTGAAAGATTCGGATGCAAAAGCCTATTTCTGCTTCGAAGGAACCCCACAATTGCCTATGGGCGAGGAGGGATATGCAGGTTTCCAAAATGCTCCCGACTGTGAGCAGATGGTATTGATTACGGGCAATCCACGTGCAGCTTCCCCCTTTGAAGGAGTACCTACCTTGGGCATGTTGATGCATGGAAATCCTCCCACCTATGCTTCTGTCCGAACAGCCGAAGAAGACACAGCCGTCATCATCTATACTTCTGGTACGACTGGGCGTCCTAAAGGGGCAGAGCTCACACACTCAGGCCTCCTCCTCAATGCTGTGCTATCTCGTGAGTTGGTGGATATGGGGCCAAAGGATACAGTACTTGTTGTGCTACCCTTGTTCCATATATTCGCCATGACAGTATTGATGAACGCAGGGGTATACCGAGGCGCAACTTGTGTTCTATTGCCTCGATTCGATGCGGCCTCAGTATTGGGATTGCTCCAAAAACATAAGGTGACCATATTCGCTGGTGTACCGACTATGTATTGGGGGCTATTGAATTTTGACGGGAGGGACAAGTTTGATATGGAAGGGATTTGCTCGATCCTGCGTGTATGTGTGTCTGGAGGAGCGGCTTTGCCTGTGCAAGTGTTGCATGAATTCGAGAAGATATTCAAAGTGCCAATTCTGGAAGGATATGGGATGTCTGAAGGTTCACCCGTTGTGACCTTTAACCATATGGATCGGCCGCGTAAACCTGGTTCAGTAGGGATTCCTGTATGGGGCGTGGAGGTTGCGATATTCGACGAGAACGATAATCCTGTGCCACAAGGGGAGAAGGGCGAAATTGTGTATCGAGGGCATAATGTCATGAAGGGATATTACAAACGACCAGAGGTGAATAAAAAGGTGTTAAAAGGAGGATGGATGCATTCGGGAGATGTAGGGATTATGGACGAGGACGGATACTTCTACATAGTCGATCGAACGAAGGATATGATTATTCGAGGAGGATTGAATGTGTATCCAAGAGAGGTAGAAGAGGTGATGATTAAGCATCCTGCTGTATCTTTGGTAGCCGTTATTGGGGTGCCTCATAGCCAATATGGGGAAGAAATCATGGCTTGTGTTGTATTGAAGGCAGGACAATCTATTTCAGAGGCTGAGCTTTCAGCTTGGACAAAGGAGCGCATTGCTGCCTATAAATATCCTCGCCTGATCAAATTCATGGATTCTCTTCCAATGAATGCAACGGGTAAAATCTTGAAGAAGGAGATACGGAAGATGGTATAGGTTCCTATATTGTCTCATATAATAAAAGATCCCGAATAGCTGTATGGCTATTCGGGATTACGCATTAACATAATGCGTATATATTCTATTATACTATCACGTTAATACTCTACTACAATACCAATGGTGGGTTGTAATACCCCAACCTCATTGTTAATGAGGCGCATTTGGTAACGAGTCGGATCTGCGGTATCTACGACGGGGCTACCATTTTCATCTCGAACTACATCTAAGAAAGGTGCACCACTGCCCTTGAAGTTGTACACATTCTGCATATCAAAGTAGAGGTTAAAACTCCAACTCTTAAAGAACCATTTCTTATCAATCCGCATATCCAACTGATGGTAAGAAGGCGTACGTTGGCTGTTTACTTGGCCATAGTCTAAGATGGCTTGGCCGAGTAAGTCCCAAACAAATGTTTGGCTTGAAGTCGCGACATCGGCTGGGGTATATGGGGTACCACTTTGGAACCGCCATTTCATCCCGAGCTCCCAATTCCGCTTAAACTTCTTCCCACCTGTAAGGGAGATAATATGGCGATTGTCCCAAGAGGAAGGGGCAAAGTTCCCGTTTTGATCCGTGAACTGGCTCCATGATAGGGTATAGGCCACGATACCATAGAAACCTTTGAAGAGGCGTTGTTGGACGAGTACCTCCATGCCGTAGGTGCGGCCTTCCGATGTAGGAATGGCAGGTTCGTTTCCGAATACCCCAAAATCAGCTCCTACATTGGCCAAGGAAACCGAATCTCGTAGGAGAAGCGGATAGTTGTCGTACTTCTTATAGAAGCCCTCAACGGATACCTTCGTATTGCTTTCTGTGATATAGGATACTCCTGCTACCGCATGCTTATTATTGATATACTTGATGCCATTGGCTTTATTGACAAACTCCCCTGTCTCTGTGTCTTTGTAGCCCAATACAGTATAAGGAGGCGTTTGGAAGTACATACCTGTATTGAAATTGAAGGATAATTGAGGGGTGGCTGCAAAGGAGGCAGAGAAACGAGGGGAGAATTGTTTGAAGGGGTTTGCCGTTTCCTTCGAATAATTCATCCCATCTATACGCGCGCCTAAAGACAATGTCAGGCGATCGTCCTTCAAATAGGACTTTCCTACTTGAGCAAAGGCTCCATATTTGAGGAGGTTAATCTTTGCTTCATAATTGATTGTACCGAATGGGAGGCGATTGAAGGTCGAATTGGTATATCGTGCATGTTCGAGGCTGATACCATACGTAATCTTATATCCCGCCTTCAAGCTCGTATGTTCTACCCGTAGTTTATTTTCGCTTTCCTGCGATACATAATCAAGTATCTTATTGTCTTCACTTGATTCGTCATTGTTCTCATATTTATACGCCCGATAATTGATCATATTCCTACTTCCTACTACTGTCCAATATCCATTGTCTCCATAATGTCTATAGCGTGCCCCCACCGTGTAATTCCATTGCGTATTCACAGGGATATTCCCGAGTATATAGCGTTGGAAATCAGTGGAGTCTGCTTCTAGGTTTAGGGCAAACTGATCAATTGCGCCTAGTCCAATGATCGTAATCTCGTTTCGGTCATTGAGCTTAATCTTCTGACGATACTGGAAGTCATTATAGGTAGGAAGAAATGGAAGGCCAATGAGTTTGAATAGCAATTGGAGGTAGGATCTACGGGCAGAGAACATGAATTGGGATCGCTTCGAATAAGGTCCTTCTACTGTTAGGGCAAGATCGCTGGCTCCAACTGTTGCACGAAATCCAATTCGGTCGTCTCTGGCTTCTCGTTGGGTGAATTGAAAAACGGAACTTAAGGCATTGCCCCGAGTCGCAGGGAATGCCCCCGAATAGAAATCAACCTCTTGTATGAAATCGACATTGATGAGTCCAACAGGACCTCCCGAGGCTCCTTGGCTGGCGAAGTGGTTAATATTGGGTACTTCGATATCATCAAGATAGAAACGGTTTTCGCCTGGACCTCCTCCTCGAATCAGAATATCATTCCGAAAACTTAAAGAGGTATTTACTCCAGGGAGGGATTGGATTACCTTGGAAATATCTCTGTTTCCTCCAGGATTCCGTTGAATCTCTTCCTTTCCAATACTTTGGAGGGATAGGGGGGCTTCTTTGGTACGCTTAAAAGGAGATGCCACAATAATGACCGAATCGAGGGTCGCGGCTTCTTCTATCTTCATTCGAATCTCCACAATATAAGGCCGAGAATTGGTCACCTCAACTTCATACAATACCTGCGTCCCGAAGCCTGTATACCGAACTTCGAGGTTGTATAAGCCTGGCTCTAAGCCTTTGATCTCAAAAGCCCCTTCTGCATCTGTATAGGCGCCTTGGGTAGTATTCTGAAGAAATACAGTCGCATATTCCAATGCCTCATTAGAGAGGTCATTGATAACTCGGCCTTTGATGATTCCATTTTGTGCATGGAGAGAAGAGGCCATAAACATCAAGCCTAATCCAAGAGTGAGGAAGATTCGTAGTCGTGCGATCATTTTTTGTTTAATCTTTTGTAGATATAAAAGAGGAACTATCGGGCAATGTCAAATGTTTATGAGAATTTGTTTAAGTTTTGCTATATGATTGGCTATCATATGTAATGATTTGCGCTATTTGTGGCAATACCCAGCTGGGTATTCGAAGGTCAAGTGCTTGAGTAGGGTATTCCCAGCTGGGTATTCGAAGGTCAAGCACTTGGGTAAGGTATTCCCAGCTGGGTATTCGAAGGTCAAGTGCTTGAGTAGGGTATTCCCAGCTGGGTATTCGGAGGTCAAGCACTTGAGTAAGGTATTCCCAGCTGGGCATTCGAAGGTCAAGCACTTGAGTAAGGTATTCCCAGCTGGGCATTCGAAGGTCAAGCACTTGAGTAAGGTATTCCCAGCTGGGTATTGCTACGAACAGTGCTGTTCACGCCGACCCGTGCTGGAAAACCTTGTTTGGGCAAATTTCTTTCGCAAAGATTCCGTACCTTTGGAGCCTGTTAAGTAGTGCAAAGGAGATTCAATATCATTATGCAAGAAAAAATTCAACAACTCATTAAAGAAGTTGAATCCTATATAGTAGAATCGGCTGAACAGCTAGATGCCTATAAGCGGAAGTTTACCAACAAAAAGGGAATCATTACGGATCTCTTCAAGGAATTTAAGAATGTTCCAAGGGAAGAGAAAAGAACCGTTGGGCAATTGCTCAATACCCTTAAGACCAAAGCGCAAGAAAAGCTGAAGGAGTTTCAAGCAGCAGCTTTGGCAAACAATACCCAAGAGGATCGTCCCGATGATTTGACCCTACCAGGAGATGCACATACCCTTGGGGCACGTCATCCCTTGTCCATTGTCTTAAATAAGATTGTGAGCTTGTTTGAGAAAATTGGGTTTAAAGTGGCAGAAGGGCCAGAGATAGAGGACGATTGGCATAACTTTGAGGCCTTGAACTTCCCGCCGAATCACCCTGCACGTGATATGCAGGACACTTTCTTTGTCCAACGCAATCCTGATTGGCTCTTACGAACCCATACCTCATCTGTACAGATTCGGACGATGGAGAAGAATCAACCCCCGATTCGCATCTTATCGCCTGGCCGTGTATACCGAAACGAAGCAATTTCTGCTCGGGCGCACTGCTTCTTCCATCAGGTTGAAGGATTGTACATTGATAAGGATGTGAGTTTCGCAGATATGAAGCAAGTGCTATTGTACTTTGCTAGAGAAATGTTTGGAGACAATACCCGCATTCGACTACGCCCTTCCTACTTCCCCTTCACAGAGATTAGTGCCGAAATGGATGTCTCTTGTGGGGTATGTAACGGACAAGGGTGTAATGTATGTAAGTATACAGGTTGGACGGAAATCATGGGTTGTGGTATGGTAGATCCCCATGTATTGGACAATTGTGGGATTGATTCAAAGGTATATTCGGGTTATGCATTCGGTATGGGCGTAGAAAGAATTGCCCAAATGCTATACAAAGTGCCAGATCTTCGTTTATACTCACAGAACGATATTCGTTTCTTAAAGCAATTCGAAAAGATTCAATAAGTCATTATGCATATTCTCGTCATCAATTGTGGGAGTTCTTCTGTTAAGGCAGAGTGTATCAATACGGTGAATGGCCGTCGTATTCTTTCTATGCGTGCTAGCCGAATCCTCAGTGAGCAACCCGAACTGTCTTTCTCGGATGAGGAGGAAACTCGGATTTGCTCAACTTCAGGGCATGAGGCTGTATTGGGACATGGACTTCCCATCCTTATTGAAAAGCTGGCAGGAAAAGAAGTGAAAGGGATTGGGCATCGAGTGGTGCATGGAGGAGAAGCTTTTGCTGAGGCGGTATTGATTGATGAGAAGGTAGAGCAAACAATTGAGGAGCTGATTAGCCTCGCTCCTTTGCATAATCCGATTAACCTATTGGGGATTCGCATTGCGAAGCAATACTTCCCTGATTTGCCTCATGTGGCAGTATTTGATACAGCTTTCCATTCGACCTTGCCTACACGAGCGAAAACCTATGCCCTGCCTATCGAATTGGCTGAGAAGCATGGGCTTCGTCGGTATGGATTTCATGGGACAAGCCACCAATATGTTGCCAATAAAGCAGCTGAGTATCTCCAAGCGGATGTGAGCCAATTGCGCATCATTACGTGTCATCTAGGAAATGGAGCAAGTGTCACAGCCGTAGAATATGGCCGTTCGATTGAGACTTCTATGGGAATGACCCCACTCGAAGGATTAGTGATGGGAACTAGGAGTGGGGATGTAGATGCAGGGATTTTGGTATACCTGATGGAAAAGGAAGGCTTCTCGGCAGAGGAGGTAAATCGATTGTTGAATAAGGAAAGTGGCTTGAAAGGGCTTTCGGGTTTGGGCAATGATATGCGTGATATCGAACAACGGGCGGCTAAGGGCGACCGCAATTGTCAGTTGGCAATTCATGTATTTGCGCATCGTCTCCGAAAGTATATTGGTGCATATGCCGCTCTTATGGGAGGGGTTGATGCGATTGTATTTACGGGAGGGATAGGCGAAAATAGCGCGGGGATTCGACGACGAGTTGTGCAACGCATGGAGTATATGGGAGCCATATTGAATCCCGAGACCAATCGTTCGGCTCAAGCCAATGATGCCCAAGCTGTCATTGACATATCGGCTCCTTACAGCCGTTGCCGAATCTTGGCCGTTCGTACCGACGAACAATATGCCATTGCCCAACAAACCTCCGAAATCGTAGCTGAATTCTTTAAGGTAAATACGCAGCCCGTTATCCCCATTGCGGTATCTGCTAGACATGTGCATGTGACCCAAGAAGTCGTGAATGCCCTATTTGGAGAGGGGTATCAACTAACGGTATACAGACCTTTATCACAGCCTGGCCAATTTGCTGCCAATGAGCGGGTTACCCTTATTGGCCCTCGTAATGAGATTAAACGGGTAAGAATCTTAGGGCCTTGTCGATCGAAGAACCAAGTAGAGATTTCTAGAACAGATGAGTTCTTCTTGGGCATTGATGCGCCTGTAAGGCGGTCGGGGCATGTCAAAAATACGCCTGGTGTCATTCTCGAAGGACCCGCAGGTAGATATGAGTTAAAAGAGGGCGTAATTTGTGCTTGGCGGCATATCCATATGACTCCCGAGGATGCAGAACAATTTGGGGTAGAGAACAAGGATATTGTAGAAGTAAGGGTAGAGCAGGGCGACCGCAGCCTAACATTTGGGAATGTACTGATTCGGGTATCTCCTAAGTACAAACTAGAGATGCACATCGATACAGATGAGGCAAATGCAGCCGAATTGAGCAAAGGAGCAGAGGGGGTACTCGTCTCAACTACAGGCTCAGCCCAACTCGTCAAACGCGGCCGAATAGGCAAGAAGCCGACGTACTAAACAATCCTATATCCATGAAATTGTACAAACCCCATTCATTTTGTTCCTTTTGTGGTCACGCCTATGCGCCTTCGCAAGGGTGGCCAAAGCAATGTCAAAACTGTGGGAAATTTACGTATCGAAATCCTATTCCTGTAGGAGTATTAGTTGTGCCCGTAGGAGAAGGAGTATTATGTATTCGACGCAATATTGAGCCTCAAAAAGGATGGCTAGCCTTGCCTGGAGGGTATATTGATTATGGAGAAGATTGGAGAATTGGGTCTGCTAGGGAGCTATTGGAAGAAACAATGATTGTTACGAATCCGAAAAGCATCCGCTTGCTAGATGTGATTAGCCCGCCTAGTGGAAGACAAGTATTGATATTTGGGCAAGCGGATTCGATTGAACCAGATGCTTTATCGGTATTTAGCCCTTCTTCAGAGACATCAGAGATTGTGGTTACATACGAACCGATTGAGCTAGCTTTTTCTTCTCACACAGAAGTATTAGCCCAATATTTCGCTCAGAGATGATGAATCATCAAGAGAGTTTGTGAAGCAGAAATCTGTTTATACCTTTATATAAAGATTGATATTATTATGCTTGAAGCGCACATTAATTCCCACTACCACCATAAAATTGAACAGAAAGGAGATCAACTCTTTCTTGATACAAATTTGGCGGAGGCAAATATTCAGCAGAAAGGCGAACGGCATTGGCACGTCATTCATAAAGGACGTTCCTATAATGTCTGGGTACATGCTATCAATAAAGAGGAGAAAACAGTATTGTTGGGAATCAATGGTAAGAAAGCGTCTGTAAAGTTCTCTTCCAAGGTAGAGCAACTATTGAAGGCTTTAGGGATGGAGAATCTGACAAAGCGAAAAGTAGATTCTGTGAAAGCTCCTATGCCAGGGCTTGTACTTTCGGTTAAGGTGGCTGTTGGAGATGTCGTTAAAAAGGGGGAGGCCTTACTTATCCTTGAAGCGATGAAAATGGAGAACGTCATCAAATCTCCCACCGATGGAGTGATATCAGGCGTGCATGTGAACGAGAAGAATACGGTTGAAAAAGGAGCCTTGATGATTCAATTTGAGTAAAATACCTATAGGTATTGGCTATGAAAAAATATCAAGTTTTTTCATAGATAATTCAACAAGAAAAGCATTATGTAGCTATTAGTTGTTTATCTAACTGATAAATAGAGTAGCAATCTGGTGAATATACGTTCAGTATTATGCGCGTTTCTTTATACTAATTGCATCCCAAGCGGCTTCAAAAGCCATATGCTTAAGTTTCTCAGATATAACTTTCTCTCTATACTCTTTAACCAACCGAATGACGGGTGAAAATGTGTAAATGAGGAAAAGTTGGTGAGGATACTTCTTTAAGATGCCTTCTTTAATCCCTCTGTCAAATAGATTAAAAACAGGTACGTAAAGCTGGGTAGATTCTTCTTCTAGGACTTTATGGATAGACGGGGAATTGACAAATTGTTCAGCGAAGCGGAATTCGGCCGAATTTTCCAAGATATAGTCAAGGTGATTCGTCCATAATCGTCTAAAAGACGATTTTACATCTAATGTTAAGTCAAAGTCTTTCAAGAAAGCAGAGCTCATTTGGTATTTAACCGTAAGGTATAGCTTTGTAAGCATATCCTCTTTGTTCTTGAAATAGATATAGATAGTTGCAGGAGACACATTCGCTCGTTTGGCTATCTTTGACATAGATACCCCATCTAGTCCTAATTCATTAATTAAGCTAATCGCTGCTTGGCAAACAGCAGCTCTTTTCTTATCATCTCTATGTCTCATGTGGTACGATATAAGAAAATAAGCATTCTCTTATGGCGAAATGCTTATTGTTTAATATACGAATATACGGAAACCATCATAAGAAAGCCAGAAAGATTCTGTTTAAGATCTCTCTGGCTTTTCGTTTTCAGCGGTGTGTATCCCGCTTATTCTGTCAATATCCTGTCATTACTTTGCAGGGGCAAGGAACTTGTAGAGTTCTGTTGCGAAACCACTAATGACTTCCTTTTCTTCTTTTCCGAATGTAAGAGATTTCGTTTTGACATTCTTAACCAATCCTGCCACTTGGGTTTTCATGTCTTCTCCGCTTTTTCCCATTGCATTAAATACGCCTTCTGCAACACTTGAAATGGCTGCTTGACGGTCTTCGCCTTCTAATGATCTAGACATCATCTTCGCAAATTTTTTGGGCTCATTTTGGAGCATTTCCATGAAAGCGGTTTCTGCATTTGCCGAAACATCTTCATCATCACTATCTAGAAGGCTTACAAGGTTCTTAAATCCACCTAATACATCGCTTTTCTCTCCTCCTGAAGTTGACTCAATGGCTTGCTTAACGGTAGCATTGGTTACATTAGAAGCTGGGGCTTCTTCCGTTGGGGCAGCTTCAGTGACTGCACTTGCAACAGAGTCTGCTACCGTTCCTCCTTCTCCTCCCTCGTTGGTTGCATCATCACAAGCAAAAAAGAAAAGTAGACAGAGGATTGATAAAAGGGTTTGAATTCTCATAGTGTTTATTTGTTATGTGTTTAAGGTACAAAGGTAAGGAAGGGAATATAGATAGGGAATCAATTCGCAAAATAAATTCGAGATTCGCTCTTTTTATATTTGATAGGGATTCTAACCATAGAACAGCCCCCTTTGGCTTACAGAAATTTGAGGGTATAGGCCTAGCCATTATCTTTACCCTCCAATCATGTATTCAAAATGTAGTATGCCTATGCAATTGTCTCTTCATATTCATTCTCGAACCTATCAGGTGACTTTACCTGCCATTGATATCGCGATCCCTTTACACTTTAATGGTGTACAGCCCAATACCTATGGAGTTCCCCATGCAAAATCTCATGCTTTTGAAGGAGGCGGTTTTGTCGGAGACACTCGTAGAGGAGGAAGCTGTAATTTCGAACAATATACGTTTGTGCCCCATTGTAATGGTACCCATACAGAATGTATTGGCCACATTACTAAGGAGCGTATTGCCATACATCAACGTTTGCAAGCTAGCTTTATGTTGGCGGCTCTTATTTCAATCACGCCTGTTAATGCAGCATCAACTTCGGACTCTTATAATCCTGCTTTTGCATCTACTGATTGGATTATCTCCCGTTCGATTCTGGAAGAAGCATGGGCACAAGTAGAATCGAAAGAAGTAGATGCACTTATCATTAGAACATTGCCAAATGATGTGGAGAAACAAGGACGTGATTATATGCAAATGCCGCCACCTTTCTTTTCACTTGAGGCAATGCAATATATTGTTGAAAGGGGGATTAAGCATTTATTGATTGATATGCCTTCGGTTGATCGTTTATTTGATGAGGGAAAACTCAGTACGCACAGAATATTCTGGGGAGTTTCTGCAGGAGGCCAAGAGCCCCCTAATGACTTATCGCTTGAGAAAACAATTACGGAAATGATTTATGTGCCTAATGAGATACAAGATGGTTTATATCTATTGGAGCTGCAGATAGCTGCTTTTATGTCGGATGCCTCACCTTCTCGCCCTAGGCTATTTGCTTTGACCGAAGTATTATAATTCGCCTAATAAAGAATGAGTCCCCAATCTTTCTATGTTAGGTAGAAAAGAAAATTAGTAGTAGTTTTATATGCTAACTAATCACATCAATTCAAATTCCCTTACGAATGGCGAAACGCAAACCCAATTCATCTAAATCAAACGCGAATACTCCTAAGAAGCAGGAAGTTAAACGACATGCCAGACGGAAAAGTAACAAAAGTGTACACACTGAATCCGATTCTGCCTTGGCTAAATTCGTAAACAATTCGCCTTATGGTTGGATTATTCCCCATGTTGGAGTTATCGCAGGCTTTCTTCTCTTAATGTTCATTTATTTTGCTCCTGTATTCCAAGGCCAAATTATTGACCAACACGATATCTTGCAGTATAAAGGGATGTCGAGTGAGGTTGCAGAGTATCGAGAAAATACAGGCGAAGAAATCCTTTGGACCAATGCGATGTTTGGGGGGATGCCTACTTTCCAGTTAGGGATTATCTTCGAAGGCAACTTATTGCGTTATATTGAGAGTGCGCTACATCTTGGTTTGCCTCGCCCGATTAACTATATGTTCTTAATGTTTATTGGGTTTTATTTCCTATTAATCACATTAAGAGTGAATCCTTGGATTAGCGGAATTGGTGCTTTGGCTTTTGCCTTATCTTCCTACTACTTTATCATTCTTGATGTAGGGCATAACTCGAAAACGAATGCCGTTGCCTATATGGCACCTGTTATTGCTGGGATTATTATGGCCTATAGGGGTAGGGTGCTGTTAGGAGGCGCAATTACGGCCTTATTCCTTGCTTTAGAGGTAAATGCAAACCACTTCCAAATTACCTTCTATCTCCACTTCATTATAATTATGTTGGGGATTGCCTTCTTTGTGGAGGCTATTCGTAAGCAACAGATTCCGCAATTTGTTACGGCATCTGCTGTATTATTGTTTGCAGCAGCATTGGCGATTGGCCCGAATATATCCCGTCTTTGGACGACCTATGAGTATGGTAAAGAAACCATCCGAGGTAAAACCGAATTGACTACAAGCATTGCCGAAGGCCAAAAGAACTCTGATGGTCTTGACAAAGAATATGCCTTGCGTTGGAGCTATGGGAAGCTTGAAACCTTTACGTTATTGGTGCCAAACATCTATGGAGGTGCTACAGGGGGCGGGCAATTAGGCAAGAATTCAGAGTCTTTTAAATACCTGAGTCGGGGGCGTTCTGAAGGAGAAGCGGCTAGTGTCGTTGGACAAATGCCAACCTATTGGGGGCCTCAGCCCAATACATCTGGGCCTGTCTATGTAGGAGCGATTGTATGCCTCCTTTTTATTCTGGGGCTACTTCTGGTTGAAGGGCCTTTGAAATGGTGGTTATTGGCTGGAACAATCTTCTCATTTCTGCTTTCATGGGGGCGTAATTTCATGCCACTATCAGACCTATTCTTCTACAATTACCCTATGTATAACAAGTTCCGTGCAGTAGCGATGATACTGGTGATCGCGGAATTTACTATGCCACTGCTGGCTGCATTGGCTCTCCACAAGGTAGTCGAAAAGTGGAAAGGGGGGGAGTCGCAAGCGCAATTGTTGAATGCTTTGAAGATTGCAGGCGGGATAACAGGAGGCTTGATTCTCTTTGTCATTGTTCTGGGAGCAACAATATTTGATTTCAAAGGCGCAGGAGACCAAAGTTATGGCCTTCCTGGAGAGCTCATCAAGGCAATAGAAGCTGATAGAGCCAATATGCTTTATATGGATGCCTTCCGAAGCTTATTCTTTGTTGCAGCAGCAGCGGCTTTGCTTTGGGCGTTTATGACCAATCGAGTCAAACAATCTCTGTTCTATGGAGGGTTAGCTGTCTTGATTCTAGTGGATATGTGGGGAGTAGATAGAAGATATTTGAATGGAGATTCTTTTGAAGATGAGTCTTCCTTTATGGCGAAACTCAATCCTTCTCCTGTGAATATGCAGATTCAGCAGGACAAAGACCCGAACTTCCGCGTATTGAACCTCACTACTTCGACTTTCAATGATGCAGTCACCTCATATCATCATAAGTCTACAGGGGGATACCATGCCGCTAAATTGCGTCGTTATCAAGAACTTATCGAACGACATATTGGAGCGATGAATCCAAATGTGCTCAATATACTTAATACAAAGTATGTCATTCAGCCAGACCAGAACCGTCAGCCACAAGCTATACCCAATCGAAACGCTCTAGGACATGCGTGGTTCGTAGAATCCGTTCAATTGGTAGAGAATGCCGACGCAGAGATTGCTGCGCTGAAAGACTTTGATCCTAAAAAGGTTGCGTTTGTAGACAAGCGTTTTGAGAAGGAAGTGGGAACCTCTTTGAGCTTAGGCATTGATTCTACAGCAACTGTTAGCCTACAACAATATAAGCCTGGGCATATGATTTATGAGGTGAAATCGGCTAAGGATCAATTTGTACTATTCTCCGAAATCTTCTATCGGGGTAATGTAGACTGGAAGTCCTATATTGATGGAGAGGAAGTGCCTCATTTCCGTGCCAACTATGTGTTACGGGCTATGAAGGTTCCTGCAGGAACCCATACGATTGAGTTTAAGTTTTCTCCCAACTCATACCATCAAGGAGAAAGCATCTCTTTCATTGCTTCTATTCTTTTGTTCCTTATAACCTTCGGTATTATTGGCCTGACTATTTATCGGTCTACAAATAAGAAAGAATAAGCGTTCCATTTTCGAATGGTAACCAAAATATCATAAGAGCCACGATTAAGCGTATAGAGTGGAATAGGGATTTCATTAATTCCTGGATATACCCGAATCGCTTGCGTGAACTGCAATTCCCCAGATGGATGAAAAACTTTTATCATTGCTTTTCTCCGTCTGGGGGATTTAATTGTGAGCTTGACATTATCAGAAGCTGGGTAGGGCAATAACGCTCCCAACTCATATCGTTTTATCTTTATAGGAATGTGTTTTTGCTCCCGCCAATAGTAGGCTGATACGGTATCAGGTAAAAAAGGTTCAGAAGGCTCGATAGTTGACTGGGAGATCACTTCTTTTTTCTGAGTGATTCTGACTTGCCTCCCATGAATTATCTGCACCTCCTGAGCCATCGCATCTATACAAATAAAAATTCCTAGTAGTATTCCAATAAATAGTTTCCTGTTAGAGGCTAAAGGGATATGGTAGTTAAGTTGGAGCATATCACTTACTGCTTAGGTGTATAATCGATAGTTTGATGCCACAAAAATTGGTTTACAGGGGTAAAGTTCGGTGATTATTGAGAGTCTTCCATGGCGATTGGGGCTTTATTACCACAGTTGTTTTGGGGCTATATATAAGGCTTGAATGAGGGAAGTTGCTGATAATCATTGCCTTAGTTTGGAACGTTGGACTCTTTAAAGAATGGATAGAATCACAAAATATGGTACGATACATAACATTAGAGGAAACATTGCCCGTTCGGTCAGCGGTTCTTCGAAATCATAAACCCTTCTCAGAATGCTACATTCCTGGCGATTTTGAAGAGGGGAGTATGCATATAGGATATGAAGAGGAGGGGCAGATAGTAGGTGTGGCGTCTTTCTATCCACAAACGCTTGAGGATAGGGTAGGGAAGGGGTTTCGGTTGCGTCTGATGGGGGTTTTGACTGCTTATCATCGAAGAGGAATAGGGGCAAAAATTCTATTAGAGGGGATTCGAATTGTTAAGAAGGAGAAAGGGGCATCTTACTTATGGTGCAATTCGAGGAAGGTTGCGTATGCGTTTTATGAGGCTTTAGGGTTTGTTTATATCAGCAAGGAATTTGAAATTCCTGTTATTGGGCCTCACCGCAAGATGATTCTTGAATTATAAGAAGACTAAAGGCTGTACCTTCCATGGTATAGCCTTTGCTCGTATTAGGAAAGAAATAAGATGCAGAATATTTAGGGGATAGAAATGAATTGATCATCTTTCCCTTTCTGGTTAGAGAGAATGCGCTTTTACCTATTTTAATTTAGCCCGCGAAAATAGAATCGTTAATATGAAAATAGCTAGACACGTATTGGGAATCATCGTGATGGTATGTGTCACGCCTCAGCTCTTGTTTGCCCAATTTGATGATGAAACGACCCTTGATTTAATGGCTTCTGTGTTTCTGGAACAAGTAGATGATAGTACTAGTTCAGATGTCGCTTCTGGGCTTATCTTTCGTAATATCAATCGAATAGAACGCTTTGAGTCTCCTGAAATGCTGGCTGAAATTCAGTCGGCAGAAAAAGAAAAGGATTGGGAACGATTGGATGAACTCCTTAAGGAATACATTTCTAGTTTTGGGGTAAAGAACTTTGAGAAAGATGCTTATTTGTTATGGCAAGCAGGAGAGGTGAAAGAGATATTGCAGGATACGGCTGCTTCCATTCGATACTACGAACTGGCTATTAAACATTCGAAGTATAGACCAGAATATGATGCTTGGTATGCCCGCTTTGATTCATTACGCGCCCCTCGAAGAAGTGAATGGCTCTCCATTGAGCAATATTATAAGCTACGGGAGCTTCGAAAGAAGTCAGATATTATGATTCCCCCTAAGAAAGTGTTGCAGAATATGGGGACTAAAATTAACTCTGTCCAAGCAGATTATGCTCCTTTTATGCACCCCTCTGATAGCCTCTTGATTTTTACCTCTCGGCGTGCAGAAGAAACCTTGATTGATGATATATTCTCAAAGAAGAATGAAGACCTATTCTACGCACAAAGAAGCTTCATTACAGGAAAGTGGGAAGATGCGCAGCGTTTTGATGATGAAATTAATAGCCCACTTAATGAGGGTTCGGCCTGCTTAAGCCCTGATGGAACAACCTTATACTTTACGCGATGTAATGCTTTGAATGGATATGGAGACTGTGACTTATTCCAAGCAGAGTATGAAACAGGGCGTTGGGTACGCATTAAGAACTTAGGCAAGGAGGTGAATTCGGGCTACTGGGATTCGCACCCGAATATATCCCCTGATGGACGAGTGCTGTTCTTTGCGTCCAATCGAGTAGAGGGATTTGGCGGTACAGATATTTTCTATACGATTCGGGATAGCAGTGGTACATGGCTACCTGCGCGTAACCTTGGCCCAATCGTTAATACCCCCCAAAATGAAGTAACCCCCTTCTATCATAAGATTAATAAGACCTTATACTTTAGCTCAACGGGACATATTGAAAACCTTGGGAGTTACGATATTTATAAAACCCGTTGGATGACCTATAATTGGGAAGAGCCTGATAACCTTGGGCCTTTGGTAAATACGCAAGGGAACGAATACTACTTCTCTATTGATGGAAAAGGGGAGACGATCTTTTATTCTCGTTCCAAAGATTCGACTTTGCGCTTGTCTTCTCAGAACTTTGACCTCTATTCTTTCCCTATGCCGATGGAAGCGCGCCCCGATGCCGTGACAACCTTGAGAGGGATATTGAGAGACTCAATTTCTGGACACCCATTGGTGGGGATGGTTATGGTGGTGGATATTGATCATGGAACTGAGATTGCCCCCAAAGAGATCAATAGGAGAGGGTATTTTGAGTTTGATTTGATTGCCAACCGTAACTACCGCATCTATGTACTTGGAGAGAACTTCTTGACAATAAAACAGGATGTTAAGCTTGAAGAAGAAGAAGTATTTGCGTTCTTGACCGAAAGTCTCAACCAAAACAAGCCTGTCATATTCGAATCCTTACAGTTTGAAGAGAATAGTTATGCCTTGAGGAAAGACGTATTGCCTAAACTGGATTACTTAGCGCGATTCTTAGAGCGATACCCAATGTTCAGACTAGAGATTAAAGGCCATACCGATGCAGATGGATCAGATTTATACAACTTGCAATTGTCACAAAGGAGAGCCGAACAGATTCGAGATTATATTATTGAACGAGGGAAGTTTGGTAATGAACGTGTGACAGCTGAAGGGTTTGGAGAGAAATACCCTATTATGCCTAATGATACCGAGGAGAATAAGAAGATTAACCGACGAGTTGAGTTTGAGTTGGTATTGGCAGACGAGCTTGCCACAGATGGCCCGCTTCCTAGTGAAGATGAATTAATCTTTAAGGACAATGATGAGGAGTTTGACCTTGATACAGATGAGTTCTTGGATACAATGGATTGGGATGAAATGGATGGAGATGACTTCGATGATTGGTTGTTGGATGAAGATGACTTCTTTGACGATGATGATGATTTGTTGTTTGATGATGATCTCTTTGAAGAAGAAGAGAAAGACTCGAATGACAAGGATGAAAATAAGAAAAATGAAGATCTATAATCCCTTTTATACTATAGGCAGATAATCAAGGAATTAGGGGAATACTTTGCCTAATAATTTGGTTGGTCTATTGGCTTATTGGAAATCAATTCCTATATTTGCAACCGCTAAAACTGAAAATGAAGAAGAGATAGTTGTATGGCACATCATAAATCAGCAAAAAAACGTATCCGTCAAAACGCAAAGAGAAGAGAGCTAAATCGCTACAAACTTTCTTCAATGCGATCAGCAGTAAAGAAATTGCGTAAGACTACAGATAAGGAAGCAGCAGAAGGTATGCTCCCAAATGTTACGAGCATTTTGGATACCAATGCAAAGCATAACCTTATCCATAAGAACAAAGCAGCGAACCTTAAGAGTAAGCTCACTAAGTACGTAAATTCTCTATAGAGAGAATAAGTATTGACTTCATCTGCTACTTGTAGCAGTTTGTATATGTAAATTACATTTTAGAATAAATGTAAAGACCCGACTAAGTATGTTTAGTCGGGTCTTGTAAATTTATGTTTAGGGGTTTATGGAATTAGTTTTCCGTTTTGGTGATTCGTTCGACCTTATATACAAAATACTTGGTTTCTCCAATCCAGCTTAGGCGATAAAACTTCTCATTGTACAAGAGTTTTACTCTATATCCGTTGATCACTGCATCATCAATTGCCTTTCTTACTTCTTCATCTCCACGTGCTACTGAGAACTCCCAAATTCTAGGGGCTAGTTCTCCATCGGAGTTTCTCCCTGTAATTTCTTGATTCAACTCTCCTTCATAGGTTTTGAAGAGGACTCCCTTTTTGCTCAACTTCATGACGGTTCCTACTCGATACCCTTCACTATAGCTGCCAAATACGACATAATTACATCCTCCTATGAGGGTAATAAGTACAAGACTTACACCAATGAAGATATAGCGTTTGGTTGAGTTTGTGCGTAACTCTTTGAAGAAACCTTTGATACGCTGGAAGCGTGTATGCTTAGGGGTTTCTGTCTTTGGTGCTTCTGCTTTTGCCATACTAAACAAATTAAGTTGAGGAGATTGATAAGGTAAATATACGTATTATACTACATAATCGGGGATTGTACAGCAAATGATTTTGGGATTATGTATATTTATTCTCTCAATTAATCATCCTCTATGTTTTTAGAATTCTTTTACCTTTTGCGAGAAAACAAAATTCCTGCAAGCCTGCCTGAGTATCTAACTTTGTTGGAGGCTTTGGATAAAAAGGTGATAGGCTATAGTATAGACGACTTCTACTTCCTATGTCGAAGTATACTCGTTAAACATGAGCGATTCCTAGATCGGTTTGATCAATTATTTGGGAAATACTTTAAAGGGATCGAATACTTAGGGAAAGACATTATGGGGGAATCAATCCCTGAGGAATGGCTCCGTAAGAACCTTGAGCGAATCTTGACAGAAGCGGAAATGGAGGCGATTAAAAAGTTAGGAGGCTTAGAGGCGTTGATGAAGCGGTTTGAGGAACTGATGAAGACCCAAAAAGAACGGCATGAGGGAGGGGATACATGGATTGGAACGGGGGGAACATCTCCTTATGGTGCCTTTGGCTTCAATCCTGAAGGGTTTCGGATGGGGCAAAACCGAAGTCGGCATCGTCGAGCAATTAAAGTGTGGGACAAACGAGACTTTATGAACCTCGATGATCGGGTAGAACTCAATACGCGTAACATCAAGATGGCATTGAAAAGGCTAAGGGTATTTACACGTGAAGGCCTTCAAGATGAACTAGATATTGATGAGACCATTCGTAAAACCTCAGATAATGCAGGGTATTTAGATATTGTGATGCAACCTTCTAAGCAGAATAGAGTAAAAATCCTGATGCTAATTGATATTGGGGGGTCAATGGATGACCATATCGAAATCTGTTCACGCCTATTCTCCGCTGCAAGGTATGAGTTTAAGTATTTGGAGTATTACTATTTTCACAATTGCCTATACGATTATGTATGGCGGGATAACCAGCGGAGAGAATCGGATCGTTTGTCCACTTGGGATTTGCTCAATAAGTATAACAAAGATTATAAGATTATCTTTTTGGGGGATGCTGCTATGTCGCCTATTGAGATTATGTACAAAGGAGGAAGTGCCGAGTATTGGAATGAAGAGCCTGGGATTGTATGGCTGAATAGGATTAAAGCACAATATCCGTATATGGCATGGATTAATCCGAACCCCGAACAACATTGGCAATACTTCGAATCAACACGCATTATAAAAGAGTTTACGGAAAATCGTATGTTTCCCATGACTGTGGAGGGAATCGCTAAGACGATGCGTTGTTTGAAGCATGAGAAAGTGAAGCACGCACTATAAATGTTTGATACATTAGCCTATAGTATACCATGAAGAAGCAATATTACATGTATGTGTTGCGCCTAGTCGCGCGTTATCGGAATCAAGACAACTGGAATGATGAAACCCGAAGCATCCTTTCGGCTCACTACAATTATTTGAAGAGCCATACGGATTCTGGTCGTGTATTGGTGGCAGGCCGAACGGCTTATGAAGTGGAGCGAGAAGATAATATGGGGATTGTGGTGTTCGAGGCTCAGTCGTTAGAAGAGGCGCAATTGTTTATGGAGAATGATCCTACCGTTGCACACGGTATTATGCAAGCAGATGTACATCCCTTTTCTCTTGCAATGCTAAAAGCAAGTGTTAAAGCCTAGTATAAGGAGAGCAATCTCACTTTTTGATTGCTAAATACCTAGGATTATGCTAATATTAAGAGTGATTCTCGCGACTGAAGGACGAGCATACGAATTACTATACTAGACGAATGGCAAAAAAGAAGACCGTTTATATCTGTCAAGAATGTGGGCGGAAACATCCACGATGGCAGGGGCAATGCAATGGCTGTGGAGAATGGAACACCTTGGTAGAAGAGACCGTGGAGAAAGTAAGTGTTTCGAAGCGGGGGGTATCAATTGATAGCACAAGGGGGCCTAGGCCTTTGCATGAGATTGATAGCGAACAAGAGGAGAGAAGGGTTACACCCGATCGAGAAATCAATCGAGTATTAGGAGGAGGGATTGTAAAAGGATCGGTCATTTTGCTGGGAGGCGAACCAGGAATAGGAAAGTCTACCTTATTGTTACAGATTGCTTTACAATTGGCAGGCGTTCGGATACTGTATGTGTCGGGAGAGGAGTCAGAGCAACAGATTAAAATGCGTGCGAGTCGAATTCCCTATGAGAACCCTTCCTTATTTATTGCTGCCGAAACCCAATTGGAGCGAATCCAGCATTATGTAGGAGAGCTTCGCCCTCACTTAATCATTATTGATTCCATACAGACTGTACATACACAATCCTTGGAATCTGCTCCTGGGAGTGTATCACAAGTGCGGGAATGCGCTTCTCGTTTGATTCGGGTTGCGAAGGACAAGGAAATTCCCATCTTTTTGGTTGGACATATTACAAAAGAGGGGATGTTGGCGGGCCCTAAAGTATTGGAACATATTGTAGATACCGTCTTGACCTTTGAGGGAGATCGGCATAATAGTTATCGGATTGTCCGAACAAGCAAGAACCGTTTTGGGAGTACAATGGAAATAGGGATTTATGAGATGCAGGGCAATGGATTGAGAGAAGTAAGCAATCCCTCAGAGATATTCTTGTCAAATGGTGTCGAACATTTTAGTGGCGTAGCCATTTCGGCTACTATGGAGGGGATGCGGCCTTTATTGATTGAGACTCAAGCATTGGTTGCTCCCTTGGCCTATGGAACTCCCCAACGTTCGGCTACAGGCTTTGACCTTAGACGGTTGAATATGCTATTGGCTGTATTGGAAAAGCGTGGAGGCTTCAAGGTAAGCGCAAAGGATGTCTTTATTAATATTGTGGGAGGCTTGAAGGTAGAAGACCCTGGGATAGACTTGGGGCTAATTTGTGCAGTTATCTCCTCCTTATACGATGTGCCTATTCCACAAACAACCGTCTTTGCAGGAGAGGTCGGGCTTTCGGGAGAGGTGCGGGCGGTCAATCGATTGGATCAACGGGTCGCAGAAGCCGAAAAGCTAGGCTTTAAAGAAATTTATGTCTCTTCCAGTCAGCTAGCCTCTGTCGAACGAAAGTATAATAACATTCGAATCATTGGCGTAAGCAAACTAGAAGAGACATTTAAACAGGTCTTTTCTGGAAGTGCGTAAGGAAGTTGTTGGGGTTATTCGTTAAGGAGACGATTTAACTCTTTACGCACGTTGTAGGGAGTATCAGCATTTTTGGAATAGATACGTCCTTCTTTGTCAATAAGCATATAGCGAGGATATGTAATGATGGTCATCTTATCAAGGAAAGACCGATCTTTACCTACCCAAACATGTGTTCCAGGTACTTTCTTCTTTCTTACTGTTTTCTTCCACTTCTTCTTCTTTTCATCTGCATTAAGTGATAAGAAGACAATCTCTTTACCATTGTACTCTTGTTCAAGAATCTGCAGGGAGGGGAATGCTTTGAAACATGGGTTGCACCAGGAGGCCCATACATCTACATACACTACTTTTCCTTTAAAGTCACTAAGCTTAACAGTCTTTCCTTTCAGATCGACAAACTTAGCTCGTGGAACCATCTTGCGTTTTTTGTACGATACTTTGTGTACAGATTGGGATAAACCATAAAAAGGGGCGAAAGTAAAAGCAACAACTAGGGTAATGATTACGGATAAAGTTCTCATAATTCAGACTTATGATATTAGAATTCTTCCTTATATGTATGCTAATCAGAAATCAAGCCAAATCCCTTCAGCTCAATGGAGCTTTTTCAATTCGGGAGCATGATTTTCCCAAAAAACGAAAGAAATAGACTTTAAGTACCTCTGAGGATGGAGGTATGTTAGAAATAGTACAAAAATGTCTGAAGTATATTGGAGCCTAACGTTCCTTTAAGAGCTTATTAATGTCTTCTCCTACAGAGAATGGCCCTTTGGCCTTTCTACTATAAATCTTGCCCTTTTTATCTAATAATAAATACCGTGGGAGCTTCTTTATGCCAAGTTTGGTAAGAATCTTTACGTTCTGTCCATCCCATACATGTTTTCCTTTAAATAACAACTTCTTCCTTGCGTCTCGCCATTCATATTTGCCTCTATCTACATTTACGAGGAGAACAACTACAGGTTTGCCCTCAAACTCCTTCTGAAGGGATGCAATGGAAGGGAATGCACGCATACAAGGCTCACACCAGCTTGCCCATATATCAATATATACAACCTTACCTTTGAATTGCTTAATTTTTACCTTTTGCCCGTTAGGGGTGATGAACTTAAGGTTTGGCATCTTACTACGAGACTGAGCCGAAACCATTGAGGGGCATGCCGAAATTAGGATGCCTATTAGGATGAAAAATAAGGTTAGCTTTCTCATGAGGAGGGATGTTGTTGAAGCGTTCTTAATAGAGTGATGGGGGTTTTTCAGGGTTTGTGAGGATGTACAATCTGCTAAGTGTATAAGCTAAACGATAGCGAAAGGAGTTTATTTGAAGGGAGAATTGGGTTCTTTGGCCATATGATTGAATACAAGGCCATCCATTATACTCGGTATCCATTTGTTCAGGAAGACCGTAAGCTTTCCTTGACGTGTCAGCACTAAATCTCGCTTACGCTTTTGGATAGCGGTGAGGATATGCTCTGCTACTTCTTCTGCTGACATCATCTTGTCTTCATCGCGAGGGGTCGCGCCTTGCTCTGAGCCGTCTTGAGTGAGGGCAACTTTGCGTATATTGGAGGAGGTAAAGCCTGGAGCAACTACCAACACATGTACCCCTCGGTTCATGACTTCGGTTCGGAGAGATTCGAGTAGACCATGCATAGCAAATTTAGAAGCCGAATATCCTGTTCGGCCAGGGAGGCCTCGGTGACCTGCAATGGAGGAGATGCCCACAACGGAACCTTTGGATTTGAGGATATAGGGGATAGCAAAACGTGTACAGCATAGGGTTCCCCAGAAATTGACCCGCATGACTCTTTCGAATACCGAGAGATTGGTCTCTTCGAATAGCCCCCGCATCGAAATCCCTGCATTGTTAATGAGTACATCAATTTTGCCGTATTGCTTAAGGGTTGTATCTATGAGGTTCTGGCAATCTTCCGTTTTGCTCACATCAGTCTTTACACATAAGATATCTGCCCCTTGACTACGGAGGGAGTTGGCCAGCGATTCCATCTTTTCGATGCTACGAGCGGCCATCACCACTTTGGCTTTTGCGCGTGCAAATCGTTCAGCCAATGCCTTCCCTATTCCTGATGACGCACCCGTAATAATTACAATTTTATCCTGCATAGTATTTTTCTTATCTTGTCGAAGATATACGTTTTACACCGAACTAACAAAGGCTTATTGCCAGATACTCAATGAAGCATACTATAGGTAAACTATTCAGTTTGATGATAATTGTGGGGCTAATGTTGTCCATTTCTCCCCTAAATGCACAGGATATGACAGAAAACGAAAAGAACTTAATCGCTTTCCTTAAGAAATATACTGCTAAGAAATACCCAAATAGAGATTTTAGTAAGCCCTTTTTATATGTCTCCATCCAATCTCAATGTATGTATTGGATTCAGGATTGGTCAATTGAAGAAGCGTATACCATTTCTGCTGCTGCACATGGAGCAGGAAACATAAAGAATAGCAACCAAACTCCTGTAGGACTTCATACCGTGAAAGAGAAATTCGGAGACGATGTGCCGTGGGGAGGAATCATGAAATCAAGACGATACATTGGGCGAGTGGCAAAGGTCTATACGGATAGAACAGATGTGAAGGAAGACTATGTAACAACACGTATCCTTAGACTTACAGGCGAGGAACCTGGAATTAACAAAGGAGGAAACGTCGATTCTTACGAGAGATACATTTATATACATGGTACACCCGAGGAAGGCCTATTGGGTAATCCCGCTTCTCATGGATGTATTCGAATGCGCAATGCAGAGGTGATTGAATTATACAATAAGACGCCTAAAGGGACAATGGTCTTGATGCTAGATCAATAAACAACCTGAAGAAAGCAACAAGTAATGATGATACAAGCTTGTTTTGCTAGAGAAGAAATCGCGTATATCATTGATGGGGAGGACGGACGAATAAGAAAATCGCTTTCCTTCTATCTAGCAGGCAAGCAATCAGCACAACCCGAAAACTAAAACGAATAAGAAAACAGGAACAGGTATAGACCTGATAGGGGAGGGGTATGTTGATTTGGCGGCCTCTCAGGGAATAGAATATCCAATTGCTGCTTAATTTAATCGCATAGCAAACCCTTTCTCACCCCAAAAAAAGAGCCAACATAGCATATACATGTAATTGCTTATTGTAAAATGACCTTCTTAACTGCCTTATCTCCTGCTGTATTTTCAACAGAGAGGTAATACGCTCCAAGGCTCAAGCCCGAGAAGTCGAACCCAATTTCATTATAGCCTTCCTCTATAGGAGATTGTTGTTGTTCGACCACTTGGCCAATGCTATTGAATACCTTAATCGTCAATACATCGGTAGTAGGAGAGGAGATGCCGAGGGTTGTAAGGCCTGAAGTTGGGTTAGGATATAAATCGGTAATGCCGAATTGATTTTCGACCAATACCATTGCCGCCACTACATTGGTATAGGTAAATGCGCCATCAAGATCCACTTGCTTCAAACGATAAAAGTACATTTGATTGGGCTTGATATCGAAATCATTATAGGAATATGCTTGGGGGGTACTGGTGGTTCCATTGCCCTCTTGCCACCCTAGAGATTCGAATTCGATTCGGTTAAGGCTTCGCTCAATGTAGAAGCCTGCATTGTTCACCTCTGTTTGGGTACCCCAATCCAATTGGATGAAATTCGTTTTGGGCGTTGCATTGAGTATATATAAGCTAACAAATAGAGGAACACAATCATTGTTGGGCTCAGTCCCTGCATCTTGCTTCCCTACGACTACATAGCCCTCTTCGGTATCTCCCAATGTATTTTGCCAACCCACATTCGCCGTTGCAGGATAAGCCGTCGAATTGATATAATACATATTGTTAACCGTAATAGGCGAGCCCCCCTGAGAAGTCACATAAGTCCAATCGCCATATACAGAGGTATTAGCAGACTGGGCGATCCCAAGGTCGAGTAGGAATTCGACAGAGTCGCAATCCATCCCAAAGGTAGCATTGGTAACGTCTGCTAGTTCGGTGTATATGCGTATTTCTCCATTGGTAGGAGGGTTTGCATTTACATTCGTTCGATTGATTCGGTGATAGTAGGCAGGATTGACTGTGCTTACGTCTACTAGCATATTAGTATTAGGGGTTGGAGCCACCATACGGGCTTCATACATAGTAGAGTCATTGGCTGAAGGCGTAATATCAATTGGCCGATACATAGATAAGTCTGATAGCCCTACAGGAAACAGATAGCTATTGGTGCTATTGGTTAGACGAACCAAGCGTCCATTGCCATCGCTCACGACCATCCCCCCAGTCGTTGCGCTACTCTGATCCCGAATGACTATACCCCCTGCTCGCTCAATGGCATCTGTAGCACCATTGGCCACAATAATACGATGGGTCTGTGTATGGAGATATTCATCATTTAGGTACAACTTATTATTGACCGTAGCATCTGCATTCGAAAGGGATTTTGTGGTATTTCCTGCTCCTTCCAAAGAAAGATTGTGGAAGCTTGTGGTGGCAGCGGCATTGTTCCCTATAATAGCTTGATCTCCTGAGATGAGATGAACTGTGCCCCCTTCAGTTGCCTGTAAAGTAGTGGGTAAGGTACCCGAAAGGGCAGTTGGGGTAGGGGCAGAGATATCAAGCGAGCTACTTGTGGAATTGCTAAAATCTCCAGGGGTTCCTGAATCCTCTTCAATGAAAATCCCTCCATTATTGACAATGGTAGGGTTCGTTCCATCTGCAACTACCCCTCCTTCCACATAGATGAAACCTTCTTGCCCCCCTTGGATATACAGCTCAGGGTTGGAGGCGTTGGAACTTCCATCTCCGACAATGAAAAGTTGATTCTGTGCAAAGGAAAGAGAAATAAAGCTTAATATATATGCAAGTGTAACGACATGTTTCATAGGGATTGCTTTTCAGTGTAGACAAATATATTTAAAAAGCATGGGATAATTAAAACGAAAGTAATGCTGGTGTATTGGAAATGTTGATGATTTTACGCATTCAGATTGAATGAAAAGCTGCCAAATGCTATATGTTTGTAAAAGTCGAACATTGATAGGTATACCACCAATTCTTTGGGTTTATATAAGGTAGGATGTGCTAATGCAATATATGATATATTGTAAGTGATTGATCCATAGTATCTTAGCTACTTTGACTTGTGTTGCATATAAGAATCTTGTATCTTGACAAGCAGGTAAAATTTGATATTAAAAGAAAACAAGAGAAACTGCATATGAGATAACGGTATTAACAATTTTATCACTCACCTCCCCTGAACTATATCAATTAGTAGCTTTTCGTGCATCTATGTGTGATACATAGACATCTACAGAGGCGATAAGGAATACACACCAAAAAATATTTCAAAAATCCTTATCGTATATTTTATTCTATTGTTGCGACTTTATACCTTTGCTAGGTATAAGGTGAACTGTATTATAAGCATTCATCAATTGAAAAGACTGACCATTCGATAAACAGAGATAGTTATATGAATCACCTATCCTCTCCATTTCCTTATTTATGTAGCTTACTCCTAGCCTTGGGCTGTTTAGTCATGCCCAATAAGCAGTATGCCCAACCCTTCTGTGATGGTTCAGGCCAAGTTGCTTCGTTTGGATCGCCAGCGAATGTCACGCTTCCTGTTACGGGAATCGGACCAATGAACTGCGCCAGCCGAAACAACATACCGGTCGTTTCCATTACCTTCGATAAAGTTAGAGGAACCTGTGCTAGCCCTACCGCAGGCGATCCCGAATTCGGGAATATGTCTCTAACTTTGACTAGCCCTTCTGGAACAACTTTAGAGCTCTTTGGAGTGGGTACCTTCTCGGGTACTTCTTCTATTAGCCCTGGGGTTACCTTAACGTTCGACCCTAGTGCCACAGCTCCTCCAAGTGGAACACCTACTACAGGATCGTACTTGCCCACAGCGAATGGAGGAAATATCTGCTCCCTTTTCCATCTTGAAAATGCGGATGGAAACTGGACAGTCTCTGCCTTCAATGCAAGCTTTGCTGCAGAATGGTGTATCCAAAATGTATGTATTGACTTTGTTTCGATCCCGCCTCCAGTAGTTGATGGAGATGTTTGTGACAACTCAGGACATACTGTTGATGGAACAGGTGGAGTAGGTACAGGACCACAGGTCCCGCTAGCAATCAACCGTGACGCGGTAGTGGATTGTGGATGTGGAACCAATATCCCTGTGATTCGAATTGCATTTGATAAGACAGATGGTTCTTGTGCTTCTCCTGGCGCAGGAAACTCTGCTCATGATGAAATCTCCTTCCAATTGGTAAGTCCATCAGGTACGGCATTTACATTGGCCAATAGTACAACTTGGACAGGAAATGAGAATATCACTCCTGGAGTGGTTATCGAGTTCACAGATACAGCAAATGCGCCCCCTTCTGGATTCCCAACCTCTGGTGCGTACCTCGCAACAGGAGGAAGCATCTGCTCGGCATTCGATGGAGAGAATATAAATGGTACATGGTTAGTCATTCCTAGTGATAATACAACGGGGGATCCACTATGTGTGAGCGATATTTGTATTGAATTCGTGAATCCATTGGAGCTAGATTGTAGTGCATTGACCAACCTTAGTGCAAATACAGACCCAGGCGTTTGTACAGCAGCATTGACTCCTGTGACGCCAATGGCTTCTGGTGGATGTGCTCCTTTGGTATTTACCAATGATTTTAATGGTACAGATGATGGTGCAGATGACTATCCAGAAGGTACTACTACCTTGACATGGACCGTTACAGATGCTGCTTCTAATACATTGACTTGTTCCATTGATATCACTGTGACTGATACGGAAGATCCTACAATTGTGTGTCCTGCAGACATTACTCAAGATACAGATGTAGGAGGATGTGACGCTGCTGTGACAGTAGTTGCTCCAACTACATCTGATAATTGCTCTGTTGCTTCTGTAATCAATGACTTCAATAGTACTTCCGACGCAAGTGATACCTATAATGAAGGCACCACCACTGTTCTTTGGACAGTGACAGATGATTCGGGTAATACGGCTACTTGTAGCATGGACATCACGATTGAAGACAATGAAGATCCTGATATCTCTTGCCCTGCTGATATTACGGCAAGTGCGGATGCAGGATTCTGTGATGCAACTATTACCTATACAATTAATACCGCAGACAATTGTCCAGGTGAAGATACCACTCAATTGAGCGGTATGGGCAGTGGAGTATTGTATCCCGTAGGAATGATCACCAATTCATTCGAGGTGGAGGATGCAAGTGGTAATACGGCTACTTGTTCGTTTACAGTTACTGTAACGGATGATGAAGACCCAACAATTACTTGTCCTGCTGATCTGACCCAAACGGCTGATGCGGGTTCTTGTGATGCTGCAGTAATGATAACGCCTGCTACGCCAGCAGATAATTGTACCATCCTCCCCGCAACTTTATTGAATGATTTCAATAGTACTTCTGACGCGTCTGATACATATCCTGTAGGAACGACTACAGTGACGTATTCTGTATCTGACTCTGCGGGTAATACAGTTAGTTGTTCGTTTGATGTGACCATAGAGGACGATGAAGATCCTGTACTTACTTGTGCAGCAGATATGACAGTCTCTACGGATGCGGGCGTTTGTACAGCTGCTGTGACGGTACCAAACCCAACTCATACAGACAATTGCCCTGGCGCACTCATGTATACCAATGATATCAATGGTACAAGTGATGCTTCTGATACATACCCAATTGGTACAACTACCATCACCTTTACAGGAACAGATGTAGCAGGAAATATGGGAACTTGTTCGATGGATGTAATCGTGGAGGATAATGAAAATCCTACTATTAATTGTCCTGCTAATATTGCTGTAAGTACGGATGCAGGTGTTTGTACAGCTGTTGTGAATTATTCGGTTACTTCTTCCGATAATTGCCCAAGCGAGACGGTCACGCAAGATGCGGGTATGGCTTCAGGGATGGCGTTCCCATTGGGTATGACAACAAACGATTTCACCGTTACAGATGGTTCTGGCAATACCGCTACTTGTAGCTTTACGGTAGATGTTGCAGATAATGAGCTTCCAACAGTTACTTGTCCTGCAAGTATCACACAAGATACAGATGGTGGCTCTTGTGATGCAGCTGTTTCTGCTGCTGCTGTGAGCTTCTCTGACAACTGTACGCCTACGCTTACAAATGATTTCAATAACACTTCTGATGCAAGTGATACATACCTCCCAGGTACAACTACAGTTACATACACAGTATCTGATGGTTCTGGGAATATGGCGAGTTGTTCTTTCGATGTAACGATTGAAGACAATGAAGATCCTACGATTACTTGTCCTGCTGATATGACACAAACGGCTGATGCAGGGGTTTGTGAGGCGGTTGTTACCTATGATACGCCAACCACAGACAATTGTCCATCTGAGACTGTTACCCAAGATGCGGGTATCGCTTCTGGTATGGCATTCCCTGTAGGAACTACCACGAATGACTTCACGGTTACAGATGGTTCTGGCAATACAGCAACATGTTCATTCGATGTAACAGTAACAGATGATGAAGACCCAGCAATTACATGTCCTGCTGATCTTACCCAAGATACGGATCCTGGTGTTTGTACGGCAGCGGTAATGGCGACTGGATTTATGACTTCTGATAATTGTGCGGTTCTAAGCTTCTCTAATGACTTTAATAGTACTACAGATGCAAGTGATACCTATCCATTGGGAACTACTACGGTAACCTTCACTTCTTCGGATGTGAATGGAAACATGAGTACATGTTCTTTTGATGTGACGATAGAGGATAATGAAGATCCTGTAATCACTTGTCCTTCTGATATTATTTCTGGAGTGGATGTCGGTACGTGTGCAGCAGTATTGGCCTATACAGTTACCGATTCAGACAACTGCTCAACTACGCTTTCTCAAGATGGCGGATTAGGCTCTGGTGCTGCATTCCCTGTAGGCGTTACAACTGAATCTTATTCTACTACAGATGGTTCGGGTAATGTAGCTACTTGCTCATTTACAATTACGGTAAATGATGATGAGTTGCCTATGATTACATGTCCAGCAGACATCACCCAAGACACAGATGCGGGTCAATGTGATGCTTCTGTAGCAGTTGCAGGACTCGTTGCTACGGATAATTGTATGGTAGCAAGTGTCGGGAATGACTATAATAATACGTCTGATGCAAGTGACACATACGCATTGGGTGCTACTATCGTTGAGTTCTCCGCGCTAGACGGAGTAGGTAATGTATCGACTTGTTCGATGACAATTACCATTGAAGATAACGAAGGCCCAGCGATTGTTTGTCCAAATGATACAGCACACACAGCTGATGCAGGTGCATGTGATGCCGCAATTGGTATTCCTGCTGCTACGGCTACAGATAACTGTGGTACGGTTACTTCTATTACAGAAGATATTAATGGTACAGGCGATGCTTCTTCTACTTATCCTGTGGGGGCAACTACAGTAACGTTCACCGCTACTGATGATGGAGGCAACACTTCTACTTGTACAATGGTAGTGACAATCACAGATGATGAAGACCCAATGTTGGTTTGTCCAGCCGATATGACGGTATCAAACGACATCGGAAGTTGTGATGCTGCGGTAACGGTTCCTGGCGCAACAGTTAGCGACAATTGTGCGATCAATACGCTATTGAACGACTATAACAATACATCGGATGCAAGCGATACATATGTTGTAGGTACAACAGTCATCGAGTTCTCAGCTGAGGATGTTTCGGGTAATGTTTCTACTTGTATGATGTCTATCACAGTAGAAGATGATGAAGACCCAACCTTCTCGGGTTGTCCATCTGATATGAGCATGGATCCAACTGATTTCGTAAACTGTACGGCAGTAGCTACTTGGACTCCTCCAACAGAAGCTGACAACTGTGGAGTGATGTCTGTAACAAGTACACATAATTCTGGTGATACATTTGTATTGGGTACTACCACGGTTATGTACACTGCTACGGATACGGCTGGAAATACAGGTGTTTGTTCATTCGATATTACAGTTAATGAAGCAGGGGCTTGTGCAAATCCAACTATCTCGTGTAACCCTCCTCCTTTCATCAGCACACAAACTGATGCAGGTATATGTGGAGCTGCGATTACAATTCCAGATCCAACAGTAACGAATGGCGCACCACCTGTAACGGTTACGAATAGCTTTAATGGTAATTCGAACGCATCAGATGTGTATCCTCCAGGATTTACACAAGTAACGTATACAGCTACTGATGCAGGAGGCAATACAGCTACATGTTCTCATTTTGTGAGTGTTAGTGATGATGAAGATCCTGTCATCAGTTGTGCGGATGTTACTTCTCTCACTGACCAAGATGAATGTGGTGCGAATGTAACAGTACCAGCTCCAACGGCAAGTGATAACTGTGCAATCATTGCTACAAATAATGATTACAACAATGGCCCAGATGCAAGTGATTTCTATGATGTAGGTACTACAACTGTAGAATGGAGGGTACAGGATGCAGCAGGAAACATGGCTACTTGTTCGTTTAATGTAATCGTTACAGATATGGATCCGCCTAAGTATAACGCTTGTCCTGCGGATATTACCATGAGCAATGATGTAGGTGTTTGTACGGCTGTTGTGACATGGGGAGACCCTAACTTGACGGAAAATTGTGTGCTAGCTTCTTCTGGCCAAACGCATAACTCTGGAGATACATTCCCACTAGGGGAAACAACTGTTACATACTCCGCTCAAGATACTTCTGGGAATACAGCAATCTGTTCATTCAACATCACAGTAGAAGATGATGAAGATCCAACGATTACTTGTCCATCAGATATAAGCCAATCAAATGATATCGGATCTTGTGATGCGGCTGTTACCGTACCAGCTCCGACCGTTACGGATAACTGTAGCGCAAATCCAACGAATGACTACAATGGTATAGCAGATGCAAGTGATACTTATCCATTAGGTATGACTGCAGTTGTGTTTACCGCTACGGATACGGCAGGAAATACGGCAACTTGTTCGTTCAATATCACAATTACGGACGATGAAAATCCAATGATTACTTGTCCTTCTGATATCACACAAACAGCAGATACCGATTCTTGTAACGCGGCTGTTATGGTTCCTGCTCCTACATATATGGACAACTGTAATATTGATGTAGTTATCAATGATTACAATAGCACATCTGATGCAAGTGATACATACCCTGTAGGAATGTCTATCGTTGGGTTCACGGTAGCAGATAGTGCAGGAAATACGGCAACTTGTTCTTTCAATATCATGATTACAGATGATCAGATGCCAATGATTACCTGTCCTGCAGATATCACACAAGCGACTGATCTTGATTCATGTAATGCAATGGTTACTGTACCTACTCCTACTTTCATGGACAATTGCCCAGGTACAACCATCATGAATGACTACAATAGCACATCTGATGCAAGTGATATTTATCCAGAAGGAACTACTACAGTAACCTTCACTGCGACAGATGCTGCAGCTAATACAATGACTTGCTCACTTGATATCATGATCAATGACGAGCAAGACCCAACTATCACTTGTCCTTCAGATATGACACAAACGGCTGATGCAAACATGTGTAGCGCAGCTGTTACCGTTCCTGCTCCTATGTCTGACGACAATTGTGCAGTAATGATGGTCATGAACGACTACAATAGCACTTCTGATGCAAGTGATACATATAATGTAGGAACCACTTCTGTAACTTATACCGCTACAGATAACAGTGGTAATACTGCATCTTGTGACTTTAGCATCACCATTACAGATGATGAGATGCCAACAGTTACTTGTCCTGCTGATATGACCCAAACGGCTGATGCAGGTTCATGTAGCGCGGCTGTTACAGTACCCGCATTGACGGCTATGGACAATTGTGGAGTCATGTCTGTCACAAATGACTACAACAATACGGATGATGCAAGTGATACCTATAATGTAGGAACATCTTCTGTAACCTTCACAGCTACAGATACTGCAGGTAATATGGCTTCTTGTGTAGTTATGATTACCATCACTGATGATGAAGATCCAACTGTATCTTGTCCTACTGATATCACACAATCAAATGATCCTGGTGTATGTGCAGCAGCTGTTACGGTTCCTGCTCCAATGGCGATGGACAATTGTGGTATCATGACCGTAATGAATGACTTCAACAGTACTTCAGATGCAAGCGATACCTATGATGTCGGTACAACTACTGTAACCTTCACAGTTGCAGATACAGCAGGTAATACCGCAACTTGTTCATTGGATATCACCATTGAAGACAATGAAGCGCCTGTCATTACATGTCCTTCAAGTATTACACAAAGCAATGATACTGATTCTTGTAATGCAGCTGTTACAGTAGCTACTATTACAGTGGATGAGAATTGTGCCCTTATGTCAATTGTCAATGACTACAACAATGGATCTGATGCAAGTGATACCTACCCAGTAGGAACCACTACCGTTGTCTTCACTGTGACGGATAGCGCAAGCAATTCTTCTTCTTGTTCATTGGATGTGACTGTAGAAGATGACCAAGATCCTGTAATCACTTGTCCAGCTGATGCAACAATGGCTAATGATGCGGGAGCTTGTGAAGCTTTGGTTACCATTCCATTGGCTACTGCTTCTGATAATTGTGCAGCACTTGTCACAAATGATTATACCAGCATTGATGATGCTACAGATATCTATCCTGTAGGTACAACAACGGTAACCTTCACTGCTACGGATGCAGCTAGCAATATCGCTACTTGTTCTATTACAGTGACTGTGACAGATGATGAAGATCCAACTATTACATGTCCTGCAGACATTACACAAACGGCAGATCCTGATGCTTGTGATGCGGTTGTTGCAATTACCTCTCCTACAGGTGCTGATAATTGTAATGTTGCTTCTGTAATGAATGACTACAACAGTACTTCAGATGCAAGCGATACCTACCCAGTAGGAACAACGCCTGTCGTTTGGACGGCTACAGATGATGCAGGTAATACAGGTACATGTATGTTCAATGTGATGGTTACTGACGATCAAGCACCAGATATTACATGTCCTGCTGATATGACAGCAGATACAGATGCTGGAAATTGTGATGCGAGCCTCACAGTTATGAATCCAACAGCTACAGACAATTGTGGTACCGTCACCTTCTTGAATGACTACAACAATACGTCTGATGCAAGTGATACATACGCGGCAGGAGTGACAGTCGTGAACTTCTCTGCATTGGATGGAGCAGGTAATGCTTCAACTTGTATGATTAGTATTACAGTAGAGGATAACGAAGACCCAACTATCACGTGTCCATCTAGCATTACACAAGGTTCTGACCTCAACGAATGTGACGCACTTGTAACAGTTCCTGCGCCAACTTTCGGCGACAACTGTGATAGCTTCATCGAAAATGACTTCAATAGTACATCTGATGCGAGCGATACCTACCCAGTAGGAACAACAGCTGTTATGTTCACGGTTTCTGATAGTGCAGGCAATACCGCAACTTGTTCTCTAGATATCACAGTAGAAGATGATGAGAATCCTGTATACTCATTCTGCCCAAGTGATATCACTGTATCAAATGATGCAGGAAGTTGCGATGCGGTTGTTACATGGGATCCAGTATTGGTAGGAGATAATTGTTCTATCGCTGTCTTTAATACGACCCATAACTCAGGAGATACTTTCGTACTGGGTACAACAACAGTGATGTACACGGCTTCTGATCCAGCAGGAAATACACGGGTATGTATCTTCAATGTAACAGTAGAAGATGACGAAGATCCAATCATTACCTGTCCTACAGATATCACTCAGCCTTCTGATGCAGGTAATTGTGATGCGGCTGTGATGGTTCCTGTTCCTGCATTCAGTGATAACTGCTTCGCTACTATTGCGAATGATCAAAATGGTACAATGGACGCTTCTGGAACATATCCAGTAGGTACAACAACCGTTACATGGACGGCTACAGATAGTGTTGGAAATACGGCTAGTTGTAGTACTGATATCATTGTTGAGGATCTCGAACTTCCAATGATTACGTGCCCAGCTAATATGTCTGTTTCTGCAACTACAGGTGCATGTAATGCAAATGTTGTGGTTACTTCCGCTATGACAAGCGATAATTGTGGCGTAGCCATGGTCGTGAATGACTACAATAGTACTTCTGATGCAAGTGATAACTACCCAGTTGGAACAACGGCGGTTATGTTTACTGTGACAGATATTCATGGTAATTCTTCTTCTTGTTCAATGGATATCACTGTAACAGATGATGAAGCTCCATTCTTGTTCTGTCCTTCTGATATTGCAATGGACTCTGATGCTGGCGAATGTGGAGCAAACGTCTCTATTCCAAGTCCACCAAGTTCAGATAACTGTGGCCTTGCAAGCATCTTCAATGACTTTAACAATGGTATTGATGCAAGTGATCTATATCCAGTAGGAACTACAACTGTTACGTTTACTGCTGGAGACGTGAATGGAAATATCTCTACTTGTGACTTCGATGTGACAATTACGGATATTGAGATTCCTGTTATTACTTGTCCTAATGATACGACAGTGGATACAGATGCTACAATCTGTAAGACGAATATGACATTCTCTGCACCTCCTGCTTCTGATAATTGTGGAGTAATGAGTGTAATGAATGACTACAATAACTCTTCAGATGCTTCTGATAACTACTTCCCTGGAACGACTACTGTTACATGGACTGCTACAGATGATAATGGCCTTACGGCTTCTTGTAGCTTCAACGTAACTGTAGAAGATAATGCAGATCCATTGGTATTCTGTCCTACAGATGTCGTTGTTCCTGCTGACTCTGGTGATTGTGGTGCTGTTGTATTTGTACCTGCAGCTGTTACAGCCGATAACTGTAATGTTGCTTCCATTACAAATGATTACAATAGTACATCTGATGCAACTGACTCCTATACCATCGGTTCAACTACAGTGACCTTCACGGTGACAGATGATGCAGGAAACTCTGCTTCTTGTGCCATGACTGTAACGGTTGAAGACACGCAAATGCCAGATATCGTATGTCCTGCGGATGTGACAGGAGATACTGATGCAGGTAATTGCGATGCGATGGTTACAGTAGGGGCTCCAACTTCTGGCGATAACTGTGGCGTAATTTCGGCTACAAACGACTTTAACAGTACTTCTGATGCAAGTGATGTATATCCGCTCGGTGCAACAACAGTTGTATGGACTGCTTCTGACGCAGGAGGTAATACGACTACTTGTTCCATGACAGTAACGGTATCGGATGATGAAGATCCTGCTCTGACTTGTCCTTCTGATATTAATGTTATGACGGATGCTGGCCAATGTAGTGCTGCATTGACTATTCCTGCGGCAACAGTTACAGATAACTGTTCAGTAGCTGCCGTAACAAACAACTTCAACAATACATCTGATGCAAGCGGTACATATCCTTCTGGAAGTACAACTGTAATTTGGACAGCAATTGATGCCAGTAGCAATATTGGAACATGTTCTATGACAGTTACCGTCAATGATATGGAATCGCCAGTAATGACTGGATGTCCTTCTGATATGACTGTAGGCGCAGACGATGATACTTGTAGTGCAGTTGTGACATGGACTGAGCCTGTAAGTACGGATAATTGTGGTATCACTAGCTCAAACAACTCTCATAGTTCTGGCGATAGCTTCCCAGTAGGAACGACTACCGTTACCTATGATGTCGCGGATGCAAGTGGTAATACAGCGGGTTGTTCATTTGTTATTACAGTGGAAGATGATCAAGCTCCTGAGCTCGTTCTTTGTCCACAAGATATTGATGTGGTAGTCGGCCTTTCTTGTGATGCAGAGGTGAGTATGCCTGTGCCTTTGGCACAAGACAATTGTGGTTTGGCAAGTCTTATCAATGACTTTAACAATACAACTAACGGTTCTGGTACATACCAAATTGGATTGGCCGTTGTGACATGGACAGCAACAGATATCCATGGAAACACTGCTACATGTAGCCTGAATGTAAATGTAGAAGATACAGATGCTCCTGATATTGTATGTCCTAGTGATATGCTTGTTAGTGCAGATCCTGGCCAATGTAGCGCATTTATTAATATGCTACCTCCAGTATTTGGTGATAACTGCCCTGGTTCTTCTGCAACGAATAACTTCAATGGAGGATCTGATGCGTCTGATCTCTACCCAGTAGGGGCAACAGAAGTAATCTGGACAGTTACTGATGCGTCAGATAATTCTTCTGCTTGTAGCTTCTTCATCACTGTAGAAGACAATGAAGCACCAGTATTAGATTGTCAGTCTATCACTGTATTTGCTGATACAACTACAGGTACAGCAGCAGGCTTCCCAGATGTATCCTTCTCGGATAACTGCGCAGGAGCAACGATTGCTTACGCACCTGTTGGGCCTTATACAGTGGGTACACACTCTATTACTGCAACAGTAACAGATGCTTCAGGAAACATGAGTACATGTGACTTCTTCTTGAATGTTGTTACAGATGCTTGTGGACGTGATGTATTTGAAGATAATGACGAAATGAGTGATGCGAAGGAACTTCCTGCAATTGGTGTGAACCTTAATGCACAAATTTGCCAAGCTGGTGATGTGGACTGGTTCTGGTGGGTTGTTGGAGAAAAGAATAATGTAGCATTCTCATTGACTCATCTACGTGCAAATCTACACCTAGAAGTATTCGACGCTTCGATGACTTCTCTTGGACTTTCTGATAGTGATTCGCTAAGAGATGAAGCAGTTGTCTTGAATGACCAAACATTCGGAGATACATTGTATATCCGCGTATTTGGAGCTACTCCAGCAGCGTTTAGTAATGAAGGGTACAACCTCCATGCAGTTGCTCGTGATGTTCCATTCTCTAGTCTTGCCTTCACTAAGGACGTGGTTAAGGGTGATATTGAGGAAACTATTAGTGTGAATCTATATCCAAACCCAGCTCGTGAATATGTGAACGTAAGCATTGATGGACTCTCTGGTCTTACACACTTTGTCCTCTACAATGCAGCTGGACAGATTGTAATGAAGGAAGAGTGGAACATTGATGGTGCAGAGATAAAAGAGTTGAATATCTCCGTTCTACCAGAAGGAGTATACTTCTACCAACTCCGTAGTAAAGATTATCAAACAAGCGGGGAGATTGTTCGTATGGACTAATTAATCCGTTTTGAGAATCAATAGAAAAACCCGATACAAATTATTTGTATCGGGTTTCTTTTTAGTTTTTGGGAGCTTAAGAGCGATATTTCATTCTAGTATATGCCTTTTCAATCTCTCTTTGAATGACGAGTTGTGCTAACTTATGTGCTATTTCGTACTTAGTAGGCAATGCCATTGCTTTATGAAAGTCGTGCTCACGAATATCAAGCCGATACATGGCTTGAATGAGGCTTTCAAACTGATGATCAAGCATTTCCTGAATCCTTTGGGTTAGGTATTGGGTAAGCTCATTGAGCCATGTGTCATAGTTATCATGGGCGAGTGCTGGGATTTCCCAATCTCTGCTTAAAAAGCGGTTTGCATTCTTGATAAGTGTTAAATCCATAGGGAGAGTGTTTGATATTCTGGTCGTAACTCTGTTTTGAATTGTGTTAAATATTAAGACAATTTATGAGCTGAATTAGGCGGTTTTGGTTGTTGTATGATTTTTTTTGTATATTTGTGAATCGAAAAAATAAGGTTTATGAAAGTGGGGGTAATCTCCCACTTTTTTTGCAAAAAATGAATCAAAAAAGACTAGAGGAGCAGATAATACGTGTTGTTGAGACTATTAATCCAGATGCTTATGTAGTAGATGTAAGACTTCATCGAAGCAAACAAAGCATATTACGGATTAAAGTTGACACTGATGCAGGAGTAAGTATGGCGGAGTGTGCCAAGATTGGTCGAGGAATAGGCCATTGGTTAGATGAAGAGAACATACTTACCTTTCAATATACATTAGAAGTAACTTCTCCTGGTGTAGGTACTCCCCTAAAGCTTAAACGACAATATACAAAGAATATAGGTCGTGAACTTCGGGTGTTGATGGTAGAAGGGATAGAAAAAAAAGGGAAATTATTGAGCGTAGAAGACGCATATATTGTTCTATCAACTAAGAAGAAGCTGAAAGGGAAAAAGAAGTTTGAAGAAGAGATTATTGAACTCAAGTTTGTAGATATAAAAGAATCCAAAGTTTTAGTATCATTTAAGTAGCGTTAATGGCAAAGAGAAAGAAGGCAACGCCTAAAGTAGATCTTGTAGAAGCATTTGCAGAGTTTTCTCGGTTTAAAAATATTGACCGAGCAACTCTTATGGGTGTATTAGAGGATGTGTTTCGTACAATGGTACGGAAAGAATACGGTTCAGATGAGAACTTTGAGATTATTGTGAACGTTGATAAAGGAGATATTCAAGGATTTAGAGAGCGTATCGTTGTTGCAGATGCAGATTTGGAAGACGAAAGCCGCCAAATTCCCTTGAGTGAGGCTCTACAGATTGATCCAGACTATGAGGTTGATGACGAACTTGCAGAGGAAATTAATTTCTTCAACTTTGGCCGTAAGATTATTCAAGCGGCTAAGCAAACGTTAACACAGCGAATAAAAGAGCTTGAAAAAGCATCTATTATTAATAAATACAAGGAATTAGTGGGCGAGATTATTGTTGGGGAGGTTTATCAGGTTTGGCGTAGCGAAATCCTGATCCTTCACGAGGCGAATGAGCTGGTATTGCCTCGTTCTGAGCAAATTCCTAAGGATCGGTTCCGTAAAGGGGATACGATTCGTGCAGTTGTTTTAGATGTTAAGATTAAGAACAATAACCCTCGTATTATTATCTCACGTGCTTCGGAGATGTTCCTTGAAAAGTTATTCGAGCAAGAAGTACCTGAGATTTTTGATGGCTTAATCACCATTCGAGGAATTGTTCGAGAGCCTGGAGAGCGGGCTAAAGTTGCAGTTGAAAGCTATGATGACAGAGTTGATCCTGTTGGAGCATGTGTCGGAATGAAAGGTTCTCGTATTCATGGAATTGTTCGTGAATTGAGAAACGAGAATATAGATGTTATTAGTTATACTTCGAATGAGAAGTTATTTATTCAACGGGCCTTAAGCCCTGCGAAAATATCTTCTATCGAACTGAATGAAGAAGAAGGTGTCGCGCACGTATATCTTAGACCTGATCAGATATCATTGGCAATCGGAAAGAATGGGTTGAATATCAAGCTTGCGAGCAAGTTGACAGGATTCCAATTAGAAGTCTTCAGAGATGATGAATTAGATGAGGAAGACGTAGATCTAGACGAATTCCGAGGGGATATTGAAGATTGGATTATTGAGGAGATGAAAAAGATTGGATGTGATACGGCTAAGAGTGTGCTAGACTTGTCTGTTTCAGAGTTGATTCGACGTACAGACTTGGATGAAGAGACTATTCATGAAGTTCTTGAGATTTTGAGAGAAGAGTTTGTTGAATATTAGCAGAGGTGTTTTCGGTATGGAAGCATTTCTTATATCTGTGAGATCATTGTTTGGGAAACAAAACAATATGTTAAATATGTAATAATATTAATACACATACATGTTGGTACTGGTAGTTCGCCTACTGGTAATTGGTGTCCCAGATCTCAAACAGATATAATCGATTATAGATTAGAACAGGTGTTTGTGATTTGGGACTACGTATTTTCATATTCACTAATTGTAAGTTCCTGTTTTATGTGGTGTTTGTTCATGTTTTACGCATTTTGATGCAAAACAAAGGAGTAGAAGAGGATTTTTTAGAGTTTAGCTATAAGACATTTATTTCATAATCATGCTCTGTAACTCATCTAACAGAGGATATTGATTAGTAAAACTAAAGAATGGGAGTAAAGAAACGACATTATCGCCTGTTTAAGGTAGCAAAAGAGTTAAACGTAGGTACGACTATGCTTGTGGCTCACTTGGAGGCGAAAGGCCATCAAGTGAAAAATTCACCGAATGCGAAGCTTTCTCGCGCTCAATACGAGGTATTACTGAAGGAATTTGCATCTCAAAAGACATTTAAGGAAAAGGCTCTTGAACGAAATCGTAAGAGCAAGGAAGAGATTCGGTCTGTAATGACCAACAAAAAAGCACCTCCTTTGCCACCTATGTCAGAGGAAGAAGTTGGTGAGGAGATACTCTCAGCCAAACAGTTGAAGATTGAGATTAGCAAAGATGAAACTCCCCAAGATAATCAAGAGGAAGGAAAAGCTAAAGAACTTGAACAACCATCCGCCTTACAGAAAGAACCCGCTTCAGAAGAGAAAGAAACTCTGAATATAGTTTCGTTTAAGCCGAAGGTTGTTGGGAAAGTTGATCTATCTCAATTTAAGCAAAAGAGTAAAAAAGAAGTAACTCCTGAGAATAAGAAGAAGGAAGAAAAAGCGGTAGCACCCGTCACGGAGAATGTACAGCCTAAGGTAGAAAGCAAAGTAGTAGTCCCGACTACGAAAGAGCCTATTGTTGAAGAAACAAAAAAGGCTGTGATTGAGACGCCCTCACAAGAGCCTCCTCAGAAAGAGGTAGTGCCTTCTATTGAGGAGAAAGAGTCCAAGAATGTTACCAAAGAAAAAGCAGTTCTTGAGACAAAAGAGAAGGTTTCTTCTAAGAAACCCGCTGACATAAAGGTTGAGAATGTAGAGGAAAGTAAGAAAACCCAACCTCCATTTGAAACGGATTTATCTGCACTGAAAGAAGAGATTCTTGCAGAGAAAGTAGTAAAGCCCGTTAAAGAGGAAGTCGTCCAACCAAAAGAAGAGAAGAAAGTAGTTGAGACACCTGTTAAGAAGGAGAGTAAAAAGGTAGTTTCAGATACTACTCAATCTAATGTCGTTAAAGAGAAAAAAGAAGTAGTTAAGGATACGCCTCGCCCCTTAGTAAAGGAGACAGAGGAAAAGCCTCTATCGAAAAAGAAAGAGGAGTCTGTACTTTCAAAGGAGAAAGTAGATACTCCAGTGTCAAAAGATGAAAAGAATGTATCCGAGAAGAAAACTACTCCTCAAAAAGAGCAAGCTAAACTTGAAAAAGAAGCGGAGAAGGTGAAAGAGATTCCAGTATTAGATCCTCCTAAAGAAGAGAAGCCTAAGGTAAAGGCTAAAGAAAATCCAAAAGTAGAGAAGGAAGAGCGTAGTCGTTCTAGAAAGAGACGACGTACAGAGCGTCCTAAGCATAAAGTATCTGTATCAGAGAAGGTAAATCGTCCTAACCGCGAGGATACGGTTAAGAACAAAGAGCAAGTAGAAGGAGAAGAGGAAACCGTAATCAGAGCAAGCGATCATACTCCGAAGCTATCAGGCTTAAAGGTAATGGGTAAGATCGAATTGCCTTCTAGTCGGAAAAAGAAATCCGACAAGAAGAAAGATCGGAAGAGAAAAGAGGACGATAAGCGAGATCGCAAAACAACAGATCGCAAGACAACGAATGACAATAAGCGATCAAATAAGCGAACTCCTGTTACAAAGGACAATAAAACACCCGTAAAAGACGGGCAGAAGTCGGCTACTACAGACAATCAATCAGCAGAGTCTGAAGACGGTAAGAAGAAGAGAAGAAGAAGAAGAAGAAGAAAACGTAAAGCGGGTGAGACTACTACTACATCTACAGGAGTAAACACAAACGCAAAAACGACTACGAATAATTCTTCTAACACTAATAAGTCAAAGACAACTAATAATAAGACACGAAAGGTAAGTTCTACTCCTTCAAGAAAGCCGAGCGATAAAGAGATTAAATCTTCTATTCGTTCAACTATGGCAACTTTGAATAAGGGAGCCTCTCGAACTCGACAACGTTTGCGCCGTGCTAAACGTAACGCTGAGGCAAAAAAGCGAATGCAACGTGAATTGAGAGAGGAAAAGGAGGCTAGAATCCTAAAGGTAACAGAGTTTATTACAGCGAATGAGTTCGCGAGTATGTTGAATGCTCCTGTGAATGGGCTTATCACCAAATGCTTTATGTTAGGCATGATGGTGTCTATTAACCAACGCTTAGATGCAGAGATCATGACAATCTTAGCGGAGGAATATGGATATAAGCTAGAGTTTATTGATGTTACCGATGAGGAGTTTGAAGTAATTGAGGAGGACGATAGCCCAGAAGATCTACTTGAACGTAATCCTATTATCACGGTAATGGGGCACGTAGACCATGGAAAGACTACATTGTTGGACTTCTTGCGTAAGACGAATGTAACGTCTCAGGAAGCAGGAGGAATCACCCAGCACATTGGAGCCTATGAGGTTCAATTGAAGAGTGGGCGAAAAGTAACATTCTTGGATACGCCTGGTCACGAAGCCTTTACAGCAATGCGTGCCCGAGGAGCCAAGGTAACAGATGTGGTTATTATTGTGGTTGCGGCAGATGATAATGTGATGCCTCAAACGAAGGAGGCCATTAATCACGCCCAAGCAGCAGGAGTACCTATTGTATTTGCGATTAACAAGATTGATAAAGCGAATGCGAGTCCAGATAATATCAAGCGCCAATTGGCAGAGATGAATTATTTGGTCGAAGATTGGGGCGGTAAATACCAATCGCAGGAAATATCAGCGAAATTTGGTACCAATGTCGATGACCTGTTGGAGAAGGTGATTTTGGAAGCAGACCTATTGGAGCTCAAGGCGAATCCGAATAGATTGGCGAGTGGAACAGTAATCGAATCTAAACTAGAGAAGGGGCGGGGTATGGTTGCTACTGTATTGGTACAGAGAGGAACCTTGCGAATTGGAGATGTAATGGTTGCTGGAATTCACTTCGGAAAGGTTCGGGCATTGATTAACCAAGCAGGTCAGCGAGTGAAAGAAGCAGGACCAGCGATGCCCGTGCAAATGTTAGGACTGCATGGACAACCTCAAGCAGGAGATAAATTTCAATCGTTTGATGAGGAAAGCAAGGCTAAGAGTATTGCGCAGAAACGCCATGAGGTATTCCGAGAGCAGCAATTCCGTCAAACCAAGCGCTTGACATTAGAGGAGATTGGACGCAGAAAAGCAATTGGAAACTTTAAAGAGTTGAAGTTGATCATCAAGGGTGACGTGGATGGATCTGTAGAAGCACTTTCTGGATCATTGTTGAAGCTGTCTACAGAAGAAGTTCAAGTAGCAATCTTGATGAAGGGTGTAGGAGGTATTACGGAGTCTGATGTTCTTTTGGCTTCGGCTTCAGATGCAGTTATCATTGCCTTTAATGTACGTCCTAAAGGTAAAGCACGTCTTTTGGCCACAAAGGAAGGAGTGGATATCCGTACATATAGCGTTATCTATGATGCTATCAATGATGTTCGTGACGCCCTAGAAGGTCTTCTTTCGCCTGATGTTAAGGAAGAAATTGTGGGTAATGTTGAGGTTCGAAACGTGTTTAAAATCTCGAAGGTTGGAACGGTTGCAGGTTGCTATGTGACAAGCGGTCGTGTACAAAAGAATGCTACTGTTAGACTTATTCGTGATAGTGTGGTGATATACGATAGTACAATTGAATCCCTCCGTCGATTCAAAGAAGATGCGAAAGAAGTATCCTCTGGATTCGAGTGTGGTATTATGGTGAAGAATTTCCCTGATATCAAGGTTGGAGATGTAATTGAAGTATATAAAGAGGTAGAAGTAAAACGAACCCTTAAGAAGTAGTATACATTTGTGAGTTAATTATATATGCACCAAATCTCTCCTATTTAGTATAGGAAAAAGGGGATTTGGTGCGTCTATTTAAGATATTGTAAATAATAGCTGTATGTTTCGGACGAGTATATTTTCATTATTGATTGTTTTGGGGATGTGTATAGCCCTTTCGGCTTGTTCTGAAGAGAATGCTAGTGAAGAAGCAGAAACAACAACAGAAGCGGTTGAAGGAGAGGTAGAAAACACCACTTCTGAGGACAAAGCTGCTTTATTGACAAGGGTTTGGATTCTTTCGGAAGTTTCTATGGATGAGCAAATTGTTCCACAGGAGCGAATCGAAGGAGTCACCTATGCTTTTTCCAAAGCAATGCAATACCATATTTCTGGAGATGGCAAGAATGAGAAGGGTACATGGAAGCTAAGTTTTGATGAGACTCGGCTTCAATTTACAAGAGAGGGGTCGGCTAAGGAAGATACATTTGATTATAGCTATTCGTTAGCCTCTTTAACCACAGATAAGTTGATCTTAACGGTGTATGAGGAAAAGGACACATATGGATTTGGAGAGGGGATGAAAACAATGGTGTTTAAAGCACGTTAACAATACGCAAGAAAAACGAGGGAAGAGGATATATTTGATTTATGCTATACGTAAGAGACATAGCGAAATTATTAGAAGAATGGGCTCCTGTCAGTGTTGCAGAACATTATGATAATGTAGGTGTTTTAGTCGGGAGATATGATACAGAAGTAACAGGGGTATTGATTAACCTAGATGTAACAGAGGCGGTTGTAGAAGAGGCCATCTCTCTAGGAGTCAATATGATTGTTACACATCATCCTATTTGGTTTGGGTCTAGGAAGCGATTGAATGGAGAAGATTATGTAAGTAGAATTATCATGCAAGCGATTAAGCATGATATTGTACTGTATGCTTGTCATACCAATTTAGACAATATCCAAACGGGAGTTAATAAACGAATTTGTGAGACATTGGCTTTGCAGAATGTCCAGTTTTTACGGCCAAAAGCACGCGAAGAGTCATATGGTTCAGGAATGATTGGAGAGTTAGCGGAGGGAATGTCTAAAGAGGCATTCTTGGCATATGTAAAAACTGCCTTTCAGTGTGGTGGAATTCGGTATGCTGATGCTGCTATTTCGGAGATTCGGCGGGTGGCGGTATGTGGTGGAGCGGGAAGTTTCTTAACGGGAGATGCGATAAAAGCTGGAGCAGATGCCTTTGTAACCGCAGATATCACATATCATAAGTACTTTGATAACGAAGATGCGTTATTGCTATTGGATATTGGCCATTATGAGTCAGAGCAATACACATCGGCGTTAATTTATGAATTTTTATCGGAAAAAATGCCTAATTTTGGCATCCATTTATCAAGCATAAAAACTAACCCAATAAAATATTTTTAGGATATGCAAATGCAGTTGAAGGTTGTCGAGAAGCTGAAAGCCCTGACTCGATTGCAAGTATTAGATTCAAAATTGGATGAAATTCATCGATTGCGTGGAAGTCTACCAGAAGAGGTGAGCGATTTGGAGGATGATATAGAAGGGCTGGATACTCGAAAGCGTAGAATTGAGGGAGAAATCAAGGAATTACGAGGTCAGATTTCAAGTCGAGACATTCGGATTCAGCAATTCTCAGACGATATTAAGCGTTATGAGGATCAACAGATGAATGTAAAGAACAGTCGGGAGTATGAGGCATTGCGTAAAGAGATAGAATATGCGAATTTGGAGATTTTGACGTCACAGAAAAAGATTCGTCAATATCAAGAGAAGATTCGCCAGAAAGAGGTTCAGCTTGATACGACTATGCATAAGATTGATAATCGAATGAAGGAGTTGGAAGATAAGAAGAAGGAGCTGGAGGTTATCATTGAAGAAACCAAGATTGAAGAGAAAAAATTATTGAAAGAAATTGAGAAAGCTTCTACTGTTGTGGAGCCTCGGGTATTACGTGGGTATCGTCGAATTCGACGAAATATGCGTAATGGTCTAGCAGTTGTAACGACTGATCGTCGGGCATGCGGTGGTTGTTTCTCATTGATTCCTCCTCAAATTCAGATTGATATAAACCAACAGAAGCGTTTAATTCATTGTGAAAATTGTGGAAGAATGTTGGTATCGGGTAGTTTTTTCGAGGAAATTCGAACAGAATTAGGGATTCAATAGGTTTATATAGAAGATAGAAAATTACTAAAGCGAGAGGATAAACGTTGTTATCCTCTCGCTTTTTTCCTTGCATTTTGTACGTAATATTTCGGTGAAAATACATCTCATAATGAGGATACTAGAGGATCTTTCTCTACGTTAATTCTACAGAAAGGTTTTGGATATATTATTGATTTTGAAATTGGAACTAATTTTGTCAGGGATTAAGCAGAATTAAGGAAAGTCAAAAAAATGGGACTATATCCATTTCCTTACAAGAATTTTAGATATGCGTTATCAAGGTTTATTTACAATACAAGCGTTACTTACTTTATTACTTTTTGTCTATTATCCTTCCCAAAGCGTAGCTCGGAAAATTACTCGTGTAGAAATCGAGAATGATTTAGAGAAATTTTACCTCATACCTGCAGAGAGTAAGTTGCATTTACTGGGAAATGACTCTTATGAAGCATTCTACGAGAGCAATATATGGGTGTATAAATACCTTGCAACAGAGAATGCAGATTATGCACGGAAGTTTGAAGCGAGTTGGAAAGCGAATTATAAGCGGATATCTTCTTTGCCAACGACAGATGCGCTACGAAATGTGTTCTTGGCTGAGATGTACGGGAAACGTGCAATTCTGGCAATGATACAGGAAAATTACTTTGCCGCTGTTCGTTATGCTCGCCAATGTAAAATCCTTATTGAAGCGAATAAGAAGCGTTTTCCTCATAATGTAGAGCAAGAAAAGCTACTAGGCTTATTCAATATTGCTTTTAGCTCGGTACCTCGGAAGTACCAATGGCTAACGAACCTATTGGGGTATAAAGGGGATTTGAAGAAGGGAATGGTTCAATTACAGAAAGCAGTTGAAAAAAGCAGTCTGCTTAGAATGGAGGCTCAATTTGTTTCCTATTATATTGAACGCAATATATTGGTCAAGCCCAAAGATGCTTTACAACGTATATATGGGGAAAAAATCCGTTCAGGTAGTAGTGTACTAGTTGATTTCTGTCTTGCTTCCGCTTATATCAGAATGAAAAAGAATGATAAAGCCTTAAGTATTCTGCAAAAGCGAACGCAATATGCCAATGATTTAAAGGTCTTTTTTATTCCTTATTGGGACTATATGCTAGGGAAGGCGCATTACCATAAAGAAAACTATGGGTCGGCCTTGAAGTATTTTAAGAAGTTTCGTGAAGGACATAAAGGGGCAATGTTCCATTCTGACGCAATGTTTAGAGAGGGGATGTGCCATGTATTTAGTGACGAATATGAAGCTGGGAAAGGGGTATTTAAGAAACTACTGGCGAGTAAGCAGGCTAATTTTGACTCAGACGAATATGGTAAGCATATCGCAGGGGAGTTTATCGCAAACAAGCCTGGAAAGAGCCGTATTTCGTTGTTTAGAGCGAGAAATCTAGCTGATGGGGGGTATACGGATAAGGCATTAGGCGAACTCAAGAATCTCCAACTTCGCTATTCGAACCTAACAAGTGCCAATAAAACAGAGCTTTACTATCGATATGGACGAATTTATCATGACCTTGGAAGCTTTAGCAAGGCCAAAGCCAATTACCTGAAGTGTTTAGAGCATACTTCAGGAGATCGACTATGGATGCAGGTATATGCCTTATACTATTTGGGCGAATTGATGGAGAAAGAAGGACGAAAAGATACGGCTAAGGGGTATTATAAAAAGGCTTTGAAGTACGATAAATATTTTTATCAAGCAGGCTTAGAAAGTCGTTGTAAGACGGCATTGCACAATTTGAAGTAAGGCTTGATTGTTGTCAATTCAGCATGGATTTTAAACAATTGAAGCAACGATCGATAAAAAATAATTAAACCTTTACTAGATTTATAGTAAGGGTAAGATAAAAAGAATGAGCAAGGGGTTAGGGTTGACTCTCACTAAATGTGATTGAGTCCCCTAATTTTTTTTTATCGTCATTGTATTAAGGTAGCTTCGGCTGCCTTTTTGTTTTTTATGACGTATGTTGATGCAGAATAGGAGGATAGGCTCGCCAATACTTTATGGGAAAAATGCAATGAAAAACCGCCTTTTTGCAAATTCACTTGCACACTAAGCAACTATCGACCCGACGACCCTTATATTCACTTGCACACTAAGCAACTATCGACCCGACGACCCTTATATTCACTTGCATACTAAGCAACTATCGACCCGACGACCCTTGTATTCACTTGCACACTAAGCAACTACCGACCCGACAACCCTTATATTCACTTGCACACTAAGCGACTACCGACCCGACAACCCTTATATTCACTTGCACACTAAGCATAGTACAGTCGACTTCTACCTATATTGACATGAAATATGGGCTACTTCTTCTTTTTTCGTTTTTTACGCTTGGAAACTTTGGTACCAGGCTTTTTTCTGATGGTAATATTCAGCTCTTTTTCTGCCACTTCAATCATTTTCTCAAAGGCAAAAGCCCTAAGGTTTTGATATTCTACTTCTTTCTTCAATGCCTTATAGGACTCCAGTTTTTTTACATACTCTTTTTGGAGTTCCTCCAAACTCATTTCATCAATGGACCGAGAAGAGGGCTTATTCTTTTCCATATCCAATCAATATTGTTAAGGTTATTGGGCGATTCCTCAAGGAGAGGTTTTTGATAGGGTATTCTTTGGAGGGAATCACTAATTCTAGGTTTGAACTCTTTCCCTATTATACCCTAAGGTATGTTCAATTTAAGACTTGTTGGGTAAGTTCCCAAATACTTGAATTCATGTAAGCTTGGGAAATTGCCCTTAAAAGATAAGCAATAGGGATAGATTACAAACAGATATTGCCCCCTATTCGTAATAGTCTGGGGGTATATCCTTATCGAATCACCAAAGTAATTTCAAGAAAAATCCCCTAAACGAATTCAATCGTTTAGGGGATCTTGATATATATAATGCGTTCTATTTACTTTTTGATGAACCTCTCAGCGTATAATGTGCCCTTTAGGGGCTCCTCTACCACAAGAATGTATAATCCAGGGATGAGGTCGCTAATATTCATATCATAAAAATCGAGTCCAGCAGGAATAGAGATATTCTGCATTTTTACGGTTCGACCTTGAACATCAACAACCTTTAGGCGCGCTTCTGTAGATTCTGGCAACCCTGCCATGATATTGATTTTGTCGGTAGCAGGATTAGGATATACTTGATATTGCCCTGATGGCCACAAACTGAATCTGATCTCAACCATATCAGAGACCGTAAAGTTTCCTGAGAAGTCGAATAATTTGATTCGATAGTAGCTAGTACCTTGGAAAGGCTTATGATCGTTGAAGTTGTACTTTGTATTATTAGGATTCGAGTCTACTTGGTCTACAACTTGGAAGAATTGCCCATCGGCACTCTTTTCAACTATATAGTGAGAATATTCCGATCCTGTCGTTACATCCCAGTTGAGTCTTACAGTTAATCCGTCAAGGTATCCAGAGAATTGTTCAAGCGGGAAAACAACATTCGTATTTCGGGTGTATAATTGTACGCCACATGATGCGCCCGATACAGATTCTTCTAGGTTCCCAGCGAGGGCAATTTCCCCATTTGGAGAGACTGCTACGGCTCTAACCCCTTCCGTAAAGGCCGATCTACCTGCTCCTAAGGTTTGCCATTGACCTGTAGTTGGCTCCCATACAGCTGTATTATTAACAATGGTGATTCCTCCTGATTCTAAAGCTGTTTCCATAAGACCTGCTACATATAACTGACCAAATAGGCCAAAGTATAAGTCATTGACCACGAAGTTAGAAGAAGCAAGGGTACCGTTTCCATTTTTGTCAATGAGGCGATCCCATGAATTATTGCTTGGATTCCATCGGAGAAGTCCATTTGCTGCAAAACCTTGGTGCTCAGCAAATGGGATTGCACCATATATTTCTCCTGTTGTTGGGCTAACAGCCAGTTCATTGATCCCAAACTGATTTCCCATAGCTGCCCAAGTGCCATTAGCTAAGTCATAAGAAGCAATGAATAGGGCACTTGTGCCTGATATAGTAGTGGTAAAGTTTCCAGATACGATGAGTTTTCCATCGTTAGTAGCAGCTATGTTTGTTGCTCCAGCGTTTAACCCGCCAGCGATATCAATGATTTCCCCTGTACTTGGGTTCCAACCTGCGATGTATTGAGAATTGACAGTTCCTGAGGTTGTATTGCTGAGTTCTGTGAAGTTCCCTACAAAATATACATTTCCATCTGTTGGGCTAACAGCAATATCTAATACTTCTGCATCCCCAAAAGAGTAAAGCATATCTAGCATATAATACCATTCTCCATCTGCGATATCGTAATAAGCGATTGAGCCTGATGTTTCAGAGAATCCATTGGTCTTGAAGACTTCGTCAAAAACTCCCCCTGCATATACATAATTACGGGTATTATCGACCTCAATATCATTTACATAGGGAGTAAAACAGAAGATACAGCTCATCGGTGCTCCTGCATCTTGCCAAGCCCCCATTCCTGAGTCGTAGTATTTGACAGAGTGGAACCCTAAAGATTCGCCTCCTGCATATAGAACATTGTTAGCGTCATAATCTACGTCTCTTACGAAGAAATCTACATCAAAAGAACAGTTATTGGAACCTGGTACTTCCCAGAAGGAATCTTCGCTATAGTCGAGGGATGTCATTCGACTCAGGCCATTTGCTGGCTTGGTTGCTACTGTAGAGATATACCCTCCTATATAGAGTTCATACTTTTGATCAATTCCTAGGGTAGTTACAGCTCTCACAGCCTCATTTGCGAGAGTACTATTGGTACCACTGCCAAAGGTAGACCATACGTTTGTTCGTAGTGAATAGTGAATAACGTTGTTTACAACGAGAGACTTATCTGCATCAATTGCCGAAGTAAACAACCCTCCAATATGCAACAACTCGTCTTCAGATTCTGTGATACATCTTACTATAGAGCCAGAATCATCAAGTCCGTTTTGAGTAGAACTACCGAGTGGAGTGAGGTTATTGGTTGCTGGATTAAAATGAGCAATTCTGTTTAAGGATGATCCGTTAATTGTGGTAAAGGCTCCTCCTACATATACATCATTGTTTAATGATTGATAGATGACATATATCACATCATCAGCTCCTGATCCACTCCATGACCAAGAAGTACTACTTGTATTCCATTTTGCAATATTAGAAACAGTTGTTCCACCTGCATCTTCAAATACACCTCCTACTAGTACCTCATTGGCTGATACAGATCTTACAGCATATACCATTGGGTTTGCTCCTGAAATACCCGATCCCCATGGGCTCCAGATTTGTGTAGCTGTATTGAAGCTTGCGATATTGTTTACTGTTTGGTTTACCGTAGAACCATCACTTGTCGTTTCGAAGTCTCCCCCTACGAAAAGAGTTCCAGCAGCATTGATATCTAGGGCATATACAGGGCCTGAAGTCCCATTTTGCGTAGCACTACCAAGAGGTTCCCACATATTTGTGGAAGTATTCCATGCGGCGATGTTGTTAGCTGCAACCGTACTATTGTCACTATTTGTAGCTTGAGAGAAACTTCCTGCTACATATAGCTTCCCACTGTAGAGTAGGAGAGCGTTAACTTCTCCATTGACGCCCCTGCCCAGAGTAGACCATAGATTGGTACTAGGGTTATATTCTGCGACATTATTCGCATCTGCTTGTGTTCCTGCTTGAGTAAAGCTTCCTGCTATGTATAATTCTGTAGTAGAAGCCGTTTTTTCAATTGTATGTATACTTGCATTGTTCCCTGTGACGCCCTTTCCTGCGGGTGGTGCAGAGAAATTCGCGGTCCATAGGTTGTCACTAGTTCTATTTTGAGCGAGCAAAGATGTATTTCCCAATAGTATTACAATAAAGAAAAGGGGAATTAAGTTTTTTAGTTGTGTACTACGATAGCTCATGGGATTTTTATCTTTAAAGTTTGTGTGTTTTGTACACTTTCGCGATAAAAAAGAGTCTAGGTACTTCATATTATATTGTTGAAAAAACATTGACGCATTGATTTTAAAAGGATTCTTAGGAAAGGATTGAAATGTTGCAAAACTGCGTAAGAAAATGTTACATCCTTGTTGAAAAGGGGGAACTCTTATATCAGAATTAAGTTCTAATGGATTCGTTATGAGAGCACTATCACCTTCTTTTAAAAGTTTATTCACCGCTATTTCGTTGATTATTTGATGTAAGGATTATATGTAATCTATAATTATTAACATAAAATGGGGCTAGTTCGTTGCTCGTAGGATGTTTGTAAAAAAACAGTCTTCAGTGTAAGGAAGATTGAATAAAATGGAATAATTATCTATTTAGAGGCGCAAATCTTGTGTGTCACCGATATTTTTAGTTGATTGTATTATATCTATGCCGCAAGCAAAGAACTGTTACTTTTTGATCGACCTTTAAGCTGATACATTTTTGTTGTATTTATATTTTATCAAATACTATTCCTGATTACGCCATTTCATTTATTATTGATATCAGGAAGATAATGTGAATGAAAGATTGAATTATTTGATTAAAGTTCTAAGGGTAGAATAAGATGTGAATTACATGTTTATTTCTATTGTTAGACATTTTAATTTTTAATTTCAGTGGTTCAAGTCTTTGATTGTTAAGTGCTTATGTATTTGTGATTGTTTGCTAGATTTCGAGAACTTAGACAAAAGAAAGGGAATACTTACATCTTTATACTTAAAGGTGTATGAAAGCTATTCTAATAATAGATGAATACGCAATCTATTACGGTTGGTGTGATTACTAACAAAAAAAAGCTTTACTATACGATGATTTTTACCATTAGGGAATGCTGCCAGAATCTATTTATTCCTTTTGATAGAGAAATGGGAATACCTGAAATAGGTGTAAGTAATTATATAAAAACTTCTATGAAATTATTTTGTGAGCGACTAGATTGGCTCGCGAAAATAGACGACTCTATTTAGGAAATAGGTCAAAGAACACAAAAATGTTTTAGGGAACACAAAGTGAGTTATCTTTCTTAGATAAGAAAGGTATAATTCACATACATGATCTTATCAAGTATTTGTTCTCGCCTGATGATATATTGATTCTCTGCACGTGGAATTGCCCTTTATTTTATAAGGATTGAATTAGAATCAGATTTAATATGCGCCATATACTTCGATTCCTACTATTTGCCCCTCTTTTTTACTTACCTTCTTTGTTGCATGCGCAAGTAGTTGCAGATTTTATTGCTAGTCCGACTTCGGGCTGTTCGCCTTTAATTGTTAACTTTACCAATACGTCTACTGGCCCAATTGATAGTGTATTGTGGACTTTTGGTAACGGTAACGTTTCTAATGATATGAGTCCTGGTGCGATCTATACAGTGCCAGGCACATATACGGTTACCCTAACCGTCTGCAATAGCGCATCTGGAGTTTGTGATACGGAAACGCGAACTGACCTGATTACGGTTTTTGCGAATCCTATTGCTGATTTTACGGCGACTCCCGTAAGTGGCTGTCTCCCCTTAACCGTTAACTTCTCAGACTTATCGACCTTAGGAGATGCGCCTATTGCCACTTGGGAATGGGACTTTGGAGATGGGGTCGTACAGGGGCCAGGGAACTTTCCTACAACTTCTCATACGTATGTAATCCCTGGAATTTATGATGTGACGCTGGTGGTAGTGGATCAAAATGGTTGCGAAAGTACGATGATTATAGACAGTCTAGTGTCTGTCTCTATTCCTCCCACCGTTTCCTTCACAGGAACCCCGAGGCGGGGCTGTGAGTTACCACATGATGTATCATTTAGTTCCAATGTGAATCCCCCAGGTAATTATACGTACCTGTGGGATTTTGGGGATGGAGGCTCCTCGACTCAGCCCGCCCCCACTCACACATATACGACGGATGGAAACTTCCCTGTAACATTGACTGTTACAGACGCGTCAGGCTGTGCAGTATCTACCACTCTGAATAACTATGTGCAGATACAAGATATACCAACGGCCGACTTCTCGGTCGTGAATCCAACGGCTTGTGTTGGAGATGCGGTAAACTTTACAAACCTATCTAATGGAGGTTCTTCTTACTTATGGAACTTTGGAGATGGAACAACCTCTACGAATACCAATCCGAGTCATACCTATGGTGCACCTGGTACATATGATGTTACTTTGATCACTACGGCAAGTGCTAGTTTCGGAGGTTGCCAAGATACAATTGTCCAGACAGGAGCCGTAACCATTAGTACAGCTCCGCTAGCGAATTTCAATTCGAATCCTATTGGACCTATACAATCATGCCAAGTGCCATTCACAATGGAGTTCTTCGATACTTCAACTGATGCAACAGCTTGGTCCTGGGATTTCGGGGATGGTAATACATCCAATCTGCAAAACCCTGTACATACCTATACCCAAGCAGGTAACTATACGGTTTCTTTGACGGTTACCAATGCTGCGGGTTGTACGGATAATGAAACGCGTCCTTTCTATGTTCAGATATCTGAGCCAAATGCTGACTTTATTGCATTCCCTACTCGACAGGGCTGTATTCCGTTTACCGTGAACTTTCAGGACTTGAGTCAAGTAACAGGTGATTCGATTGATTTGTGGATTTGGGACTTTGGAGACGGAACTACTTCTCTGGTTCAGAATCCTACCCATACCTATACCCAACAGGGTAAATACGATGTAACCTTGGTTATCCGAACGGTTAGTGGATGTCGAGATACCATCACAAGAGATGATTACATCATGGCAGGTACGCCTCCAACGATTGATTGGGTGCATTTTGATCTCGACCAGACATATTGTGTGAGTGAGGATGTGTGTTTGACGCCTTTAATATTTCCCCCTCAACTAGATTCTTGTACGACTATCGATATTAACTTTGGAGGCCCAGGAGCCCCTTCATCTAATGCACCTCCTGGACTAACATGTTTTCAATATTCAGATACAGGGACATTTGATGTAACAGTGATTGTCAATAATTATGGATGTCCTGATACCTTGACACGAGCGGGGGATGTAACCATTCTATTACCGATCGCTGAATTTACCATGATTCCAAATCCCGCCTGTGGGATTCCCGCAACCATTCAGTTCATTGACCAATCGGTCGCTCCTGATTCTTGGTTATGGGACTTTGGAGATGGTAATACTTCTACCCAACAAAATCCTACCCATACTTATGCAAATACGGGTAGCTATACGGTTCTTTTGACTGTTGATAACTCTAGTACTACAGGCTGTGTAGATACAACGGCGCATACACTTATCATCAGTGATCCTGTCGCAAATTTTGATGGACTCCCCACCTTTGGTTGTGCTCCTCATACCGTCAATTTCAATAATCTCTCGCAAGATGCGAATACCTATTTCTGGGATTTTGGAGATGGAGGTACATCCACAGATGCGGATCCTTCTCACACATATACAATTCCAGGTATTTATGACGTCATGTTGATTGCAACTGATAGCTTGGGTTGTCCAGATACAATGCTACAAACCGCCTTTGTTACGGTGGTGGGGCCGACAGCCAACTTCTCTTCAGATGTATTTAATGGTTGTGTTCCCCTTACAGTGAACTTCCAAGATTTATCGACGGTCTTTCCAGCAGTCGGAAATATTAATGGTTGGCTTTGGGCATTTGGAGATGGAGCTACTTCAACCGATCAAAATCCTACACATACATATACAGCTGCAGGGACTTTTGATGTGACCTTGACAGTGTTTGATGATCAAGGTTGTGGGAATTCGATAACAATTCCAGGAGCAGTGACAGCGACTCAGCCTGTTGCGGATTTCTCAGCAGTGGATACCTTCGCTTGTCCAACCTTTACGGTACAGTTTATCAATAATTCAGTAGGAAACTTTGGATCGGAGCCTCCTGGAACATACTCTTGGGATTTTGGTGATGGAACCTTCGCGACGACTTCAAACCCTACACATGTTTATCCAGCTAGTGGAACCTATACGGTTTCCCTTACTGTAACGGATGTGAATGGGTGTGTAGATTCTATCACACGAAACAATTATGTGACCGTTAGCTTCCCTGTTGCAGACTTTGGTGCTTTCCCTACCCAACAGGATTGTCCTCCCTTAACGGTGAGTTTTACGGACTCTTCTACTTCCGATGTGATTTCTTGGGATTGGGACTTTGGAGACGGAACAACTTCTAGTTTACAAAACCCACAACACATTTACGGAGTTGCGGGTGTTTATGACGTTTGTTTGGAAGTAGAAACGGTGCAAGGATGCCGAGATACATTATGTGTAGACTCATTGGTTAATCTTAGAGGACCTACAGGTTCATTTACTTTTACCCCAACAGAAGGTTGTAGTCCATTAGAAGTATTCTTCCAATCTACTACACAAGGAGCTGTTTCTTGGACATGGGACTTTGGAGATGGAACGATTGGTTTTGGCCCATCAACGACTCATACCTACTTCTTGGATACTGTTGCGGTTCCAACCTTGATTATAGAAGATACCGCAGGTTGTGTATTTGCGGTAACAACTCCCGATAGCATTCAAATCTATCCATTACCGAATCCAGGTTTTGTGGCAGATTTCCCTGCTGTTTGTTTGGGAGATGCGATTACCTTTACCAATACTTCTTCAGCACCGCCTGATCATCCAATCACGTCTTATCATTGGGATTTTGGAGATGGTGATACCTCTAACCTACAGAATCCTCCTCCTCATCTTTATACAACTCCTGGAAACTATACGGTTACGCTTGAGCTGTTTACCGCAGATGGCTGTGTGGATACCTCTGCAACGCCTTTAAATATAGTGGTGTATCCTCCGCCTGTGGCGCAAATTCTGGCGGATACCACAGAAGGCTGTGAACCCTTGCCTGTACAATTTACAGATGCTTCTACAGGGATTGCTCCTATTGTAGATTGGGCGTGGGACTTTGACGATGGAAATATTTCGGGTCTAGAGAACCCTAGCAACACGTTTATGGTTGCAGGGAACTATGCCGTAGAATTAATTGCTACAGACTCCTTAGGATGTAGCGATACAACGAACCTTGGTATTTTGGTAAATCCTACTCCTGTTGTAGACTTCGTCGGAGTAGATAGCTTCGGATGTGCCGTGCAGAGCGTACAGTTTACAGATCTGACAACGGGCAATGCGATTGCAAGCTGGGCATGGGATTTTGGTGATGGAGGAACATCAACCGTTCAGAACCCCATTCATACCTATACTGTAGATGGTACTTACACGGTAACATTGACTGTAGTGGATATAAATGGTTGTACCAATACGCTTACAAAACCTGATTATATTGTGTTGGATCATCCTGTTGCGAACTTCACCGCAACAGCAGGACTCATTTGTCCAGATGCCCCAGCTCAATTTACTGATACATCTATTCCTGATACAACTATTGCAAGTTGGTTCTGGGACTTTGGAGATGGTAATACCTCTACTCTACAAAATCCCTCTCATTTCTATCCAACTCCTGGTATCTATGACGTAAAGTTGGTTATCACGAATATCTTTGGTTGTCAAGATTCAATTACTCGTCCAAGTATTGTAACGATTGTTGCAGGGCCTACTTCTAGTTTTACTGTTTCAGATACTGATTTCTGTATACCTGAAGATGTAACATTTGTGAGTACGAGTACAGATGGTGCGGCTCCTATTATTGATTATCTATGGGATTTCGGTACAGGGATTAATCAAACGAATCCTTTAGCAGTCTTTAACTATAATACAGCAGGTACTTATACAGCAAGTCTTGAGGTAACAGACGCAAATGGCTGTCGTGACACTGCTTTCGTTACCATTCAAGCGAATCCGAATCCAAGTGTAGATTTCATTGGAATTGATAGCGTTGGCTGTGCCGTTCAAACAGTTAATTTCACTGACTTGACAACTGCTCCGAATCCTTTGGCTACTTGGGCATGGGATTTTGGAGATGGGTTTACTTCTAGTTCGCAAAATCCTATTCATACCTATAACAACGATGGTTTATATACGGTAAGCCTTGGGGTAGTGGATGTAAATGGCTGTCGTGATTCATTGACGAAGGTGAACTATATTCGTCTGAGTCATCCTGATGCAGACTTCATCGCAGACAATACGCAGATTTGTCCTTACGAAACAGTAAACTTCACAGATATCACGACGGTAGATACAACACTAGTATCTTGGGCATGGAACTTTGGAGATGGAGGAACATCTACCCAACAAAATCCTTCCCATACATATACAGCTCCTGGTGTATATACCGTTTCTTTGACCGTTACGAATGTACTGAACTGTTCTGATGTTGAGGTTAAGAACCTCTTTATCACGGTTGATACACCTGCAACGGCAGCCTTTACTCCATCGGTTGCTGCAGGATGTCCTCCTCTTCCTGTAACCTTTACAGATAATACGGTGGCTGGTTCAGCTCCTGTTATTAGTTGGGCATGGGATTTCGGAGATGGATTTTCTTCCAATGCACAAAACCCAACACATACATATAATAACCCTGGTATCTATACGGTAACCTTGATTGTAACAGACGTGAATGGGTGTACGGATACAACGCAAGGGAATACACAAATTAATGCGGTTTCTGTTACTCCTGAGTTTACGGTAACAGATTCTGTGGGCTGTTCTCCATTTACAGTCCAATTTACAGATCTCTCTATAGGGACAAATACTATTGTTAGTTGGGCATGGGATTTTGGAGACGGTAATACTTCTACAAACCAGAATCCTTTCCATACATATTTGACTGATGGCGTTTATACGGTAACTTTGACTGTGACGGATAATGTGGGATGTAGTGCCACAATTACAAAGGTTGATTACATTCGTCTATCTCATCCAACAGCTAACTTTACTTCTACCGCAGGTACAATTTGCCCATATGCGGTTGTAGACTTTACGGATTTGTCTATCCCTGATACAACGATTGTTAGTTGGGCCTGGGATTTTGGGGATGGCAGTACTTCTACTCAACAAAATCCTTCTCATATTTATACAAATGCTGGTATCTATACTGTTAGTTTGATTGTTACAAACGTATTGGGTTGTGCTGATACGATTTTGATCCCAAGTTTGGTAACGGTATTGACTGCGCCTTCATCTAGTTTCACGCAAAGTGATACAAGTTTCTGTGTGCCTGACACTATTTTTGTGAATAGTACGAGTACGGATGGCTCCGCCCCAATTGTAAGCCATTTATGGGATTTTGGTACAGGTATTAATTTAACGACTCCTTCCGCTAACTTTATCTATACAGATACAGGTAGCTTTGTCTTGAATTTGGTGGTTACAGACGCAAATGGTTGTAGTGATACGGCTTACCAAGCTGTTAATGTATATCCGAATCCTACAGCGAATTTTGGTGCAAGTGATTCTTTGGGTTGTGCAGTAATTAATATCAACTTCTCGGATCAATCCTCAGGAGTGAATCCGCTGAATAGTTGGTTATGGGATTTCGGAGATGGGTTTACCTCTAATCAGCAGAATCCTGCACATACGTATACAGTAGATGGCATTTATGATGTATCGTTGATTAGTATCGATATCAATGGATGTAGTGATACGATTGTTAAGCCATCTTACATCAATTTGAATCATCCTGATGCAGACTTCACAAATGATGTTTCGCAGGGTTGTCCTCCACTGACTGTGAATTTTACAGATGTTTCTACTTCTGATACCACTATTACTGGATGGGCATGGGACTTTGGTGATGGAAATACCTCTACCCTCCAAAACCCAACGCATACATACAATACACCAGGTATGTATACGGTAACCTTGACGATTACAAATGCCTTGAATTGTTCGGATACAGAAATCAAGGTTGATTTGATTACGGTAGTAGAACCACCAATCTCTGCATTTACTCCTTCTGATACGGCAGGTTGTGAACCGCTTTCAGTTACTTTTACGGATAATAGTACGGCTACTTCTGCTCCTATTGTTGCATGGGATTGGGACTTTGGAGATGGAAACACTTCTACGGCTCAGAATCCAACACATACCTATACTTCATTTGGAAACTATACGGTTACTTTGATTACAATCGCTGCGAATGGATGTCGTGATACAGTTTCTGGTAATCCAATTGAGGTATTCCAATTGCCTGTTCCTGAATTTACAGTGGATGATAGCCTTGGTTGTGCAGACCAAACGGTAGCGTTCACAGATCTCTCTACTGCAAGTACATTGATTACAAACTGGGCATGGGACTTTGGCGATGGCAATACTTCTAATTTCCAAAACCCTGTACATACATATACAGCTGATGGTATATATACAGTTACGTTAACCGTAACGGATTTCAATGGTTGTAGTGCCACCATCACTAAGGTAAATTATATCGAATTGTCGCATCCTACAGCTGATTTTGCCGCGAATACGACTACTGTCTGTCCGCAAGAGATTATCAGCTTCACAGACTTGTCTATACCCGATACAACGCTAGTGAATTGGGCATGGGACTTTGGCGATGGAAATACATCTAATGTCCAGAATCCTACCCACTCATATTCAACTCCAGGTATCTATACCGTTAGCTTGATTGTGACTAATATCTTAGGTTGTTCTGATACCATTGTTCGTCCATCCTTCATTACGGTATTACAAGGGCCTGCTTCTAGTTTCACTATTGTGGATACTTCTCTTTGTGTGCCTGATACTGTGTTTGCTACAAGTACGAGTACGGATGGAGCGGCACCTATTACTACACTATTCTGGGACTTCGGGAATGGAGATAACTTAAGTGGTTCTAGTGTGTCTTATGTATATACAACCCAAGGAGTATACCCAATGAGTTTGGTTGTGACGGATGCAAATGGATGTAGTGATACTGCAACCCAAAATATATTTGTGAATCCGAATCCTGTTGCCAACTTTATCGCAAGTGATAGTCTTGGCTGTGCGGTGATTGGGATAAACTTCACCGATCTTTCTACTGGTACCCCTCCGCCATCTAATTGGATGTGGGACTTTGGTGATGGAGTCACATCAATCCTCCAAAACCCCGCACATACCTATATTAATGATGGTGTATACACCGTTTCGTTGATTGTGAGTGATGACAATGGTTGTAGTGATACGATTGCTAAGCCTAATTATATTGAACTCGAACATCCCGTTTCCGACTTTAGTGTGGATGTTACGAATGGTTGTCCTCCATTGACTGTAAACTTTACTGATAATTCAACTTCAGACACAACCATTACAGATTGGTTGTGGGATTTTGGAGATGGTAATACATCTACGGCTCAGAATCCAACACATACATATAATAGCCCTGGTACATATACAGTTTCCCTAACAATTACGAACGCATTGAATTGTTCGGATATTGAGACAAAGGTAGACTTGATCACAGTTGATACACCTGCTACAGCCGCATTTGGTACTTCCACTAGTGCAGGTTGTCCGCCTCTATTGGTGACATTCAGTGATAGTAGCGTAGCGAATTCTTCACCAATTGTCGCATGGGCATGGGATTTTGGCGATGGAAATACTTCTGCTGCTCAGAACCCAAGTCACATTTATGTGAACCCTGGTGTATATAATGTCACCTTAGTCGTGACAGATGCAAATGGTTGTCGTGATACAGCTCAATCTGCTGCCAATATCAATGCCTTGTCATTGGTCGCTGATTTCATTGGGATTGATAGCGTAGGATGTGCGAGCCAAACGGTTGCTTTTGCAGACTTATCAGCAGGGAATGATCCAATTGTTTCTTGGCTATGGGATTTCGGAGATGGAAATACCTCCACTGTCGAAAATCCATCTCATACCTATATAGCAGATGGCGTGTATACGGTTTCGTTGTTGGTTACAGATATTAATGGTTGTTCAGATAGTATCACTAAGGTGAACTATATTCGATTATCTCATCCAACGGCAGACTTTACGACAAGTTCAACGAGTCTCTGCCCTTATGAAACAGTGAACTTCACAGATACTTCTATTCCTGATACGACACTTGTAGCATGGGAATGGGATTTCGGAGATGGAAATACTTCAACTCTCCAGAATCCTTCTCATATCTATGGAACTCCAGGTATCTATACGGTTAGTTTGATTATTACGAATGTACTGGGTTGTACAGATACATTGGTTCGCCCTGCATTAATTACTGTTTCTACGCCTCCTTCTGCAAGCTTCACCATTACGGATACATCTGTATGTGTACCTGGAGAGGTAAATGTAACAAGTACGAGTGTTGTTGGCTCTGCTCCTATTGTGTCTTTCCTTTGGGACGATGGGCAAGGCAATAACTTCTCTACATCTTCCGCTACCTATATCTATACCACTGTGGGTACCTATACCCTTAGCTTGGTGGTAACAGATGCAAATGGTTGTTCTGATACTGCAACTCAAACAATATCTGTGAATCCCAACCCTGTTGCGAACTTTGTTGCAAGTGATAGCGTTGGTTGTGCAGTGACGAATATTAGCTTCACGGATCTTTCTACAGGAGTAAATGCTCCTACAAGTTGGATGTGGGACTTTGGAGATGGAAGTACTTCAACCCTCCAAAACCCAACCCATACTTATACAGCAGATGGCGTGTATACAGTTAGTTTGATTGTGAATGATGGAAATGGTTGTAGTGATACATTGATTAAGCCTAACTATATCAACCTTAGCCATCCAGTTGCAGACTTTACAATGAACAACAATCAGGTTTGTCCTGGTACCATTGTAAACTTTACAGATACCTCTATTCCTGATACGACATTGAATGCTTGGGCATGGGACTTTGGAGATGGAAATACTTCTACCCTTCAGAATCCGACCCACTTCTATGCAGCTCCTGGATTATATACGATTACATTGACGGTAACGAATGTCTTAGGTTGTTCCGATACAGAAACCAAGGTGGATACAATTGAGGTACTCACTCCTCCAACTGCTGGTATTGCTGCATCTGATACGGCAGGTTGTAATCCGTTCTTTGTTCAATTTACAGATAATACTACAACTACAGGAGTACCTGTAGTTGCATGGGCATGGGATTTCGGTAATGGTAACACTTCTGTTCTACCAAATCCTTCCCAAACATATATGACACCTGGTACGTATACAGTTACTTTGGTTGTGACAGATGCTAATGGATGTCAAGATACTACTACCTTAGATGTTACTTCATACACATTACCTGTTGCAGCATTTACCGCAAGTGATAGTGTTGGTTGTGCACCTCAAGCGATAACATTTATCGATCAGTCTACTGGCAACGCTTTGATTAACTCCTGGTTCTGGGATTTCGGAGATGGTAATACTTCCACTCAACAATTCCCTGTGCATGCATATGCTAATGATGGAACCTATACCGTTTCCTTGACTGTAGTAGATATCAATGGATGTCGAGATAGCATTACAAAGGTTGATTACATTAACCTTTCTCCTCCTGTTGCTGACTTTACCCTAACACCTGATAATATCTGTCCAGGGGAAAGTGTAGCATTTACAGATTTATCTTCAGGAGATACTACTATTGTAGGATGGGATTGGGACTTTGGGGATGGCAATACTGCAACGTTACAGAACCCTAATCATACCTATACTACACCTGGTGTTTATACTGTGACTTTAGTCGTGACAAATGCTTTGGGCTGTAATGATACAATTACTAAGGTTGATACTGTAACCGTACAGACACCTGCTACGGCAGCCTTTAGCGTATCTGACTCTGCTAACTGTACGCCTTTATTTGTTCAGTTCACAGATAATTCTGTCGCGAACCCAGCTCCAGTTGTCAGTTGGGCATGGGATTTTGGTGATGGAGGAACTTCCACTCAACAAAACCCATCTTATACATATATGACACCTGGGTTATTTACTGTCACCCTTGTAACGACAGATGCGAACGGCTGTAACGATACAACTAGTCGAAACGTTGAATCCTATACGTTACCTGTTGCGAACTTCTTCTCGAATGACACATTAGGCTGTGCTCCATCAACTGTAACGTTTACAGATGTTTCTAGCGGGCCTGTTCCTATTGTCAGTTGGGCATGGGATTTTGGCGATGGTAATACTTCCACCCAACAAAACCCATCTAATACATATGCTTCAGATGGCTTGTATGATGTGAGCTTGGTAATTACAGATGCGAATGGCTGTATCGATTCTATCACGTATCCAACATATATTCGGTTATCGCACCCAACTGCAGACTTTACGGTAGACAATAGCAATGTTTGTGCAGGTGTGGTGATAAACTTTACCGATACTTCTACACCTGATACAACACTTGTATCATGGGCATGGGATTTTGGCGATGGCAATACTTCCACTCAACAGAATCCTTCTCATACATACACAACTCCTGGTGTGTATATCGTAACATTGACAGTTACAAATGTATTAGGCTGTACGGATACAGAAGTAAAATTAAACTTCATCAATATTGAGTCTCCACTTATTGCAGGCTTTACACCATCAGCAACAGACGGATGTACTCCATTATTTGTTTCCTTCACCGATAATAGTACGCCGAACCCTGCGCCAGTTGTTGCATGGGATTGGGATTTGGGAGATGGAACGACATCTACTACGTCTAATCCTGTTCATACATACACTACACCTGGTGTTTACAATGTTGTTTTAGTTGCTACGGATGCTAATGGTTGTACAGATACAGCTCAGTCTACAATCACAGTATTTGAACTTCCCACAGCAAACTTTGTCGGAGTGGATAGTCTAGGATGTGCTGCCCAAACTGTGACATTCGCAGATCTTTCAACTGGAGGAAGTGGTTCCGCAGTTGTTGGATGGCAGTGGGATTTCGGAGATGGAAATACTTCGACTCAACAAAACCCTGTACATACCTATCTAACAGATGGTGTGTATACAGTATCACTATTGATCACCGATGCGAATGGTTGTGTAGATTCATTGATTAAGCCTAATTATATTAGACTCTCTCATCCTCAAGCTGACTTTACATTTAGCGGCACTTCTGGATGTCCTGGGCTTACTGTAAACTTTACAGATACCTCAATTCCTGATACTACTATTGTATCTTGGGCTTGGGATTTTGGTGATGGAAGTACTTCGACTCAACAAAGTCCGACTTATACCTATACGACGCCAGGTAACTTCACTGTGACATTGGTTGTTACAAATGCTTTGGGTTGTACAGATACAGCGACACAGTCTAATCTTGTTACTGTGCCTACTCCAGCCACAGCAGCATTTAATACTTCTGATACTGCTGGTTGCCGCCCACTGTTTGTCCAATTTACAGATGCTAGTATTACCAACTCTGCCCCTGTGCTTTCATGGGCATGGGATTTAGGGGATGGTACAACTTCGACTTCTCCTAGCCCGTCTCATACATATACTACAGCAGGAGTATACAATGTAACTTTGGTAACGACAGATGCGAATGGCTGTACGGACACAGCTCAAACTGCTATCACGGTACATGAATTGCCTGCAGCAGACTTTACTGTGGTAGATAGTATTGGTTGTGGTTCGCAAACTATGGTATTTGCAGATTTATCAACAGCTTCTGCACCAATCGTTAGTTGGGATTGGGACTTCGGAGATGGAACGACCTCAACTCTCCAGAACCCAACCCATGTATACAATGCCATTGGAACCTTTACCGTTTCTTTGATTGTTGTAGATGCGAATGGTTGTACAGATACGATTAGTCGCCCAAATATCATCCAATTGTCTGATCCTATCGTAGACTTTACATTGGATAATGACCAATCTTGTCCTTCCTTGACAGTGAACTTTACAGATACCTCTGTTCCCGATACAACAATTGTAAGCTGGGCATGGGACTTTGGAGATGGCAATACTTCTACCCTCCAAAACCCAACACATACGTATACAACTCCTGGATTCTATACGGTTAGTTTGACCATTACGAATATTGTAGGATGTAGCGTGACTGAGACTAAGGTGGATACAATTGAGGTATATACACCTCCTACAGTAGCATTTGCCACTTCGGATACAGGAGGATGTGATCCATTCTTTATTCAGTTTACTGATAATACTGTAGCGAATTCGGCTCCATTGGCCAGTTGGGCATGGGATTTTGGTGATGGAAACACATCTACTCTCCAGAATCCAACTCATACATATACCACACCTGGTACATATGTAGTGAGCTTGACTGTTACAGATAGCAATAGTTGTGTGAATTCAATTACGCAAACAGTAACTTCTTATGAATTGCCTGTTGCTGCATTTGCATCTAGTGCATCTCTTTCTTGTTTGACTTCTACTGTCAGCTTTACAGATCAATCGACAGGGCCTGTTCCATTTGTAAGTTGGGCATGGGATTTCGGTGATGGAAATACATCGACTCAGCAAAATCCAACACATACCTATAGTGCAATTGGAACTTATACAATTTCGCTTATAGTTGTGGATGCCAATGGTTGTACAGATACAATTAGCCAACCTAGTGTGGTTCAATTGACGAATATTACTGCTGGTTTCACGCAGAACAATACAAATGGATGTCCAGGTTTGTCTGTAGACTTTACAGATCAAAGTACTTCAGATACAACAATTGTTACCTGGGCATGGAGCTTTGGAGATGGCAATACTTCTGCACTTCAGAGCCCGACTCATGTGTACAATACTCCTGGAATTTATGATGTGACCTTAGTGGTAACTTCTATTGTAGGTTGTACGGATACATTGACACAAATTGGGTTGATTCAGGTGGATACGCCTGCTACAGCTGCTTTTGTTCCGTCTATTACGAGTGGATGTGCACCGATTACGGTAAGCTTTACTGATGCGAGTATTCCGAACCCTGCTCCAGTTGTAAGCTGGGATTGGGACTTTGGCGATGGTACTACAGTTACAGCATTTAATCCAACGCATACATATACGACCCCAGGAAGCTATACGGTCACTCTCGTGACAACTGACCAGAATGGCTGTACTGATACTGCACAAACGACAATTGATGCCTTTGGTAGTCCAACTGCAGACTTCGCAGGATTGAATAATATTGGGTGTGCTCCTCAGACGGTTCCGTTTGTGGATCAATCTACAGGTCCTGCACCAATCGCTTCTTGGCAATGGGACTTCGGAGATGGAGGAACATCCACACTTCAGAATCCAACACATACTTATATGGCTGATGGGCTATATACGGTTAGCTTAATCGTAGTGGATGTTAATGGTTGTTCTGATACGCTTGTTCGCCCAGACTATATTGAGCTGACACGACCTGTTGCAGACTTTACTTTTGACAATGCTCAGGTATGTCCTGGAACCATTGTAAACTTCACTGATACCTCTGTCCCTGATACAACCTTGGTTGCATGGGCTTGGGATTTCGGAGATGGCAATACGGCTTCAGTACAAAATCCATCGCACTTCTATTCGAATCCAGGTACATATACGGTTACATTGACTGTGACAAATGTCTTGGGTTGCGCAGCTGCTGATACACAAGTCAATGTAATTACAGTATTAACTCCTGCAACAGCAGCCTTTACAGCTTCTGATACCGCAGGCTGTACGCCTTTGACTGTGAACTTTAGCGATGCGAGTATCCCAAATCCTGATCCTGTATTCTCGTGGGCATGGGATTTCGGAGATGGAACGATTGATTCTGTTGCGAATCCGACGCATACCTTTACTACTCCAGGCGTCTATACGGTTACTTTGGTAACGACAGATGTTAATGGGTGTATGGATACCACCCAAATGAATATTAACTCTTACACATTGCCAACAGCAGCATTCGTTGTAAATGATAGCTTAGGTTGTAATACCCTGACAACTACTTTCGCAGATCAATCTACAGGTGATTATAATATTGTTGCATGGCAGTGGGATTTCGGTGATGGTGGAATCTCTAACCTCCAAAACCCTGTACATACGTATACAGTTGAGGCTACTTATCCAGTGACTTTGATTGTATTTGATGAGAATGGCTGTTCTGATACAATTACACAACCTAATACGATTTCATTGTCGCGTCCAGATGCAGACTTTATTGCAGATGTAACAAACGGCTGTCCTGCATTGACCGTGAACTTTACCGATACGTCTATTCCTGATACGACTTTGGTTTCTTGGTTCTGGAATTTTGGAGATGGTAATACTTCTAGCCTTCAGAATCCAACTCATACATATGCGAATCCAGGTGTGTATGATGTGACTCTATTTATTGGTAATATCCTTGGTTGTTCTGATGTCGAGCAGAAAATCGCATACATTGTAGTAGATACTCCTGCAACTGCGGCCTTTACGGTTTCTGATACCGCAGGTTGTACACCATTGACTGTAAGCTTTACTGATGCAAGTATTCCAAATCCAAACCCTGTATTCTCATGGGCATGGGATTTCGGAGATGGAACGATTGATTCTGTTGCGAATCCAGTACATACCTTTACTACTCCAGGTGTCTACACAGTAACACTTGTAACAACAGATGCTAGTGGTTGTATTGACTCGACTCAGATGACAATCAATTCTTATGAGATTCCAAACGCTGATTTTGCATTGAACGATAGTTTAGCTTGTCTTGGAGAGACGGTAACGTTCTCTGATCAATCTACTGGTGCGTTTGCAATTGTAGGTTGGGAGTGGGATTTTGGAGATGGTAATACATCTAATGTTCAAAACCCGACACATGTATACAATGCAAATGGAGTATATACGATTACCTTAGTTGCATTCGATGTGAATGGTTGTTCAGATACCGTTTCCCGTACGAATACAGTTCAATTTGTTCAGCCTACTGCAGCCTTTACGCTTAGCAATGGCATAGGTTGTCCAGGTTTGAGTGTCGACTTTACTGATGCAAGTTTCGGTGATACAACAATTGTTGCATGGTTCTGGGATTTCGGAGATGGTAATACTTCGACTGCCCAATCTCCTACACATGTATATACTTCTCCTGGACTGTATTCTGTAAGTCTTACAGTAACAGATGAAATTGGTTGTACCAATACCGTTACTCAAACAGATATTGTTACGGTTAATACTCCTGCCACTGCTGCCTTTAATTTGTCAGCAACTGCAGGTTGTACTCCGTTTACCATTACTTTAACGGATGCGAGTATTCCAAACCCAACGCCTGTCATTACATGGGCTTGGGACTTTGGAGATGGCAATACTTCTTCTGTTCAAAACCCAGTACATACATATACTACACCTGGTGTGTATACTATCATGTTGGTAACAGTTGATGGTAATGGCTGTGCTGATACGACTCAAACAACAGTCGAATCTTATGACCTTCCTGTAGCAGACTTTACGGCAAGTGATAGTGTTGGTTGTGCTGTGACAACTGTGAACTTTGCTGGTCAGGCATCTGGCCCTGCAACTATTGTGAGTTGGCAATGGGACTTCGGAGATGGAGGAAGCTCTACTCAACAGTTCCCTACTCATACATATACAAATGATGGCTCATATGATGTGACATTGGTTGTGACTGATGCAAATGGTTGTGTGGATACGATTGTTAAGCCGAATTATATCAATCTTACGCATCCAGTTGCTGACTTTACGCTGACGCCAGATGCGGGTTGTCCACCTGTGAATATCACATTCACAGACTTGTCTATTCCTGATACGACATTGGCTAGTTGGGCGTGGGATTTCGGAGATGGAACGACATCTACCCTACAGAACCCAACACATACATATACCAATGGAGGCCTATATACAGTTAGCTTAATTGTTACAAACGTGTTAGGCTGTTCTGATACTATTGTTAAAGTTGATACAATTAATGTGACAACTCCACCAGTGGCCGCATTTACGCCATCAGACACTGCAGGTTGTACTCCTTTCACTGTAGCATTTACAGATAATTCGAACTTTGTGTCTAGCCCAATTTTAACATGGGATTGGGACTTCGGTAACGGACAAACATTTGCTGGACAGAATCCTCCGATTCAAACGTATACTGTTCCTGGTATCTATACAGTTATGCTGGTTACGACAGATGCCAATGGTTGCCAAGACACTACCACTGAAGAAGTCGAGGCACTCCCACTACCAGGGGCTGACTTCTTATCAAGTGATAGCATTGGCTGTGCGCCAGCAGTGATTACGTTCTCAGATGCCTCTACGGGTAGTTCGCCTGCAGTAAGTTGGTTGTGGGACTTTGGAGATGGTAATACTTCAACTCAGCAAAATCCTGTACATACTTATAGCAATGACGGATTCTATACCGTTTGCTTGATTGTGACTGATGCGAATGGTTGTGTGGATACAATCTGCCGTCCTGACTATATCCGTCTATCTAATCCTGTTGCTGACTTTACATTAGACAATTCGATTGGTTGTCCTGGTTTGGTCGTGAACTTTACTGACCAATCTATTCCTGATACAACACTCGCTAGCTGGTTCTGGGACTTTGGAGATGGTAATACATCTACTCTACAGAACCCGACTCATACATATGCAACCCCAGGTTTGTATACAGTTAGTTTGGCTATTGCAAATGTACTAGGTTGTACGGATACACTTGTCAAGGTTGATACGATTGAAGTGACAACTCCTCCAACGGCTGGATTCACACAATCTATCACAACAGGTTGTTTGCCATCAGATGTTACCTTTACGAATACCTCTGCCGCGAATTCTGCACCTATTGTGGATTGGGATTGGGACTTTGGTAATGGAGTAACCTTTAATGGACAAATTCCTCCTGTTGTTTCTTACAATACTTCAGGAATCTTTACCATTAGCTTAACTGTTACCGATCAAAATGGCTGTACAGACCTTTTGACAAGTACTGTAGAGATATTTGATACGCCAGTAGCTGACTTTATATTGAGTGATAGTATTGGTTGTGCGAGTTCTACAATTGCATTTACAGACATTTCTACAGGACCTGTAGCAATCGTAGGATGGAATTGGAATTTTGGAGATGGAACAATTTCAACCCTTCAAAACCCAACGCATACATATACAACAAATGGAACATATTCTGTATCTCTAGTCGTTACAGATGCTAATGGTTGTGTTGATTCAGTTGTACGTCCAAGTATTATTGAGCTTTCTCAACCTGTTGCAAACTTTACAGTTGATAACGCTACAGGTTGTCCTAACTTCACTGTGAACTTCACAGATACTTCCATTCCTGATACAACTTTGGTTGGTTGGAACTGGGACTTTGGAGATGGAGCAACCTCAACGGCTCAGAACCCAACGCATACATATGCGAACCCAGGATTGTATACGGTTAGCTTGATTGTTACGAATGTACTGGGTTGTACAGATACGATTGTCAAGGTTGATACAATTGAGGTATTCGATCCTCCGACTGTTGCATTCAGCCAATCTACTACAGCAGGCTGTGCGCCTCTAAGCGTAGACTTTACTGATGCCTCTACGGGTAATTCAGCGCCTATCGTAAATTGGGATTGGGACTTTGGCAATGGCGTAACCTTTACAGGATTGATCCCTCCAACACAAGTGTATACTACATCTGGTATTTATACCGTTACTTTGACTGCTACTGATCAGAATGGTTGTGTGAATACCCAGATAGGTAGTGTGGAGGTATTTGACGTGCCTACGGCTAACTTCTTCACAAGTGATAGCCTTGGTTGTGCAAATACTGTAATTGGGTTCTTTGATATTTCTACTAGTACAAATCCAATTGTTTCCTGGAATTGGGACTTCGGAGATGGCTCAACTTCTACATTCCAGAACCCAGCCCATGTGTATACCGTAGATAGTACCTTCAATGTTACCTTGGTTGTTACAGATATCAATGGATGTTCTGATACAATCGTACAACCAAGTGTCATCGAGTTTACTAGTCCAGTAGCAGACTTCACAGTTGATAATGCAAGTGGCTGTCCTGGATTTACTGCGAACTTTACAGATACTTCTATACCTGATACGACGCTTGTAGGTTGGTCGTGGGACTTCGGAGATGGAAATACTTCTACTTCACAAAACCCAAGTCATACTTATGCGAATCCAGGTTTGTATACGGTTAGTTTAACAGTGACGAATATCCTCGGATGTTCTGATATTGAAACAAAGATTGATACAATCGAAGTCTTTAGTCCCCCAACACCTGTATTGGCAGCATCTGATAGTGATGGCTGTGCACCATTTATGGTGACCTTCAGCGATGCTTCTATTGGGAATTCTGGACCGTTGGCAGATTGGGCTTGGGATTTCGGAAATGGTAATACTGCAACAGGATTGATTCCTCCTGTGCAGACATATACAACGCCTGGTATTTATACTGTGGCATTAGTAGTGACAGACGTGAATGGCTGTACTGCAAATACAAGCTTGAATATTACGGTTTATGATACCCCAACAGCAGGTATTGTCTTGAGTGATAGTTTGGGCTGTGCTAGTACAACGATTGACTTCTTTGATGCTTCAAATGGACCTGTCCCAATCGTAGGCTGGACATGGGACTTCGGAGATGGAACTACTTCCACACTCCAGAACCCAAGTCATACATATACAGTAGACTCAACCTTTACGGTTAGCCTTACTGTAGTGGATGCGAATGGCTGTACAGATACGCATACAATGCCAAATGTGATTCAACTTACGCGTCCTGATGCAGACTTTACAGTTGATGATGCAGATGGTTGTCCAGGCTTTACTGTGAACTTTACGGATACTTCTATACCTGATACGACATTAGTTGCATGGGCATGGGACTTTGGAGATGGCAATACATCAACCGCTCAGAATCCAAGCCATACATACAATACGCCAGGCTTGTATACAGTTAGCTTAACTGTTACAAATGCGTTGGGCTGTACGAATACAGAGACGAAGGTTGATACTATTGAAGTCTTTGATCCGCCTACGGCTGCATTCAGCATGACAGATACTGCAGGTTGTGCTCCATTGAGTATTTCCTTCACAGATGCTTCCATAGGTAATGCTGCTCCTATTGTAGCATGGACATGGGACTTCGGAAATGGACAGACCTTTAATGGCCAAATCCCTCCAGTTGTTACCTATAGCACCTCTGGTATCTTTACAGTTAATTTGACTGTTACAGACCAAAACGGTTGTGTTGGAACTAGTACACGTTCGGTTGAGGTATTCGAAACTCCTCTCGCTGACTTTATCCTTAGTGATAGTCTCGGTTGCCAGAACAATACGATAAGTTTCACAGATATTTCTACAGGGCCAGTGGCAATTGTAGGATGGGCATGGGATTTTGGAGATGGTAATACATCAACTACTCAGAATCCAAGTCATACCTATATAGTAGATAGTACATTTACAGTAACACTGGTTGTATTTGATGCTAATGGCTGCTCAGATACTATTGTGAAGCCAAATGTAATTGAATTCACAAGCCCATTGGCAGACTTTACCGTAGATAACGCATCTGGTTGTCCAGCCTTTACTGTGAATTTCACAGATACGTCTATTCCTGATACGACGCTTGTAGGTTGGGTATGGGACTTTGGAGATGGTAATACATCAACAGCACAGAATCCAACGCATACATATGCAACCCCAGGTTTGTATACAGTTAGCTTAACTGTAACGAATGTATTGGGTTGTACAGATACAGAAACCAAGGTTGATACAATCGAAGTATTTAGTCCGCCAACCCCAGTATTGTCGGCATCCGATAGTGCAGGTTGTGCTCCATTTGTGGTTACTTTCACAGATAACTCAATAGGAAACTCTGCACCGATTGTAACATGGACATGGGACTTTGGAAATGGTAATACTGCAACTGGTTTGGTTCCTCCAACCCAAACATATGCGACGCCAGGACTTTATACAGCCACTCTCGTTGTGACAGATGCAAATGGTTGTTCTTCTAGTACCAGTATTGGAATAACTGTATTTGATACACCAACTGCTGCATTTGTATTGAGTGACAGCCTAGGCTGTGCTAATACGACCATTAACTTCTTGGATGCTTCAACAGGGCCAGAACCAATTGTAAGTTGGTTGTGGAACTTCGGAGACGGTACGACCTCAACACTTCAGAACCCAAGTCATACGTATAGTATAGATAGTACGTACACCGTAAGCTTAATGGTGACAGATGCAAATGGCTGTTCGGATACTGTTGTGATGCCAAATGTGATTCAATTCACAAGTCCAGCAGCGAACTTTACCGTAGACAATGCGTCAGGTTGTCCAGCCTTTACAGTGAACTTTACAGATACTTCAATTCCTGATACAACGCTTGTAAGTTGGACATGGGATTTCGGTGATGGTAATACATCTACTGCTCAGAACCCGACGCATACATATGCAAGCCCAGGTCTGTATACAGTTAGCTTAACTGTAACGAATGTATTGGGTTGTACAGATACCGAAACAAAGGTTGATACAATCGAAGTCTTTAGTCCGCCAACTCCAGTATTGTCGGCATCCGATAGTGCAGGTTGTGCCCCATTTGTGGTTACTTTCACAGATAACTCGATAGGAAACTCAGCACCGATTGTAACATGGGCATGGGACTTCGGAAATGGTAATACCGCGACTGGTTTGGTTCCTCCAACCCAAACATATGCGACGTCAG
>Ga0163111_10000035_pt1 | contig 84342 bp, 56 predicted proteins | sample CRUFie1St18metaG_FD_109645 | JGI IMG/M metagenome (GOLD analysis project Ga0163111, IMG submission 109645) | Marine microbial communities from the Costa Rica Dome - CRUD Field 142mm St18 metaG | ecosystem: Environmental > Aquatic > Marine > Oceanic > Photic zone | place: Costa Rica: the Eastern...
GGACACCATCAAAACCATCACCAACTTCGGAAAAAGATGCTACCACGGAACCGTAAAGAAGCGACAGTACACCATAAAGTACCTTCGCTCACTGATCAACCACGAAACACCAACCCCCAATCCCCCCATCCAAAATCACCCACCATCGACCAACTAACCATCACCCACAAACCCACACCACAATCCCCCAAACTCCCACAAAGGGAGAGGCCAGCGCGAAGTCTCCCCTCCTCGGGAGGGGGCGGGGGTGGGTAAGATACTGGATGACGAGCATAAAAAATCCTCCCACCAAACACTTTTAATACAGCTCCCATCCAACACCCACAAACTTGATTCACTAGCCCCCAGATTCATCTGGGGGTCTTCAACACCCCACTTCACCCCAACCCCAACACACTCATAAACAATCACAACCCCCTCATAAACAACCCCTTCCCCCCATCACTCCACCTTCACCGCCTTCTTCTCCCCCCCTTGATACAAAATCAAATGCGTCACCTTATCCCCCTCCTTCACAAACTCAATCTCCGCCTGCACAACCTTATAAAAAAAGCGCGTCTCCGACTTCGGATAAATCTGAAAAGCATCCTGCCCCGTAGCCTGCGCCATAAGCTTATCCCCATCAACCGTCACCGTAATAAAAAACCCAGGAACCAACTCATACTTCCCCTTATACCCCTCATACACCTTCGTATCCACCTTCACCTCCTCCACAATCACAGACAAGCCATGCTCCTCAGGAGCCAACAAAAACAACCCCACATCCCCCACATTCGTCGCCGAATTACACAACACCACCACAGCCCGTTTCCCCACAGGATCATAGCCCGCAAACGTCCGATACCCCCCAGTTCCTCCCCCATGCGTCACCAACTGCCGATCCGACAAAGGCTTCTTATGCCAAGCCAAACCCAGCACAGCCCCACCCTCAGCCGTAAAATAATCCTTCGTACCAATCCCCACCGCCTCCGCAAACGGCCCCGCACCAGGATTCATATGCGCATCAAGATACCGCAACATATCCGAAGCATTCGACAGCAAAGCCCCAGCACCCGCCAACGTAGGAATATCCCAATTCGACACCTGCTCAGTAGCCACATGCCCCATAGCCAACAACTCTTTTTGCCCATCCGACAAATTCACACACGTATTCTCCATCTTCAACGGCTCACAAATCCGCTCCTTCACCAACGCCTCAAACGACTTCCCACTACGCTGCTCAAGTATATTCCCCGCCAATCCCATCGCCAGATTCGAATACGAATACTCCCCTATCATCCTCGTCTCCACAGCCTTCCCCTGCATAAAAGCCTTCAAATCCTCATTCGTATAATGCGCATACGGATTACTCGGGTCAGCCTTATTCAACCCCAAATTACTCGGCAAACGAGGCATACCCGAACTATGCGTCATAATCTGCTCAATCGTCACCTTCCCCGTCTGCTTCCTCACCTTATAAGGAAGCAACTTCTTCAGCGTACTCCCCAACTTAATATTCCCCTCAACCATCTCTTGCGCATACAAAAGCCCCGTAAACGTCTTCGAAATCGACCCAATCTCATACAGCGAAAACTCATCCACCGCATCCCCATCCACAGCCTTCTTCCCATACGAATAATACCGCTCCCCCTTCTCATCCAATATCCCAATCACAATCCCCACCGCCATCTCATTATCCACCAACTTCTTCACATGCGCCTGCGCCTCCTTCTCATACGTCTCATAAGACTGCCCATAAAAAATGTTGGGCAATAGCATCATCCCAACCAGCACACACAAACCGATTCTCCATACTTTTGCTTTCATACTTCCTTGGATTTAATAATTTATTTGACTTTACGCTTATTATTTACACTTTTTTTTCTACGCAATTAAACCTTTTGCAATATGGGATGTCTACCCCTATGATACGTCCATAATAAAACAAAGTAAAAACCCATAATACAACAAAAAGCGTCATTACAATATCCAATATACAGATCATCATAAAATAAGTATAACAATTTCCATTCGGATAAGTCATAAGCGCAACAATAGCATATGCTAAAAATGCGACCTTAAAAGTACCTATCCATTCCTTTTCTCTCAATAAACCAAAAGGAAACCTTCATAGCCCGTTACAAAATACTGTTAATCAGATTATTGCCGAATAATCTGACCACATGACCCATGCCCGCGTCTCACATCCTCGAAACAACAAGAATACGTCCCCACAACAAAATCTTGTTTACCAAAACGCATATCATGTACAATACAGTAAAGCAGCGGGCTACATAAAGCGCAAAAAATTATTCACAATAAATATTAAAAAACCCGCTTATGTGGCAGCTAAACTATTGCATTCGTACAAGTTGTGTAACCCTATTATGCATCCTCACACTTGTACAACTTCAAGGAAAACAAAACGAAAACAACCGATCTTTGACAATTCCAACCGCTGCATTCTCAGCCGACCAAACTCTACATTGCAGCACCACAGGAACGGTCACATTCACAGATCAATCCACAGGAAGCCCCACAAGTTGGAGCTGGAGCGTCAGCCCAAATAACGTCAGCTTTACTAACGGAACAACAAGTAATTCACAAAACCCTATCATGATGTTTCAATCGGCAGGTGATTACGACATAACGCTCGTAGTCGCCAATGCCGATGGTACCGATACCCTCACCCAAGAGGCATACATCGACATCGGAGGCACACGCCCCCTCCTAATCCTCACCCTCGACAACCTCAACAACTGTAGCGCACTCGCCAATTGTGGCAATGGAAATTGTACAGTAGGCTCAGGATGGAACAACGTCCCCAATGGCATAGAAGACGACATCGATTGGCGCATCCATTCTGGCACCACTCCCTCCCCCAATACAGGCCCCTCCTTCGACCACACCACGGGCACAGCCCAAGGCAAATACCTCTACCTAGAATCAACTGGTTGCCGAGGCAAAACAGCCATCCTAGAAAGCGATTGCATCGACCTAACCGATGGCTACGCCCCCTATTTCGAATTCGCATACCATATGTATGGCTCAAATGTAGGCCCCCTACGCGTCGATGTATACACAGGAAACACCTGGTTCAATGACATCATTCCCCTCACCATAAACAACCAAGGAGACAATTGGTACACCAAACACGTAGACCTCAGCGCCTATATAGGAACCGTCATCAAACTCCGAATCCGCGCCCTCACCAGTGGAATCAGCTCATATAGCGATATAGCAATTGACGACCTCAAAGTAATTGATGTCCTCGATTACAATATACGCATGCGAAGCATCGACTACCCCAAACAAACCCTCTGCCCAGGTTCATCTCCTCCAATCGTCAGCATCGTCAATGACGGCCTCGAAACCCTCAACCAATTGACCTTCCACTACGGCATCTCAGGCGATTCTATCTACACTCACACCGTAACAGGCCTCAATCTCGCTGCCTTCGATTCCCTTACCCTATCTCTCCCAGCCATCAACTTGACCACAGGCGGCGACTTCATCGTCTACACCTCCCAACCCAATGGCATATCCGATGAAGACCCAACCCAAGACACCCTCACCAACTTCCTAAACCTCGTCTCAACCAATGCAGCCCCCCCCATCTTAGTAGACTTCCAAACAGGCGGCTTCCCCAGCGATTGGACCTTCTACAATGACGACAATAGCTATACATGGACCCTCACCTCAGGCCATACCCATGCCGATTGTTCTTCAGGCAATACAAACTCAGCCATCTTCATGAACAATCTCTATTACTTTGGCAGCGGCCAAGAAGACATCGTCGAATCTCCCGTCATAGACCTCACAAACACCTCCAATCCCTACCTCTCATTCGACTACGCCTACGCAACCTACCCCAACAATAATGTAGATAGCTTCCGCGTAGAAATTCTCCCCTGCCAAAACATAGCCGAAACCCTCTGGGGCGCATCAGGTTCATCCCTCCAAACCACCCTCTCAGATACCGCAGCCGTATTCAGACCAAGCTGCTCCCAATGGGCAAACATCCGCCTAGACCTCAGCGCATACGCAGGCAGCCAAGTCGTACTCCGATTCGTCGCAGTCAATGGCTTCGGCAACAGCCTCTACCTAGACAATATAACAGTAGACGATTCACTCGTCTGCAAACGAGATGTATACGAGTCCAATGACATCTTCACAGATGCCCAACCGCTCTCACCTATAGGCGTCCTCCAAAACGCCAGCATATGCCCTGCACAAGACATCGACTACTACTCCTTCCAACTAACAGACGAACGCCCAAATGTCCGCGTCCGTCTACACGACTTACCCGCTGATTACGCCCTCGAATTCTACGACATCTCCCAATCCCTCCTCGGCTCCTCAGATACCACAGACCAATCAGAGGAAATCATCACCTTTGACGACCTATCAGCAGGAACCTACTTCCTCAAAGTCTACGGGGTCAATGATGCCGCCAGTTCTATCCCATACCAATTGCAGGTACATACTCGGTCAATGCCCTTCCTCAGCACACCAAGCACCAGTACCCGCACCAACATACCGTCAGCCATCGCCGAATCAAACATTCGCGTATTCCCCAACCCAACCAAAGACCACCTCTCAATCACCCTCAATTCAACCACCGAATCCCCCCTCAAAATCACCCTCCAAAACCTCACTGGCCAAACCCTAATAGAACAATCAAACACAACCACCATAGGCGATAATACCTATAATTTGTCCCTACAAACACTGCCACAAGGCATATACATGATAAAGATTGAGCATAATTCCCATACATCCATTAGGAAAGTAATCCGCGAGTAACAATCCTTTTTTGCTAATTGTTCGGAGGAGTCTTGAGCAGGCTCCTCCCTTTTTTATGCCCATACAAGAAGAGAAGTGTACCAATGTGAAAAGCCCTCACAAACAATATGTCTGTGAGGGCTTTTCGTGGTGTGGGGCGGGATCGAACCGCCGACACATGGATTTTCAGTCCATTGCTCTACCAACTGAGCTACCGCACCATCCCATTTTTGTTTTGGGTGATGCAAATGTACTACATTTTACCGACTATACAAGTTTATAGCCCCCTTTTTTTGCATTTTGCCCATTTTATTCCCCTCTCCCCCCAAACAAACTCCATAAACTTCCCCAACCAAAATCATGGATTGAAGCATATCAAACGAATGTTATTTATATCCATTATAAATCTTAACAGACACTTTACTGAAACAATCTTTTTCTTAAATTTATGACCAACATTAGTTAGTATGCATACATAACATTTTTATCCTTCGTTATCAGAGTATGTATACAAACCTCATGATTTTGAACTACACTATTCAACCATAGTTTACATGAAACAAATCCTATTCTTATTACTGACACTGGTCACGTTTGGGTTCTTTACATATACTATGCGACGGCTATATTCCTACCTGACCGTTACAAAGAATACCTATGTGATTGACAGGGTGGGAGAACGAATTAAACATACGCTATTGGTTGCGTTTGGGCAAAGCAAGATTCTGCGCAAGCCTTTCGCTGGAGCGTTACACGCAACAGTCTATTGGGGCTTCTTGGTCATCACCGTAGGCACCGTCGAAATCATCTTTGACGGCCTCCTAGGCACCCACCGAATCTTAAGCTTCCTTGGTCCAGTATATGACTTCGTGACGGTTTCTGGGGAAATCTTCGCAGTACTTATCATCATTTCGGTATTCATCTTCCTCATGAGAAGACACTTCTTCAAACCTAAGCGTTTCATCGCCCCAGAAATGAAACCCTCCTCTACAACAGATGCAACCGTTATCCTATTCATGATTTTCCTACTCATGACATCTCTACTAGGGATGAATATGGGACATCAAGCGGCTGCAGCCAATGGTACAGGACATGCGAATCCAGGCTTTTATCCTATATCTGATGCACTACTAGGCATGATTTCCCTAGGAGATAGCGCACACCTAGTCGGCGAAATCAATTGGTGGATTCACATCGTATTGGTATATGCCTTCCTAAATATCCTCCCATTATCTAAGCACTTCCATGTAATCCTATCCATCCCCAATGTATTCCTGAGCCGCCTTACGCCTCATGGAATGCTCCTAAACCTCGAATCCGTAAAGAAGGAGGTTGCCCTGATGATGTCAGATGACCCGTTCGCAGTAGACGACGATGCAGGAGCAGAGGAAGAAGAAATCGCCCGATTCGGGATCAAAGACATAGAAGATGCTTCGTGGAAAAACGTCATTGATTCCTATACATGTACAGAATGTGGACGTTGTACGGCTTCTTGCCCCGCCAATATTACAGGCAAAAAGCTATCGCCTCGTAAACTATATATCGATCTCCGTAAGCGTATGGCCACAAAAGGCTCAGAACTCGTAAAAGCCAATGCAAGCAATGAGCAGTATGACGACCAAAAGGCATTGGTTGGAGATTATATCACCGAAGAGGAACTATGGGCTTGCACAACCTGCGGAGCATGTATGCAGGAATGCCCAGTCAATATCGAACACGTTCCCTTCATCGTCAGTATGCGCCAATACCTCGTCATGGAGGAATCGAGCGCGCCAGAAGCCCTCAATATCATGTTCAACAACATCGAGAACAACGGTGCACCTTGGGCAATGTCTCCAAGTGCTCGCCTCGATTGGGCACAAGAAATCTATATGCCCGAATAAGGCTTTCTTTCTTTTACATTAAACTGAACTCTTAAGTCTCTACGAATCATATTATGGCTGGAAAAAAGATCAATGTTCCCATTATGGCCGACATGGTCGCCGAGGGAAAAGAAGTGGAATACTTGTTTTGGGTCGGATGTGCAGGTGCGTTTGACTCTCGTTACCAACGTGTAACCCAAGCATTCATCCAAATACTAGAGGTGGTAGGCGCGAGCTATGCGGTTTTGGGAATGGAGGAGACCTGTACAGGAGATCCCGCCAAACGTGCAGGAAACGAATTCCTCTTTCAAATGCAGGCAATGCAGAATATCGAAGTGATGAATATGTACAATGTGAAGAAGGTCATTACAGCTTGTCCACATTGCTTCAACACCTTGAAAAACGAGTATCCTGATTTAGGAGGGAACTACGACGTCATCCATCACACAACTTTCCTCCAGCAGCTCATCAACGATGGCAAAATACGTATCAAGGGCGGAGGAGCCTTCAAGGGTAAGCGAATTACCTTCCATGATTCTTGCTACTTGGGTCGAGCCAATGGAATCTATGACGCGCCTCGTTCCGTATTGGAGGCACTAGATGCCGACCTAGTCGAAATGAAGCGTTGTAAGTCGCGAGGATTGTGCTGTGGAGCAGGAGGAGCCCAAATGTTCAAAGATGCAGAGAAGGGAAATAAGGAGGTGAATATCGAACGAACAGAGGAAGCCCTTGAACTCCAACCCAAGGTAATTGCGTCTGCCTGTCCATTCTGTATGACAATGATGAAAGATGGCGTTAAGTACTTCAATAAGGAAACCGAGGTAGAGGTGCTAGATATAGCCGAAATCTTGGTGAAGGATATGCAAAAGTCCTAACGCAATCATCCTATATACAATAAGCGGGGCTACTCAAATGAGTAGCCCCGCTTTGTATATATACACTTATATAAATGCCTTACCGAATCACCGTAATGGTTCCTCCACGCTCCAACTTCGCCCCAGAATTCGTAACCGCCTTCAATAGGAAGGTATATACGCCCTCAGGCACCAATTGGTCGTTATAGGTTCCATCCCATGTTTGGCTGATGTCTGTCAGTTCTGCAACTTCACGCCCCCAACGATTGAAGATTACCAATTGGAAGCTAACCAATCCCTCTCCTCCAATCTTAAACACATCATTGTATCCATCGAAGTTTGGCGAGAAAGCATTCGGTACATAAATCGCCCCATCAGGGATTACCACGAATGGCCCAAGAGTATCTTGCGTACTACATCCCACAGAGTTAATCGCCGTTAGGATAACGTAGAAATCCCCTGTATCCTCGAATAGGTGAGTAGGATTCGAAGCCTGAGTAGTTGCGCCATCCCCAAAGTTCCAACGATAGGTAGTGGCATTCACCGACTCGTTCATAAAGCTGACCGTTGCATTGGAGAGCAACATAGGAACATTCACCTCCGCATCCGCACTAAAGGCAGCAGTAGGCGTAGGGATATTATTTAGACTCTCCGAGGTCGTCTCTGTACAATTGTTACCATCCGTTACCGTCACTGTATACGTCCCTGCTGCCAAACCCGAGGCCATAGCAGACGACTGTACAGGGACTGTATGCCAACTATAGGCATAAGGCAATACCCCTCCAGAAGGCTGAACCGTAGCCGTACCATTAATCCCTTCACATTCTTCACTTGTAGACGTCGTCGTTAGCACAAGATCAGGAGGTTGAGAAATGGTGATATTTTCCACATGGGCACATCCATTTGCATCCGTTACCGTCACCGAATAGTTCCCCGCTGATAGACCTGTTACGTCTTGGGTTGTAGGACCATGATCCCATGCAAAATCATAAGGCGGCAATCCATCCTCAAAATTCACCAGAGACGCAGCTCCTGTAGAGCCCCCATGACACAATACTTCTACCCCTGCTATATCATAATCAAAAGATACATTTGGCTCATTAATCGTGATGGTTTCTGTTACCGCACAGCCTCTATCATCTGTCACAGTTACCGTATAGTTACCTGCCGCAAGGTCTGTCACATTTTGGGTGATTGGTCCATGTGACCAGTTATACGTAAATGGCGGAAAACCATTCGTCAAAGTAACAGAAGCCGCACCAGTCGAATAACCTTGGCAAAGCACATCCGTACCCGTAACAGCTACTTCAAACGCAGGTATAATCCCAATGGTAAAAGTCGCGCTCTCTCCGCACCCATTTGCCTTCGTAATAGTCAATGTATAGGTTCCTGCATCAACACCCGATAGGTCTACTCCATTCCCCACGACTGCTCCATTTGCATCCGTCCATTCGTATACCGTTCCTACCGCGTCATTCACGATTTGGAGGCCTGTCACCCCACCTGAATTGAGGCTACAATAATTGTCCAATACAGCCAGATTCGTGCTATCAATTACAGGATGCAAAGTAGCCAAAGCGAACGCTTCCGTATTGAAATTCCCCCAATTAAGGGTCGTAAGCGTATTGAAGGGAGCAGCTACTCCAGCCGTACCGTTCGTAGTTTTCTCCCATTGTGGAAGGTTTTGCCAATGCGCCAACGTCTCCCAATCTCCTTCTGTCGGATCATAATACGACGTAATATCCACATTGACGTTTCCAGTATTACGATAGATTCGATGATAGTATTGATCATTGACCATACAAATCTGCTCCTCCCTTACCAAACGATCGAACGCATCAGTACTCGGGTCGAGATTGGCCAATCGAGCGCCAAATTCGTGTGTCCCCGCAGATACAGGCTGCATATCCAATGGACGATAACGCGTAGTACCCACACTAGATCCCAAGGGGAATAGATAGGGAACCGTCTGTGTCATACGTCTCGCCAATTGCCCAATTCCCTCGCTACTTACAAAACCCGTTGTTCGGGTAATAGCAGCAGGATTGCCTGTAGAGACCGTCATTCTATATTGGCCTGTAGCCAATTCGCGGTCATTCAATGCGAGGCTATCATTCACAATTGCATCGATGGTTTGGGTCTTTATGCCCGTCCCCTCCAAACTAAGTCCATGAAAGGTTGTGATAGAACTACCCGTAATGAATTGCCCTGCCCCAGTCAATCGCACGAGGCTTTGGTCGGCAGTAAATGTCCCATTGTTCACCCAATCTCCTTCTACCTCATACACCCCAGTAGTTGTACCATTCCCTGTTGATAGGTCATCATTCTCATACGTACCTTCCACAATGAGCGTCCCCCCATTATGGATTTCTCCTTGGTTATTGTCTATAGAATTCGTTCTAACAATAACGGTAGCACCTTCTTGAATGAGAATACGCGCTCCTTGGTTATTGACCAATGATTGAGCGACCATTGAAACAGGTAAAAGCACCGATAGGGATAAGCAAGCGAATAGAGATAAGAAAAATGGGCCTAAATATATCTTCTTGTATATATGAAAAGGCATATTATTCTATTGATTAGAAATGAAATAAGGGATGAGAAGCCCAATATAGATTGAGCCTCCCATCGAAAAACGCTTTATAGCTTACGGAACCAGTGCTCCAGCAGTTGTACCGACATTACTTGAAGCAGAGAGATTCGCAGTACCAATAATTGCGGCACCACCAGCACCTCCGCTACCTTCTGTACATCGGTCGAAGTCGAATAGAGTGGATGCGCTACCGCCTTGCCCAGCTTGTCCCCAGTCTCCACCATCTCCACCATCACCTCCACTTTCCGTTTGTTGCCCAACGAAAGGAAGCGTACACGTCACCGTACAACCAACACCTCCAACTCCACCTGTACCTGCGGCAAGTACCGCACCATTTGCTCCTGCCGAACCACCACAACCTGGGCCTGCTCCACCAGGACCACCTCCAGCTCCTCCACCTCCACCAGCACCACGTCTTGCGCTAAGGCATAGGTTCAATGCAGAGAGGTCTCCACCAGAACCTCCACCACCTCCACCACCGAAGATGTTTCCAGTATTGTTCAAGTTGATTTGCGAACAAGCATCAAGGAATAGAGCTGGGCCTCCAGGTTCTCCATCAATATTCGGACAAGTCGTATTGTTAGATCCCGCAATAGAACCACCTGCGCCACCTCTACCGAGGATATCCCCAGCATTGTTGATGGTAATAAGGCTACCCGATGGGAAACATCCTGAAGTGAAAGCAGGATTGATTGTCGCACTACTATTAATCGTTACCCCAGCAGGGATATTACACACCAATTCGATTGGACAAGGAGGAGAGCCTACAGAAGAATATAGGTCATACTCCACTTGGTTCGTTGTAATGTCTACAATAGAAGGCGTAATATTTAGTACATACGGAGTTGAGAGGAGCGTACCGCCCACATCCGCATTGATTACCACATTATACGTCCCCACAACCGCACAAGAACTGGCAGTAAACGTCAAGACGCTGTTACCTGGGTTTGCGACGATTGGGTTTGTACTGAAGCTAGCCGTAACCCCTGGTGGCAAGTTCGCAACTGATAGGGTAGTAGTTGAACCCGTACCACATGTACCACTGAATTGGATGTCAATATTCGTGGTGACCGTCGTTGAATTTGGTGCGAGGTCAATCTCTTGAACTGTACCTGTTCCGCTAGATACCGTATAGGTAAATCCGACTACCTCTAGGGTATATTGTACCGTTTGAATAGACGATCCATAGATAGCCATAAAGTCAATGGTATAGATACCTGGAGGAGTGGAAGGAGATCCTGTAAGGGTTGCGGTAGAACTAGTAGTTGGGATTACAGGATTTGCGGAGAAGCTGACCGATACACCTGCGGGCAAGCCAGCAGCACCTAATAGTACAGGAACTGCCGTACCTGAGTTGAGGGTAATGGTCAAATCAGTATCCGTAGAAGAAGATGAACTTGTTGCGATACAACCAGAAGCCGTACTTACAGCGAGGCTAAAGTCTGTACATACCGTTTGGCCAACATTCAGCCAACAGGTACCATTCCAGAACTGGTGTACATTATCGTCTGTATTATAGACTGTCAATCCGACTGCAGGCGCAGGAATCAAGTCTCTTTGTGCTGTATTCATAGCAGGCAACAATACCCCTTTCGTGGTAGAGGATACTTGGAACAAAGCCGAAGGATCAGGCACTGGAGTATTGATTCCCGTTTGGCCATTTTCATTTACCATGAATGCAGAGTTGCTATTGTCTTGGATTTCGAATCGGCCTGTACCACTGATATTGTAAATCATATCGAAGTTACCATTATCAATGGTTGTATGTTGGATGAGGGGGCCACCAAGACGGATTGCATCACTCGCGATATCCACATAGAGGCCATTGTCTGCCTGCGCATCCAGAATAACCGCTCCAACATTTCCTCCTCCAGTCAATCCCGCTCCTGCCACGATATCGGTGATATCGGTTGTTGGGATTAAGGTAGTGAGCGTTCCGCCCCCATCCGTAATAGAGAAGATTTTAGTTGTATTATCAAAGCTAACACTCGTATTATACTCATTAGCAGGATCATTATCCGCATCATCCACATCATCCCCATCCCAGATATCGGGCGTTAGGTTTCGTGTGCTAATATCTCCTGCTGCATTGATAATCAAAACATCCTCATCTAGCCCTGTAGCAAGGCCTTCAAATCGGAGGCTACCAACAGTATGGAGTTTCGCAGCTGGAACGACTGTACCAATTCCTACATTTCCTGGAGGCGTTGCATACAGATCCGTACCATTTACCGTCCAGTCTCCATCATCGGGCGTAGGCATTTCTACCCATTGTGTAGCATCCCAATAGAAAAAGCGTTGGATATCGGTATCATATACTAAGAGCCCTTGGTCTGTTGCTCCTGCTGTAGCAATTGCAAGTCGTTGGGCGGTGGTCATTCGCGGAACGAGCAACCCCTTGTCATTAGCAGTAAGGTCAAGTAAAGCATTAGGGTTTGGAGCTACAGTACCAATTCCCACGTTATCCTGAGAGAGGAGCGTAAGTCCATGAAAAAGAAAACAGCAAAGACAAATGAGAGTAGTAATCTTATTTTTCATTGGCTTCTTAGATTAACAATGTCTGGTAGCGAATTGAGTTAAAGGAGTTTATTAACGTTTACAGTCTGTGGAGCCTTTTTTCTTTCATCGAGTGATTAAGGCATTAGGTACGAAAATGAGAGCAAAACGGGTACACTTCTGATCGCTAGATGATTTGTTGAGATCTTATTCTTTCACAAACGCTAGCTGATGGTAAAAATACACCTTAGCGTAAAGATTCGCAATATATAGGTTTTTATACCTATAGAGAAATGCGCTTGAGTCCCCACTTTTTATGCTTAAGTGGTATGAAATTACCTGAAAATGAGTCAATCCCCATGCAATATATAGGCTTACTATATCCAACGCATCCCAATTCCTAGATGCCCATGAGAGCATTCTACAGTATAAACATCTCTATCTCCTAAATTATTATATCCCCAAGATTGTTTTATGATCGTGCTAAAGTGATTAAATTCAACAAGGGAGTTGAAAAGCGACAGGAAGCGAAAAAATCTTACATTATTCGAAATTCCTTGTAACAATTGAAGGCCTAGGTATACTAATAGGGCATATTTACCCATTGTGTTTATTGCTTTTTAATTGCGTTATTATCATGAAACCTTATCATTATTTCCTCGGTTTATGTGTTTTGCTTTTAGGCATTCTTCCTTGCAGCATCAGCTCTGACCTCTTGTCTCAAACGCGCTATACCGTAACGGGTCGTGTAGTCGATTCGGAAACAGGCGAAGGCATCACAGGTGTGAAAGTCATCATCTACGAATTGGGCGAAGGTTGTTATACAGATGAGAATGGCGAATACAGCCTCGACCTTCCTAAAGGTCCTTACAATATGTTCTTTAGTATGTATGGCTATCAGTACGAACGCTATACCTTAGATGTACCTCAGAACTGTGAAGTCAATATGGAGATGGGCAATGTAGAAACAGGCTCAAGGAATATTGTTATCTCACAAGAAGGAGAAGAACCTGTCATTGATGACACACCCAATGTCATAAAGTTTGTAGAGCGTTTAGGCGAAATCTTCCTAGTTGAGATGTGGCGAATGTAAGACGCATTCGAACAATAATAATCTGATAATCAAAATGTTTCCTTCCAATAGACATACTTCTGGCATACCTCACAGAGCAGTTTTTGTTCCGTATCGAGCGTTTTCACCTTGCCTTGCGCATCCTTCATCAAGCATGTTGTGGAATGGGTACAATGCGGCATCCCCAATGTATGACCCAATTCATGCAATGCTACCTTCTCTATCCGTTCGCGTAGATGCTCCTTCGATTTGGCTCCTCGTTTAATACGAAAGCTAGAGACCACACAACTTTTTCCAGGCTTCTTTCCCAATCCCATAATCCCCCAATCATCATAGTCCCCTTTCTTCGTAGAGATATCTACGGATGTGAACCCTATGATTTTGGTGTAGGAAGGCGGCATTACCTCCTCCAAATATGCGAGGAGTTTGGGGGCCTTATAGCGATTGCGGGGAGCATAATAAGCAGATTCTGGCAAATCATCGCCCTCTAGTAGGGTCACCTCAACCCCATAAAAGTCTTGTACACTTTCGACTATCCAACTTAATTCGGCTTCATTGATAGAGCCGAGGGGTTGTATACATACCTTTGGGGGCACTTTGGTATATTGCTCATAAAGGCTTTGGCCAATGCGTACACTCGCCAACAGCAATATGAACAAAAGGAGATACGTATAATATTTCTTCATCTATTGGGTTGGGCTATATTATTCTCGCTTTTTCTGTACATTTACCTATGCTTAAGAAGCGGGATTTGATATGTTTAAAGAAATATACGCATTAATTCGGAAAGAGCTGTGGTTGGAGTGGAAGCAAAAGTATGCTTTCAATGGATTGTTGATGTATGTCATTAGTATGGTTGTTGTGATTTCATTGGCCTTTGTCAATAAAAACCTCCAACATATAGAAGCCTTACAAGAGCTTCGCATTCATCATCTCAATGTATTATTTTGGATTATCATCCTATTTGTGGCAATCAATGCAGTCGCAAAAAGCTTTATGGGAGAACGGCCAGGGCAGTTGTTGTATCTATACACCCAAGCAAGACCCTTTAGTATTATTGTTGCGAAGATGTTGTACAATACACTGCTTTTGTCAATCATCAGCCTGATTACTTTACTGATTTATAGTTTTTTAAGTGATATTCCAATAGGCAACCTATCTTTATTTATTGTCACAATTCTCTTAGGTAGTTTTGCCTTCTCTTCCAATCTTACCCTTGTTTCGGCCATTGCTGCTAAAGCTGAAAATAAGACGACACTCCTTGCTGTATTAAGCTTTCCTTTGATTGTGCCTTTATTGTTAATGCTGATCAAATGTTCGAAGCATGCCCTTATGGGGAATACCTTTCGGATGGCACAAGAGAACCTTCAATTCGTAGGAGGGATGGGTTTCATTCTAGCGATATTATCCATCCTATTGTTTCCAATTCTGTGGCGAGAATAGGAAACGGGATCGCAAGCATCTGGCTTACAATCCCGTTCTATCATATATTATATCAGCTGTGTCTTTCCCTATTGATTGGGCACGAGTCGAATATGGTAATAATCTGTTTCAATTTGGTAGTTAAGCCACATCTCATCCTTTTTCAGGCGTAGGATATCCATATAAAGAAGTCGATCCTCATTAAGGGTTGAGTCGGTATAGCTCAACTTAATTTGCTTTTTGAGGGTAGCGAATTGCCATTTAGCCGAGAACGACCAGTCTGTCGTATCATTCTTCAGACGTGTAGTCCAAGTGAAATCCCCAAAGTCCTCCTCATCATCCCCTGCAATTTCGCTGAAGGACATCGTAATGTTTTCATAGTCATTGATTTCCGTGATGTCATTTCGGGCAAAGCCAACCGCCTTCCAATCATTCACCACCCGAGACTCCTTAGAACTAAAGCTGAGAGATGGGCCATCTTCATACTTTCTACAAGCAGATAGGCTAAACATCGCGCTTAAACATAGCATGAACCCCAAAGCAAGAATCGAATATCTTTTCATGTATTGTGTCATAAAACCTTTGTTTCTTCAAAAATAATAAACTCTTTTCTTTTAGGGATTATTTTCTTTGACAATGAGATTCCTCAGATTTTTGGGCTTAGAAGCTGAAAGCCGTCTGAAACACAAAGCGTTGGTACTGCATATTGGTTTCTATGGATTGAAGTTCATCCAAGAAGGTGCCATTGAAATACTTATATCCCACACCAAATATCCATTCTGCTTTGCGACTCGTATGCAGCTTATAGCCCAATCCGCCACTGAGGTACAATCCCCCTCTCGGCTCATTCACCCCCCAATTATTGGTAAAGGGAATCCCGTATCCAACTTGAGCAAAATAGTGAGGTGTAAGTTTGGTTTTCATCAAATCTCCTCGAAGATCTAGATAGAAAGGCAGAATCCCTCCCATATCATAATGCGTCATCCCGAACCCTCCTCCAATCCCGAGGTATTGGTTGATATAGGTACCGATTGCATAATCTAGGCTGACATTACCCACGACCCAATCCCATCGATCGCGGCCCACCCCTACGCCTAGGTTGATGAGGTGATACAGCCCCTTTCTACGGAAGGTTGGGGTTCGGTCTCGTTTCGCTTGGTAAGCGGCATAGGAATAGAACTCGCTTAATTTGCGGCCTTCCTTTTTAATGACCTCAACCTCTTCCAGTTGGAATACAAAAACGCTTCCGCCTAGCAATTCGATTTTCACATACTCTGCAGGAACCTGTTCAACAATTTGACCACGGATGACACTACCGTCCTTGAGGTAGATGACATCCTCTTCCATTTGGTTCTTTTTCTTAGAATTTTGGGCGATGGTAGGCGTATATACCATGCAAAAGCTCAGCAACAGCATCCATACAAGGGCTTTGCTATAGGTAAAATAACCGAATGGCTTCATATGTAATTGCGCTTTAAGTTGAAAGTGAGATATTGTGGAATTAGGGAAAAGGAAGGAGAGTAGACTGAATCCTCTCATGGAAGGATAAAGGTAAGTACGGAAATGGCCGAATGAAATGCCAAAAGAATTCCCTATTTCGAAATGGGGTAGGTACAAAAAAATTAGGGGACTCAACCACTTTCGTGGGAGTCAACCCTAACCCCTAGCTTCAATATTTGTTGTAAGGCTCACTTGAACCTATTACAAATATAATAAAAAGGATTACATTCGCAAATAGTTTGTAATTTTTTGAGGGATTTTCTTACCATTTTAATATCGGAATTCTAGTAAAAAATAAAAGGCCTCCCTCGGAAGGGAGAACCTTTTATCATCTCTGAGAGGGAGAGACTTAATTGAAGGGCAAGTCAGAAGTTGGTTCTTCTAGTATGCTAATTGGACTATCATCCTCAAACAAAGACTCATCGAATTCGCTGAGTGCTTCTTCCTCCAATACTTCCTCCTCTACTGCTGTTCGGTCATTGGATACCGATCGAATCAGGGTCATATTAAACATTCGGACAACGCTTCCTGGGCTATCAGGATACAGAATGATCAAACTCCCAAGGTTCTGGAACATGACTCGCGCCAACTGCGGCATCAATCCACGGAGGGTTGCGGCGAGGAGACGGGTTTTGTCTTTCCACTGCTCCTGCTCTTTTCGCCAACCGTCAAGGGTCGTGTAGAAGTCATCGACTTCCTGCTTAATGTCAGATAGCACAGGGAACTCACTCAATAGCTCTGCAAATGCCTCCAACTGTGCAATTCGTCTGTCAATACTTCCTCTTTGATAGCTCTTTCGACGACCGCTCATCAATTCCTTATAACTAGCGGTTGAACGCCTATAATGCAGCTGTATTCGAATGTCCCAATCCTCAATCAAGGTAGAACTCAGCTCTTTAAGTTTGTCTGCGACCTCTTGCGTTCTTCGCTTTCTTCTCGCCACTGCAGCAATCCAAAGTGCGTAATTGGTTTTGTAAGCCGTAAATACAGGAAATAGTCGCTGATACAGAATGTCTAGTTCGGGGTCATTGCCATAGGCTTCAAGCCTTTTACAATGAGCCGACACGATCTTCAGGGTACGTATATAGCTCTTAGCGAGCGGATACGTAAAGGGGTTGCGGGTGTAAGCCCAATTTTGATAATTACTCATGTTGTGAAAAAATTAAATAGTTATAAAAAGAATAAATATGTGCTATGTGTTAAATCTTTGCTTATGATAGTATGCCTTCTTGCTTTTGGTGGGATTCCAAACGCTTTTGAAACTTTCTTCGAGCGCGATACAGCTTTTGTCGTATTTGCTCCTCTGTTTGGTTGAATTGTTCAGCCAATTCTTCCTCACTCACTCCTTCAATCGTCGCTAATAGTAACGCTCGATACATAGGATTCCTCTCTGCGCGAACAATCGCAAGCAGTTGTTGGGTATCATCTTCTACATGAATATGGTTGGCGAGAGTTATGTCTCGATTTGCCTCCTCAATGTCTACAAGTGCGCGTTTTTGAGCCTTTTGGTACATTTTGATTCGTGCATGATGAATGCTCTTCCATAGCCAGGCACGAAGTTGCGCAGGTGTATATTGAATACTTGATTCGAGGGATTTAGTACATTTGGTGGTAGGCTTGGAGAAAATCGCTTCTATTTGTTTCATCAGCCAGTTATAAGCGACTTCCTCATATATCTGGTGCTTCTCCTTAGGAAAGCCATAGGTGGCTATTTTGTAGAGATGCGAGAGCAGTTCGTTGAAGTGAGTGGCGTCCTTGTTGAGTAATGCTTTCCAGCACCTCGATAAAGGGTCATCTTCTGCGGGGAGCAGCTCCATCGACCTAGCATGGCTTTTCGCCCTAAGCTTGGACTGTTTACAAAGGCTTTTCGCGGATCGTTTCATTTTCTTTTTTGGTTACTTGTTTAAAATTATTGTTTCAAAAATATGCTTATGAGATCGGGGCGTTTCATAATTGTGTTTTGATTGCCCTTCACATATAATATCCCAAAACCCCTCATTTTGTGCAAAAATTTTTCGTCACTTTCACAGAAAATCTTACATCAAAAATGGGCAAGTTATTCGTTCAAGTATATGCTTTTGATTCATGTGTTATAAGACGAAATTAGAAGGAAAGATGTTAGGAATATTTTAAATATCTTCTATGTGTTTTTACATGAAAAACTGACAATCAGTTTTTAACACTATAAAATAAATAGGTTATTTTTCTTAGAAGCCTAAACAATATAGAAAACCTATAAAACAGTAGCCTCTAGTATATTTCCATAATAATGACACAAGAATGTCATTTTATTACTTATAAGGAGTGAAAAAAGTTGATTAGAAGCCCTAAAAAAGGAGGAATTAGGGTGCTTTCAGCCTCTTTTTCAGGTGTTTTTCTCAAAAATTCTCTCCGAAAAAAAGGCCAGTGTCCCTGTTGCGCTACGACAGGGACGCTGGCTAGTTGACACCTATACCTGATGTACCACGACAGGGACGCTGGCTAGTTGACACCTATACCTGTTGCGCCACGACAGGGACGCTGGCTAGTTGACACCTATGCCTGATGTACCACGACAGGGACGCTGGCTAGTTGACACCTATACCTGTTGCGCCACGACAGGGACGCTGGCTAGTTGACACCTATACCTGATGTACCACGACAGGGATGCTGGCTAGTTGACACTAAACCCTGTGCAGGTCACACAGGAACGCTGGCACCTCATCCCTCTTACCCTTTTACAGCTTACTCACTTCCAATTCGAGGTTCTGGCGTGCAGAAGCTTCGTAGAGGTTGTAGAATAAATCGGTAAAGTAGATTCGGGAGCGTTCTAAGAACCCTTGTAGAATTTGCTTGCGCCCTCTGTTGTAGAGGAAATCGGGATATATATTGTATTCTGTTCGAATAGCATGGGTGTAAGCCTGATAGGTAGCAGAATCACTCCCAAGTATAGATAGGTCAATATCTAAAAATAATAAACAATCCGTGTCCTTTATTAAAGGCTGATGTTTGGCCGTTGAGATAATCATTTGAGTCACCTTATATATAAACTCTATAGGGAATTCCCATTTGAAGAAGGTAACTTCGGCAAATGCTGCACTTCGGATTTCATTTTCGCTACTTCGAGGATTGTAAATGGCATCATGAAACCAAATTGCATATTCCATTGCCCGCATATCCTTCACCAAATCACGGTTACCATCCACCATTCTAAACATTGCTTCAAGGTGGCTCAACGAATGATACATTCGGTGATCTTCTTGATAATATTCAATCAAGGCTTCATATGTCTTGCGCAAATCTCGTTCAGGGATGTTTCGGCCTTCATGTAATGCTGTCCATTTTCCTTTTAAGTAACTAGAAACGACCATAAGTATTGATATTCTTTCAAGAAAGGTACAATGAATCATACATATTTCATAAAGCAATGAAAAACCGACCCAATAATCTCTTATAGATGTGTTGAATTTGCCCTACGCAGATAGTAGCTTTGAAGGGAAATTCACCGAGAAGCCAGAATCAACATACCAATGCTACATAATAAAAAGGTCGTAGTTGTGATGCCGGCATACAATGCCGAAAAAACCCTAGAGCAAACCTATCGTGAAATCCCCGAACTCGTAGATGAAGTCATACTCGTAGACGACGCTAGCCGCGACAATACAGTCGAACTAGCCCGAAGCCTCGGTATCAATCACGTTATCAAGCACAACCAAAACAAAGGATATGGCGGAAACCAAAAAACATGTTACAATACTGCCCTTAGCCTAGGTGCAGACATTGTCATTATGGTACACCCTGATTATCAATACACCCCCAAACTCATCCCTGCAATGGCGAGTATCATTTCGAGCGGCTTGTACCATGTAGTATTGGGCTCTCGAATCCTCGGGAAAGGCGCCCTCAAAGGAGGCATGCCTATTTATAAGTATATCGCCAACCGTTTCTTAACGGCATCCCAAAATATCCTCATTAGCCAAAAGCTATCGGAATACCATACAGGTTACCGTGCATTCTCAAAGGAGGTATTGGAGACGATTAATTATGAAATCAATTCGGATGATTTTGTATTCGACAACCAAATGTTGTCGCAAATCTTCTATGCAGGCTATGAAATTGCAGAGGTTACTTGCCCAACGAAGTATTTCGATGATGCTTCTTCTATCAATATCAAACGAAGCATTCAGTATGGATTGGGCGTATTGAGTACTTCCATGAAGCATTTCCTCCAACGAATGGGACTCGCCAATTTTGAGATGTACAAACCCAAGGAGGAAAACGGATAAGCCATGGCTACTACCCCCAAAACGGATACCCAGCACCCTTGCGGATATTGTAAAACAACGGATAGTGTCATTCTCTATGATACAACAGATACCCTTGGCCAGCATTTCTTCGTGAATCAGTGCAAGCAATGCAATGCCATTTTCTTAAGTCCGACTCCGACCGAAGCACAATTGGCGGTCGCGTATAGTGATGAGTATTATGGAGAACGAGAGGACAAATTCGATGGGTTGATAGAGCGCGTATTGGATTACTTCCGTACCAAACGGGCGGCTCTCGTGGCGAAGCATGCCCCCAAACCCCCGAATGGCCGAGCAAAGGTATTGGATATCGGATGTGGGAATGGCAACTTTCTGAAGTTCATGCAGCAACAAGGGGCATTTGAGGTGCACGGAGTTGAACGCCCAGGTAAGGCCGCCCAACGGGCTTCGAAAATCCCTGATGCAACCATCCATCAAGGCGTTATTGAGTCTCAAAACTTTGCCCCGAATACCTTCGATGCTATTACCCTCTTTCATGTATTCGAGCACCTAAGTGAGCCCATTCGAACCCTCGATATCATCCAGAAAATCCTCAAGCCCAATGGGGTATTGGTGATTTCCTTCCCGAATATCGATAGCATTCAAAGTCGATTGTTTAAGGGCAAATGGTTGCACCTAGATCCGCCTCGCCATCTATTCTTTTTCACGCCCAAAGACTTTCGACGCGAAATGGAGAAATATGGCTTTGATGTATTGGAAGAGAACCAATTCAGCATTGAGTACAATCCCTTTGGGATGCAGCAAAGCCTTCTCAATCTATTGACCAAGAAGCGAGAAGTCCTCTACGAACACCTAAAAGGGAATGCCAAGTATACAGCCGAATATTCAGGCCTCAACCTTGGTCTCCAACGTTTATTCTTCCAACTCTCCTATCCTCTCTTTATCCTATCCGACCTTGTAGCCTCGGGTATAGGGAAAGGGGCAACGGTGGAGTTTGTGATGCGTAAACGATCCAAGTAATAGGCAAGTAAAGTACTGAAAGGGGGCATTCGGCTATTGAATGTCCCATACCTTTTGGAGCAATTCCTGAGGGGGGAGGGTTTCATCTTCTTTCGTTACTGGAAAGGCATTGTCCTGTACCCGCAATCCTCTTTCCCATGCAGATCCCTTATTGCTCTTCAATGAAGCAAGTCCTGCAAGTTCTCGAGGCAATGTTTGGAGTTGGGTACGGTATATCCATAGGTATTGCAGTTGTTTCAAGTCCCCTACCTCTTTTGGGAGTTCTTGCAACTTATTATTCATCAATACCAACCGCTCCAGTGCTTGTAAGTCCCCAATTGCCTGCGAGACACGCTCCAACTTAGTGAATTCAAACTCGAGCTTGCGGAGCTTTTGTAGCTTCCCAATTCCATCGCCTATGCTTTTCACCTTACAAAAGGCCAAACGCAATTCTTCAAGTGACGATAGTTCATATATAGCAGGCGGCAATTCCTCAAAAATCGCACGACTCATAACCAAGGTTTTGAGTCGTTTCAATTGCCCAAACTCCTTCGGCAAAGTGGAGAGTTTGCATTCAGATAGCCAAAGCACTTCTAAGTTCGAGAGCTTCCCAATCGAAGGGGGTAATTCTGTAAATCGATTGGGGCCTAATCTACATTGTACAAGGGTTTGTAAATTACCCAACCGATTAGGCACCGATACAATGGCATTGTAGCCAATGTTCAAGGTATGAAGCTTGGGCAGGGAAAAGAGAACCTCTGGAAAATGTGTGAAAGCATTGTACTCAAGCGATAGGTATTCGAGCTTACGGAGGTTTTTCATTGCCTTGGGCAAAGGAGGGGCGACTTGTGTATCAGGATTGTACAGAGCATCCATATACAACTCATTCAAATTAGACAATAACCCTATCTCCTCAGGAATCTCTCTCAAAGGATTTCGACTCAATGTAAGCGTCTCTAGCTCCGTCAGCATTTCAATCTCAGGAGGGATACGCTCTAGGCCCCAACTAAAAAAGTTGAGCCTCTTTTCTCCCAAGCGTTTAGCCTTTAGTATGGCAGATAATGCATTTCGATAGGCTGGGCTCATAGGTAAAGGTCAATAATTTGGTATTACTATAATGGATAAATCCGTTTGTATATAGCATAAAGGTATACAAATCAGCATAATTGTTAAAGCCTATTCACGTATAAGCCCCTAGTATCCCATCGCGATTTTCCTATCATATTATTAGAAGAGATGCACATATATGATAAATCATCATTAAATATACACTTAGGGTAATAGATCATTAGCATTTATCAAGATAACTTAGTATTTTGCATACACAATCATTAATTCACATCATAAAGAACCAGCAGTATGAAAAAGTTAGTTCCTCGTAAAAGAAATTCGCAAGCGAAAGTCCGCGATGCCAAAAGAAGAGTCCAAACCAATGTAAGACTAGGAGGCCGAAAGGCACATTCTAAGAGCATTGAACTCATGCATCCTTCTCTACGAGACTTAGACTAGATTGTTATCGTCTTGCCTACATCCCTAGAACTCATTACACACAAACGATAAACGCGTTAGAGAGTCCTCTCTACCACGCATTCCTACAATCATTTGGTAAAAAGCACCCCCTTGATATGGGTTTACCCCCAAGGGTTGGCATTGTTACGTACACAAACATACACGATATAAAAGAATACATCCCTCATAGGCATATATTGTTTGTGGGGGTATTTTTTATATGAGGCATTGTAGAACCCTTATAGCCTTCTTGGCTCATTCGGGAAGTAATCCAATAGGAGAATCAATCCGATCAACAACATATTAATCCCAAATCCATGCATGGGTCGAAGTACATGGTAGAAGATACCTGTCTGTAAGAATTGTTGCCAGAAAGGGCCAGGGCCTGCCGCCTCGTTCATCAGGAGAATCGTCGAAGAAGTTGCATCACTCGCATATACTTCAAAGATTGACAATTGGAAACAGATAAATACCGTGCTCCCCAAAGCGATACAAAACAGCATAAAGGGCGAACGTATCCACTCTCTCACAGGCTTGATTCTATGTTGAGGCACTGCCATATTGTATAAGCTCAATAAGGCAAACCCAATCCCTAGTTGATCCATAATGGTATCATTGAAATCAAAATAGGTCTCTCTTTCGGGATAGAGAACTTGATATTGGTACAATTCATCTAGGTATCCGCATAATAGTACCACTATCATGGCAAAGCTATATCGCTTAAAGAGGGGGTAGACCAATAAGGCCAGTAGGCCAAATTCGGCTGCATGGATGAACTCCATATTCATCACAAACAACATTTGATTGTGGAAGAACATAGCGGCAAGCAGAATAAAGAGCAGCCATAGTTTGAGGCCTGTATGCTGCTTCACCTGAACCATCGTTCGGATAAACCATAGCACAAACCCCAACCCAAGCACAAGAACAATCCCCATGATGATTCGATCATAGGTCATGATTGTTAGTTTGCTCATTAGCTGAAAGGAAATCTGTACCAATGGATCATGTAAGAGAATGACTATTACTACATAGCCAATCACCAAAGCTATATTCAAGGGTTTCCGCTGTTCAAGCCAATCAAATAGTGTATACATCCTACAAGAATCTTCTCATTAGGCCAAAGGTACAACTTTCTGTAAATTGAGGACTATTTATTCGAATAAGGACTTCCAATATTTACGAAATGTCCAAAAAGAAGATTTCTCGCAAGCAATTCCTCCTTCAAAGTACAGGTTTTGTACTCGGAACAAGCTTGCTATCTCCTTTTTGCACCTCTCCCCATCGTCCTACTCAGCATCCTCCCAATCCCCAAGACATGGAACCACGTCCTGAAACCTTCTGGCAAGAGATTCGCCAAGCCTATACCTTATCTTCTGAGGTCATCAACCTAAATAATGGTTGGTGTAGCCCCCAAGCCCAACCCGTCAAAGAAGCCTTCTTGTATCATCATAACCGTATGAACAAAGAACCTGCGCATTTTCTCGCCCAAGAGATGCATAAGGGACGCGACAAAGTGCGGGCAGAGCTAGCTGATTTTGTGGGATGCGAAGCGGGTGAGATTGCCCTCAGTCGTAGTGGAACCGAATCCCTTGCCACCATCATATGCGGTCTCCCTCTCCAACGGGGCGATGAGGTCGTGCTCTCAGGCTACGACTATCCCCACGTCATCCAATCCCTCCAACAACGAGAGAGTAGGGAGGGCATCGTCCTAAAGTGGGCGCAATACAACCTATTCGACATCGCCCCCGAGGAACTCCTCCAACATTATATCGACCTATTTACCCCTAAGACGAAGTTGCTTGTCCTTACTCATATGCTCAATTGGAATGGGGAACTGATGCCTATAGAGGGGATAATCAAGGCGGCTCATGAAAGGGGAATAGAGGTCATGGTAGATGCAGCCCATTCATTTGCCCAAGTAGAATGGGATATCCAAACGCTTGGGTGTGAATACTTAGGGGCTAGTCTGCACAAATGGTTGGGGGCTCCTTTCGGGACGGGCATGCTCTATATTCGGAAGGACAAGATTGAGAAGGTATGGCCCATGTTTGCCTCTGACCATAACATTGCCAAGTCCGATATTCGGAAGTTTGAGGTATTGGGTACGCGCTCGGTCGCCGCCGAATTCGCTGTATCAAATGCCCTCGAATTCCATAACCGCATTGGCTCTTCACACAAACGTTACCGCCTCCGCCAATTGACCGATTATTGGGTGAACAAAGTGCGTGATTTACCGAACGTACAGTTCTATTCGCCCATTGATAGTCCTCGTATTTGTGCCTTGGCAACTGTAGGTATCAAAGGGTATTCTCCCCAAGCATTGCATGACCTGCTCCTTAGTTCGTATCGTATCCAAGTGGCATTTATTCCCCATAGCTTATTCCCTGGCATTCGAATCACCCCAAATGTATTCACAAGCTATACAGAACTCGACCAGTTGGTTGAGGCCATCCAACAGATATCACAGGCTTAATTAATAAGTGAACACCTATTTTGTTTTCAAATAGATAAGCTTATTATCTATTTGGTAAGTCAAGCTGTTATCCGTCCCCCTATCTTTGGCTTTTCATTCAACTGCTTGCAGTTGATGGCTTGGAAATAACCCCAAAAACGATGCAATTAGGCATTGCCGCATATAGATTCGGCAATGCTTTTCTTATCTATAAAGCCCCGCTTTCTACAGGGAAATCTGTACCTTTGATGTATTCATCGATATCCACCCAATAGTTTACACCCATATGGAATTCAATGCCCTTAATCGCCAGAAATCTATTTACCTAGATGGATTTGCTGGAGTTATGCCCAAAATCCCTACAGATTTTGTGGAGCTAGAAGCTAAGGCCAAGATGATGATGAGCAAGGAGGCAACGGCCTATATTGCTGGAGGAGCAGGAAATGGAGAAACGATGCGCAATAACCGAACGGGATTCGAGCGTATCCGAATTCGACCTCGTATGCTGCACGATGTCTCCCAACGAGATATTTCGGTCGAATTATTCGGCCAACGTTTCCCTGCCCCTGTTTTATTGGCACCTGTAGGGGTATTAACATTGGCACATAAACAGGGTTCCATTGCTGTGGCACAGGCTGCTTCTAGCCTAGGAGTTCCTATGATATTCTCCAACCAAGCAAGCTATCCGATGGAGTCTTGTGCAGCCGAAATGGGCAATAGCCCTAAATGGTTCCAACTCTATTGGAGTAAGTCGGATGAATTGGTAGCGAGCTTTTTACAACGCGCTGAACGGTGTGGGTGTTCGGCTTTGGTGGTCACCCTTGATACCACCATGCTAGGTTGGAGGCCGCAAGATTTGGACATGGCGAATCTTCCTTTCTTATTCGCAAAGGGCATCGGACAATATACTTCCGACCCTGTTTTCATGAAGCTTATCCAACAAATGAAGGAGAATCCGATAGATGATGGCGGAGGTCTCTCTATTGGCAAACTCCTCTCTTTCTTTAGTATGGTTGCACGCTATCCAGGAAAAGGATTCTTTTCCAAGCTCCGCTCAGGCATCCCCCTCAAAGCCATTAGAACCTTTATTGGTACCTACTCTCGTCCTTCCATCCAATGGAATGAATTGTCATTCCTCCGCAAGCATACCACATTGCCTATCATCCTAAAGGGGATTCTCCGTGCAGATGATGCCAAACGGGCAATAGATGCAGGTGTAGATGGAATTATCGTGTCAAACCATGGCGGCCGACAAGTAAATGGTTCTATCGGGGCTATCGAAGCCCTGCCCGAGGTGGTACAAGCAGTCAACGACCGAATTCCTGTACTCATGGACAGTGGAATCCGTAGAGGGAGTGATATCTTCAAAGCTTTAGCCGTTGGAGCAAAAGCCGTGTGTGTAGGTCGCCCGTATGTATATGGCCTCGCTCTCGGAGGGGCACAAGGGGTAAGGGAAGTACTCCTCAATCTATTGGCAGACTTCGAACTGACAATGGGGCTCACGGGTTGTTCATCTCTCGCAGAAATAACTTCTGATATGATACGTACCCCATAGATATCTGTTTTACGTCTTTCTGTAACAGCACAACTCTAGTTGTATCAAGGTCTATCCCAAAGATAGAAAAGGAACTGTATACTTCTATACCCTAGATTTAGCAGAAAAATCTCTCAAAAGCTGACATATGTTCAAACATTTATCTCTATTCCTTCTGTATATTATTGCCTTGAAACATGAGTTATATATGTATGCTATATGTCCAAATGGAACAGTAGGAGCTTAGGTGTTACCTCTCCCTGTATAGACATGTAAGAAAAACAGCATCCTTTTACTTATACGCTTACTCAAGGAGTGTATTTTATCATATGCGAATGCCAAAGAGCCATTTTTATTCGTCCTAAGGCTTCTATTTGCCTATAATTGCTTATTGCGTCTATCATGAAGCCACTGTCTTCTTTCATATGGCATATGTAAGAAATAGGGATAAAAACTTACATACTTATTCCTTTGTATCCGCATACAGATAGGGATAATCTTATCAAAAAGGATGTAGAGATGAACAAAATATCATAACGGTTTAATGTATAAGTCTTCACTTTTCCTATTCATTCGTTTGCGTGTTTTGTTCCTTTATTCCTATTAAGCAACTGGCATATGATAAATGCCTCATATTTATTGGAAATCTTACACTTATAGGGATCTCATTTCCTTTCAAGCATATTACTATAATGAAAATGTTTTTTTAGATTAAAAGAACTAAGAAAAACTGTCATGCAAATGGGGCTGAATTCTATCATAAATTCGGGTGTAGATGATCGTTTCGACAATCTAACGGGACTCAGAATTAAGTTCTTAAATATCGATTGTGTTGCGGGCATCATTATGCCTATTCTTGCCATTATATATTATGCATCTATTGGTTTTGATGTCTATTGGGTCTATTTCGCATCGTTAGGTTACTCTGCCATATTCGCATTTACATTTTACCTCAATGGAATCCATAAACATGCTTGGGCTAGTATTCTAGGATGTCTGTTTCCATGGTTTATCCTTGTGCTTAATTCTCTCATTCTAGGATCAGAGTTTCTTTTCCATATTATTTTCTTAGCACTGAGCCTAACTTCTTATATATACTTTCTTAGTGATAGATGGAAGGCTCACTTGATTGCCTGTTTGTGTATTGCTTCTTTTTTATTCTTTGCTGTCTATAAGGAGGAGGGGTTCATTCCCATTAGGTCTTCCATGAAAGATGATATTGCTCTGTATGCTTATTTATTATGCACAGTCGTCTTCCTGTATAAGTTATTGTTTTTGAGCTATCTCTACTTCATTTCATTAGAAAGCCTGCAAGAACGCGAAGCGACCTATCGAAATCTGTTTGAGACGAGTGTCGTGGGGATCTTAGAAGTAGATGTGAAGGATGTATTACGAACCCTAAGACGGCTGAAGTCAAAAGGAATCTCGGATATTCGAGCGCATATAGAATCCCATCCTCGCCTCATCACACAATTGCTGCAATCCATTCAGATACTACAGACGAATCAGGCAATTCTCGCAATGCTTGAAGCAGAACAAGCAGAGGAATTTACCCCAGCTATGGAAAAGCTTTTTCTCCCCCAATCTAAGGATGCCTTGATTGATCAAATTGAAAGTCTGTTCCAAACCAATACTTTCTTGGATAGAGAACTCAATGTATGCACCGTCAAAGGGAATCCTAAGACTCTATGGTTTGGGGCAAAGTATGATCCTGAGACTGGAGACACCAAATTGGCCTTTACTTTCATTGATATTACTGCGAAGAAACAAGTAGAGCTTGATTTGGTGAAGCGTAAGGGAACCCTTAATGCTGTGGTGAATAGTTCGAATGCTTCTGTTTATGCCATTGATAGAAGTCATCGGTATATTCTGTGTAATACACAGTACAAGATGGTTATCCGACGCTTGTTTGAGGGAGAAGTAGCTCTACACAAACATGTTTCAGAATGTTTTGGAGAAAAGGTGTATGAATTCATATTGCCCCTATATGAAAGAGCTTTTTCAGGAGAGACCTTTTCTGTGATGAATAAATGGGAGTTTGATGGAGGAGATGAGTACTACAATGTCACCTTCTCGCCTGTGAAGGATAATATGGGAACTATCATTGGGTGTTCGGTCATTGCGGTTGATATTACGGATATCAAGCGTACGCAGGAAGCCCTTGCTGAAAGTGAGGAACGCTATCGGATGCTATTCGATAATGCGTTTGATGGTATCTTTGTATACAATTATAGTGAAAGGGTATTTGAGGATTGTAACAATCGATTATTGGAGCTATTAAAACTCAACAACAAAGAGGCGTTCTTTACGAGTAATCCCTTCCTCTCTACTCCTGAATATCAATCTAACGGCAAGAAATCGAGCAATGAAATCCTCTTTCATGCCTCCGAAATTCTCACCCAAGGTCGAAGTCACTTTGAGTGGGAGAGCCATAGACAAGACGGGAGTAGCTTTACAACAGAAGTGCATAGTATCAAGCAGCAAGTTGATGATCAGACCTTTATTATCGGTTTGGTCAAAGATATCACGGCTCGTAAACAACAAGAACAGATTATTCAGGATAATGTAGCCAAGCTTAACAAGAAGAATGAGGAGCTCCAACGGTATATTGAGTCCAATATGCAATTGGAGAACTTTGCATATATGGCATCTCATGATTTAAAGGCTCCCATGCGAACAATTGTCAGTTATTCACAGCTGTTGGAGAGACGCTTAAAAGGGAAGCTTGGAGAATCGGAGAAAGAATTTCTCGACTTCATTGTTGCCGCAACGAAACGAATGCATAGCTTAATCAATGATTTATTGGCCTACTCTCGTGTAAATTCACAAGCTTTCGTTAAAAGTCGTGTACTAATCCCCTTGATTCTTAATCGGATTATCCAAGACCTGCGGATTCCCATTCGGGAAACAGGGGCTGAAATCGAAATTGGAGAGATGCCTGAGTGGATTAACGGGGATTCGACCCGCTTAAGGCAATTGTTCCAGAATCTCCTCACCAATGCGATGAAATTTCATAAACCCAATGAACAGCCACGCATTTGGGTATCGGCAAAGGAGGAAAAGGCTTATTGGCAATTTGCGGTTCGAGATAATGGTATTGGGATTGCCCCAGAGTTCCATAAGAAGATTTTCCTATTGTTTAGGAAGTTACATAGCCATGATACATATGAGGGAACGGGCATTGGATTAGCCCTTTGTCAGAAGGTAGTTGAACAACATGGAGGAGAGATTTGGTTAGATTCGGCTCAAGGCGAAGGGACAACCTTCCACTTCACTATTGCGAAGGAGTTCATTCAAGCTCCACAGGTTTCATAGAATATCCTCCTCACCTGAAACGAATATGAGGAGGATATCCATTGTTTAGTCCTTCATTGACAATACTACTTTTCCCATTACTTTGCGTGCTGCAATCCACTTAAGGGCTGTTTTAACCTCTCCTAAGGGAAAGGTTTTCTGGATGTAAGGCTTCAATTTTCCTTCGTGAATCCACTCAATAAGTTGTATATGGTTTTTATACGCTTGTTTAGCGAAACGCTGGGCGAAATGCCCCCAGAATACTCCTACAATTTGGCAGGCTTTGAGGAGGGGGAGATTCAGGGGGATTTTAGGGATCTTACCCGCTGCAAACCCAATCACTAAATGGCGGCCCCCATACGCTAGGGATCGCAATGCCAGTTCGGAGTATTTCCCTCCTACTGGGTCGAATACCACATCTACGTTTTTGCGGGGACGGTTGAGCCCTTTGATGGCTTGGCGGAGTTCGCTTTCGCGGTAATTAATGGTATGAGATGCGCCATAAGAGCGGCAGAGTTCGAGTTTTTCCTCTGTGGATGCAACTGCAATAGACTCAACTTTCATAAGTCGGGCGAGGTCAAGGCAAGCCTGCCCCACACCGCCTGCCGCTCCTAGTACCAATAGTGACTCGTTCTCCTGAATATGCGCTCGATCCTTTAGGGCATGATATGCAGTACCATAGGTAATGAGGAAACAAGATGCTGTTTCGAAGTCGAGTTTGTTGCCGAGGGGGAGGCAGGTATATGCAGGTATCACAATCTTTTCGGCGAATGCTCCTGTTGGGACAGAGGCTGTGACACGATCGCCCACTTTGAGGTGGGTAACGCCTTCCCCAATGGCCTCAACGACTCCCGACAGCTCGGAGCCTGGAATAAAGGGGAATTGGGGGCTTGCTTGATACATCCCCATAATCATTAGGATATCAGGGAAGTTGAGTCCTGCCGCCTTGATGTCAATTCGGACATGGCCTGGCTTTAGCTCAGGGATGGGAACATCGGCGATTCGGAGGTTATCTATGGGGCCATATGCGTCGCAAAGTACCGCTTTCATCATGGTGCTATTTCTTTTTATTCTTTTCGAAGTTCTTGAGGAATTCTTTTCGGTCTGTAATCTCTGTGTTGGTGTCTTGCTCTATTTGGAGGCCTTCTTTTAGGGTTGTGTGAATCCCTTTGTGGTAGAGGAGTTTGATTGCGGCAATGGCTTGGGCGCTATTTTGGAGGATAGCCCCTGCCATTTGCATGGTTGCGGATTCGAGTTCGGCGAGGGGCACAGAGCGGTTTACGAGCCCTAGTCGTTCGGCCTCTTTGCCTGTGACAGCTCTTGCAGTGAAGGATAGTTCCCGTGCTTTTAGGATCCCAACGAGGAGGGGAAGTCGTTGGGTCATGCCCCACTTAGGCATGATTCCCCACTTTGCATGGGTATCGCCTATCTTGGCTTCATCTGCGGCAAGGATAAGGTCGAAGGTCATCATAAGTTCCATTGCTCCCGTAAAGGTGTAGCCATTGACCATGGCAATGGTAACCTTGGGCATGGTTTGCATGGTTTCGATCATCTCATTGCCGAGGCTTATAATGGAATTGCCTTCGAATAATCCGCCTTTTATGCCTGATTGTTGGTTCATTGCTTTTAGGTCTACGCCTGCGGAGAACGCGCGTCCTGCCCCTGTCACAATCATGACCTTGACCGAGTCATCTTGTGCGATACGCTCAATCGCATGTTTGAGTTCAATGACCATGTCTGCATTGAGGGCGTTCAAGACTTTGGGACGGTTGAGGGTAATCTTTACGATTGCCCCTATTTGTTCGTATAAGATGGTGGTATATTCCATTTGGTGGGTCTAGTTGAGTTAATGTTCGCATAAATTACGGGGAAAGCGGAAAGAGAGCAAATGTTGGGGAGAATTCCTTAATGGCTCTCGCCTAATTGGACTTTCCATAGGTCGGCATAGATCCCGCCCTTTTCAGTTAGTTGTTCGTGGGTGCCACTTTCGGCTAGGGTGCCGTTATGGAGGACGAGGATTCGGTCGGCGTTTCGGATGGTTGAGAGACGATGTGCGATTACGATGGCCGTTTTCCCTGCGGAGAACTTATTGAGGTTCTGTTGTATGCTTCGTTCGGTTTCTGTATCGACGGAACTTGTTGCTTCGTCAAGGATGAGGATTGGGGCATCCTTGAGGATTGCACGAGCGATGCTTAGGCGTTGTCGTTGGCCACCCGAGAGCTTAATCCCCTTTTCGCCTACGACGGAGTCATAGCCTTGTGGGAGTTGGGCGATGAAGTCGTGTAGTTCGGCGGCTTTTGCAGCCTTGACGATTGCTTCGAGTGAGGTATCTTCGCTGCCATATGCGATATTGTCCCGAATGGTTCCATAGAAGAGATAGGTATCTTGGCTAACTAAGGCGATTTGTTGACGGAGGTCTTTGATTCGGAGGTGCTTAATGTCCTTATTGTCTATCTTGATTGCGCCTGATTGGGGATCGTAGAATCTGAGGATCAGTTTAATAAGGGTAGATTTCCCTGAGCCTGTAGTGCCTGCTACCCCTATTATTTGTCCTGGTTTGATGGAGAAGGAGAGGTTCTTTAGAATGGGGATTTCGGGAGTGTAGGCAAAGCTTAGGTTTTGTATGTCAATCGATCCTTTGGCGGTTGTGGTGGGGAGAGGGCTTTCAGGATCTGTAATGGATGCTGGCGTGTCTAATAGGCGAAATACCCTTACAGCACTTGCTTTGGCGCGTTCGTAATTGTCGAGGGTTTGTCCGAGGGATGTGATGGGCCAGAGGAGGCGTTGAATCATCATGGAGAATAGCACCAATTCGCCAACGGTTAGTTTGTCGGAGCCATTGAGAATCCAGTAACAGCCTAGTAGAATCCCGCCTGCAAATCCGAGCGTAATGAAGCTTCGGATGAGAGGGATGTAGAGGGCATTGTATCGTATGGCTGCGTAGTTTGCATCGCGGTATGCTTGTGAACTATCGTGGATACGGTTTGACTCGAAGGGTTCGGCGGTGAAGCTTTTGATGACCTTAATGCCTGAGAGGTTGTTTTCGATGCGGCTACTGAGTTGGCCGACCTTTTCGCGGAGGGTTGTGTATCGGGGTGCGATGAGTCGTTGGTATAGGAAGCTACCTGCGAGGATGCAAGGGATAGGCGCCATACCGACGAGGGCTAGTTCCCAAGATGTATAGAATAGGACAGAGCCTGCGAATACGAATAGTACCAATAGTTGGAGGATTTGGTTGAAGCCTGTATTGAGGAAGCGTTCAAGCTGATTGATGTCGTCATTTAGGATTGCGAGGAGGTTCCCTGTTCGTTCATTCTCGAAGAAGGCCAATTCTCGCTTTTGGAGTTGGTTGTAGGTATCGGTTCTGAGGGAGTGTTGGAGGTCTTGGGCGAGGCGCATGAAGCCTGATTGGTATAGCCATTCGAAGAAGCTTTCGACTCCGAAGATTACGACAGTTAGGGTGGCAAGGAAGAGAGCGAGCGACCAGCTATCTTGTGTTCCTGTTACTGAGATGATCCATGGGGGTGTCTCTTTTCGTACAGTATCGATGATCCATCCGACGAGAATGGGCGGCATGAGGTCGAATACTTTGTTTATTACGCTATTGTTTACAGCCCATAAGAAACGGGTTTGGTATATGCGTAAATAGGAGAAGAGCCGCCGCATTGGGTGGGAGATAGTTTGGGTGTCCATGTGTTCGATTATGTAGGTTAAAGGTACAAAGGAGATGTCATGCGAAGGTAGTTTGAGTGTGATATATAGGTAAAGAAAAAGCGACCTATCATCCCTGATAAGTCGCTTAAAAACCAGAAGCTGTTCGTTCTAAAATTCGCCCTTTTATACAACTATAGCTATGCAATTTGTGAGCATTATGGTTGCTCAATTGTTAGCTATTGCATTTAATAAGATGATGATAAAAATCAGTCATCATTTCCTTACGACTGCTAAGAAAGATATAATATTCTTATTTGTCAAATAATAATCTATTATTTTTTCTAAAAAAACACTGACATATTCCTTTAATTATGGCTTAAAGGTTAATCAATCGTAGACTTATAGAGATTTTATCCCTCTAATAACTAAGCCCTCATTTACAAATGAAATGAGGGCTTGGTATATCTTATGGGGTGAACCTTATTGTTTTATAACTTTTCCTTGGTACGACTCTCCATTATACATGAACTGATATATGTATAAGCCTTTGGGGTATGGAGACAAGTCAAGTTTATACAAAAAATGAGATTTATTCGTCCATGCCTGTTGGTGAATTCGTTTGCCGTTGGGGGCGTAGAGGGAGAATTGGGTGGGGGCTTCTAGGCCTTGGGCGGCGAGGGTTAATTCGGTGGTGGCAGGGTTTGGGTAGAGGGCGAAAGAGGGTTCGGGGGAGAAGGATAATTCGAGGATGGGTGAGTATGAGATTCGGCCATCGTGGTCGAGGATTCGGAGGCGGTAGTAGTTGGTGCCAGTAAGGGGAGAATCGTCGTCGAATGTGTAGGAAGTGGTGCCGAGATTGTTGCCATTGGCTGGGACGCTTCCTATTGATTCGAAAGATTGGGCGTTGGGGCTTCGTTCGATGAAGAAGGTTTGGGTGCCGTCCTCTTGGGCAGTTAGCCATTGGAGGGAGTTCATTCCGTCGTTTTGGCTGCCTGTAAAGGATAGGAGGTGTAGCGGAAATGGGGTGTAGCCAAGTCCGTCGCCTCCTCCTCCGCCACCGCCTGAGAAGCTTGCGACTTCATACTCACTGTAGGGAATTGTTCTGTATAAGCCTCTTGTCCATCTAGATAAGGAGGAAATAGTATCATGGGTGTATACGTGAATATTATGTGGAGCGACATTGAGGTCGTGGGCGGAGGTTGTGCTATCGACCTTGAAGAAGACCATATCTTGTTCGATGCCAATGGCAGGAATTGAGCCAATGAGGTCGGAATGGTCTTGGGAGGTGTAGTAGAAGCGGACTTTGACAGGTTGGGAGAGGGAGCCGTTGGGGGTTACGTCCCAATGGCGGTTGAAGACGTACCATGCGCCTGTGGTTGTGTACTGGGCAGCGGATAGATTGGTTGCGGAGCCGCTGCCGTATTGTCCGTTGGTTGTTTGTTGGACGAGGAAGGTGCCGTCATTTATTTCGCCAAAGTTTTGGCCGTCCTTTTTGATGGATAGGAGAATCATGTTGTTGTCGCAGTCGAAGTAGTGTGTCCATCCTTGGGCATCTGTGTATTCGACGTCGGCTAGGATGGATTGGGAGGCTTGGCTGAGGGTGGAGATGGGGGGAACGCCTTGGTGTTCGTATGCGCCTAGGTCGATGAGGTCGATGTTTCGGGAATTGCCGTCAAGTTCGTGGTTGGAGGTATTGACGAATGTATTTCCTGTTTCGATGGCTGGGGAACAGAGGCGGAGACGGAGGTTGTCGTCTAGGTTGCCAGGGATATTGTCGGAGCCGTCTGCGTCTACGAAGAGGGGATTGGCTGTTTGGATGTTTGTGCCATTGACGTATCCATTTTCGATGAGGCAATCGCTTACATTGTTGAAGCTGCCATCGTCGTAGATTTCGGCTTCGCCTGCTGTTGCGCCATTGCCCCAAAGGATACAGTTGGTGATTGTGGGAAGGGCATTGCCGCCGAATGATCGGTTGCTGATGCCGCCGCCGTTTGCTGCGGCTTGGTTGTGGGAGAAGGTGCAGTTGATGATTTGGGGGATAGATGCGCCTCCTGCGATTCCGTAGTTGTCAATTGCCCCGCCGAAGTTTGCGGCATTGCCAGAGAAGAGCGAATTGATGATAGAGGCAGTGAGGGAGCCCGTTCGGCCGTAGTTGGTGATGGCACCACCGTAAGCGGCTGTGTTTTCGTAGAAGCGGTTGTTTATGAGTCTAGGCGAAGCGAGGCCCGTATTGCCTTCGGCATGGATGGCTCCGCCGTAGTTTGTGGCTTGGTTTGCGTGGAAGAGGGAGTAGTTTACGAAGAGGTTGGCGGTTCCGCTAAGGGTTCCGTAGTTGTAGATGGCTCCTCCTGCTGAGTCGGCGGAATTGTATTCGAAGATGGAGCGTTCGATGAAGATGTTTACATCGGCGGCGTTTGAGGCGTAATTGGCGATTGCCCCGCCATAATGGGCGTGGTTATGGGCGAAGGTGCAGTTGCGGAAGACGGGGAAGCTGGTTTCGCTATTGGCACCGACAATGTTATATACTCCGCCACCGTGTCTGGTTGATGTGGTAGAGCCGTTGGCATTGCCATGCATGATATGTAGGCCGTCTATGACGGTAGAGCTATCGACTCGGTCAATGAATAGGACATGATAGGCATTGTCTGTAGAATCGTTGGGGGTTCCTATGTCTCCGCTGAGGATGGAAGGTTGGTTGGTCCAATCTCGTTGGGCTAGGAGGGAGTCGCCTGGGGAGAAGCCTCCATAGATATGGAGGTTTTCGAGGGGGAGGTAGAAGGTATTATGGCGGCCGAATTGGGTGCTAGTTGTGTCACGGGTTGGGAGATAGACGCCCTGTGCGACCCATATTTCGGCGATGTTTCCGCAGGCGCGGGCGAGGTCAATTGCGTCTTGGAAATTGGGGAAGGCATCTGTCCAAGAGAAGCCTGTATTTTGGCCTGATGCATCGGCATCGACGTATAAACGGGCAGAGAATGTGCAGGGAGAGTATTCGTATGCGCCAAGGTCTACGCGTATGCCGCTAATTCGATTGGCTTGGACGATGTCTTGGTTGATGTTGGAGGGAAGGTGGCTGTTTATGCCTTGGTCGATGACTGGGGAGCCGTTTAAGAGGGATAAGTCGTCATCGGGGGTTCCGATGATGTTATCTGTGCCATCTGGATCTTCGAATAAGGGATCTGTGTCGATGACATTTGTGCCCGAGGCGAATCCTCCTTGGACGAGGCAGTCGGAGAGGGAGACGGTAACGCCATTGGCATATATTTCGGGATCGGATAGGGCGGCACTGTCTTCCCAGAGGATGCAGTTTTGGATGGTTGGGTTTAGGGAGCCACCGCTAAAGAGGTGGTTGCTCATGGCTCCTCCCCAAAAGCCTGCGATATTTTGGGAGAAAGAGCAGTTGATGTATTGGGAGGTGTTTGTGCCTGAGTTTTGGATCCAGTTGGTGATTGCGCCGCCGCCGAAGTCGGCTTGGTTGGCGGTGAGGGATAGGTTAATGGCAGTGGCTGTATTGATTCCGCCATTGGTCACGTAGTTTATGATTGCCCCGCCATATCCTGCTTGGTTTCCTGTGAAGAAGCAGCTTTCGATATAGGTGTTTGAGGTACCGATTCCTTCGCTGTGGTTTGCGATTGCTCCCCCTTGGTTTGAGACGCGGTTTTGGGAGAAGGTAGAACGGGTAATTCGGGGGGAGGCGTTTCCGTTTAAGGCGTAGTTATAGATGGCTCCGCCGTTGTTTGTGGCTTCGTTTTGGAGGAAGCTGCAATTGGAGATGATGGGAGAGGCTGTGCCATTGGTTGCGAGGTTGTAGATGGCACCTCCGTCTGTGTTTGCGCAGTTTTGGGAGAAGATGCAGTTTCGGATTTGGGGGTATGATGAGAGGCCAAATCCGCTGCCATCGTTATATATTGCTCCGCCTGCTTGTTCATCGGCGAAGCTGCCATTGGCATTGCCTTCGGTTATTATGAAACCGTCTAGGACGAAGGTGCTATCAAGGTGGTCGAACCAGAGGACATGGAATGCGTTATCGGAGGAATCGCCTAGGGAACCGAGGTTTCCTGATAGGGTTGTTGGGTTTAGGGTTGGGTTTCGTTGGTTGAGGGGGCTCCCTCCTGTGATGAAGCCGCCGAGGATTACGGGTGTTGTAGAGACGAAGAAGGTGGCTTCTTGTGCGGTGGTTGTCCCTCCGAATCGATCTTTAGAGGGGTAGTAGGTTCCTGCTGCCACGAATATGCTGTCTTCATCGGTTGCGTTATCTAGGGCTGTTTGGAAGTCGGTCATGGCATTTGCCCAAGATAAGCCTAGACCTGTGCCGATGGCGTTTTGGTCGACATATATTCGTTTGGGGGATGCGATGGTGATTGCGAAGGTATTTGATACGAATACTGTAATTATAATGGATAGGAGTAATGATTTTTTCATACGAGATTGGTTCGGTAGGGTGAATAGATAAATGTGGGCGAATAGCTAATTTGGGGACAATTTAGGGAAGATCGTTGGAATTGTATGGTCATAATCCTCTCATATCTAACGCATTATATTACTAAAAAGGAATGTTTATATAAAAATATAATTCGTGAGATAGCTTGGAATTAGGGGCGAATTACGGTGTTTTTGGGTTTGTTTTTAGGGGGAAATGGGGCGTATTCTTACAGTGTCAAATGGGATTTTAGGGATGGGAGGTAGGGGGTTGTTTTTTGTGGGGATGGGGTAGGGTAAGGTAGGCGGCGTACCTGTTTTGGTAGGCGGCGTACTTGTCTTGGTAGGCAGTGTACCTGTCTTGGTAGGCAGCGTACCTGTCTTGGTAGGCAGCGTACCTGTCTTGGTAGGCGGCGTACCTGTCTTGGTAGGCGGCGTACCTGTCTTGGTAGGCGGCGTACCTGTCTTGGTAGGCGGCGTACCTGTCTTGGTAGGCAGCGTATCTGTCTTGGTAGGCAGCGTATCTGTCTTGGTAGGCAGCGTATCTGTCTTGGTAGGCAGCGTACTTGTCTTGGTAGGCAGCGTACTTGTCTTGGTAGGCAGCGTACTTGTCTTGGTAGGCAGTGTACCTGTCGAGGTAGGCGGGATTATGGGCGAGGCGTTTGCTAGGTGGTGTTGAAGGGTTGTGTTTTTAGCGTTAAGAATCTGTATACCAGTTCCTTACCCACCCCCGCCCCCTCCCGAGGAGGGGAGACATCGCGCTGGCCTCTCCCTTTGTGGATGTTTGGGGATTTTCATACAACCCCTGCTTTTGGATGATATTGGGGGGTTATTTGAAGATGAGTCGGAGGAGGACTGCGTTATGGTCTGATAGGCTTTTGTGGTCTTTGCTCCATTGTTCGGTGTAGATGCGAACGGTTCTTTGGATGAAGTCGGGGGTGATGCCATTTGGGCGATAGAATGCGAAGTCGATGAGGGTTCCATCGTGTTTGGGTCGGCCATCTAGGTCCATTTTGTATCCGCTTGCTGTGTATCGATCTGGTCCTGTGAGGGGACCGTCTTGTACATCGAGCATTTCGAGCATGGTTTTGTATTTCTCGGGGGTTCGGTATTTGCTGGTGTTGAAGTCTCCGCAGAGGATTTGAGGAACTTTGTTTTGTTGATGTTTGTCTATTAATGCTCGTAGTTCTTGGTATTGGCTGGTTTTGATGTCCCAAGGCCCTCCTGCTTCTAGGTGTGTTCCTAGGAGTTGGAAGGGGTGGTCGTTGAAGTGTCCTTCGACTAAGAGTGCGCCTTTTCGGGCGAGGCAATCTTCGCCTTCGCAGCGGGAGAAGTCTACTGTTCCCATTTCATAGATTGGGGTTTTGCTAAACATCATGATTCCGCTATTGGTTTTGATGCTAAAGAACTTGTAGTTGGCTGGCCCTACTCTGTATGGGTAGTGTTTGCGGAGTTTTCTTTTGAGGATTCTTCTGATTTTGGGGTCGAAGGCTTCTTGGAATACGATGATGTCTATTTTGTCGTCTATGAGTTCTTGGGGAATTCGGCGAGCTCTTCTGGCAGGTCCTACGTGTGTTCTGAATACGAATCGTGGGAGCATCTTGATGTTCCATGAGAGGATCCGGAGTTCGTTTTCCTTTACCTCTTGTAATTGGCCTTCATAGAGGGCTGTTTGTGTATTTTGTGCTTGGAGGATGCTGATTGCGCAGCATATTAATAGGATGCTGAGGATGGTTCGTTTCATAATACTTGTAGGATTTATTGAGGATAGAACAAAGAAAGGAAATATTTGGGATAATAGTAAAAATAGGGAAAAGATGTATAGGAAATGGGGAGGGAGTCGTTTGGGTTATGTATGTGAATGTGAGTAAATTGTGATTGGGGGGTAGGTTATTTATGTGGCGTGATGCGCGGGAGACAGCTTGGGGATTGTTTTGGCATTAAATAGAATGTACTATGTATAGGAAGCTTCTGTTATTTTGTGGTTTTGTGCTTGTTGTTCCTGTGTTTTTGGTGGGTCAGACCTTGGTTTTGTCTGAGGAGGGGCTTGATGGGCTTTATGTGTGTGGGTACGATAGTTTATCGGTGATTGTGACGAATACTTCGGCTCAGGTTGGGGGGAGTGTGGAAGTGACGGTTGATTTGCCGCTGGGGGTGTCGTATGAGGTGGGTTCGGTGGTTGGGGGGAGTGAAGTGGATGTTTCGGATGTGAGTTTGCCTGTGTTTGGGGTGGCAGATGTGGGGGGATTTTTGAGCGATACCTTTACGATAGTGGTATTTGCGGATTGTGATGCGTTGGGGGCGTTGAATGCGGGGAGTTTGTTTCAGAATGGTTTGTCGGTGACGCATAGTGGGGGGAGTAGTTCGGTGCTGGGATCGCCTTATTCGGTGGAGACGCCAAGGTTGGTGATTAGTGGGGTGAGCCCTTCGGTGAGTTCGGCGTTATTGGGGGATCAAGTGGTGCGTACGATAGTGGTGGAGAATACGCGCTTGGGGCCTTTGACGGAGTTTGTGCTATGGGATGCACATACGGGTTCTATTTTTGTGGATTCGGTGGGAGTAGGGACGTTGATGGGGAATGCTTTGGATACAGCACGGGTGCTATTGTCTGGAAATGATTTTATGGGGATAGGAGATGGAGATAGTTTGTTTGAGGAGGGGGAGAGCATTAGCATTGTTGAATATATAGATGTGATTTTGTGTGATACAGCGGTATCGGATTTGGTGGTGTCTTGGGGTTGTGGGGGTGAGGTTTGTCAGCAAGATGTATTGAGTGCGAGTGTAAATGTGAACCAAAGTGCACTTTCTCCTGCTTTGGTGTTTACGCCTAGTTTTCAGTTGGATTCGTGTTTTTGTGGGACGAATGCTGTGAGGCAATCTATGCTTATAGAGAATGTGGGGAATGCGGATGCTCGGGATTTGTTGTTTGTGGTTTCGGAAGGGGCGAATATTGGGGGGATTAATGGGAGCAGTTTGTTGGTTAATGGGAATTCGGCGGGGGTTTCGTATGGGATTGATGTTACGAATGGGGGGCTGTTGGCTTGTTTGGGGCCTAGTGGGTTGAAGCAGGAGATTGGGGTTTCGTTTCCTGTTTTGGGAGCGGGTGATAGTTTGTTGATTGAATGGGATATGTATTATTGTTCGAGTGGGTGTGGGGGACGCTATGGGGGTTGGACGTATGGGTATTCGTATGGGCGGGATTGTCCTGCGGGGAGTACTGTGTCTGGGAGTGATATTGGGGCAGGGATTTCGGAGGTTGTGGGTTCGTTGAGTCCTAGTGGGATGAGTTTGAATTCGGGAAATACGCAGACGTATACGTATCAGGTGAATGGGGATATTTTGGCGGATGCTAGTGGGGGAGAGTTGGCATTGTCATTGGCATTGCCTTGTCGGTTGCGTTGGGATGAAGATCCGAATGATTTTATGTTGAATGGGGCATTGGCGGATTCATTGGCTTATGATAGTAGTAGTAATACTGTGTATGTGACGTATGGATTGCCGTTGGGGGGATCTGTGGGTTTATTGTCATTTGATGTGACGCTTGATTGTGGGTTGGATTGTAGTTTGAGTCCGAATTTAAGTGGGATTGTGGTGGATGCTTCGGTAGTTGCGGCGAATCAATGTGTGAATATTTGTCCGATTACGCTTTGTTCGAGTACGACTGGGGTTACGTTGAATTGTGGGTTGCCGCCTACGAGTGGCGTTTGTGTAGATTCGACCGGGGTTGAGGTTTTGGGGTATTCGATTGAGCGGGCGAATTTTGGATTGCCTGATAATAATGGAGATGGTTTGCCTGATGCAAGTGGGAGCTTGAACTTTAGCCAAATTCGAGTGGATAGAGGGGCATTGGGGGATACATTGACCGAAGTATTTGAGGGGATTGTTAGGATAGAAGATAGCTTAGGAGGGGTGGGATTTCCGTATGCTTTTGTGCGAAGTTCTTGGAGTAAAATAGCTAATAATCAATATAATACGTTGATGACGACTGGAGGGGTTCAGGCATTAGGTGCTGAGGTTAGGATTGTGGATGTGAGTGCTGGGCAGGTGTATGATTGTTCGAATGTGGTGCTTACGGAGGCGGGTAATGGATTGTCGTTGGAGCGATTGTATGATATAGGAGCTGGAAGCTTAGTTGCGAATGGATGTTTAGGATTGCCCTCGGGCTTTTTGTTTGAAGAAGGAGATAGCATCCGCCTAGAAGCCTCTTATGTGATTATGTATGAGATTGCGACGGGAGATGTATTTTCTACGCCTCAGTTTGGGCCGATACGCTTGGATGCCTTGCCCTTTATGTACTTGAGTAGTAGTGCGAATCCTGTGACAAATGTATTGAGTTATGGGTGTGAAGAAGAGCGGGATACAATAGAGGTGGTTCCGAATGTAATGGTTGCGACAAATACGACTTTGAATGCGGATTTGTGTTTGCCAAGGGAAGTTAGCTTTCAGTTTACGCGTTTCTTTAGCGGTTACTTTCCTTTTGAGTATCGGCTTTCAGAGTTGTTTAGTCAGATGGTTTATACGCCTGTTCCTGGATGGGATTTGGTAGCGGATAGTACTCAGATTCAGTTTATTCAGGGGTTTGCGGGGACACCTATTAGTCAGGCTATTTATGTGAGTCCGACTGATACGGTCAATGGTTCTTATGTGTATGACCTTCGGCCTTATTATAGTATTAATGGCGGGAGTATTACGTTGCCCGATGCTTCTGTAGGGATGCGGTTTGATGTGGAATATGGATTGCCTCCTTGTGATACCTTTTTGAACTTTCGGTCGGACTTAGTGGGGTATGTAGGAGATTCGGCAGTGTTGGGGGTTGCTGGGGAAACGGTTTCGTTATTGGCTCCTGATTTGGTGGCACAGGTACAGTTGAATCCTGTATCGGGATTGGGAGATGAGGTGAGTTGGGGGATTGATCTGATCAATAACCGAGTGAGTTTCCTTGCGAATCAAAGTGGGGTTGCTGAGGAGGTTTGGGTGATTCTTAGTTCTCCTTCAGGGAATATTTTGAATTTGACGTTGGTAGATACGGTGAGTGGGTTGGTGGTTCCGCAGGTGAATGGGATTTATCAATTGGGGGGCTTGGAGGCTGATTCGACTTTTCATTTACGTGTAGAGGGAGAAATGCGGAGTTGTGGGATAGATGAGGTGGTTGTTCGGTATGGATGGAACTGTAGTGCTTATACAGATAGTCTGGAAACGTCTTGTAGTGATGAGCGGGTGATTTTACAGGTTATTCCAGAGCCTGCTGAATTGGAATTGACGCAGTTTACGAATCAGCTTCCTTCGGCTTTGTGTACTGCATTGGCCTATGATACTCTGCGGGTGTTTAATTCTGATTTGGGGTCTGCCTATGGGGTTGTTGTACGGGTGCAAGTACCTGCTGGGGTTGATTTTGTAGGGGGTAGTAGTGAGCTTTCGTATCCTTTGGGGAGTGGATTTGTGGGGTTGGTTGATCCTACACCTTTGGGAGGGGGATTGTATGAATGGGATCTTTCGGCTTTGGTGGATAGTATAGGGGTGAATGGATTGACGGGGGTTCAAACGGCTCCTGATCATTCGTTGGAAATTCGTTATCAGTTGGTTACGGATTGTGATTTGGTGGCAGGCTCGTATTTGGTTTACCAAGTAGAGGGAGAGGATGCTTGTGGGCAATCGGTGAATTTGCTTGCTCAGGCTGGGAGGCCTTTGGATATTGTGGGATTGGTGGAGCCTTATGGGACTGGGGTTTCGGTGGTGATGGATTCGGTGATTGGGTGTGTGGATGTTTCGGATGTTCGGGTGTCTGTGACGCATATGGGCACTACTCCAAGTGGGGGAAGCGATAGTATCTATGTGACATTGCCTGTAGGGGTTTCTTATCAAGTGAATTCTTATGTTGGGCTTGTGAATGCGCCTGTTGGAGGGCCTGTGGTTGGGGTGGTGAATGGAAGGGAGCGATTGGCATTTGCTTATCCTTCTGGAATGAACTTGGGGGATAGTTTGGTGTTTATGCTGACGATGGAGGGGTTTGATTCGGTGGGTTGTGGGGGAGATTTTGTGTGGGTGCAAACGGTGACGGAGGCTACAGCTTTTTGTGTGGCGACAGGAACGAATTGTGATATTTCTGTGCAGACGGGGGATATGATGGTGGGAATAGAAGTAGAAAAGCCTAGTTTAAGTATTGGGAGTTTCGTTGGGACGGTGGTTCCTACAGGGGTTCAGGATTCGATTGTGTATTCGTTGGTGTTGGATAATGGAGGGAGTTCGATTGATTCGGGGACTGTGACATTGATCCATTATTATGATGATAATGATGGGGATTTGATGGTGGGTAATGGCGATTTGTTGTTAGGGACGGATACGGTTATGGGGGCAATTCCGAGTGGGGGGAGTTTGGGAGTGACAGGGAGCTTTTTGCATTCGGCGAATGATTATTGTCATTTGTTGGCGGTGGTTGATGTGGGAGATCAGTGTTTGTGTGAGGGGGATATTCGGCTGATGGAAGTTCCTGTTGGGTATTTGGAGCCTGATGGGGCGGAGTTTTGTTCGGGAGATTCGGAGTTGGTTGGGATAGTTGGAGTGGGAGGCGTTGATTATCAATGGTCTCCTAGCGTCGGGATTGTCTGTGATACTTGTCCGCTTACTTCTATTGCCCTAGCTAATTCTTCTGCGGTAGATGATACGCTTGTGTATACGTTGCGGGCTGATGATGGAACGGGTTGTATTGTGAATCATTTGTTTGAGGTCGTGGTATTTGCTGTGCCTGGGATTGTATTGGGTGATACGAGTGTTTGTTTAGGGGATGGTATTCAGTTGATTGGGAGTGCTGGGGCTTCGCATGTTTGGAATGGAGGGGGATTGAATGGGGTTATGACTCAGGATGTAGTTGTGTCGCCTGATTCGACGACGGTTTATGGGCTTTCGGTGACGGATTTTCATGGGTGTGTGGGTAGTGATTCTGTTGAAGTGGCGGTATTGGCATTGCCTGAAGTAAATGGGGTGGATGATGGGATTTGTGAGAATGGGTTTGTGCAATTGAATACAAGTGCAAACGGGAACTATGTGTATACTTGGACGCCTGCTGGAGCATTGAGTAACGCAAGTAGTTCGAATCCGTTGGCGTTTCCAGATTCGACGACGGATTTTGTGGTTACTGTGACGGATGGTAATGGATGTGAGGACAGAGATACAGTCTCGCTCATTGTTAGTCCTTCTGATGTAGTGGTGGATTTGGGCAGTGATACGAACTTGGTGGATGTATCTGTCTTGGATGCGGGCAATGTGGGTTGTCAGTATTTGTGGTCTACGGGTGAGACGAGTCAGACGATTGTGCCGAATGCTGTGGGGGTATATAGTGTGACGGTTAGTTGTCCTTCTGGGTGTTCGAATCAGGATGCGATTTTGTTAACAGATGTGGTTTTGTATGGTGGCGTACTCCAATTGGAGGGGCATTTGGTTGGAGATGAGGTGCAATTGGATTGGGCTGTACATGGTGAGGATGTTTCTTATTTTGTGTTGGAGCGATTTGAGCATGGTGGGTTTATTGAAGTGAGTGAGATTGTTACGAGCCCTGATGTTTGGGCATATACTTATAGGGATGTTGATCCGATGGAGGGGGAGAATCGGTATCGGTTGGTTGGGTATACTGATGAGGGGGAAGTTCGGTATAGTAATGAGGTGATTGTTTGGTATTCGCCTTTGGAGGGGGTTGTTTCTTTGTATCCGAATCCTACAGATGGGTATTTGTCTGTACGTTATCCATTGGAATATCAAGGTGTAGTCATTGATCTTTTAGACTTAAGTGGGCGGGTTATCCAACGTATAGGGCCTTTGGCCTCGTATAGAGAAGTAACGCTAGATGTGCGTGATTTGGCTAAGGGCGTGTATTTATGTCGGGTTTCCTCTGATTCGTCATTGGCACAATACGTAAAATGGATTAAAGAATAGGTAAAAAGACTGGTGAGATATTGTTTTTGTTTTTTTATCTTTATGATTGAGGGGATTGAGTTGTTTTGCTGTGCATTTGGTATTGGGAAATAATCGAAGGGAAGCTATTTGAAAGGCCTCTCTTATTGTAATTATTGGGCTTAAGCAATTGGTTTTTAGTTTTTTATATTGGTTGCAATCTTCTTTCACATTCAATTATATATAAAGTAGACGTATAATGAAGCAGTACTATTTTCTCGTTCTTGCTATTGTGCTTGTACAGTTGGGGTATGCCCAATCGAATCAGCATTTACATGCTTTGGGTGGCAGCCATTCGGATCATGATTTGGTTCGGTGTGCATCGATGGATGTTTATGAGGCTCGGTTGGCTGCCGATCCGAGTATGGAAACATTAGAGACGTTTGAGTCTTGGCTTCAGGAAAAGATGAATGATCCTGATCATGATCCGTTGGCTCATTTGCGTGGTTCCTTGATTACGATACCCGTTGTGGTTCATGTGGTTCATAATGGTCAGTCTGTGGGGAGTGGTGCGAATATATCACAGGCTCAAGTTGAGTCGCAAATAGATGTATTGAATGAGGACTTCCGTAGGATGATAGGGACGCCTGGTCATAATACACATGCGAATGGTGCTGATATTGAGATTGAGTTTTGTTTGGCGAACTTTGATCCTAATGGGAATACGATGGTAGAGCCTGGGATCAATCGCGTAAATGGGGGGCAGAGTACTTGGAGCACGAATCAGATTGATAATAGTTTGAAGCCTAGTACGTATTGGGATCCTACTCAGTATCTTAATGTGTGGGTTTGTAATATTCAAGGCGGGATTTTGGGGTATGCTCAGTTTCCTAATTCGTCTGGTTTGGGGGGGATGAATAATAATAATGGGGGAGCCTCTACGGATGGGGTTGTAATTGGGTATCAGTATTTTGGGCGTACGGGTAATGTAACTGCTCCTTATAATCAAGGGCGGACTTCTACGCATGAGATTGGGCACTGGTTAGGGCTTCGTCATATCTGGGGAGATGGAGGTTGTGGAGTAGATGACTATTGTAGTGATACTCCTGAGGCAGGAGATGCGAACTATGGTTGTTCGTCTAATGTGTCTTGTGGTTCGACCGATATGATTGAGAACTATATGGATTATTCGGATGATGTTTGTATGAATATCTTTACGACTTGTCAGAAGACCCGTATGCGAACTGTGATGAGCGTTTCTCCTCGTCGGATGGAACTATTGAATTCGTCGGCTTGTCAGGGTTCGATGGCACCTCCTACTGCGAGTGCAAGTTCGGATATTCAGCAAGCTTGTCCTGGATCTAATATTCAGTTCTCGGATCAGTCTGGGGGGAATCCTATTAGTTGGCAATGGAGTTTCCCTGGTGGTGTTCCAGCTGTGTCTACCTCTCAGAATCCTACGGTTAATTATCCGAATGCAGGGACGTATAGTGTGACCTTGACTGTGACGAATCAATTTGGGAGTAATAGTACGACATTGACCAATTATATTACGATTACCAATTCTGCGAATACTGTGTTCTATATGGAAGACTTTGAGTCTGGAGGAGCGGATTGGTCGGTTTATAATCCTGACAATAGTGAGACGTGGGGATTGGTTAATGTAGGAGGGACGATGTCTGGAACCCAGGCGGTTTGGGTGAATCTGTATAATTATAATGCTGCTGGGGAAAGAGATGGATTGATCTCCCCTACTTTGGATTTCTCTGGTAATTCTAATGTGTCATTGAGCTTTGATTATGCCCACCGTCGTTATTCGCAGAATGAGTCAGATTCATTGATTGTTTATGTTTCTATTGATGATGGAAACTCTTTCCCTTATCGGGTGTTTGCACAGGCCGAGAATGGTACGGGCAATTTTGCGACGAATACGACTACGACCTCTAACTTTATTCCTGCGAGTGCGGATGATTGGTGTTTTGGAAATGCCACTCCTGCGACTTGTCCTGTCATTGACCTATCTGCATTTGATGGACAAACGAGTGTACGGCTGATGTTTGAGATTTATTGTGACTATGGGAACAATATTGTTGTTGATAATATAGCCTTGAGTGGTTCCTGTAGTGCAGTGAACCCAACGGCTCCTACTGCGAGCTTTACCTCTGATGTTCAGGCGGGTTGTGCGCCAATGACAGTGAACTTCTTTAATCAATCTGCTGGTAATCCGACCTCTTTTAATTGGGCTTTCCCTGGTGCTTCGACTAGTTCCTCTACGAGTCCTAATCCTACGGTTACTTATACTGCGCCTGGTACATATAGTGTGACCTTGACAGTTAGTAATAGTTTGGGTACAGATTCTGAGATTCAGACGAATTATATTATTGTAAATGCTTCTCCTAGTGCGAGTACAAGTTCGACGAATTCGGATTGTGGAGCCTCCAATGGTACGATGACTGTTTCGCCTTCTGGTGGGCAATCTCCTTATACGTATTCGTGGAGCAATGGTGCGACGACTCAGACTGCTGCGAATGTGTCGGGGGGGAATTATTCGGTGACTGTTACGGATGCTAATGGTTGTACGGCGACCTCTAATGTGACGGTTAATGAGAATGTTGTTCAGCCAATAGGAGACTTCTTGTTTACGCCTAATGGTTTGACGGTTAATTTTACGGATAATTCGACGAATGCCAGTATGTATCAGTGGGATTTTGGAGATGGGAATACTTCCACTGCACAGAATCCTTCTCATACTTATGCGAGTGGTGGTACTTATACGGTTACCTTGACGGTTAGTAATAATTGTGGTTCGGGTACATCTACTCAGAGTGTGACGGTAGGTAATGTGGGGATTGAAGACGAGTTGCTTGGTGGTAGTGTAGGTATTTATCCGAATCCGAATACGGGTCAGTTCTTCCTTGAGGTGAGTGATGCCAAGGTTCAAGAGCTTGGGGTTTCTGTTGTAGATGTAGTTGGGAAGACTGTTTATCGTCGGACGTTGCCTTTGCCTAGTGGTTCGCTTACTGAACGTATTGAGTTAGAAGGCGTTAGTCCTGGGACTTATTTTGTGGTATTGACTGCTGAAGGACGTAGTTTTTATCAGAAGATTTGGGTTCAGTAGGGTAGTATTGAGCTTATTATATAGTTTGTATATGAAGGGGAATTCCAGGCATTGGGATTCCCTTTTGGTATTTATTGGGGTTTGATTTGGACTGTGATGCCTTTGAAGGGGATTTCTCCTTGTTTGCCGATGTCATCGATGCTCATTAGGACATTTCCTTCGGGGAAGTATATCGCTAGGCATCGTGTGGGCACTTCAAAGGGTACTATTTTGAAGGATTGGGCTATTCTTTCTGTGCCTCCGTTATGGCTATGGAGGTTTACCAATTGTCCTTCCTTTAGTTGGAGGCGGGCGATGTCCTTTGGGTTGATGAATACTGCTCTACGGCCTCTACTGATTCCTCGGTAGGGGTCTTTGAGGTCATGGATTATGGTTGCGGATTGGGCGAACGCACTCATGCACATCATTCGGAATTGGTCGTCGCGACGCTTTCGAATTGATATATGCGTTATGAGAAAGGTTCCTTTTCGAACGGCTGTTCGGGGTAAGGTATACATGGGGGAATCGCCTCTTATGGCGATGTTGTAGGACTCGAAGCCCTCTATCACTTGGCTAATTAGGCTGCGTATTTCGTCGGGGTCTTTGCTTATGTGCTCCCATTCGACAGAGGAATCTGTGCCTAATACCTTTTGGGCAATTTGTCCGATCAACTTATAGCAAGATGGAATATTGGATGTAAGGGGTAGGTATATGGGATTGAACGATTCTATGATGCCCCCTGATCTTTCTCGGCTGAGGCATTCCGCGGCTGAAGCATCCTCTAGGCCTGCGCAAGGGAGTATAAGGGATTGTTTGGCTGTGACGAGGTGTCCACGATGGAGGTGTGTATCTATATGAATGCTTAGGTTGCATCTTCTGATTGCTGAGGCAGCGAATTCCGTGTCGGGGGAAGCAGATAGGAGGTTTCCTCTTATGGAGAAGAAGGTTTTTATGTTTCCTTCTGCCATTGCTCGAATGGTTTGGATGGTGGTTAAGCCTTTAGATTCAGGAATGCAGATTCCTATTTTGTTTTCTATGGGATTGATCCATTGGGGATCGATATTCGGAGATACGCCCATTGTTTGTTCGCCGAGGATGTTTGTAGTCCCTCCTCCTAGGGCACATAGGCCTTGTCCGCCCTCTCCTTTTCCGATACTTCCTTTGAGAAGGAGGAGGTTGGCTAGCTCTTGTATGGTATGGGTTGCATTTTTATGTTGGGTGATACCCATTCCATATGCTATGACGATTTTGTTGGCGGCCATTATCATTCCTGCTGCTCGTCTGACATCCGATTCGGGGATTCCAGATTCGCCAGCGAGGTCGTCGGGGTAGTGTTCTTTGAGGTCATCAATGAACTCTTGGTAGCAGGTAGTTCGGAGTTGGATGAATTCGTGATTGAAGACATTGCCCTGTTCCTTTTCTGCCTCAAGCATCATACTCATTATTGCCTTAATGAGTGCGAGGTCTCCGTTTGCCCAAGGCTGAAGGAAGAGATCGGTTATTGGTTTTGCTTTTCCAAAGAGTCCTCCCCAGAAGCTTTTGGGTTTAATTTCGTGTATGCCTGCTTCTTTTATGGGATTGATTGCGAGGATTTTGGTTCCGTTCTCTTTTGCTTTTTTGATTGCTGCGAGGGTGCAGGGGTTATTCGTTGGGTTATGGCCTATGATTATGAGGAGATCCGCTTTGGGAAAGTCCTCTAAGGATGCGTTGGGGGCTTTTGCTCCGAGGCTTTGTTGGAGGGCTATATGTGTAGCTTGGTGACAGGTTTGGGCGAAGCTAGAGATATTGTTTGTGCCGAATGCCCGTGCGAATAATTGGAAGATGAATGCGGATTCGTTGCTGAGTTGGCCGCCTGAGTAGAAGGCTGCTTGGTTGGGGGATTCGAGTGATGTGAGGTTAGTAGCGACTAGTTGTAGTGCTTGTTCCCATGATATGGGTTTGTAATGGTCTGCTTCTTTGTCTTTGAATAGCGGTTGGGACAATCTGCCTTGATGTTGGAGCCAATAATCTGATTTCTTAGCGAGTTGGACGAGTGATAGTTGTTCGAAGAGAGAGCGTGCTATTGTTGATTCTGGGGCTTGTGGTTCAAGCTTATGGTTTTTACACGTTTGTTGTTGGAATACATACCCCTTTCCTTTCCACCATTCGGAGAAACCTCCAATAAACGATTGCGGTTTTGTGATTTTGAGTTGTTCTGTATCTATGGGAGGTTGGGCTTGTGGTGCAATTTTACGCATAAGAATGAATGTTAGTGGCTCAACAAGATAACGAAAGAGAGGGGAATTGGGCAGTGTTTATGGATTCCATCCTTCTTGTTTGGCGATTGTTTGTCTGATTTCCTCTGGGACGTTGATTTTCTTTCCTGTTTTATAGTCGATCATGACAATTATGGATTCTCCTTTGGCTGCGAGTCCGTGTTTTTCGCTGTGTAGGAAGTAATCCATCTTTATGCTGGAGTTTCCGATAGAAGAGATGGTTGCGCCTACTTTTAGTTGGTCGGGATAGGTTAGGGGTTTGATGAATTGGCAGGATGCTTGGGCGAGTATGGGGCCTTTTTGTTGGGTTTTCATGAGGTGATGCATGTTCATGAGGTCGAAGTATTTGATTCGGGCTGATTCAAAGTATTTGAAGAACATGATATTGTTTACGTGTTGGAAGGCGTCCATGTCTCCCCATGCAATATCGACGTTAATTTCTACTGCGTATTTCATCTGGGCTTATTGGTTTGAGATTGCTTTGGGGATAAAGATAGGGATTCCCATTGTGAGTTTTATGGGAATCCCTATCTTTTAGATGCTTATGCGAATTTGTTGATTGTGATTTAGTAGTCTGGGGTTTGCCAGTAGTTTTTGGTTGGGGATTCAATCTCTAGATGCTGTGGAGCTTGCATAATGACAAATATCATTTTCCAGATTTGGATTTCTGTTTGGTTCTTGGGGTTTTGCAAATAGATAGAATGGTTCGGATTATCATGTTGCCATTGTTGTTTTTTTATATTCTGTATTAGTTTTTTGATATTGTTTTTGACTTCTTGTTGTTTTTCTTGAGGAACATTGTTCCATTTTTCTTGTATAAGTAGGTTTGTATAGTATCCATAGGATGCTTGTACTTGGACAGTAGGTGCGAGGTTTTTGAAGTTTTCTAAGATATACTGTTTTGTACCTTCTTTGTTTTCGAGTTTCTCATCGGCCAGTTGGTAGAGGAATTCTGCTGAGTTCATTAGGGCGTCAAGGGGCTTTTTCATTAGGAGTATGCCATTGACACCTACTGTAAGAGTTGGGTTGTGTTTGTTTAGGAGTTGTATAATTAGGTATTCTTCTCCGTTGTCTTTGGTTGTTGCCTCAGACATTTCTTCGATTACATTTTGTCTGAGATTTACTAGGATTGAGTAATCTGATATGGTTTGAGTTCTTTGGGCGAAACTTTCTAAGAAATTGAGATCTTTTTTTACTTGGTTTTCATCTTGACGCGTGAACTCCATCACTTCTTCTTTTACTTTTTGTTTTTCCTCGAGAGTTAAAGGCTGGAGAATTAAGAATTCATTGAATTGAATGTATGCATCTATATGTTTTTGTTGGAGGATAAAGTCGTTTTTCTGCATGATGGTATCGGAGGGTGCTTGTGCATACATTTTTAGAGAGATCATAGATAAGAGTGTGAGGATTACTAAGCATTGTTTTTTCATTCTATATGATATTAATGGGTTTTATTTTTTTTTTGCGAAGTGGAATGCGATTCCGTTTCCATCGAGCAATTGTAGTTGTTGTTCTTCGATTCCTTGGATTTGGTATTTATTGCTCATGCCTGTTTCTGTAGTTAGGACAAGGGATTCCTTTTGGATTGAGAAGGTACCTTTTTCGAATGCTCCGTTTGGGAAGGTGAATTGGTATGAGGAATCGGGTAATATTTGAAAGATGAGGCCTTGTTGGGTGTTTTCCCAGACCCCTACTATGTTTTGTTGTTGGGTATGGGGTTCACATTGTGTGAATATGAGACATATGAGCAGGCCACATAGTATTTGGTATAAGGCTGTGGTTCTGAAGATTGGGCACATGACAAGTGTGTTAAGGATATACAAGATACGGTGTATGTTCTATTACTTTTTCGGTGAGCGGTTTTTGGGTGCATGTTTAACGATTGGTTAAGTTACTAATGAAATTATTACGAGAAAAGAAGGAATGTCATTCATTGAGGGGTATATATAAAGAAATGGGTCTTGAATCAATAGCGTGAATTCAAGACCCTTAGTATCTAATTTACACAGAAGAACTATATTTTGTGGGATTTATATATTAACTGAATTAATAGTCTACAACTTCCCAATAGCCACCGCCATCGCCCATATTCTCAATTATGTTCATCGTCGTCACATGCGTTTGTTGTTGCATATTGCTCATCATTGTCCACATTTGTTGTTCTTGCTGCATTAGATTTTGGTATGCAATCAATTCTGCTTGTGTGATCGTACCGGCGTTTAGTTTTTGTCGGAGGGCATCCAACTTTGGATTTGAGTAGGAATTGTCTCCGAGGTATTCGTTTAGCCAATCGTCATTGTTTGCTGTTGTATTTGGTTGAACTTGTTGTTGCATTTGTTGTCTTGCTTGGGCTTGTTCTTGCTGAGAGAGGTTGTTCCATTGTGCTCTTGTGACCTCATTTAGGACGCTGCCCATGCAAAGAGATTGTTTTTCCTCTAGTGATAGGTTGTTGAAGTTTGAGAGGAGTTGTTGTTTGACCACCTGCTTTTGTTGTTCGGAAGGTTCTGCGGTATTTGTTCCGATTGCGTTTAGGAATCCCATTACGTCTACAAGGCCATTTAGGTCTTTTTGGGTGAGGGCTAGTCCTGTTGCATTGTCAAAGGCAATTACTGGGGCATATTTGTTTACAATTTGGAGGATAGACCCATCTTCATCGCCTTGCATTTTTATTTTGTGCATTTCAGATATGAATGCGACTCTTGCGGCTCCAATTTGTGCGGGGTCTTGGAGGGCGTAGATTTGTTGCATTGCTTGGGCTGTGCTTAGGGCATCCGTTATTACCGCTTGTGCATCCTCTTGGAAGCTTTCTACACATTCGTCTTGGATCATTTTCTGTTCTGCGGGGGTCAGTTTTTGTCCGATAACGAATTGGGTGAACTTGGTATATATATCTACGTGTCCTTGTTTGAGGGTTTTGCCGCTAGCTTCTGCTAAGGTTGCCCCTTGGATGTCTGCTTCATTTACAGGTGCTGCATAGTTTTGGGGAGCTCCTTGTCTTTGGAATTGGTAGTTGGTTCCATTAGGATCGGTGAAGCTTAGTTGGTAGGCATCTTGGGTTTGGATTGTATATATGTTTTGTTGTCCTGTTTCTGCGAGGAGGATGAGGGATTGGTTTTGGACTGTATATCTTCCTTTTTCTGTATGTCCGTTTGTAAAGGAGATTTGGTAGGAAGAGTCTTCGTTTACTTGGAAGGTTATTCCTTGTTGGGTGTTTTCCCATGTGCCTGCTAGGCCTGTATCCATTGGGAGGTCACAGTGGGTTAGGAGGCATGCACAAAGGCAGGTATATATTATTGTGAGGATTGACGGGATTCGGATAGATGAAGCCATGTTTTTATATTGGTTAGATGGTGGGGAGGGGGGAGATTTTACAATAGGCAGCTGGGAATCAGTTCCTTACCCACCCCCGCCCCCTCCCGAGGAGGGGAGACTGCCCGCTGGCCTCTCCCTTTGTGGGTGTTTGGAAGTTTTTATACAACCCCAGATTTCGGTGTGGATTGGGGAGAAAATTGGGTCTTGGGTTACGGTTAGGTATTGCCAAGACCCTTGTGTCTATTTACACAGAAGAATTCTATACAAAATTGAATGTGATTTTATTCACGTTATTTTAGGAAGGTTGTTTTTAGTAGTCTACTATTTCCCAGTATCCTCCGCCGTCTCCCATATTCTCGATGATGTTCATATTTGTGACATGTATTTGCTGTTGCATATTGCTCATCATGTTCCACATTTGCATCTCTTGGTTTTTGAGGTTTTGGTATGCGAGCATTTCCGCTTGCGTCATTGTTCCTGCATCGAGTTTACGTTGGAGGGCTTCGAGTTTTGGATTCGAATAGGTATTGTCTCCGAGGTATTCTTTTAGCCAATCATCATCAGAAGCGGGTTGTTGGGGTGCTTGCTGTTGTAGCTGTCGTACAACCTGGTCTTTTTCTTGGGGAGAGAGTCTATTCCATTGTGCTTGCATGACGTTGTTCAAAACGCTTCCCATACAAAGCATTTGTTTTTCTTCGAGGGATAGGGAGTAGAAGTTTGACCCGAGTTGTTGGGCCATTGTTTGTTTTTGTTGAGCCGTTACGGTTCCGCCTCCGCCTAATTCATTAAAAAACGAGAGCATATTTACTAGGCCATTGAGGTCTTTTTCTGTGAGGGCTAATCCTGAAGATTGGTCATATGCTAAGATTGGCGCATGCTTTTGTACGAGTCTTGTAATTGAGCTACTTCCTGAATTGCCTTGCATACTTGCTTTATGCACTTCAGAGAGGAGAGCAATTCTGGCCATTCCTATTTGTACAGGGTCTTGAATGGCATAAAGTTGTTGCATTGCCTGATTTGTCGTATTGGCATCTTGCATGAGGGCTTGGGGATTCTCCTTAAAGCTCTCTAGGCACTCTCTTATGATGAGTTGTTTGTCTGCTGAGTTTAGTTTTTTACTGATAATGAATTGGGTAAAGTCTACATATACATCTATATGTCCTTGTTTAAGGGTTTGGCCGCCAGATTCGGCGATTGTTTTTCCTCCTATATTGGTATTTATAGGCTTTGTTGGGTTGAAGTTTTGTGTTTGGGGATTTCTTGCGAATTGGTATGACATACCGTTTGCATCCGTGAGTGCTAATTGTGTAGCATTCATACCTTGGATGTAATAGGTATTGTTTTGCCCCATATTACTTTGCAGGATGAGATATCCGTCTTGGACTCCGTACTGTCCAATTTCGGAGGCTCCATTTGCGTACTTGATTTGGTAGGTGTAGTCTTGGTTTAGCTGGAAGGTTAATCCTTGTTGTGGATTTTGCCAGACACCAACGAGGTCTTGTGCAGATAGATGAGAAGTAAACATGACGGTTAGGCTAAAAAGTGTGATAAAAAGCGAGGTAAATTGGTGAAATGATACCATAATGTTTTTATTTATTAAATAAGCTTTTACGGATAATTTATACAATAATTTTTTAGGAGATGTAAGGTTGTTCGTGGTATTGTAGACTCCTGTTAGGCTAGAGTCAAGTCACAAGTATTTACAGGAAAATGAGAGAATGGCTACTTTTGTTGTTGTTACATAATTTTTAAGAAGAAAAAGGGCCTTAGTCTGTTGGGTACTAAGCACCCTTATTGTAAGTATCTAACATTTACACAGAAGAACTATTCTATCATATTTTTTTGTGCGGCTTTATGCCGTTATCTTGTTAAGAGGTTGTTTTTTGAAAGCTTTTAATGGACATTTCTATTAGGAAAGGGATATTTATTGTTGTTTTTAAGGTTTTATGGATGATTGATTGGGGGTTGTATGTGTTTAGCGTGAAGGATTAAGCAGGGTCTTACTTACCTTCGTGGGGTTGTATTAGGAGTGTTTTGCAGGAAGGTTAAGCAGGACCTTACCCACCCCCGCCCCCTCCCGAGGAGGGGAGACATCGCGCTGGCCTCTCCCTTTGTGGGTGTTTTTTGCGTTTACTGCGGAACTCTCATATGAGAATTGATTGTTTTTGACGGTAGTTATATGGCTAAGCCATTGATACTTAGCATTTCTGATTTGGTACTTAGATATTTGTATAAGCTTCTTTTTGGGTATTTGGAGAGGAGATTGAAGAAGACCTATACTTTTGTGTATGCTTGAAGGATTTATTTGTTGCATTTTTTTACATACTTTGAAGTGATCGATTTTATTTATGGTTTATTTATAGGAGTGATCACCTACTTAGTTGTTATTGTTATTTGTATTGCAATCTATTAGCGGTCAATCATTTGATTTTCTGTGATTGGCACTTAGTACATAGGCGTTTCAATAGGTTTTGAGGACTATTGAATTATTGATGCGTAGCGTTACTGGTTGTTTACTTATGGGAAGTAAGCAACTGGGTCTTTAGGCTAAATGTTGAGAGAAGAATTGGCGTACTTTCTTTGTGCATTCTTCATGATGGACAGACTTATTAGTAAGTGAGATTAATTGGGTAACATTTTACCATGCAGGATTGATTGAGTATTATTTTATTGGCTACATTTATATAGTGCCTGTAGTTTGAAAAGGTAAACTTATTTTAAGGGGATTTTCACATTTTTTTTTACAGAATTTTGTTTCTCATATTTTTAGGAGGCGATTTTGGCCTAATTGAGCTCAAAAAGGGTGTGAGGGGGTTGTTTTGCTAATTGTATCGGCAAGGGGTGTAAATATGATTCAATTTATCGTAGTGTTTGTGGCTAGTACCTATCTGTGGATGGCTAGCGAGCATGATTGATTCGACATATCGTAGTATTTTTGGGTTAGGGGTAGCTGTGAATCGCTTATATGGTCTTGTGAATGTCCACTGTTGAAATCTGATTGTCCACTTTTCCTTTGTGAATGGCAACTTTGTATATCTGAATGCTTATTGGCATACTGTGAATGGGAATTGGGGTGCTATGGATGAGGAATTGGGTTATTTGGATGCTATATCTTTTATCATTCGCTTGCATTTTCCATTTGTGGATGGGTGATGATGAGCTGTGAATGGGTTTAGGGGTACTGTGGATGGGTTTCGCTGGCGATTGATTCGATTTATCGTAGTGTTTTTGGGTTAGGGGTAGCTGTGGATGGGAAATGATGAGCTGTGAATGGGTTTGGGGGTACTGTGGATGGGTTTCGCTGGCGATTGATTCAACTTATCGTAGTATTTTGGGGTTAGGGGTAGCTGTGGATGGGAAATGATGAGCTGTGAATGGGATGTGGGGTACTGTGGATGGGTTTCGCTGGCGATTGATTCAACTTATCGTAGTGTTTTTGGATTAGGGGTAGCTGTGGGTGGCTAATGATGAACTGTGAATGGGATATGGGGGGTTGTGGATAGGCTGTATGTATTTATGAAAGGGGAATATTGGGGAATGAGTGGGCTATGATAAGGGTGAACCTCCTTTTCTCTTGTATTGATGAAAAGGAGGTTCGGTTTTAAGGAACTGTCTATCAGTTTATTGTTAATGGGCGAGCCATGATTTATAGTATTTGCCATCGTCTAGGTTAATGGCATTTTGTGTGAGCATTAATGGTCTGAATGTATCGATCATTACGGCGAGTTCTTCCGTTGATTTTTGTCCGATGCTTCTTTCATATGCTCCTGGGTGGGGACCATGGGGGATTCCGCCTGGGTGTAAGGTAATGTATCCTTTATCGATGTTGTTTCGGCTCATGAAATCGCCATCTACATAGTATAGCATTTCATCGGAGTCGATGTTTGAGTGATTGTATGGGGCGGGGATTGATTGGGGGTGGTAATCGTAGAGTCTTGGACAGAAGGAGCAGACTACGAAGGCCTTTGTTTCGAATGTTTGGTGTACTGGAGGCGGTTGGTGCACGCGTCCTGTAATCGGTTCGAAGTTATGTATGGAGAATCCGTAGGGATAGTTGTAGCCATCCCATCCGATGACATCAAATGGGTGTGAGGCATAGATATATTCTGTGAGTTGGCTTTGTTTTTTGACCTTAATGCTGAAGTCTCCTTTTTCGTTGAATGTTTCTAGGTTTTCGGGCAATTTATAATCTCGTTCGCAATAGGGAGAATGTTCTAGTAATTGTCCGAAATAGTTGCGGTATCTTTTTGGGGTGTATATAGGGTGGAACGATTCGGCGAAGAGGATTCGGTTGTCTTCAGAATCGAATTCTAGTTGGTATATCACTCCTCGCGGAATGATGAGGTAGTCACCGTATTCGAATGAGATACTCCCGAACATTGTTTTGAGTCTGCCCGTTCCTCGATGAATAAAAAGGAGTTCGTCTGCATCTGCATTTTTATAGAAGTAATCGATCATAGACTTTTTGGGAGCCGAAACACCGATATGTATATCATTATTGACCAATAGAGGTACTCTACTTTGGAGGAAATCGTCTTGGGGACTTACTTGGAATCCCTTGAATAGACGCGCTTTCATGTTTTTTTGTACTGCGATTTTAGGCGTTAGGTCTATGCTTTCGCGTACCTCTTTGACCATTGTAGGTCTGTGGATATGGTATAAGAGGGAAGACATCCCATCGAATCCAATGGTACCGAAGAGTTGTTCGTTGTATAATTCGCCATTGGGTTGTCTGAAGATCGTATGTCTTTTGGGCGGGATTTTTCCGAGCTTATGGTATATGGGCATGATATCTATGCTTTGCTATTTAATCTAAGGATGTTTGTAGTTTTTGTACAATGGCATCGAATGGGTCTTCTTGGAATCCGAACTCTTCGAGGTTTTTGGCGGCTTTGATATTGGTAACTGGTAGGCCTACCCCTACGGCTTTGTGTAGGGTAGCGACCATTGCTCCTGTTTCGAGGGATTGCCATTCCTCCCAAGAGACCTCTACCCCTCCTATTGGGATGATATTGACCCACATTTTCCAGCTAGTTGGCCGATTGTTTTCGTCGAGGAACCAGACATATGCATCTCCTGGGGTAATTCCCCCTGAAGTATAATGCACCATTAGTCCTTTACGGCCATCTTTTACTTCGACTATGCTTCGTTCTGTACCTGGGTCGAAGGCTTTGGCGATGGGATTGAGCCAGAAGCCATCATTGTAGAAGAAATGTCTTGCTTTCTCTAGGTATTTGTAGGCTTCTTCCTCTGTTTGTTCTTGCTCATCTACATATACCTTTCCAGCGAAGTTATCTACATCTAGGAGGACTTTGTTGTTATCCCAAGAGACTTGGACATAATGTCTTTTTCGGTCCCATAGGAAGTCGTGCATTCCAGCGAATGTCCATTGTATAACGCCTGTGCTGTCCCAAGCATTTGTATTGACGGCTGTCATCATTTTTTGGGCGAGCTCATCTGCTTCTGGAGTAGCATTGGCTTCAGGGCGAGATTCGCTGATGAAGAATCCTGCGATTAAGAGTAAAAGGACTAAGGAGAGGATGATAATTCCGAACCATTTTAGGAAACGTAGCATAATGAACGGGGTTTATGGTGTATGGGGGAGTAGTAGTGAGGCATTGCTCTGTGCATTGAGAGAGCGGGTTATCTTTGCACTTACAAATTAATCAGAAAATCGTTTTATTCAATACCTCCTATGCACATATACTTGATTTCTAGGTATTCATCTAGTCCGTGTCTGGATCCTTCTCTTCCGATTCCGCTTTCCTTTATGCCCCCAAAGGGTGCGACGGGGGTTGATAGCATGCCTGTATTGATTCCTACCATTCCGTATTCTAGGGCTTCGGATACACGCCATACCCTTGTGAGGTCATTGGAGAAGAAATATGCTGCGAGTCCGTAGTTTGTATTATTTGCGAGGGCGATTACTTCCTCTTCGGTTTCGAATTCGAAGATGGTTGCGATTGGGCCAAAGATTTCGGTATGGCAGATGTCCATGCTTTCCTTGACATTGGTCAATACCGTTGGTTCGAAGAAGGTTCCGCCTAAGGAGTGGGGATTTCCTCCTGTAAGGGTTTGGGCTCCTTTCGTGGTTGCGTCATTGACCAATTGGACGACCTTTTCTACGGCCTTTTGGTTAATGAGGGGGCCTATGGTTGTGCCTTCTTTGAGGCCTGAACCGACGGATAGTTTTTCGACTTCTTGGGTCAATCGGTTGATGAATGCAGGTGCGATTCCCTTTTGTACGTAAATTCGATTGGCACAGACGCATGTTTGTCCTGCATTTCTGTATTTACAGGCTATTGCTCCAGCAACTGCTTTTTCAAGATCGGCATCGTCGAATACAATAAAGGGGGCATTGCCTCCAAGTTCGAGGGACACCTTCTTGATAGTATCTGCGCATTGGCGCATGAGGAGTTTGCCGATAGGCGTTGAGCCCGTGAAGGAGAGCTTTCTGACGATGGGATTTTGGGTAAGTTCGTTGCCGACGCGAGCGGGCTGATTGGTAGTGACTACGTTTAAGACTCCTGGGGGCATGCCTGCTTGTTCGGCAAGTACTGCTAAGGCAAGAGCCGAGTATGGAGTTTCTTCAGAGGGCTTTATGACTACGGTGCAACCTGCGGCAAGGGCTGGGGCTACTTTTCGGGTGATCATTGCATTGGGGAAATTCCATGGGGTGATTGCTGCGACGACTCCTATGGGTTGTTTGATTGCGATGATGCGTTTGTCATGTCCATGCCCTGGGATTGTTTCGCCATATGCCCTGCGTGCTTCTTCGGCAAACCATTCGACGAATGAAGCTCCGTATTTTACTTCGCCAATGGCTTCCGTTAGGGGTTTTCCTTGTTCGACTGTTAATATATAGGCGAGGTCGTAGAGATTTTCCATTTGGAGTTCGTACCATTTTTTGAGGATTTGGGCACGTTCTCCTGCTGTTTTCCTTCGCCAATCTCTTAAGGCTTCATTTGCTGCGTTGATTGCTCTTTTGGTTTCAGAGGCTCCTAGGTTTGGGATATCTCCTAGGTGTTTATTGTTGTAGGGGTTGTATATGGGAAAGGTTTGTGCATTGTCTGCGTTTACCCATTGTCCATTTATATATGCTTTTGATCTTAAGAGAGTAGGATTTTGTAGTTGCATGCTAGCAGGGCGTTAGAAGCGATTGATTGTTGGTAAGTAACGATGTTTTTGTGTTTTGTGCAATCCAGAATTGAGGGAATAGGTCTTTGGTGTATATGCAAAGCGTCCCCAAAATCTTGATCGTTTTGGGGACGCTTTGGGTTACATTAGCGAATGTCAGTACCTTATTACCAAATGATGATTTTATAGGTAGCTGTTCCTGAATCCGTATTGAACTTAAGGAAATAGGTTCCTTTTGCGATATCTGATACATCAATGGCCCATTCTTGCATTCGGCTATCGGGCTGTTGCCATACCACTTGGCCTTTGGTGTCAAGTAAGGAGAGAGAAATTTCTCCTTGTATGTCTTGAGTACGTACAGAGAATTGACCTTGGGTTGGATTCGGGTATACTTGTATGTGTTCTTTGAGGGATTCGTCAATGGATAAAGCGGTTATTGAGATGGATTGAGTAGCCATGTCATTGCCACAACTATTTGTTGCTGTGAGCGTTGTGGTGTAATTACCTGCTTGGGCGTATATATGTATAGGATTTGTGAGGGTGCTCGTTGTTCCATCTCCGAAATCCCATAGAAGATTGGCTGCATGGGTTGATTGGGATGAGAATGCGATGCTGTCTTGGGTTGTCATTGTATAATCGAAGGCAGCTGTTGGCGCTGTATGTTCGATGGTTACGGTTATTGTATCGTATCCAATGCAGCCCTCTTCAGAAATGATTGCGAGAGAATAGGTACCTGATTGGGTGATTCCTATGCCTGGCGTATTTGCTCCTGTAGACCAGTTGTAGAATTGGCCTCCGCCTTCCCCTTCTGCCCAATAGATTCCACAAGCCGTGGTGTCGGGTCCAAGATTGACAGATGGTAAGGGTCGAACATTAACATATACTTCATCAGTGCTTGTACATCCTTGTGCATTCGTTACTGTTACTCCATACATTCCTGATTGTGAAGATAGAATGGAAGATTGCGTTTCTCCTGTTGTCCATTGATAAGAAGCGGCATTGGGTTGTGTCGCATCAATAGGAGAGGGGCCACAATGATTAATAGAATCTCCTAATTGAACATTAGGTGATGGAAGGATGGTGACATTGATTGTGTCTTGGGAGGTACACCCATTGACATTGACTGAGACAGTATAGGTTCCGCTATTTGATACTGTAATAGTGGGGTCGAAAGAACCATTAGACCATACATAGCTATCGCCGAAATTGCCTGCATCTAAGGTGGCTTCTTTACATTCTTCTATATCTTCTCCTAAATCGACTTCTTGTGTTAACAGAATTTGTATGCTTGCCGAGTCTGTTGATGTACATCCATTTATGTCTGTGGCCGAAACTGTATAGATGCCTGTTTGGTTTACCCAAATGCTATCTGTCGTTTCTCCTGTAGACCAATTGGGGGCGTGAAAGTCTGTGCCTATCTCTAAGGTTACAGGCATACAACTTACTTGATCTCCTCCAAGGGAGAGGGATTGGGGGGCATGAATGGCTGCTTCTACAGGGGTTCGGGAAGTACTGACACAAGCAGGTGTTGTGACGACCCAATTGTAGAAGTAATAGTAGTATGCTGGGGAATATGTATTGCCTGTGATGCTTATGGTATTGGGGATTTCATAAGGATAGTTTGCTCCGTTTGTGTTTCTGTATAGCCCCATTGTGCTTGGCCCTGCATCCATCATGTAACTTCCTGGGGTGAGCGGGATATCCACTGCAACTGTTACAGGTTGGAAGAGGGAAGTCGCGGTTACGGGAATGATTTTGGTTTGGAGGAGGGTTCCTGTTGTGTCCATTAGACGGAGCGAAAGGCTACCCGAAGCTGTAGGGTAGATGGTGAAAGAGTCTATTCGGCAGTTTTGATGAACCGTGAATAGCATTTGTTGGTTCGAGAGGTTGTAGAAGTATCCTCCTGCTCCATCTGTATTGTCTATTGCCCCAAGTTGTTGGCTTAACTCTCCTCTGGCCTCCACATAATAGGTTTGTGTACTTGTGAGAGGAGGAGTGACAAAGGTATCTCCAATCATTAAGGGAGTGGTTGAGGATGGGGAATCATACCAGTATAATTCTCCGCTGGTTGTTGTTCCTTGTAAGGTTAAGCTACCAGGGCTACAACGGCCTTGATTGGGGACAGTTGGGGGATTGGGGATAGCCGTTATGATTCGGGTTGCATATAGGCTATCGTTCTCGTTAATGCCATCTGTGGGGAGGCTTGGATAAGCCGTGAATGTGTAGTTTCCTCCTAGCTGTGAGTTAAAGAATCCCACCAATAAACTCGCTGTTTCATCTGCTTCCAGCGAATCGACGTATACGGCACTTAAGGTTCCTATATAGTCTCCGCCTATTTCGACGGTAACTGGAATATTGTGCTGTACTTCTGCTCCGAGGTTTTTAAGCATTACCTCCACAGCATGTAAACTATCTCCACATTCTACGGGTTGGGGGCTTATCAATTCGACTATGCCCATGTCTGCTGCTGCCACTCCTACTACGCCTACATCGTCTATTGCAATATCATGTTCTGGAGCTTGGTTATTGTTGTGTACGCGGAAACGCACAGAAACAATCCCTGAATACGCGAACAAGTCTATTTTGGCCTCCTGCCATTGATTGCCTACATGTCCAATAGGTGCTATGATGTCATTTATCCATTGTCCCTGATACAGCAAATCAATGTGTAGTTCATTCTCACTACTTGAAGAAGCTCCTCCATTGGCATCCTTGGAATGATACCAGAAGCAAAGGCGTGGGTATGTCAATCCGCTAATATCTATACAAGGCGTAATCAGGTTTACGGTTTCATTGTCATAGCCCGTATCCTCTACGTATACATAATATCCATTGGCGGTTGTGTGATCATTCGCAGGCCCTGTACCAATGGTTGGGGTTCCAGAAGAGCGAATTTGCCAATTTTGCCCTGCATCATCCATATCGTTTTCCCAACCTGCAGCTAATACACCAGAGTCGAAGGTTTCGAGGAAAGGAGCGGTTAGCAGTTGAGGGCGATGAGAGATGTTTGAGGCTGGAATTGTATTGTTATGCGCGTGATAATCTGCAGGGAAGTCTATCCATGTTTGGAGGTTGTATACGAGGTATGGTACGGATAGGTCTACAGGTGTAGAGAAGCTTATTGCTTTGGTTTCTCCTGGAGCGATTGATCCTGTATATGTTTCTTGAACCGTTGTACCATTGTTCAATTGATAAAAGATATCCACATTTGTGAGGGTATCTACTCCATAGTTTCGGACTTGAATGGCGACTGTTTCACTTGAAGTTAGGTCGCAAGCTGATATTGGAGAGATAAGAGATAGTAGTGCTAGGTCGTTGATTTGAGGGGTGAACTCATCTGCTCCAATGTCTACTTGTGTAGAAGGTGCCCATGGACGAAGGTGATTGTCGATATCTCTTGAGACATTAAGGGTGTTAAGTCCTTTGTCGTTGAGATGGGCATTTCGGGCATGGAGGTTATTGGTTGTATGGGCATATGCGGGGTCTCCTTCTATTGAATGAAGGTTATGTCCCATTGATCCGATGAAATCATTTGGTTGGAGGCTTTCGCCTACATATATGAAATTGTGGGATAGGGGTGTATAGTAATTGTTGTAATCAAGGTGGGTGATGGCTTGGGGATTACGAGTGAATAAGGCATAGGAAGCCGCTCCATCGAAACAGGCGAAAGAATTGTTTTGAATGTCAATGCCTGTTGAAGCTGTACTTGTCCCTGTATCCATTGCCCGTCCATTACCTGTAGTGATACTCACACTATTGTGATAGATATTGATCAGTTTATTGTCGCCAAATAAGAATATCCCTGAAGGCGTTTGGTTCCCTATACTCTTGCTACTAATCATGTTATTGATGATGAAGGAAGGGGCGACTATTCCTGATTGGTTCGAGTTAAGGAGGTATAGCCCATGGTGGGTCGCATCGATTATTTTGTTCTTTTCGATGGTATAGGAGTCGCTATTGCCCATATATACTGCGTATGAGGTGGGATTTGTCGAGACCTGTTTCATACGTATGTCATTGCCCTCAATAAGACAGGATTCTTGGTAATTGGCTCGAATACCGTATTCATAAGAGAAGCGAATCTGATTGTTAGAGACTTTATTACCTGATGCTTTGTGGTTTTGTGAGAACTCAGTGAGGGATACGCCATAGTATCCTCCCATAATAATATTCTGGGTAAAGGTATTGTAACTACCATTTAGGCCGGGAGTAGCTGGCGCGTCTGCTGCTAGTGCAATTCCTGCAAAATTGGGGGTAATGCTTGAGCTATCTACAACAATGACACAATTTTGGATGGTGTTAAAGTCGGCTTGATTCGTTAATTGAATGCCTGTTCCATATATGAAGCCTGTATTTTCGATGGTGAGGTTTAGGAGGGTCAGGTGGTCTGTACCATTTAGTTGGACGGTATAGGGCTTCTCTTGGGTTGTGTATTCGAAGGTAATTTTCTCTTTAATGGGGCCTCCATTGATTGTGATATTGTTTGAGAAAGATGCCCCTGGAATTTCAGGGATTGATAGTTGCTCAGTATACGGTCCAGAAGTTGGGACAACATTGATGTATACAGAGCCCAATACTCCTCCACAGGCTAAGGCATCGAAGGCTTCCGTAAAGCTAAGGAAGTCTCCTCCAAAGCTACCGATGGTATATGCTCCTGCCATTGCTGTACAAAACTCTGCTTTTAGGGTATCGTTCTGGGCGTATTCGTCTGTATTTCCATTGGGGGATTCTGTCCATACCGCCAATTCATATTTTACGCCAGCAACAAAGGTATAATGTCCAATTGTTAGCGAAGTAAGCGTGCTTTGGCTGGGTTGATTACCTGTCCATGTGAAAGGCGTTTGGGGCGTACCATTTATGGACCAGCCAATTGTCGAGCTAGAGAGAGCTTGAGAGCCATAATTGGCTACGCTTATATCAATGGGATGGTTTCCTTGGGAGAATGGAACTGAGGGTGCGTTAAGGCTAAGCACTCCTGCATCATGGTTTGTTTGGAGGAAGTTAATGCGTGTATTGGGTCTTGCAAAGCCATTGCCAAAAGAGGTAGTTGGCGGAGTAGTTGAGCCTGCCCAACTTGCAGCTTTGCCCACTGCTTGGGAGTAAAACCAATTCATATCTCCTCCTGTTACATTTGCAGTTCGGCTAAACTCTACAAGGATTAAGAGGTTATCTACTCCATTGTAAGAGAAGCTTTGTTGTAGGGGGAATGAGATCCAATCTGCAGTTGTATCAATATTTTGTTGGAGATTCTCGTATACGAGCGTTGCCCCTGTGAGACAAGTGTTGAAAGTACCCGCAAACGTATTGACAGAGGTATCTTGTGTATGTTTGAGGTATATTCGTAGGTGGGCATCCCCTTGGGTGTATCCTGCGGCGTTTGCTTTTTCCCAGGCTAATTCGGATATAGCACCGAAACGATTGATTTCATTTGCGGTGAAGAGGCTTATTTGGTTACTGACTTTGAGGTTACTTGCATTGCTACTTGCATATATAGGGGCAATTGTCGCGGTAGTTGAGTCCGTTCCAATTTCGACGAGGTGCTGTTGGGCAAAAGAAAAAGAGCAAGCAAGGTAGCAAAGTATGAAGCTTAGTAGACGCATAACTCTACCTTTCGGTTTTTAACAGGTGATTATTTGAACTGTAGAAAGTGTTGGCTTTCTTTGTAAGAAATAGTGGGCTGGGTGCTGATTCTAAACGGCTGAGGTTGTATTTTTTCGGTTAATTTTTGCTGGTGTTCCTTAAGGAAAGTTCGATTTTAGGATAATATTTACTCTTTAAATTCGCTTGTTGTTCGAATACTTTGAATCCGACGATACGAACAATACGACCAAGTATAATATTATATTGAGACTTTACCCAAAGAACCAATAAAAAAAGCAGCAAACATTTGGCGATTAAGCATTGTATTTCAGCGATACAGTTAGTTATTAGCCATTATTTCTTAATATCATTTTCGGCAATTATCCAATAAGGCTCAAAGCATTCTCTATGAAAATTTTACACACTGCTGATTGGCATTTGGGGCAAAAACTTTGTGATAGAGATCAAAGAGAAGCCCATGAATTCTTTCTAAAACAGTTGTTAGATATTCTTCGTGAAAGGTCTGTAGATGTCTTATTAATCTCTGGTGATGTATTCGATGTGGGCAATCCTCCAAACTATGCCTTGCGTCAATACTATCGTTTTTTAACAGAGGCAAAAGCTGTTTGTCCGCACATTATCATTACAGGAGGGAATCATGATTCAGTATCTACGTTGAATGCCCCTAGGGAATTATTATCGGCATTAAATGTCGATATAGTAGGAGGTGCCGAAAGGGACTTGAAAGATGAATGTATCTTGGTACGAAATGCTGCGGGGGAAGTAATTGGTGTAGTTGGAGCTGTTCCTTTTTTACGGGATCGTGACATACGGAAGAGTGTGGCAGGAGAAAGTTATGTAGATAAGGTAAAACGTATTAAAGAGGGAATTCGGCGGCACTATGCAGGGGTTTGGGCTCATATGCGTCCTTGGCATGAGCAAGGTTTGCCGAGTGTCATGATGGGGCATTTATTGGTCTTAAATGCGAGTCATTCAGATAGTGAAAAGGAGATTCATATTGGTAATTTGGGTCAAGTAGGCATTCATATTTTTCCTGCTGAGTGTAGTTATGTTGCTTTGGGTCATATTCATAGGCCGCAACGTATAGGTGGGCAAAATAACATTCGGTATTCGGGTTCCCCCATTCCCTTAAGTTTCAGTGAAGTCAAGGATCAAAAGCAGGTAGTGTATGTAGAATTTGAAGGAGTTGTTGCGAAGAAGATTGAACCTATTATGCTGAAGCCCTATCGGAAATTGATTCGGTTTAAGGGAAGGCCCGAAGAACTGGAGAAAAGGATTTTGGGATGGGATTATCCTGTTGATTGTGCAGAGGCTTGGCTGGAAATTCAGGTAGAATTGGATTCTTATCGGCCGAATATGATGGGGGAAGTGTATACTTGGCTAGAAGGCAAGAATGCCGATGTATTGCATGTAAAGACTCACTATTTACGCGAACGGGTTTCCTTGGATAAACAAGTAAAAGAGCGCTTAGAGGAGTTAAATCCCATTGATGTATTTGAAAAACGTTGTGCTTCTGATCAGATTGACCAAGATTCTGAGGCTTATAAAGAACTCATACTGAGTTTTAAAGAGATTCTGGAAGAGATGAAGTTGTAAATATGAGAGCCTTTTGTATTTCTATTAATCGAAAACCCGAAAGTGCCTTATTAGTCTATGAAAGAGAAGAATTCTCCCAATTTTATCAAAGTCAATAAGCAAAATATTGGCGGAGAGCATATTTGTTGTGCATTCCGATCGAAGGCTATGGCTAAGGGATATTCGGCAAAGAAAGCTTGGTTGGAGAGCGCTTTTGATAAAGGCTATGTTTTTCATAAGCTTGATGTAAAGGGTAAAGTCTTTATTGAATATGTACCCATAGAAGCGTCTTGGCTTCCCCTTTCGGGAAAAGATTTTTTGGTAATCAACTGTTTTTGGGTTTCAGGTAGGTTTAAGGGTCAAGGACATGGGAAAGCCCTTTTGGAATTATGTAAGGAGGCTGCAGAAGGGAAAGGGGGATTGGTCGCAATAACAGGAGAAAAGAAGCGTCCTTTTATGAGCGATCCGCGTTTTTTGGAGAATCAAGGGTTTGAATTGATTGATAGTGCTCCTCCTTTTTTTCGATTATGGGGAAAGAGGCTTCAAGAAGGAGCAGCGTTTCCGAAGTTTTTACCTTCTGCCAAGGCAGGACGTTCTCCTTATGATGAGGGACTAACAGTATATTATTCCTATACATGCCCCTTCACTTTGCATTATGTTGAAGAAGTGCTTCAATCCTTTGCTGATAAGCGAGGCATTCCCTTACGGTTGATTCGAATTGATAGTCAAAAAAAGGGACAGGCGATGCCGATTCCTTGGATTATTCATTCGGTTTTTTATAAGGGAGAGTTCCTAACGGTGAAAATTCAGACCGAAACACAATTGGCAAAATTGTTTGATAAGAAGGGGTGGTAGTCATTTTTTAATGTGGTAAACTCTATACTTAGTTTGTTATGAAAATTCTGGTTATTGGTGGTCATGGTACAATTGGGCGAAAAGTTGTTGCTCATTTATCGAAAAAGGATACTGTAATTGTAGGAGGGAGAAATAGAGGCGATGTATTGGTAGATATTAGTGAAGCCTCCTCTATAGAAGCAATGTTCAAAGAGGTCGGGATGGTCGATTCTATTGTTTGTATTGCTGGCGAGGCGAAATGGGCTGCTATGGCCGAAATGCAAGAAGAGGATTTCTACATTGGTATTCGAAGTAAGCTCATGGGACAGGTAAACCTTAGCCGAATTGGCATTCAGTATTTACACTCAGGTGGGTCTATCACGTTAAGCACAGGCATTTTAGCGGATGAACCCGTTTTCATGACCACAAGTGCTGCAATGGTGAATGGTGGGGTGAATAGTTTTGTAAAGGCCGCAGCATTGGAAATGAAAGACGGCAAACGTATCAATGTCGTCTCGTCTGGTTTAGTAGAAGATTCGGCAGAGAAATATGCAGATTATTTTCCAGGGTATGATCCAGTACCGATGGATAAGGTTGTGCGGGCATATGTGAAGAGTATCAAAGGTTGGATCAATGGGCAGGTGATTCGGGTACAGGCCTAAGGCTCGCACCCAAATATGATATTCCCTAAAAGTAGTTCGCCACTATGCCAAAAACATCGGAAGTTCACCGAGTCTGAAAGGTATATAAACTTCCCTTTACCATATGTTTCTTCTCCAAGGAAGAGGCTTTGATTGAGGGATTGTTTGAAGGATTCACCGATAAAGCCTGCATGGTGATGCCCTTTCATGAATCCGCCAATATTCCAACAGCCCTTTTCAACTTGATTAGGTTTGAACATTGGAATAGGGCTTTTGTGTTGTTTCATGATAAAAAAGGTATCCCCAAAACCGAAAGCATAAGGATGGGTTGCATCAATTCGAACCTGATGGATGCTTCCCATACTTCGTTTGTGAATTGCTTGTTCGCCCTTCTTTTCAAAAGGAATAATCTGGAAATCAGCTTTTTGCTCCTTATCTTGCTTTTCCTTTTCCTCTTTTACCTCTTGAAATCGTTTAGCTAATCTGAGAGATTCCTCCTTAACGATGGAAGTGATTGCACTTCCCATACATAGAAGTGTTCCCCCCTGCTTCACAAACGAAGTAAGTACGTTATGAGTCGATTCATAAGAACCATTGGGGCAGATAACTATATCATAGGAACGAAGGTCTATCTTATTGATATGAAAAGAAGGTATGGGCGTAAAAGGATACGCAATGCTTTGTTCAAAATAGAACCATAGGTCAGCGTATCGATATACTTTTACGCCTTGTTCCATCAGGATGGCGACCTTAGGTGCTTTTGTGAGTTTCGTATTGGAAGAACCAAAGTCAATCCCTTTTTGGACACTAGGGTTATCTATTGCATAGACTGCTTGGTTCTGTTGGATAGCGATTTCTTTAACGGTTACCCCCAATTGAGAAAGCTCAGGATTGTCTTCCTGTAAGATGATGATGCTACCTCGTTTAAACGTTTTATTCTTATAGGTGAAAGGTTTGTGGTTGCGTCTAACCTTTATCTTTGCTTGTAGCAAAGCAGCCAGAAGTTTTACATCCTTGACATCGTTCCATTCCGCTATATATCCAAACGCTTTTTCTATTGGCGCAATTGGAGTTGGTAATGTAAGTTTCTTTCGTTGAATAGAAAGAGGTTTTTGGATAGCATACGCATCTAAGTTATATGCATATAATAAGCTCCAAGCTGAGACATCATAGGTAACTGCTTCTTCTAAACGAGGGTTAGGTTCGAGAAGAGCATGTAGTAAGTGTACTTGAGGTTGATCGGAAGGAATGAGAATATCATGCGGTTGGATGGTAAGCTCTTCCTCCTTGTTCGTTTGATAGGAAAACGCTTGGACAAGGGCTTGAGAAGTCAGCTGACCATATTGAATTCGATGTTTTGTGAGGAGATTTAAGAAATGTTGTAGGGTATGGGGAGACAGTTCTTGTGTCTTTATGAGATAACTGGTATAGGGAAACTGCTTTTGAGAGGGGGGAGATGTGAAGAATTGAATTTGCTCTGTTATTAGACGATTGGCGTGGGTAAGAACTGTTTCAAGGGAAGAAAGAGCTGCAACGTGGTGTCTTTCGACTCGTTCTTCAAAGGTGAGGATATTTCCATCTTTTGTTCGATACCGTAATCCGACTTTGCCTGCCATTTCATAGGTAATCCCAATTGCTCCATTTAGTAAAGGGTACATATCACCATAGCCAGGGTAGAATAGGTCGAAGTGTTCGTTGCCGTAGTACCTCCAATTTCGAGGCCCAAAATGTCGGCTATGATTTTGATAGAGAAGCTCCTGAAACTCGTTTTGCCAACTTGATAAAATATCATGGCGAGGCTTTGCTCCTGGTCCAAAATAATAGCTGGCATTGGGATACATTTCATGAAAGTCTATATGAACGTGGGGAATCCATTGTTGGTATATATGAATTCGGGCAATGGATTCCTTTTGGGTCAGCCAAGCGAGGTCACGGTTGAGGTCAATCATATAATGATTGTTTCTCGGATGTGCCCAAGGGGGTAAGTGCTCAGCTGCATTTGGGTCAGGATTCGGAGGATAAGCTTGATGACGTTTATACCAAGATACATAGGCGTCGTATCCATCAGGGTTTGCACAAGGATCAATGATTACCATCATTTGATTCAGGAGAGAGGACTGATGGGATACGAGATATTCAATGGTTTTAAGGGCTGCTTCGGAAGCCGACGCTTCATCTCCGTGCACATTGTAACTCATCCATACAATAGGAATTCGTTTAGAGGGATTCGAATGGTGTACCTCCAATCCTAAGGCATGAAGGTGAGTTCGTCTAATCTGTTCTTTATTAGTAAGATTCTCCTCTGATGAAAGGTAGGCTAATATGAGTGGACGCCCTTCGTAGGTTTCTCCATAAGATTCCAATTGAATATTGGAAGAGATATTTGACAGTTTTTGTAAAGCTGTCAGTAAGAGAGAATGCGATCTAAAGCCCTGCATCTTGTTTTGGGAATAAAGATAGGGCTTTTATCGAGAATGTAGGGAAAAGCATTAGGCTATTTCGCCCCCACAACTAGAGCCTGCTCCTGCCGTACAACCATAACAATGTTGGTTGAGGATTATGGAACGATTATTCAAGGCTTGCAGGTCGAAGTTGTCGATATGTTGAACGTCTTTAAGCGCGACTTTCATTTCAAGCATTTGGTTAAAGTCACAATCATATAGGTGTCCGTCCCAACCTACCGATATAGTATTTCTACACATGACATTATGCGCAGCCGTAGGGTTGAAAGCATTAACGAGGGTTTCCATGTATCCCTCAAAGTTCTCGCTTTTGAGAAGGTACTCTAGGAAACGGCTAATAGGGAGGTTGGTAATAGCGTAAAGGCTATTGAATTCGATATCGTATCGTCTTTTAAGTTGGCGTTTGAACTCGGCCTGTAATCCCTCTTGGCTATCAGGCAGGTATGCTCCTGCGGGATTGTATACAAGGTTTAGCTTTAGCCCCGTTCCTTCCTTGCCATACCCCACTTCATTAAGCATTTTCAATGCTCTAATTGAGCGTTCGAATACTCCATTCCCTCGCTGTTTGTCTGTCCGTCTTTTGCTAAAGTAGGGAAGGGAAGATACAACCTCCACTTTGTGTTTGGCTAAGAATGCAGGAAGTTGATTGTACTTTTTATTGGCTACAATGATTGTAAGATTGCATCGATCAATGATATGGACGCCTATAGCGGAAAGTTCTTCGACGAACCATCTGAAATGGGGGTTCATCTCGGGGGCTCCTCCTGTCAAATCAACAATGGGGATTTTATGGGTTCGGATGATATCCAAACATTTCTGAAGGGTTTCTTTGGACATAATCTCTTTTCGATCAGGCCCAGCATCTACGTGACAATGTGCGCATACTTGATTACACATTTTCCCTACATTTATTTGAAAGATTTCCAGTCGAGTAGGCCGAAGGGGGAATAGATCTATTTCCTTTAGTTTTTGATGAAACTTAGGAAGCGACCCAACTGTCTTTTGTGGATCATTGAGAACCTTCAATTGAACATGTGTACTTGAGAGGTCGTTTTGACGCGCTTTTAGTGACTTAGCCATGTTAATATGATGAATACGAAATAAAGAGATTATTTAATACTAAGATATTAAACTTTGTTGGAGGAACAAGGACGACATTCTTTGATAAGAAGGATGTCTTGGAAGAGACAGAGTCTGCATTGAATGAGAAGAATTATTTTTAACGAAAATGAAATCAATATAGCTCAAAGGGTTGTTAAGGATATAATTGATATATTTGCTTACCTATGAGAGCCTTATTTGCACTTAATTCATATATATGGAAATATCGGATTCATCTCTGTACAGGGATTTTATTCGTGATTATCTCCAATATATTTGCTGTCTATCCTGCCCAAATTGTAAGGGGAGCAATAAATTTGGTAGAAGATGTCCTGCATTTATTCGACTTATTTAGTGGCTTTGAGAATATAGGAGGCTTAAAGATTCTGATTGGAAAAAGCTTAGTATTATTCGCTTCCTTGGTGGTATTGATGTCTTTTACACGAGGGATTTTTTTATTCCTTACCCGTCAAACGATTATTGCGATGTCTCGTAGGGTTGAATATGATTTACGTAATCATTTGTATGCACACTTACAATCCTTATCCCTTTCGTTTTATCGTCGGAATCGGACAGGAGATTTGATGGCGCGGATTACAGAAGATATTAGTAGGGTTCGAATGTATGTGGGGCCTGGAATTATGTATACTATCAATATGATTTCACTGATGGTAATTACAGTTACCATCATGTTGATGGTTAATCCAGAACTGACCCTCTATGCCTTAACCCCCTTACCAATCCTTAGCATCTCGATTTACTATATACAGCGAATTGTTCTGACAAAGAGCGAACAAATTCAGGCTCAGCTTTCTAAGCTTACCACTTTCACACAAGAAATCTTTTCAGGAATACGGGTGATTAAAGCCTACACCAAGGAGAATCCTTCTTCTGGAAAATTTGCCGAAGAATCAGATGTATATATGGATCGTTCCATGAGCTTGGTAAAAGTTGAAGCCTTATTCTTTCCTATGGTTATCTTCCTCGTGGGCTTAAGCACCTTATTAACCGTATGGGTAGGGGGTGAGAAGATTATTGCAGGAAGCCTAACTGTTGGAAACGTAGCAGAATTTCTTATCTATATCAATTACTTAACATGGCCTATTATCTCTGTAGGTTGGGTGACAACATTGATTCAACGAGCTGCCGCTAGTCAGGAACGCCTTAACGAATTATTTGAGGAACGGTCGGAGATTACATTTGTTGAGGGGGATACAGTGGTAGAAAAAGCCGATATTGTATTTGATGATGTGTCATTTACTTATTCAGATACAGGGATTCAAGCCCTTAAGCATATCAGTTTCCATTTGCCTGCTGGGAAGAAGTTGGGCATTTTAGGGCCAACAGGTTCGGGTAAGTCTAGTTTATGCAATTTACTCCTGCGGTTGTTTGATCCTGATCAAGGGGAGATTCACTTAGATGGTAAGCTCCTTCGTTCTTTATCGCAATCATCTCTACGCATGAATATTGGCTATGCGCCCCAGGATGTATTTCTATTCTCTGATACCATTCACAATAATATCGCCTTTGGAAAACCTGATGCTACTAGAGAAGAGGTAGAAGAAGCCGCAAAGTTGGCCTATGTACACCATAATATTGTAGGATTTCCAAAGCAATTTGATACCTTGGTAGGAGAAAGAGGTGTTACCCTTTCGGGAGGACAAAAGCAACGTATCTCTATTGCACGGGCTTGGATACGAAAGCCCAAGTTGCTTATCTTAGATGATGTTCTTTCGGCAGTAGACACCAATACAGAAGAAACGATTCTACAAAACCTTCGCACCTTCCGAATGAACCATCCAGAATCTTCTATTGTGATGGTTGCGCATCGAATCTCTTGTATTCAAGATGCCGATCATATCATCGTTATTGAGGATGGAGCCATAAGCGAATCAGGAACCCATGAGGAATTGATTCAGAAAGAAGGGTACTATCATCGTATCTACACCAAGCAGTTATTGGAAGAAGAACCGATTGCCTAGTATGCAGCATATTCAGCGTCTACGACTTACCCATTTTCGGAACTATAGCGATTTATCGCTTGGTTTTAATCCTCATATCAATTGCATTACGGGAAAAAATGGAGCAGGCAAAACCAATATTTTAGACGCGATTCATTACTTAGCACTTGCACGCGGAATTCGATCTGCACAGGATCGGTATGCGTTGAAAGAAGGGGAAGATTTCTTTTTTATTGAGGGATTGTGGAACGATGAAGGATTTAAGCAGCTTGTTCAATGCAATTATACCAAGTCTAAAGGCAAGAAGCTCTTATTGAATAGACAGGCTATTCCTAAATTAAGCGAACATATTGGGAAATTGCCTTTGGTATCCATACTGCCCTCTGATACAGAACTGATCAATGGACCTTCCGCATTGAGAAGACGGTTCATGGATATGCTGATTTCGCAATATAATGCCACCTATCTACAAAGCCTCATTACCTACAATAAAGCAATAGGCCAACGCAATGCCTTACTAAAGCAGTTCGCTGAGATTCGTTCCGTTGATATAGAGCAATTGGAGCTGTGGAATTATCAGCTTATTCCTGCTGGAATGTACATTCGCAAAACCCGAGAGGCCTTTGTTAAGGAATACGCGCCTATCTTTGCCCAATATTTTCAGAAGATTATTCCTCAAACGGAAGTTCCGACCTTGCAATACAAATCCCTTGTTAAGGAGAATACGCAATCGGCATGGGAGGATTTACTGAAGCAATATGAAGCACGAGATTGTGCGAATTTATATACCTATCCAGGCATTCACCGAGATGACCTAGGATTTATGATTAATGAGAATTCCGTTAGAAACTATGGTTCACAAGGGCAACAAAAGACCTTCTTAATTTCCCTGAAATTGGCGCAGTATCATTTATTGGCTCAACAAAAACAAAAGGCTCCTATATTGCTGCTTGACGATATTTTTGATAAATTAGATGAATACAGATTGGCACATATTGCCAAGATGATTGATGAAGAGGTAAAGGGACAAGTATTTATCACAGATACATCACATCAACGCTTACAAAATATTTTTCAGACCACCCACACAAGCAAAATACAGTTCTTTCACGTTGATGCAGGTGTATGTAAACCTCTTAAATGAACCATTGAATAAAACTCATGAAAAGAAAAAGCAATCTGTATAGTATTGGAGATGCAATTAATGCCTTTTTAAAAAAGCATAATCTGGAGGATGAGGCGCAGATTCAACGTATTATAGCCGAATGGCCAAAGTTAATGGGAACCCCAATTGCTAATCAAACTGATAAGATTTGGTTTCATAAAGGAACGCTCTATGTACGTATCACCTCCCCTGTATGGAAACAAGAGTTGTCTTATGGCAAATCAAAAATTCGGAAGTTGTTAAACCGTCATATCAAACAAGAGTTAATCAAAGAGGTTAAGATTGTATAATCTCTGACCAAGACCTTATGTATACCTCCCTTTGTGTTTCTTGCCAATTTTGTCGAGTCATTCGAACAGCACGAGGCAGTACCTTCTTGCTTTGTCAGAAAAGTAGAGAAGATAAAAGATACCATAAATATCCTATGCAGCCCGTACGGTACTGTCCTGCCTACACGCATATTTCATCCCAGAAGGATTAGCGCAATCGCCTTAATGGAAGATAATATGTAAGGCAATCAAAGCCGCAATGAGTCCCAATCCTATCCATTTCATTCTATCGCTCGCATACTTAAGATAGTTTTCTGTAGGCTGCCAACCTGTACGGATAATGGTTGGGAGAGCAATGACAATAAAGGCAATTGAAATGACACACAATGAACGTACAAAGTAGTTCATATCAGGGAATTGCCATTTAATCATTAGGTTGATAGGAACGGTTGAGACAAAGGCCAATAGGGCGAGCAATTGTTTCGGCTTGATGAGGAAAGCAGATGCACAAATGATAACAACTATACCTGAGTTTATGTAATACCGCAACTCATTCAAGGTATGCGTAAAAGCATCTTCAGGATTCTCTAGCTTTACCCAGAGTAATAGACATCCCATTGCAACTCCTGTGAATAGGGTAACCAAAATAGTCGTTCGACCTGCCCAAACAAGGTCTCTATCAGATGCTTCCTTATTGATATATTCCTTGTAAATATCTACAGACCAAAGGGTTGCGAGTGAATTAAATACAGAATCGACTGAACTCATGAGAGATGCAAAGAGCGCGCAAAGGATGATTCCACGAAGTCCAGGCGAAAGCATATGTTTCACGAGATACGGAAACGCTTGGTCGGGATCTGCCAATCCATTTTCCGAGCCAAGGATACCTGCTAGCGCAATCCCTGGTACGACAATAATAACTGCCATAAAGATTTTTAGTACCCCTCCTACCATCAGTCCCAATTGGGCATCCTCTAGACTACGAGCAGCAAGTGAGCGTTGAACCACACTTTGGTTGGCACACCAGTAGTTGATGTTCAATAGGAAAAGGCCAAACATCCCTATCCAAGGGAGTTTTGGGTGATCCGCAGGAAGATGCAAGTGCATCAGATCGGGTGTTTTGCGGTATAGTTCGCTCCAACCTCCGAGGTGGTAAATAGAAGCCAAAAGAATAAGGATTCCTCCTGTAATGAGAATAAAGAACTGGATAACATCCGTTCGTACCACCGCACTTAGGCCTCCATAATACGTATAAATAGCAGAGAAAATCCCTAGAGCAATCACCAATACCGTAATTCGTGTAAAAGGATCATCGCTAATAAAGAGGAGATAATCCCCAAATACCATATCTGCAGCATACGCGCCCCAGAATAGCGCAGCCCCCAATCCTATGGTAGCAAACAGAAATAGATTCGCTAATGAGTAGAATAACCCCACTGTTTCCCCCAATCGCTTCTTGATGAATTGGGTAACAGTAATAACCTTATCCTTTAGGTATAAGGGAACAAAAATAAAGGCCGCCATCCAAATTCCTTGAATAGCATTGATTTCCAAATTGGCTTGTGCCAAACCATATAAATAGGCTGATCCCATCATTCCCAAAAATTGATAGCCCGATATATTTGTCGCAATGGTAGACAATGCAATGGAAGGCCATCGTAAGGAACGAGAACTTAGGAAATACTCTTCACTAGAGATTTCAAGGCCTTTACGGCCTGATAATGCGACCCACAATACAACAGCAAAGTATGTGAGTACAATAAGTAAATCAATCAGCATATGTTATGGTATAAAAAGTTCTTAGCCAACTTCTTGTATAGTCGAATGGAGTTTCGTGCCTCGGTTTTGCCACACCAATAGAAAATGCAGAATACTTAGGCCTGCATATCCTGCACCGATCCAAACCACCCAATAGGGAAAACTTAATCCCTCCATGATATAGAAAGCAGCGCAAAGCGGCACAGCCACCAATCGTATAATTTCCATGACCCAGATAGCCCAATACTTCGATTCAAACATTACCCCTATATTCAAAGTAGAGACTACAATCCAAGCCGAATACGATAGCTTAATAATCATCCCCAAATCTCCCATTTCCTTCACCGCTTTATAATTAAATAAATACAAAGCAGTAATGATGAGAGATGCAAAGAATTGCAGCATGATATACAGCTGTATATTGAGGGTTCGATGCGCATTGTACTTTACATAGTCCTTCGAAACTTCTGCGGGAATTTTGGCTCCTCCCATATACTCAGGAAACCAACCTGGTCCTTTGAACAATAGTCGGAAAGCATCAGGGATGTTACGCACTTGTTTCAACCAACCATATAGGTCGATATAATGGGCAAAATTGGCATAAATTGGATTCCAGCTATTGAGGGGAGTGGTAATGCCATAATTCGGGCGTTCTTCTTCTGCTTGGAAAGTACCAAACATTCGATCCCAAATAATGAAGGTTCCTGCGTAGTTTTTGTCCAAATACTTAGGGTCACGACCATGATGTACCCTATGATGAGAAGGAGTATTAAAGATATACTCCAAAGGCCCCATTTTATCGATATGTTCCGTATGAATCCAGAATTGATAGATAAGATTCAATCCACTAACTAGCGCAAATTGCATCGGGTCAATCCCAATAATAGCCATGGGCAAATAAAAAGGGAAGCTCCAAATAATAGAGGTTGAACTCTGCCGAAGTGCAACCGAAAGATTAAAGTCCTCACTCTGATGATGAACGACATGACCGCCCCAAAACAGATTAATCTCATGACTCATTCGATGCGCCCAATAATAAAAGAAATCCTTGAGGATGTAAGCCAATACAAAGGTTGCCCATGTGCGAGGGAGATGAGCAATTGCCAGATATTCGAATACCACTATGTACGCACCAATTTTGGCGATATACATAAAGGTATTCGTAATTTGATTAAGCGTGCCCGTATTGATATTTGTCACCGCATCATTCAACCGATAGGTATGTTTCTTACTAAAGGCCTCGAATATTAATTCGATTGCCATGAGGATAAAGAACAAAGGTATCGATAGGATTACGGGATTAAGGTTCATAATAGGCGGCTTATTTACGTTGGCCTGCTGCCAATGGAGTCAAAGGTACAGTGGTTGGAATTCTATTTTGTACGATGGGCATGGAGATCGTCTTTAGACGAGGCAATACATACTTAGCAAACAATCGACATTCCTCTAAATGAGGATAACCCGAGAAGATAAAGGCGCGAATCCCCATATCCATATACCGCTGGATTTTCGCAACAATTTGATCGGGATTTCCTACGAGGGCAGCCCCACAACCCGAACGCGCTCGCCCAATTCCTGTCCAAAGATTGTCCTCCACAAAGCCGTCATTATCTGCCGAATTACGCATTTCCGTTTGTCGTGACACCCCATACGACTTTGCATCCAATGCTCGTTCTCGAATCTCCTTCCCTTGTTCTGCATCAATCTTAGACATCAATCGCTTGGCATATGCCCGTGCTTCTGCCTCCGTTTCCCGTACAATCATATGCACCCGTAGCCCAAAATCAACCGTTCTGCCATAAGCAGCAGCCTTTTGGCTCATATTCCGCATAAGCTGAAGGAGGCGTCCTTCTGTTTCGGGCCACATCAAGTATACATCACAATGCTCCGCACATAGATCAACTCCTGGCGGAGAATATCCGCCGAAGTACAACAAAGGCCCACCATTTTGCTGATAAGGCTTAATGGGCTGAGTAGGAAGGTTGAATTCATAAAATTCCCCTTTGAAGTCGATATAGTCTTGCGTCCATGCTTGTTTGAGGATATTAATCACCTCACGAGAACGCTGGTAACGATAGGCAGATTCTCGCTTTTCGCCTGGCATATTCGACGAAATGATGTTAATCGTCAATCGCCCCTTCAATATATGGTCAATGGTAGCAATAGAACGAGCCAACATCGGTGGATGCAATTCTCCACATCGAATCGCAGCGAGTAAATTGATTTGTTGGGTGAGAGGCGCAACCGCAGAAACGAACGACCATGTGTCTTGCCCTACTTGATAAGAAGAAGGACAAAGAATATTGCGGTAGCCCAATTTATCGGCTGTTAGCAAAATATTGGAAGCATTCTCCCAATTACTTTTATATCGATTGTCCCAATCTCCCATAAACTCAAAATCCCCATTGCAAATTGGAGCAAACCAAGCCACTTCGGCTCCATCAATATGTCGCGAACGAACTTTAATATCTTCGTATGCCATGATACTAGCGTATATTAGATAAATTCAATACTAAGGAAGACGGGTCATGGTAGAAGCCTGCCATAGGTCATACCAATCCACTCGACTCATTTGGGTATCCAATGCTTTGGCAGCCGCATGAATTCGGCTGATTTTCGTTGTGCCTAATACAGGAAGAATACCCGCAGGATGGCGCATAAGCCACGCCAAAGCCAATTGATCAAGCGACAATCCGTACTTCTCCATCAAGGGAGCTGCCACCATTCGAATCCTTGCCACTCGCTCGCTTGGGTTATCTGCAAACAATCCTCCTCCTCCTAAAGGTGACCATGCCATTGGCCGAACTTTATGCTTGAGACATTGATCAAAGGTTCCATCTTGAAAGCAGTCCAAGTGCAATAAAGAAGCCTCCACTTGATTGGTACAAAGCGGCACATAGGCATTCAATACATCGAATTGGGAAGGAGTAAAATTGGAAACACCAAATGCCCGCAACTTTCCAGCTTCTTGCAATTGGCTCACGGCTTCCGCAATCTCTTCAGGCTCCATCAATATATCAGGTCGATGAATCAACAATACATCGATATAATCTGTATGCAATTCTTTGAGGGAGTTTTCTACAGATGCAATTAAATGAGTAACACTGGCATCATAAGACTTGATCTTATGATTAGGACGTTGGGAGCACACCCGCCGAATCCCATACTTTGTCACCAACTGCATTTGTTCTCTCAGCTGCGGTGCCTGCTTGAGCATTCGCCCAAAATCTCCTTCTGTTGTATAATCTCCATAAATATCGGCATGGTCAATTGTTGTGAGCCCTAGCCCCAAACATTCCTCCATAAAAGCCTGAAGTTGGGCGGTATTCATACTCGCCCCCCATATGCCCAAACGCATTGTACCCACTACCAAAGGAGAAAATTGTACCGAATGCATAGCAGAAGAATCCATTATGATATTGTATATAAGATAGTCATCATCTAGTTGGATAAATGTAGAGATTCAACCTATCATTTGCAATCATTTCCTTAGAAATCCCCTCTTCCTTCTCTTGAAAAAAATACCTACCTTTTCGGCAAATAGACGAAGAATATGGAGAAAACGGGTATTTGGAGAGAGACTTGGCAGGTCAATAGCTTTCTGGTAAACCCACATAAGCGTATTACCGTACCTGCATTATGTGATATGATACAAGAAACAGCCATTCGACATGCAGACCATCTTGAAATTGGCTTCTCTCATCTAGCACCTAAAAATCTCTTTTGGGTAGTGGCTAGATATAGACTCGAAATCTACCAATATCCTGTCTACCCCCAACAGATCCAGATTGAGTCTTGGATAAGTTCTGGACGGGGTCCCTTTTCTCATCGGAACTTTGCCATATTCGATGAGGAAGAAAACCTCATGGCTTCTGCTTCTATTCTTTGGATTATGGCACAAGCCCCAAGTTTCAAACCTGTTCGAATCCCCCCTTTTAATTTCCCTATTTTTCCTGAACGCCTTCCTGTATGTGGGTATCCCGAAAAACTCCCCAAATCAGCTGCCCCTTTCATTCCTCTTACTCAGTCTCACTATTACGACCTCGATTTAGTAGGGCATGTAAACCACGTACATTATATCCAATGGATGCTAAGTGTACATCCTGCCAAACGATTAGAAAAGGGTGTTAAAAAACTAGAAGTCAATTTTTTAAAGGGGGCAAAAGCGAATCAAGCAATAGGAATTGCAAGCTACCGAAAAGAGGAAGCACAGAATATCTTTAGGCATACCCTCTATGCAAATGACCAAGAATGTTGCAGAGCTTTGATCTGTTTTTAGGCAAGGCAGATCGAATGTATATGGTGTCGAATATAATTAGACACCACATACTAAAGTCTATATTATACCAAGCCCTTACTGAGGTTTGATATTATATTGAGTTGTGCTTGAGTTCCTTATTCCCAGCTGGGTAGTCGAAGGTCAAGCGCTTGAGGTACCTATTCCCAGCTGGGTAGTCGAAGGTCAAGTGCTTGAGGTACCTATTCCCAGCTGGGTAGTCGAAGGTCAAGCGCTTGAGGTACCTATTCCCAGCTGGGTAGTCGAAGGTCAAGCGCTTGAGGTACCTATTCCCAGCTGGGTAGTCGAAGATCAAGTGCTTGAGGTACCTATTCCCAGCTGGGTA
>Ga0163111_10000036_pt1 | contig 83872 bp, 60 predicted proteins | sample CRUFie1St18metaG_FD_109645 | JGI IMG/M metagenome (GOLD analysis project Ga0163111, IMG submission 109645) | Marine microbial communities from the Costa Rica Dome - CRUD Field 142mm St18 metaG | ecosystem: Environmental > Aquatic > Marine > Oceanic > Photic zone | place: Costa Rica: the Eastern...
TACCCGTCGACTGCAACCGCACAGCATTCAATGATCCCCGCGTCAATCGACCATTCCCCTCCTGCTGAAGCTGCCGCTCAACCTCTCCCACACTACGCGCCGTGTCCAATAGCCCATCTAACTGGCTCGACAAATGTCGCTGCACACTACTTCGCTGGCTCGAAGGTACCTCATTGCTAAAGTCATACTGCAACCGCATATTCCGACGCGTTCCATACCGAATCGTCCCCGAAACCTCCCCATCCAATCCAGCAGGGTGATTCTGCGGCCCAACCGCAATCGATCCCGACGTCAAGGGATTCATCCCTCGGAAGGAAACCGTTGGCGGAACCTGAATACCTTGCGCATTACTATAAGGCGAAGGACGCATATTGAAGGAATCAATCAACAATACACTATTGGCTTTACGCGTATTTGGGGTCCGACTACGCCCCCGTCCCGAAATTGTCTGATTATAATCAATCATCCACAAAACACTATGCTGCCCCCTACTCGCATTCCCATTACTAGCCGTCGAACTAGAAGTCGTAGGCTGCTGCGTACCCGTTGAAGGCGTTTGCGTAGTCGTAGAAGGTGTCTGCGTAGGAGTTTGTGTCGTTGTAGAAGGAGTCTGAGTAGTCGTAGTCCCCTGTCCTTGAGTTTGCGTCTGAGTCTGCGGCTGTGTCTCCGATTGAGGCGTCGTAGTAGGCGTCTCCGTCTGCGTACTCCCCTGCGACTCAGTCTGAGGCGTAGCATTCGTCGTCTGCGGATTCGTATTCGTCTCCTCTCTCTCATCCCCATTTCCCTCTCGCTGAATCACTCCCTTCCGCTGAACAGGTGCTGTTCCCGTACTCCCACTAATCCCCGCATGCTTCGACAAAGAAAAAGGCGTCGCAAACTTTCCTTGCGCAACCTTCTCACCCATCCGATCCGCTTCCCCCTCCAAATGCTGCTCATTATTCACCGCATATCCCCCAATCTGCGTATTCGCCTTCACCTCTCCCTTGCGCTGCTGCACAACATGCGTCAATTCATGCCCCAACAATGACATCCCCGCAGAATTATTCGGATTATATTGCCCCGACGCAAAATGAATATCATTCCCCTGCGTAAAAGCCAACGCATTCACCTGATCCGCCGCCGAAGAATTCGTATGAATATTCACATTCGAAAAGTCTGTATTGAAAGCGCCCTCCATATGAGATTGCACATTCGGATTCATCTGCTGCCCCGAACCCACAGAACGCTGAACAGGCATCTGCTGCTCTACCCCTCCCTTACCCTTCGTCTTCAGCTGCAAAGCCTCTTCTTCCTTATCATCATCCGTAGACTTTCGCTGCAAAGCATTCCCTTGGAGTTGAAAAGGAGGAGGCGCAAGGCGACTAGCACTCTTCTGCTGCTGAACCTGCTGATTCACAGCAAGCGCATTCACCAATTGCTCAGGTTTTAACAGATTTTGAAACATAGATGGATTGATTAGGTAACCACTCTATTATAATAGACGAAATAATACGACTTTCGGTTTACCTACCAAACATATAATCTCCTACCCACCTCCAAAACAATAGGAGAAGCACCTAAGTGCTTCCCCCATCATATAACCTATCGTATATAAGATCAATATCTCGTCAATCAATCCCAGCAACTACTACCCAATCATCACCGTAAATTCCCCCAATACGATCACCCCTCCATGCGCCGTCGTATCCCCTACCCTAGCAGCAGGCATCCCCCCTATCATCACAGAAGTAGACCCCATAGCAATCACATCAGGAGGCCCACTACACGTAAGCATATCCCCTACCCTAGCGGCAGGCATCCCCCCTATCAATACAGTCGGACAACCTGGCCCTATAATAGGCCCGCCTACATGAGGTACAACCCCCGTTACCATAGGACAAGTATGCATATCATTCAATCGTGCAGCTGGTGGCATAATACTGAAATTAAACGTTGATGAATTCTATCTTAAATATACACCGCGATTCTTCCCTCTACAAACCCTAACGAACAAATTTCCCATTAGATTCCTTTCAATTAAACAGCCTCCCTTCATTCCCTTGTTACGTTATAGTAAAGAAGTTTGCATACAAGGCTTTTTTCTCTTATCGTATGTTGAACTCTTTCAACTTACATACTAACAATTAGTTTGGGGAACGCTCCCTTTTCTAGTAAGATAGAGGCCGAAAATATAGGTCATTCGCAATACCTGATCTTCTAACCAACCAAGGATTCGTAGGGATACCCGAAACATAGTGGATAAAAACACCAAACATAAAGAATCGCGTTGCATAGGACGCAACTCCGAAATCGACCAGCTCAAATTCCTCCTTCGAAAGGAACGATTGGTAGTACTCACTGCTCCCAATCAATCAGGCAAGTCTACCCTCATACACGAAGGCTTAATACCCCTCCTACAATCTGATGGCTTTCCTGCACAAGCAGGTACACAATGGAAATGTATATCCATCATCCCTGCATTCGACATCATGAAGCAAATCGCTAAGGAGCTAGCAAATCCAGGCATCTTAAGGGCTTCTGATGAACGAACACGACACGATTACGAGGAACAAATTGCCCATACCCTAGACAATTCCCCCAAAGGCCTCATAGAAGTATACCGCGAATCAGCCTATGTCCAAGAATACAACCTCCTCCTAATGGTAGACTCCCTCGGAGCTAGCCTTGCAGGAGGCCTCAGCGAAGATGAATTAAGACAATTCATCGACCTCGCAAACAACACCATCCAAGCAACGGAATACGGCATATACATCCTCCTCGTAATCAACACCCAATACCTAGACAAATGCCGCTCCTTCCCCCTCCTCAATACATGGATCGAGGACAAGGGCATGACCCTATACCCCCTCAACCAATTCGAATTTGCCAAGGCAATATACCAGATCCTACAACAACAACTAGGCCTCAGAGAGGAGGAAATATCTGAGGAGCAATGCGAAACAGTAGTCGAGCAATTAGGCGATACACCCGATCAGTTCATTCGCCTAACCGAACTCCTCAACTACTACGACCGCACATATTGGATACAAAAAATACAATCTCCCTATAGAAAGTTCGTATACGACGAACCCGAAGATGATGATACGCCCCCACAAAACCGAATCAAACGTATCAACATCCTCAAACCCAAAGAGGAGGAGGACGAACAACCTCCAATAGAGAAGGTCGACCAAACTCCCCCTCCTCCCGATCCCGAACCCATCGAGGAAACTCCCATACAGGAAATCCCTGACCCCGAACCTCCTGAAGAACCTGAACCTATCATCGAGGAACAACAACCTCCAATAGAAGAGTCTCCCCCTCAGGATAAGGACGAACCAGAACGAAAACCCATTCGACGCATTCGAATCAAAAGGAAAAAATAATCTATATAAACAAAGGCAACACACCCTATTGCCCAACTATCAAGTAAAGGAATTATGAATATTACATTCTCCATGATTGAACCCCTCCTCGTACATGCCGAAGAAGATGGTTCACAAATGTATTGTGAGTTTGAAGTCCCAGGAACAGGAGAGATTGTTTCCGCAAAGGCTTCAATCAAACGACTAAACACCTTAAAGAGTCAATTTACACGCTCCCTAAAACGGAACGCCATGTATGAAGTCCGCCGAATGGCAGGCAGATTCATGCGCCAACTATTTGGTAGCGGATTCCTCGGCCGAACAGGACGCCAAATGATGAATACCACCATGCGGAACAATGATATCTCCCGAGGATATACAGATGAGGAAAAGGAGGCTGCTATCGTAGATGCATTCAAGAGGGTCTCTAGCAAGTTCGAATATGACGCCGAATCAGGCAAGTGGGTCACTCCCCGCCAACCTGAATCCAAGAAGCCTGTAGTCCAGAAGGAACAATCAGCCTTCGAAAAGCAAATAAGCAGTGCCCCTATCACCAATAAATACGACAAAATGGTGATCGCCCGTATGCTCGTAGAGGTAGCAGCTGCCGATGGGCATATCGCAGACGAGGAACGCGACTTCCTTTCCACCTTCATCAGTGGACAATTGGGCTCCGTCGAATCCCTCCAACGCCAAGGCCCCCTCAGCCGAATCGAAATAGAGGAACTCAGCCCCAAAGTACAATCCACAGCTTACATGATTGCTTGGGCAATATCCCTAGTCGATCTCGACTTAGATCCAAAGGAAGAAGCACTCCTAGAGGAGTATGGCAATATGATGCGCCTATCCGATAAGGATCGTACAAACCTCAAGCAGTACGCCCAATACCATATCCTAGAAGGAACCCTTAGCATGGAAATGAGTCGTGAAGACCTCCTCGAATTAGGTCGAGGCATCGGCCTAAGCGATGACGACGCAGAACGTTGTAAAATCCGTTGGATGAAGCGACAATAGCCCTATTCCATCTTCACAAAGGTATGGCTAAAGTACTCTAGCCCAACCAATAACTTCACCACATATAATCCCTCTGGTAAATCTGTAAGCATGAATGTATGCTCTGATTGATCAGAGGGTATCGTATGTCTAGCCCAAACTTTTCCACTCATATCATGTATGCTAACCTGACCATTGGAGATCATCAGCTCTTCCCGAACCCGAATATGCAATTGGTCATGTACAGGATTGGGCATCAACGCAAAATCAAACTTCTCCTCTTCAAGCGCAGGCTCAATAGGCTCCTCCTCCTCTAAGTTCGGATCCAAGACACAACAAGCGCACGTAATCGAATCCAAATTATCCAAATAATCACATTCCGACTGCGAAGTAATCGGAAAGTCCACCGTCAAATCATAGGGCAAGCTTCCTGTTCCATCATCATTGACCACAGGATAAATCGTCGCCGAATTACTATGAGGCAGCGTAAAGACAAGATCCTGACAACTATCCACCGCAATCGCCGCAGTTGTAAACTGCACCTCCGCCAAAGACGAACTAATCGTACGGGGATCTCCATGGTAAAAGGCAATAGGAGTTCCCACTGGCAAGTCAGACGTCCCTGTATTACAGACCCGTGCGGCTACATCAATGGTTGTATCACTAGGACATCCCCCCACCGTAGACAACAAAGACAGCTCTGGCCCAAAAGGTCCGATAAGCACCGAATCTTCCTTCATACACCCCACCGAATCTGTCACCAAGACCGTATAACTTCCCCTATCCACATTCGAAATACTTGCAGTAGTATCACTCGTCTCCCAACTATACGTATAAGGAGCCGTCCCGCCCGTCACACTCAAACTCGCTCCCCCCGTAGGGCTCGAACAATCAGAATCCGTAATCGTCGCATTCACATTCGGCAGTAAATCCCCGAAACACACAAACAGATCCTCATACGTCCCCTCTGCCACCAACCCCAACGAACCATTCCCATCCAATGTACCATCCGTATCCGAATACTCCAACACAACCGTTCGCGGAAATACCGTTGCACTATGCCAATAGATATCGGCACATTGGTCATAATCTACCACATCAAAGGCCAAACGCCCAATAGGCGTCCACGTATCAGGCACTACTTGTCCCATTTGGGAGAAGCCCGTCTGAAACAGGATATTATAAGATATGATGGTATCAAGAGAGCCATTCAGATTGGAAGGCGCATACACAATTAAAGGCGCAAAACTCACGAAGCCGCTAAAGCCGAATATCGCATCAACCCGAGGGTTCTGTAAAGCAGCTCGATTAAACGACATTCGGAGGTTCCCACTAGCCATTTCAAAGCTATCCGCAGGAACAGCAGAACGAATCTCCAAATCAACCGTAAAGACATCATTGGCACAATCAAGCTCATGAAAGACAAGGCGTAAGTCAAAGGTTGCCCCAGAAAGGGAGCACGGCAAAAAGCATAGACACACAATGAGTGTTATAATGTAAGGGATTCTCATTATAAAGGCTTTTTCAACGAAAAATAATAGAACTAAAGGTTTCTGTGTAATTGACAACCGAAGGGTTGGTTTACTTTTTACTTGACAATATCTTCTATGATCCGAAATGTTTCCTTATCAAGTTAAATACAGTTAGCTACATCTCTTCTGTATAGGAGTTATGCCTATACATAACGTTTTGCCAATAATAAATCTGATTTTTTGTCATGAAAATCTTACACCAAATGAAATACATCGGGTCATGCAAAACATATCCTGACTATCAGCAACTTTGAGTCCAGAAACTGATAGACAATTTGAAAAATAAAACGACTTAATCGAATATCTTACACCTTCACAAGGAATCTTTACACAAAACAATTCTCCTATAACCCAATAATTCCCTTATCCAAAGCTTTCACCCCGCCATCTTTGCACCTCTACGAATCATGAAAGGTTATATACAAAGTTATTTATGGCTCTATGGGTCGTTCCGATTCGAAATCATATAGGGTCGTAGCACGCAGGTCTGCATAAGCCTGCCAAAACTGTCGTAGGTTAATAAGGTAGCTTTGGCGTGCTCCATCTTTCTCATTCTGAGCAATAATCAGGTCTTGGATGCCAATCTTCCCAATAAGGTAACGGCTACGCGCAATCTCATACCTTCGTCTTGCAATAGTATCTGCCCGCGACGAAAGATCCAACTGTGTTCTATACTCATCCAAATTAACTGCCTGATAGTAAACTTGGTTCGAGAACTTAAGCGTTTCTTGCTTGATAGAGGTCTCCGTCCGCTCCCGCCGAATCTTTGCTGCCTCAATTACCGCTTGGCGTTTCCCCCACTGCAACAGCGGTATATTAAAATTAATGCTGAAGGTTTCTTGATCAAAAGGTTGTTTGTAAGCCTCTCCCAAAGTCGCACCCGTTTGGTTCAATCCAAAAGTTGCACCAATGTTGGCAGAAAAGCGGTTGCTTTTCTCTGCCTGCTTCACCGATCGTTCGGATTGCATACGTTCCAACGCAAAATTTTGTGTGAGGTAACTATACTGCTTCGCATATGTTACGGCTACTTGGGGGTCTATTTGTACACTGGGTATATCCTCAGGAATCTCCAAAATAACATCCTCACTCGCATCAATTCCTAACAAAGTCTTAAGCTTTTGAATCGATTGGTTGTATGCACGTTTTGCCTGTTGGAAGTTGGCACGGGCATTCATATAGGTCAATTCACTTTGGAGGAGTTCATTCTCAGCAATCTTTCCAACGCTATACCGCCCCTTGGAAATGGTAAAGATGGTATCATTACTTTCCAGATTAAAGGACGAGATTTCCATGTTCACCTTAGCAATTAAGGCCTCAAAGTAGGTCTGAGTCACTTGAGCAGACAATTGCTCCAACTGATAGACATAGTTTACTTTGGTCAAATCATACCGAAGCTTCTGCTCATTCCGATCCCATTTCATCGAATTAAACTGAAACAAGGGTTGGTTTAGCCCAATCTGTATAGGAGTCGCTTGCCAAAAGATATCGCTTGTATTGTCTAAGGCCAATCGATTGAACAAAGAGGAACTCGCAAAAACGGTTCCTCCTGTCAAGGGTACCCGTTGTAAGACATTCAATTGAATATTCGAGAACATCTGACTTTGGGGAATAAATAGAATACTTCCATCAGGTTGGATGATACTACTAATTGATCGTGTCAATCCAGGAATGTCTCCACCTATACTCAATTGCGGCTTATAGTCAGCCAGGAAAGAGAGGTAATCCTGATAAGCGGCCTTATACTCTAGTTCAGACATATGCGCCTCAGGGCTCTGATTTCTAGCCAATTGTATGCACTTCGCAAGGCTCAGGTCAGTCTGCGTCTGTGCGTTTCCCCATTGTGCGAAGAAGCAACAAATAAGAAAGGTTAGGATATGATTTTTATGCAACATATAGGTACGAGTTGAATGTAAAGTATATCTATATGGAAAACCTGAAATGTACAAGCAGAATGATTCCACTTTGTTCTAAGATTTCCGCTAAAAACACTTTGTGGCAAAAGAATTATTTCTCGTGCAAAAATAAAAAACCTCCTATATCATACGAATATGATAACGGAGGTTTTATGTATAAAATATAAAGGTAAGTTTAACGGAAGAGCGATAAACTTCCTGTGTAAGTCTTCTCACCTACTCTAATAGCATAGTAATAAACGCCCTCTGGCGCCCGAACCCCACCTGTTGTGCGGCCGTCCCATGTATCAGTAAAGGTATCTCCTGCGAAAATCTTATTGCCCCATCGGTCAAATACCTCTAGGTTCACTACTTCTTCCCCTACATAATCTATGCCCCATGTATCATATAGACCATCATCATTGGGGGAGAATACATTCGGAATGAAAAGATTGGGCGAAACAAATACATAAGGACCATATGTAACTTGGCTAATACATCCATCAGGCCCCGTCACGGTCAGGCTGACCGTATATTCACCTGGAGATTGGTAATTATGTGTCGGAGACGGATCGCTGGAGGTTGTACCATCTCCAAAATCCCAATACCAAGTCGTCGCATTCACAGAAGCATCCGTAAAGGTCACAAGCCCATTCGGGAGATATTGTACGGTACCTGTATCAGGAACAGAGGTAAAGGCGGCAATACTCGTATCCGCCACATTCACAGTAAGCGAATTATCAACCTCCCCACAGCCTCCTACTCCATCTACAGAGAAAGTTACTTGATAGGATCCTGGACTACCAAAAACATGTATCGGATCAGGTTCATTGCTGACAGGGCTGCCGTCGCCAAAATCCCATGAATAAGAAGTAGCATTCGGCGAAGTACTAAAGAAGCTTACAGTCAATGGGGCACAACCATCTGTAAACGAACTAAAATAGTCAGCCTCTGCGCTTGGATTAACCGTCAGGGTGATACTATCCGTACCTACACAAGCATTTTCCTGTATAGTCACATAGTAAGTTGTAGTGGTATCGGGGAATGCTAAAGGTTGGGGGATGGTATCAGAGCTAAGCCCTATAGCAGGAGTCCATGTAAATTGTGGGCTACCAAAGCCCCCTAAAGCACTCAACACCAGGGAATCTCCCGAACAAATGACCGTTGTATCGGCCTGTATATCTGCAACGATATCCTCATACACCTCCACCACTATATATCTACTTGAAGGGCAATCCCCGACTATACTCGTTGTGAGTAGGTAGATAGTCGATTGGGTGGGGAAAAGCATAGGAGTGGGTGTATATAGGCTATCAATGCCAATATCTGGCCCCCATTCGTATACTACAGGCCCACCTGGAGTACTTGTGAAGAAGTGTGTACTTTGTACATGTACCGTATCTCCCGCACAAATGACCGTATCAGGGGTGAGGATATTAGGAATAGGGCTAGGTTTCACGACCACCACTACCGAATCCACAATTCCTTCACATTGACCACTCCCTCCTTGTAGATAATAGGTAGTTGTGGTATCTGGGCTAGCATTAGGAGTCGGACTATTCGGATCGCTCAGACCGTCTATGGGCGTCCATTGATAGGAGTAGACCGTTCCATCAGGATCTCCACTCGCCAACCCTTGCAATTGTACACTATCTCCCAAACAAAGGTCTCCTACAGGTCCTGCCGAAGTAGTAGGCAGGGTATTGACCGTAACTGTAATATTATCCGCCAAACTCGGACAACCATTGGAGTTTACAACCAAAGAATAGGTCGTTGTAAAGGCAGGGCTCGCAAAAGGTGTCGCAATACTCGAATCACTCAACCCTGCCGAGGTATCATTAGGTGTCCATGAATATTCATAGATAGGCCCAGCATTAAAGGCAAAGCCTTGTAATTGGATCGTCTCCCCAAAGCAAATAGCGGTATCAGGCCCTGCAACAGCAATAGGTTGGGGGATGACATGCACTACTACTGTACTATTCGTATCAAGGGTTGTTACATCACTGGTACACCCATTAGCCGAACCTACAATAAGGGTATAAATAGTCGTTGTATCAGGATTGACATAAGGATTCAGCGTCGTCTCTTGCCCTGGAGGAATCCCTGCACTTGGCGTCCATTGATAGGTAAAAGGTCCTGGTGCCGTATTATCCGCAGCAAGTGCAGCCGCAATTTGACCACCTGGCCCTCCCTCACATAAGAATATGTCAGGGCCTGCATCTACAATTGGCTTCGGATTCACAGAGATTTGCACCGAATCGGTAGCAGACACACATCCATTTGCATCAATTACCTGTACCGTTGCGACCATAGACGAATCAGGATTGACAATCGGATTTAGGATAAAAGGATCACTAAATCCACAACCAGGGATATTACATGTCCATTGTACCGTGAAGGGGGCAGTCCCACCCGCAAGGGTTGCGTTCAGTTGTACGCCTCCCTCTCCTGCACAATAGGATAAATTGGGGCCCGCATCTACAATGGGGGTAGAGAACACACTGATATTCTGGGTCGAAGAAGTTGCACACCCATTGTTGTCTACCGTTAAGGTAACCGTATAGGTTCCTCCCTGCGTGAAATTCACACAGTCCACATTTTGGAGGTTAGAAGTATTCGGGATACCATTCGCACCAAAGTTCCATACATAGGTTTGGTTTGGTGCAACCGCAGGGCCGATATATGTAAAGTCGAAGCAATCATTTTGGCACAATGCAATGGAACTCACTCCAAAGTTTGCATTAGGTTCTTGCAATACCTCAAACGAGACCGTTGCAGTATCACTCACACAACCATTCTCAACCACCACAAGCGTAACTGTCTTTGTTCCAGGTGTTGCATAGGAAACGCCCGATGGAGTTGCAGCCGTACTCGTAGGGGGGCTTGCTCCTGCACCGAAATTCCAGAAATAGAAGTTGGCTGTAGGAGAAGTACCTGTAGGGGAAAAGCTAAACGAATTACCTGCAAAACATTGGTTCGCAACAGGCCCAATCCCTACTGCAGGTCGTGGATCCACATTAACTGTCACACACTCTGGCCCCACGATACACTGATCTTCCTGAATCGTCAAGCACACATTCTTAGGGCCAGGTGAAGACCAAAAAAGCTCATAAGGCCCCGATCCTGAGCCGCTCACAAGTACTGCTCCATCAAAATCCCATATATGATTCGCCCCTGGATTTACCGTACCTGTATTTAAAATGGCGAGCGTATCTGACTGACACACAGAGGTAGGCGCATTGCTCAAATCAATTGTAGACACATTGTTAATGCTTACATTGATAGAATCTCGCCCCACACCACAAGAAGGAGAGCTCACTTGTACCCAGTATAATCCCCCTGGGGCAGTCACCTCAAAGGTTGGGGTTATTGCACCATTTTGCCAGATGTAGGTCGCCCCTGGAGTTGTTGCATCCAATATGAGCGTATCATTCGCGCAGATGGTGGTGTCATTCCCTAGATTAACGGAGGTGCCCGTTAGAGCCGTTACGGTAATGGTATCTCGCGCTATACAGGTACCAATCGCCACCTCCACCGAATACGTACCAGAAGCATTAACCGTATAGGTTGCAGTTGTCGTTCCGTCTTGCCATAAGTAGGTGGCTCCTGTCGTTGTGGCATCTAATACAAATGGCACACAGACCGTTGTATCACTTCCAAGGCTAACGGTAGGTGCAGCGACCCCTTGTAGGACATGAGTGGCCGTATCAGGGCCACTAACTACCGTATACGTAATCGTACCAAACGCAATCGTTGTGATTGTTGGATTGCTACTAATAGACACCCCTGGTGCCAAAGAACTAAACCATGTATATGTTCCTGCTCCCCCAGATGCCGTAAGTAGAACTGCATCATTGTTACAGGCTATCGTATCGCCTGATATCATGAGCTGGGCGTATGATTGGAAAGCAAGAATGCTGAAAAGACTAAATATGAGAATTCTTTTCACAGTAGAAAGCATTTATGTATATGAACAAAACGAATGTAGGGACAATAATATCCAGCAATTTACCTAAGAAAGCCCCTAAAACAAAAGCCAGAAATTGAGTTTACTCCTAACGGAATAAACTCACATCTCCTTGGTATGATTTATCACCAATCATAAGTCTGTAATAATATACACCCTCCGAGCTTTTGCCTCCAGAAGGCTTGAGGCCATCCCAATGGACATTGGATTGAATCGAGTGGAACACTTCTCGTCCCCATCTATCAAAGATCTTCATATCATAGCTCTCCACTCCACTATACAGCACCTCAAACGTATCATACAAGCCATCTCCATTCGGACTAAAGACGTTCGGGATGAATAGAGTTGGGGAGGCCACGATGTAAGGACCATAGGTAATGCTACTAGAACATCCTCCAGAATCAACCACCGTCAATATAACCTCATAGTTTCCTTGTGCTACATAAGAATGGAGAGGATTCATTTCTGCCGAGGTCATGCCATCCCCAAAATCCCATAGCCAGCTCACAGCATTAGGCGATATATCTGTGAATTGGAATTGGGCATTAGGCAAGATTGCAGTTTCGCCTACTGCAGGAAGAGAAGTATAGTCGGCAAAGTTGGATTCGGTGACTTCCACTATGACCAATTGGGTGAGGTCGGTACATCCTCCTGCCCCAGTAGCAGTCAAGGTCACAGGATAGGATCCCGCACTTGTGTAGGTATGGGTCGGATTGTCTTGGTTGAACACGACCGTGCCATCTCCGAAATCCCACACAATTGAATTCGCATCACTTACATTGCTCAAGAAGCTCACCTCTAGGCCTACACAACCTGATGCTTGGGAAGCAAAGTAATCAGCCGTTGGGGTTTCATTTACGACCAAGGTAAAGCTATCTGTATTGGCACAGATGGCCTCAGTAGCCGTCACATAATAGGTGGTGGTTGTATCGGGGAATGCTTGGGTAACGCCCGAATCAGGATCGGATAAACCAGTCGTTGGGCTCCATGAATAGGATGCACTTCCAAGGCCTCCTGTTGCTGTTAGGGTCGTTGCGCTACCCGAACAAATCGTTGGGCTAGCTGCTACGATACCTGCATTCGGTACAGGATATACTTCAATCTTGACATCGTCTGTTGTAGGGCAATCGCCTGCAACACTGACAGTTAAGGTATATATGCTTGTTTGGAGAGGAGATACCAATGGATTGGGCGAATTGATATCATTGATACGAATGCTTGGGCTCCATTGATAGATAACAGGACCAGCTGATTGGGTGGTAGTAAAACTATGTATACTGAACAATTGGGCGGTATCTCCTTGACAGAGAGAGAAATCTTCTGTGAGAATCTCTGCAATAGGCGTTGAACGAACCTCAACCAAGAGGCTATCAACAAACCCACGACATCCCTCCGAACCCGCAAACAAATAATACAGCGTAGTTGTATCAGGGCTAGCCAAGGTACGTGGATCAAGTGGATCTGCCAGTCCCGTTGCAGGAATCCATTCGTAGGTATATAATGTACCATCAGGGTCCCCAGCTGCTAGTCCATTCAACTGTACAGAATCTCCCAAACACACATCCTTAGGAGGTCCAACAGAAGTAGTTGGGAGGGTATTCACAACAACTTCAATCTGGTCGGCATCGCTGAAACAACCATTCGACTCTACGACCAAAGAATACGTAATCGTGAATTGTGGGCTAGCCAATGGATTGGCAATGCTCGAATCACTGAGGGCTGCCAATGCATCATTAGGCGTCCATGCGAATGTATAGTCAGGCCCTGCCCCTATACCAAAGCCCAATAATTGGAGGGTATCGCCTAAACACAATACTGTATCTTCTCCTGCCGAAGCAATAGGCAATGGGAGGACATCTACTGTGACCGTACTCAATGTATCCACGGTAGTAGCCATACTCGAACAGCCATCAGCTGAAATTACCGTAAGGGTGTAGATAGTCGTGGTATCAGGTACAACATAAGGTTGGGCGATGGTCGAATTGCCTGGTGCCATACCTGTTGCAGGAGTCCATTCGTAGGAGAATGGCGGTGTAGCCTGATTGTTAGCTGCCACCCCTCCTTGTAGAGTCACCCCTGTAGCCGTCCGACAGAAAGACATATCTGGGCCTGCATCTGCAATCGGCACTTCATATACCGATACAATGACCGAGTCTATATTGCTTGCACATCCATTGATGTCTTCCACTTGTAAATAATAGGTGGTTGTCTCTGTAGGATTGGCTCCAGGATCAGGAATATAGGGACTTGATAGCCCACAATTCGTTTGGTTGCATGTCCAATTATAGTAGTAAGGAGTTGTTCCTCCCGAAACAGTTGCATTCAATTGGGCGCCTCCTGTACCACGACAAAAGCCTTGGTCTGCACCTGCATCCAATACAGGCGAAGGTTCGACAGTTACAGGTAGGCTGAAAGTATCTCGGCATCCTTTATAGTCTACCACCAGCGGGATATCATATTCCCCTGGAACAACAAAAGTCACACAGTTCGGATCTTCTAAGGTAGACGATTGCGGGGTAGCATTAGCACCGAAATCCCAGAAATAAGTTTGGTTGGGACCTACCTCTGGGCCAAGATAGGTAAAGTCTATGCAATCGCTTTGGCAAACCGCAGGATCTGCTACAGTAAAATGTGCCGATGGTTCGGGTATGACTTCAAAGGTGAAGCGAGCCGTATCACTAAAGCATCCATTCTCCAATACCACCAATTGTACCTCCTTGATACCAGGAGCTGTATAGACAATATTCGTAGGGTTTTGGAAATTGGAAGAAGGAGGAGATGCATCCGCTCCTAGTGTCCAGAAGTAGGCATCGACATTGGCCTGACCTGTATAGGTGAAGTTAAAGGTATTGCCCTCGAAACACTGATCAGCGACAGGCGCAATATTGGCATTGGGGATATTGTATACCTCCACCTGCTTACATACGATAGGGGCTGGACATCCACCGACATCTACTGATAGACATACCGTCTTAATACCAGGAGTTAGCCATTCGACTTGGTAAGGACCTGGGCCACTTCCTGATACAACATTTGCCCCATCAAAGTTCCATGTATAATTAGCTGTAGGGAAATTATTTGCCTGAATAGTTGTGAGTTGGCTTTGGCAAACCCCTGCTGCTGCATTGAAGTCTGCCACAGGCTCATCGAATATCTCGATATTGGCACTAATCGTTGAACTACCTGCACAACTCGTATTGGTAATTGAAACACTGATATTTTCGGTTCCTTCCAAGAACCCATCTGACAATACCTGAATAGGAATCACCACCGAGTCCACATTTCCATCAATCACAATGGAATCGGGGATAACCGCATTATAGTCAGAACCTAAAGAAGCTGTTCCGCCTACCGCCAATTGTACAGTTACATCCAAAGTATCATTCGGTGTATTGGTATAGATGATGAAGGAGGAATTCGAACATCCCTCTACAGGAGCGGGATTGGTTACCACCACTGTCGCAGGGATTTGCGTCAAACAGCTAATTCCCCCTGCTTCGAGAAATACGCCCGAGTCCAGCAAATCATCCGAATCGTCCGCAATTACCAAACGAAGGGTATACGGTTCGCAAGGCTCAACGGCCGCCGAAGCAAGCAGTACATTTGTATAGCCATCGTATTCGATTTCCGTTCCATTCGTATTGTCATTGTATAAGCCTGGATTGGTAAAGTCATTGATTGTATTAATGGTTACAGGCGTATTGGTTCCAGGTACTACCGCAATATTGGTAGGATTCGCGTACCCTGGGCCACTAATGAAGAAACCAAATACATCGTTGATAATTCCCACAAACTCAGGATATTCATCAGAAGCGAAGATGTATCGAATCCCTATGGAATCACAAAATGGAACGATGTCCATTTCGATAGCACAGGCATCCAGCGTACCATATACTCCAGGGAGTAAGTCTAGGAGTGAATCCCCAGGTTGATAGAGAGAAGTGGTAATACCAGGATCGAGGTTTGGCCCAACTGCATTGGTAATGGTTCCAGTAGTGAGTAGCAGCCCTTGGTCTAGGCCTAGGGCTAATCCTGTGGCATCAAACAATCCCATCGCATTGTTCAAAGTGTCACAAGTAATCTCTACACTATTGACCTGCACTCCTGGTCCAAACAATTGCGTAACATACTGACTATAAGGACTCCCCCCTGTAACGTTCAAGGTTTGCGCCTGTACCTCCCCCAAAGTTCCCAACATCAAACAAATAGTAAGCAAAACGGAATAAAACAATGGTCTCATACGGTAGGGAAATTAAATTTAGGTTCTCTTTAGTTGGCAAAGTACCAATAACCGAATAGAATACACACAAATCAAGTGTTTTATTCCAAGCCAACCAATTCAATGTGTAAATGGCTTAGTTCGAAGGGCTAATGTGATGGGGGTAGGTGGGGGATGTGATAGATTATAGTATTAAATAGTGTGTGCCTTCCCTTCCCTAAGCAATCTCTTAAAAGCTGCTTTTATATTATATACATCCTCTATCTTTTCCGAAGAAGGAGGTGCGCTTATATGACCAGATATAGAGAACTATGAGAGCAATATTCTTTATCCCCCCACAAACTTAAACCGATAGCCCATCTTCTTCAGCTCCCCTCCTACCAACTCTCGGAAATCCCCTTGCAACAGAATCTCGCCTCCCTTTACAGCGCCTCCACATCCACACTTCTTCTGTAGCTCCTTTCCCAAAGCCTTGAGGTCGTCATTGCTCCCGATGAATTCATAGATGCGGGTTACGCGCTTATTGCCCTTTTTTCGGTCGAGGGAAATACGGAGCGATTGGCGGTTTGGGGGTAAGGTCTCCTCCTCTTGTTCGTCCTCGTAATCGTATAGATAGTCGGGATTGGTCGAATAGACAATCCCCTGACGTTTGTTATGCTTTTGCTTCTGGTTCTTTTTCTTCTTTGCCATATCAATCGGAATACATTAGAAAACATACCCAAGATGCAAACCAATCCCCACAAATCAAACCTTTGCTTTGTATTGTCTGTTGAAGTCGTTTTTAGGGATGCGTTAAGGAGTTCATTCAAAGGATTGATCGAACAAAAAACTTTACATGGTAAAATGCACAGGTGGAGGTCTCGGGTTGCCCATTTTACCATGCAAACTATACAGGTAGAGGTCTCGGGTTGCCCATTTTACCATGCAAACTATACAGGTAGAGGTCTCGGGTTGCCCATTTTACCATGCAAACTATATAGGTAGAGGTCTCGGGTTGTCCATTTTACCGTGCAAAGTGTACAGGTAGAGGTCTCGGGTTGCCCATTTTACCGTGCAAACTATACAGGTAGAGGTCTCGGGTTGCCCATTTTACCGTGCAAAGTGCATAGGTGAGGACTTCGGTGTGTCCATTTTACATGGCGGAGCTGAAACCTGCAACCCTAGAGGTGCTTTATTCGGTCGAATATGGGGGTAAGGGACAGCAATTGCCGAATAGGTTCGCTTATATGTATGAGGAGATAATCACCAGAAGGAGATTCCATGCGCGATATAGGGTAAGAGCGAGAGCTGCTGTCCTATATTGTATCGCTGTATGAATCTGTTTCTGGCAATTGTCACCTATTGAGTTTGTTAGCCCAAGCTTATCGTTTGTAGACTTGGCTGACTGCTGTACGGGTCTTGATGAGGTAAATCCCATCTGCCAAAGTCGAAAGGTCTACTACGTATCGAGAAGCTTTGTTCTCCAGCATTTGAACTTGGGGGGTTACTTCTCGTCCCATTAAGTCGTAGATGCGGAAGATGCGGAGCTCTTCGGGCATGCCTTCAATGGTGAGGGCATCTTGGGTAGGATTCGGGTATATGCGCACTTGGTTGCCGAGGTCAATGACGACGGTTCGGATGTCGGAATAGCCTACTTGGCCATCGAAGTCTGTGTATCCCAATCGGTAGTGAGAAAGACCTACATATGGGTCTGGATCAAGGGAATTGTATTGTTGGAGCGCATTCGAATTGCCTGATCCGTCTACTTGTGCGATTGCCTCCCACTGTACACCCTCTACGGAACGCTCAACGGTAAAGTAGTCGTGGTTCACCTCATTTTGGGTCTCCCACGCAAGTTGGACCGTCTTCTCTGGCGTGACACGGGCATCGAAACTGGCTAGCTCGACGGGTAAAGGTACGGCTGGAGCACGTACTACAATCGAATAGTCCTCCACTTCTCCTGTTTGATTGCCGCAATCTTCAGGCGGGTTGTTCCAATAGGTACTTCGTGTACGCATTCGGAGGGTATCCCCTATAACGGCATTGGCAGGAACCGTAAAAGAGCCAAAGGATTCGTGGCTAGCGTTGAGTTCGGTCATTTCGATGAATTCGTGGGCTTCGAATTCGGTATCGTTGTCAAAGTCAATCCATGCGCCTGTTGTATCAGGGTCGAAATGGGTGGCGAGGTCTATTTGAAGGGTATAGGTCGAGTCTACATCCAATTCTATGACGACGTTGGTGTAGTCTCCATAGTAGTCTTGGCCAGAGGTATTTTGCACGCCATTCAACGCAACTCTATCAATATAGTCGCTACCCGTGCCTGTATCACCTGTCGCTGAGCAATAGGCGAATTCCTTTACTTCATACATAAACTTATAGGTCTCAGACGTATCGCCGCTACTCCCTACTGCAAATACCTTGAAGAACACCTCATCTCCTTCAGGTGCATCAGGCAATGCTTGGTCGGATCGCCAGATGTTACCGCCTGTATTGCTCATCGTAAGGGTATTTCCAAAGCTCTGGTCGTTCACCGAATAGGCCACATAGACCGAAGTTAGGGTTTGGTCGTAGGAGATTTCGGCGGTGACATATTGGTCTACGCCCTCCTTGGGCTTATCTGCAGTTGGGAGATGGTCAATGGAAGTCTTGATGATTGCAGGATAGTCTTCTCGCCCTACGAGAGAGAATTCCCATAGGCCACGTCCCCAAGTCGCTGCGCGCAAGGTGTTTGATCCCCACATAATATCTAGGTCTCTTACCGATACATTGGGAAGATCAGGGCTATATGCCGACCATGTATTGGCAGCCATCGTTTTGGTATATACGCCAATCTCCGTTCCGACATAGATATTGGCTTCGGGAGAATGGTCAATCGCAACTGACAGTACAGGTAAATTCCCTAAATTATAGGTGATATTTTGCCAAGTAGCTCCTTGGTCTTGGCTGATAAATACCTTGTCGCCGTCATTTTGGTAACGGCCATAGGTTACAATGAGGGTATTATCGTCATTGGGGTCAAAGGTAATGGCAGTGATACTGTAGTTAGGCAATGCACCTCGAATATCCGAAAATGTTTGTCCGCCATCTGTAGACTTCATAATCTCTTCATCTCGCGCAACGACCATGACATTCGATTGATTGTGGGCAATTGCTGCTTCTTTGATAAGATTGCCAAAAGGGTTTCCGAGTGTTGTCCAGTTATCGCCGAATTCATCACTTCGGTATACATTCTGGCCGAATGAATAGACGCGCATATGGTTGTTGGGATCCAGTTCAAAGGGGGCAACCCAATAGCCTGATTGGCCAGGAGGGGTAACGCCATCTTGGGAGATTCCACCATCCTTGGTTCGGCGACGACCTCCGTATTGGACAGAGCCCATCATCCAATCATGGTTTAGCGGGTGAATGATACCCTCCATACCATCGGCTCCATAAAATTCGATCCAATCGTTCTCCACACGGATACTGGTTCCATTGTCTTGTGAGCCGCAGATAGATCTATAGTGGTTCGATTGGCTTACTGCGAGGGAGTAGTTTTCCCGTATACCTGTGCCGAAGCTTAGGATCTCCCATGTAACGCCATTGTCAGAGCTTTTGCATAAGAATCCGTCAGTTGCAGCATAGAATACACCATTGATACATTCGGCATTGCGCATATCAGCATGAATGTATTGACCTGTCGTATTGTAGGTACTATTGCCTATTGCCCAATAGGTTACTTGGTTGAAGTTACGTCCTCCGTCTGTACTCATGAAGGCATCTACGTAACCACATAGGATATTGCTGGTATCTTGATCGCTCACGGCAAATCCTCCATGGCAACCATCAGGTGGGTTTAGGATAAAGGAGAAGGTCGTTCCTCTATCCTTTGATTGCCAGAGGCCATTGGAAGAGGCGGCATAGATACAATCTGGGCAATCATTACTAGTGTACAGCCATAATCTGGCGTCATTATTTCCTGCAAGGGTTGGGGAAGGTGTAAAGGTCTTGCCTGAGTCTGTGGATACTAAGACCTCGTTTTGAAGCGATCCCCAGTAGTAATCGTCATAGGCATATACAACACTAGGGTCAGTGGGGTGAAATACGATATCGGTTATGTCTGCCGAATTCATTTCGCGTGTCCATGTTGCGAGGTTATCGGCTGAGCGGTAGACTCCTTTACTCGTGCCAATGAATACGAGGTCGGGTATTGTTGGGTGATAGAGGATTGTATAGATTTTGAAGCTGCTTCCTAAGCCACCGAATCCGACGCTGGTGGGATTGTAGTTGCTTTGTGTCCAGGAGTCTCCTCCATCCGTTGAGCGATAGACCCCATGGGAGTTTCCATTGGTGGCATTTCGGACATTGATGAGGATAGAGTCGGGATTGGTGGGGGATACAGTCATAGTGTTCACCCCTGTAGCGTCTAGGAAGTCCGTCTGCTTTCCTACCCATGTAGTTCCCCCATTAGTCGTCTTCCAAAATCCTCCACTACGGGAGCCGAGGTACATCATATTGGGATCGTTGGGGTTCACATAGAAGGATTCGACACGCCCCAGTCCAACAGCGTAATGACCTGTGACTTGTCCAATTACATAAGGGCCGAGGTCTTCCCAGCTGCCATTGAAGATGTTTCGGTGTTGGGGGTTTGAGTCGAGGAATTCGTGGTAGGCCGTTGCAGAGAAGAAGGGATCGACATTGTCTCGTTCGCCAGAGGGATAGTATTTGTATTCATTCTGGTAGCGCCAACGCATATATCCTTTCCAACCTGAGCCTTTGCCTTTTCCTTTGCGTGCGAAGTGGGCTTCGGCGGAGTCGCATACTTCGTAGAAATTGAAGGATGCATCATAGCGCATTGCCTTCTGGGGCGATTGGGCGTACATGCTAATTGTGCAGATGAGAATGAAGCTCATCATACAACTTGTGAGTAATCTCTGTAATTTCATTGCTTGTCTCCAGTTTAGGTATTAGCATAAAATTACAGGAAATATGTACAAATCAACAAATTCCTTATATAGAAAATATATCCTAGGCAGTCTTCCCTTTCTTTCGTAGTTCTCCTCGAATCCCCTCTAATAGGTCTTCTTTAAGGATAGTCTTGTTTCCTCGCTTGACTGCACATAAGGAGGCATATCGAGTAACATTCATGATAGCTCCTCCTGCCAACTCATATTTTCGGGCAATTTCATCTAAATCAATGCCTTGTGCCAGTGTTGTACAGTCGGGGAAGGCATTCTCCCAGAGCAATAGACGTTGATTGGGGCGGGGCATAGGAAAGCATATCATGGATTGGAAGCGGCGCGAGAAAGCATTATCGAGGTTATGTTTGAGGTTGGTAGCGAGAATGATAACGCCAGGGAAGTCCTCGATTCGTTGGAGGAGATACGCAACTTCCTGATTGGCGTATCGATCCTTTGCATCAGAGGTATGGGTTCGTTTGCCGAATAAAGCATCTGCTTCATCAAAGAATAGAATCCACTTACGGTTTTCCGCTTGGTCAAATATATTGGCCATATTCTTCTCAGTCTCTCCAATATACTTCGATACCACCTTGGAGAGATCAATTCGGTAGACATCAAATTGAGTCGATTTGCCTAGTAAGGCTGCCGTTAGGGACTTCCCCGTTCCTGGTGGGCCATAGAACAATGTTCTGTAGCCTGGCTTGTACTTCCTCTCCATCCCCCAGTCCTTCATCAGGGTATGCTTATGTAGAATCCAATCCTTGATTCTTTCTACTCCATCTATGGTTTGAGGTTCGAGTATGAGTTCATTCCATTCGCGGCTGGTTGTAAGTCGCTGGGCAGGGAATTGTGCGCTAAAGGGTGGGTGGTACTCCCCTCCTGTGATGAAGTAATTGAGGTACTCTTCATTTATCCGAAGGCCTGCACTGAAGCGTGGTTCGCCTACTGTCATAGGATGCAAGTCAAGGATTTTTTGCTTGAATAGGAAATGCTTCTCCTTTAGCAATGCCCAGATCTTTAGGCGACCTACAATGTCATTGCCTGCCAATATAAACGCTGCTGTTTCGACTGTTGGGAGGAAGCCTCCATGTTGTGTTCCTTTTATCCCGCCGAATTCTGTGAATGGTCGTTTGTGTTGGGCGTTCTGGGTAAAGAAGCGATCCAACAATTGGGGGTATATATGGGGAGCCAATGCAAGGAGTAGTATCAGTCGCTCATTGACATTCATCCTATAATGCCGAACAATATCTGCATAGATAGAAGGGAGTTTCTCTAAATCGGGCGGGGAGATATCATAGATGCTTCGGTGGGGAGTATCCTGCTGGAAGTACAAGGCAAATCGAGCCTCAATTACGCTTGAAAGCCATTCGAGTTCGGCTTTTAGGGCATAAGCATTTTGGATGAGACGAGATGGAGTGGGTGTTTTTGTCATAAAAGCGGCAGATGGAAAGGAGCTACTATTATAGGGATAATCCATCTTTAACAGCTTGATCTATTGCATATACAATGATGAATTTTTTCAATCTGTGTAAAGCATATTTTCCTGAACTTATGCTTTGTATTTTCTTTAGGGGAGATACGCTTATTAATTCCGTTGGATATGTTCTCCTTGGTTCCATTACTGGGATATATTTGATATTTCATTTTATTTAACGCTTTGTGTGACATGCGTACACATATATCAACTCCTGTAAATTCCCGACAGCCTTTACCCCATGTAAAGGGCAATTCTATAGCTCCACCTGCTCTACAATTATCCATCAATTCTAATGAAACGATAGAGCAAGCTGCTGCTCCTTTACAGTTCAAATGTGATAATTGCGTAGGAGCAGAGAAACGAGGTAGTGTTCAAGGCTATAAACTACCTGTTCAAAGGAAATCTCAGTCAAATGGGATGCCTACGGAAGTTCAAATGAAGATGGAACAGGCTTTCCAAACAGACTTCTCCAATGTAAATATTCATACCAATTCCCAATCTGCAACAGATATTGGGGCATTGGCTTATACACAAGGCAATGATATTCACTTTGCTTCTGGACAGTATAATCCTCACTCTCAATCTGGGCAGGAATTACTGGGGCATGAGCTAACGCATGTTGTACAACAACGAGCGGGAAGGGTCAAGCCTACGACTCAAATGAAGGGCTTTGCAATAAATGATGATAAGGGTTTGGAAAAAGAGGCTGATGATATGGGGAGAAAGGCAGCAAGCGGGAAGTGGGAAAATACAGTAATATCCCCAAAGAGGAATACAAATCTTAAAGTAAAGCAGAAAAAAGGGACTATTCAACGCAATCCAGGAGTCGCTATAGCAGCTGCTGGGTTAGGTATTTCAGCTGCTCAATTGGGACTGGCTGTCTTCCAAGCAGGTAACCAATTCCTTACAAGTGGGCGCTTCTCCAGTAGCTCATTTTCCCCTTCATATATGCATTCAGGGACGCCTATATCTATACCATGGACATCACATACTCATATATTAAGAATTTATGCCCATCATCCTCGCATAGGTATAGGAACTCAACGTTTTTATTTTAGACTCAGTTACGAGAAGAACGGATATGATCTTCGTAATGTGCTGATTCAAGGCCTTCAGCATAGATCGTCACGCATGATGAGTTCTGTATTTAGTGTCGACTGGGGAGGGCAAGCCCATTCCCTACCAAATGATCCGCATGCTGCGGTTGCTTTTAATATAAGAGGTAATTGGGATCCTGTTGGATCAGGAAACGTATCTTTCTCAGGGCAACTTATTGTTGATCAAAATCGAGTGTATTTTTCGTCTTTCCGCTCAGGAGAAGATTGGGTTAGCCGAGGTCCAATAACTACACCTTAATCAAAGTTACATATTTAGTATTTTAAAAAAATATATCGTTCTAATCTAGGTTTTTATTGGGCATCAATTGTAATACTGGGCGTTAGGTAGTTTTGTTGGTTTTGCGGAGTTCGCGGCGGATTCCTTCGAGGAGGTCGGCTTTGTGGATGGTGTGGGAGGGGCGTTGGATGGCTAGGAGTGTAGCATAACGGGCGACGTTTGCGATGGAGCCTCCTGCGAGTTCGTACTTTTCGGCGAGGAGGTCGAGGTCGATGTCTGGGGAGAGGGTTGTTTGGGAGGGGAATGCGGATTCCCAGAGGAGGAGTCGTTGGTGTGGGCGCGGCATAGGGAAGTAGATCATGGATTGGAAGCGGCGTGAGAAGGCTTCGTCGATGTTGCCTTTGAGGTTGGTGGCGAGGATGACGAGGCCAGGGAAGTCTTCGATTCGTTGGAGGAGGTAGGCGATTTCTTGGTTGGCGTAGCGGTCCTTGGCGTCGGTGGTGCTGGTACGTTTGCCGAATAGGGCATCGGCCTCATCGAAGAAGAGAATCCAGTTGCGGTTTTCAGCTCGGTCGAATATGTTGGCCATGTTCTTTTCCGTTTCGCCTATGTATTTGGAGACGACCTTTGAGAGGTCGATTCGGTAGACGTCAAGGCCTGTGGACTTGCCGAGGAGGGAGGCAGTGAGGGATTTTCCTGTGCCTGGGGGGCCGTAGAAAAGGGAGCGGTAGCCTGGTTTGTACTTTATGTCCATCCCCCATTCTGTCATTAGCTTATCTTTATATAGGATCCAGTCTTTGATCTCCTGAACCTCTTCGATGGTTTGGGGTTCGAGGACGAGGTCTTGCCATTCGCGCTTGGTGGAGAGGCGTTGGGCGGGGAAACGGGAGGAGAAGGTTGGGCGGTACTCTTGGCCAGAGATGAAGTAGTTGAGGTACTCATCGCTGAGGGAGAGGGTTGCGCTGAGGCGGGGTTCGGTGGGGGATATTTGGTGGAGTTCGATGACTTTTTGTTGGATGAGGAAGTGGTCCTCGTGAAACATCTCCCATACTTGGAGGCGATGTACGAAGTCGTTGGCGGCGATGAGGAAGGCAGCGGTTTCGGCGGTTGGGATGAATCCTGTGTGTTGTTTGGGCTTGATGCCGCCGAATTCGGTGAAGGCGCGGTTGTAGCGGGCGTTTTGGGTGAAGAACTGGTCGAGGAGTTGGGGGTAGATGTGGGGGGTGAGGGCGAGGAGGATGATCAGGCGTTCGTCTACGCTGACATTGTAATGCAATAATATGTCGGAGTAGATGGAGGGGTAGAGTCCGAGGTCGGGGGCGGGGAGGTCGTATATACTATTGTAGGCACATTCCTGTTGGAAGTATAGTTTGAAGCGGATGTCGATGATTTGGGCGAACCATTCGAGTTCGGCTTTGAGAGCGAGTGCATTTTGGAGGAGTCGGGATTGAGTTAGCGGTTGGATTATCATGGAAGGCGTTTTGGTTGTATCTCTTTAACGCCATTCTACGTATAAGGGTTTTTCCATGCAGGGGAGTTTGATGAGGTTGAAGCTCCATGGGAGAGAGTCGAGGAGGATGTCGTAGGGTTTTTGTTCGACGCGGAGTATCCATTTTCCTGTTTGGGCGTGGGTTAGTTTGCCCTTGCGGATAAAGAATCCGCCTCGTAGTCCATCGACCGAGCTATTCTTCATCTTTTTCCATTGGGAGATAAAGTGTTTTAGGAGGCCGTTGGCGAGTTCGAGTTCCTCGGGTTTGGGGTCGATGCTGCGGATGATGGGTTGGTCGAGGGGGAGTCCGCAGAGGAGTTTGTTGAAGAGGAGTTCGTGCTCTGGGGATGCGGCGTCTTTGGTGGCGAGGACTTGAAGGTAGTGTGCGGCGCGCTGCGCGTGTTCGGGGGAGAGGAACTTGCGGAGGGGCGTCATGAGCTTGAGGCGTTGGAAGTAGAGGTTGATGAAGGGGTTGAGGAGGACGATGCCTGCGTTGTTGATGTAGTAGGTGCGGGCGGGGGTTTTTGGGGGCTTTTTGTAGGGGATTTTGAGGGAGAAGGCAGGGGTTTGGGGGGCTTGAGCGCGGGTTTGCTGCTGGAGGAAGAGGAGGGCAGCGTTGAATGCGTCGGGGTTTTGGAGTTGGGCGCGGCGGTTGGGGAGGCGTTCGAGGAGCTGGGTGATGCTGGTAGTGGGTTGGATACCTTGGGAGCGGGCTGTGTGGGAGACGGCCGCTTGGATGAAGCGGAGGGGGGTGAAGGCTTTGGGCTTGTGGGTAAAGAGGAGGCGTAGGATTTGGGTGTGGCGGATGGCGGAGGTTAGGGGTTGTGTGGGAGAGTCGGCGAGGAGGATGTGAGCGTCCTTGATGAAGCGTAGGACTTCGTCGGCTTGGTTGGGGAAGCGTATGGTGAGGAATTGGGTGAAGATGGCTTCGGGGAGGAGGCTGATGAGGCGTTGGTGCGCTTGGGGAGTAGAGGCGTAGCGATAGAGGCTTTTGAGGGTCTCTTTGGGTTGGGTTTTGAGGAGGATTTTGAGGGCGTTGATGAAGCTTGGGAAGGAAATGCTTCCGAGGTCTGTAGGGAGGGAGAAGTGCGAGAGGAAGTATTGCCAGTTTTCGAGGGAGAGCGTTGGGGTTTGGGGGAGAGTTGGAGGTGGGGAGAGGGTGTTTAGGGGTGTAGGCGCGACTGTACGGAGGAAGAAGCGCATGGGCGTGAAGGCTGCTTTTGTTTTTTGGGCAGGAGCGAAGAGGAACTCGGTTAGGAGTTGTTTGGTACGTTTGGGGCTAAGGGACGTATGGGCGAAGATTCTTTTGAGGGTGTATTCGAAGTGCTTTTGGGGGTTGAAGGAGGTTTCATTGGGAGATGATTGGAGGATGGCTTCGAAGGTGAAGCGTCGGATTTGGTTGATGGATAAGGTGTATGTAACTGTTTTCCAATGGGTTGGATGATTGTCTGCGAGGAATTGGTCGAATTCGGCGAAGAATTGGATGAGGTTTTGGATGAAAGGGATGAACTTAGGGAGTGCTTGTTCGATCCACTTCTGAAGGCTTTTTTCAGAGAGGAGGTTTTGGAGGTTGGAAGCGATTGTTTGTTGTTTGTAAGGGTTGTCTGCCTGTTGTTTGAGCTTTCTGAGGATATAGTGGGCTTGTCGGGGGTTTAGTTGGATGTATTGAGCGAGGGTTTTGAGGAGCTGGGTTTGGGTTATGGTTTTGGGTGTCCACCAAGGGAGTTTTTGGAAGATGAGTAGGTGGTGGATGAGGTTTTTGAGGGTTTTGGGGGTTGGTTCTTGGGTGTTTGGGGGAGATGGTGAGGTCTCTGGAGTTTGGGGTGTGAGGGTTTGTTGGAGTTGGGCGATTGATTGAGTTAGAGTGTCAATTTGGGATTGGATGGTAGGAGGTTGTTGGCCTTCGGGAAGGCTGTTGAGGGTTTTTGTGAGAGCGTTGAGTTGGTTTCGGAGGGTTGTGAGGCGTTGGTATATGATGGGGCTAGGGGTTGGTTCTTTTTTGGGGGATATGGGTGCGTGGGTTTCATTTGCCCAAGATTCTAGGGCTAGGTATGTTTTATGAGTTGGGGGTTGTTGGATGCTTTTCATGAGCTTTTGGGTGGCAGGGGTTTGGGGGAGTTGTGGGAGGTTTGTGGCCTTCTGGAGTTGGGTTAGTTGGGTGATTAGGGGTTGGATGGGTTGGGTTTGGAGGATTTTGCGGATGTATTTTTGTTGGGTTGGGTCGGATTGTAGGGTGGTGTTTGGGGTAGAGATAAAGGTTTTGAGCCAATCTTTGAGGATTGGGAGGGATTGGGTTATGTTTTTTAGGGTTATTTGGAGGGTTTTTGGTTGGGATTGGGGGGAAATGAGGGTTTTTCCCTCTGTTTGGTCGTCATTTTCTTTCGTTAATGCATATTGGTTTTTCGTTAACGTGTCTTCGTTCTTCGTTAACGTATCTTGGTTTTTCGTTTGGGCATCTGTGAGTTTCGTTAACGTGTCTTGGTTTTTCGTTTGGGCATCTGTGAGTTTCGTTAACGTATCTTGGTTTTTCGTTTGGGCATCTTTGAGTTTCGTTAACGTATCTTGGTTTTTCGTTTGGGCGTCTGTGAGTTTCGTTAACGTGTCTTGGTTTTTCGTTTGGGCGTCTGTGAGCTTCGTTAACGTATCTTGGTTTTTCGTTTGGGCATCTGTGAGTTTCGTTAACGTATCTTGGTTTTTCGTTTGGGCATCTACGAGTTTCGTTTGGGTGTTTTCCTTTTGGGGTTCTTTATTGTCTTCTTTGGTAAGAGGAGTTTCGTTTTTGGGTTCTTTAGATTGGGGGGTGGTTGAGTCGTTGTTGGGGAGGTTTTGGGAGGACTCCAATTTATTTTCTTGCTCGCCTTCCAAGGAGGGAAGCGTGTCTTTCTGGTTTTGCTTAAGGGGGGATTTTTGTTGGGTGGTTTCTATTGTTTGTTGTTGCTCTTTGGTTTCTTCTGTGGGAGTGATTTGAGGGGTTTGGTTAAGGGTAGATTTTGAGTTGGGGGATTGATTTTTGGTAAGAGGGGGTTCGTTTTTGGGTTCTTTGGATTGGGGCGTGGTTGAGTCGTTGTTGGGGAGGTTTTGGGGGGAATCCAATTTATTTTCTTCCTCGCCTTCTAAGGAAGGGAGGTTGTGCTGATTGTTTTGCTTAAGGGGGGATTTTTGTTGGGCGGTTTCCTTTTGGAGTTTTTTATTGTTCTCTTTGATAGGCGGGGTTTCGTTTTTGGGTTCTTTGGATTGGGGTGTGGTTGAGTCGTTGTTGGGGAGGTTTTGGGAGGATTCCAATTTATTTTCTTGCTCGCCTTCTAGGGAAGGGAGGTTGTTCTGCTGGTTTTGTTTTAGGAGAGATTGTGGATTTTCGTTTGCTATTGTTTCTTGTTGTTCATTGGGTTCTTCCGTAGGGGTAATTGGATTGTTTTGGTTAAGGGGTAGTTTTTGTTGGTTTTTGTTCTCTATTGTGTGCTTTTGGGAGTTGTATAAAGAGTGTTTAACGTGAGGGGTAAGCTGTACCTTACCCACCCCTTCCCCCTCCCGAGGAGGGGAATCTTCCGCACTTTCCTCTCCCATTGTGTATGTTTGGGAGTTTTTATACAACTCTGGAAAGGTGGTTTGATTGTCTAGGTTGAGGGGGAGTGTTTGTTGGTATTGCTCGGTAGCAGGGATTAGTTGGGAGGTTAGGTATTGTTTGAAGTTTTTTTGATCGAAAACGAGGGATTTTTTGAGGAGCAAATATTGAAGGATGGTGAGGTTGAGTTTATTTTGGAAAGCCTGATGGTCAGTTGTTTGGGTATATTGGGAGAAGGTTCGTTCGAGTTGGTGGCTAAAAGATTCGATGAAGAGGGTTTGTTGGGGCGCGAGGATTTGGAGGAGTTTCTTTTGGATTTTTGGAGAGAATTGTAGGGTTATTCTTGTGAGGGTATTGGGATTTGAGGCGATTCTTTTGAGGTTTTGTTCGAGGGCTTTGGGATATTTTTCTAGTAGAATGAGGAAGAGTTCTTCCATTGATTGCTCTGAGATGGTGGTATTTTCTGGTAGTGATCCGTATTGGAGGAAGTGAATGAGGGTTTGGATTTTGGATTGGTGTAAGAGGATTTTTTGCCCTGACTTTTTGAGTTGGGTGGTTGGGAGGTGGATTTGGTTGATTTTTTCGGTGAGGACTTTTTTGAGGAGTTGGGGGATTTCCTTGATGCAGGTAGCTTCAAAGGAACGGAATGGGAGTTCGCCAAGGTCAAGTTCTATACGGTCGAATTGGAAGATATGATCTGCAAGGGAAAGTTCGTCGAGGACTTGTTCGATGGCTATTTGTAGGTGGTCGCGAAAGAGTTGGCTAATTCGGTTTTGGATTTGGTGTGCGTCCTTTTGGTCTTCGATTTCGAAGTCGAAGATTTGTCGGGTGATTGTGTGTGGAGTTTGTTTCATGGGGTGTTGTTGGTTTCTTTCATACGGTTCCTTACCCACCCCCGCCCCCTCCCGAGGAGGGGAGACATTGCGCAGGCCTCTCCCTAGATCTATTGATATGGAGATAGAGGAGAGTTTGGGAGTCGGCCGTTTAGTGACCGAGGTTCATGATTAGCTTGAGGGATAGTTGGTCGATTTTATCGGTATTTGGGTTGGGGTTTGCTTTTTCGGTTATCCATTGGAGGTATATCTCTTCAAACTGTTTCATTTGGGGGAGTGTATACCAGTGGAAGTGTATTTGGAGGTGCGCGGGTGCATTGAGTTTGATTACTTGTTGGAGTAGGTTACGGAGTTCTTCGTGTTGGAAGCGCGCAATCCATGCGGGAAATATGATGCTGATTTTGAGGGAGTATACATCGGTATTGAGGACAAGGCCTTTTTTGCTTTGGTTTTGTCTGAAGATAAAAGGGGTTATCGTTTGGGGAGTATCCCATTTTTCGAGGAAGTCTACGATTTTTTGGAGGTGTTCTTTGGCTGACTTCTTGAATGCAAAGCCTGGTTGGTGTGCGATCAACTGGTTTTGTTTGTCGTGCAGGGCGAGGGTGTATCCTGTATTTCGGTCGCCCATCACTTCATAGTTTGCCTTTACTCGCCCGAATTGAAGGAGTTTATTGATGAAGATTAGCTTTTCATTGGCCTTAAATATGAAGGGACTTTGGATGAGTTTTCGGTTATTATCGGCTATGATAAAGCTGTATTGTAGGGGGGCGATGGGTCGGAGAAGGATGTGTTCGAGGAGGTGGAAGCCTTCCCCTTTTTCGTTGAGGTAGGCGATTTTTTGAAAGAGTTTGTTTAAGGCCTTGCTTGCATCAAGCTCTGAATCAGCTGTATAGACGTTGTATTCTTCTTGTGAGTCGGGGTTTCTGAAGAAGATGTCTGTCTTTTGGGACTTCCCTTTTGCTTTTTGGAAACGATAGTGTTGGGGATTGGATGCGTGTAGGAGGGTTTTGGCAAGGAGGGTTTCAGGATCTCCTTGGAATTCGAATTCGGGGGATTGTTGGTTTGTAGATTCGCCCCATTCGAGGTTTGTTTCTTGTTCGAGGTCTGCGAGGGCTTTATGGGTTGTATTGATATTGAAAAAGAGTCCGATTCTTTTTTTAAGGCCTGCTCTATTTTTGGGAGAAGGCATTTGGGAGTAGTCTCGACCTCGGCCTCGGTTTCGGCTAAGGGAGATGTATTGTTGTAAGAAGGCTGCTTTGGCTTTGATGAGGGTCTGGTCAAAAGTCTCTTGGTTCATGGCCAATGCTTGTCTGTTTAAGCTATTGAATGCATTGGTCATGAAACTTTCGCCGAATCGAGCAAGCAGGTGGTTTAAGAATTGGTTACGTCTTTTTGCTTTGGGATCGAATTTATCTGCGAGTTCGTTGAACTTGTCAATTGCTCGTTGTTTCGCTTGTTCGTTTTCCAATGGAATTCCTAGGAGTTGTTGTATTCCTGGTATTTCAAAAAGAATGCGGGCGAAATAGGTTTGGGTTAGTTTTCCGTTTTGGAAGATATCTTCATCCTTTATGGAAAAGAGTTTACGGATGTTTGCAAGTTGGGCGAGGTGATTGCCCATTATTTGTTCGAAGAATAAAAGATATCCTTGTAATTGCTTTGCGTATGCTTTTCTTTCACGGCTTGCACGGGAGTTTAGGCCATAGCTTCCGACTCCATATGTATGCGGGAAATCGTATTGGATGCTATCATAGTTTTTAACGTCTGCGAGTTTTCTATCTGTTTTGGGGAGTTCCCAGTTTAGTTTGAGTTTGCTATGGTATCGTTGGCGGAATTTAGCGACGAGGGTTTCATAGAAGTGTTGGGTTGCACGTAGGTCTATGTCATAGGGGATGTCTCCGAGGTATAGCTTGAGGGAGGAGTTTTTGGGGTCGAGGAGATTTTCAATGTCTAAGACGGGGTAGCAGGAATGATTGAGTTTGAGGACTTCTTGGTTTATTCGCTCTCCGTTTTGTCGAAGGGCGAAGCGTGTAACACTGGTGATTCCCTCTATTTCAGATAGCATTCTGATGAGACGGGACTTATGGATTTGGTTTACTACTTTGGCATCTGACTTTTCGAGGTCTTGGTCGAGGATGAAGCCATGTATGGGTAGGGGACCATTGAATGCTTGTTGGAGGGGGAGTCCTTGTTCTGTGATTTCTTCAAGAGAGAGGAAGCGGATTTGTGGTGTTAATGCTTCAGAAAGCCGGAAGGCGATTTCTGCGAGGAGGGATTCTCCTACTACATTGTTTTGGATATTGATTTCGGCTTCTATTTGGATCTTTACAGGGGTTAGGACTTCTATTTCGTCAATGTCTTCTGCCAAGTTTCGATGTTTGAGAAAGAGCTTTTTTACTTTTTCTACGACTTGGGTTGCTATTTGTTGGCTTTGGGTTTGTTGGTCTAGTTGTAGGAGGATTTTATAGAGGCCTGTGACGTTTAGGCCGAGTTGGTTTTTATTGAGGGGGATTAACCATGCGTTTGTGACTTCGGGGATTCGGTCTATGATGATTCGTCGATAGTCGTTGATGGTGAGGGGGTTGCATGGAAATATCTGATCAGGACTATAGAGGGCGTTGTCTTCGGGAAAGAAGGTTTTTTGGTTTTTGGCGAATAAGATTTCTTGAATTGGGAAGTGGGTTTTATAGCCCAATTCGGTCATGGCATAGCATAGGATTTCGAGGATGGTTACGCCTGGGTCGTGGGCGTTGTAATCTGTCCATATTTCTCCTGATAGCTGTTGGGCTAGTTCGATGCCTTCTTTTTTGAGGGCTTTGTAGTCCATGCTCTTTGGGAGAGAGGGGTTTTTATCTATGGATATGGGTGCTATTGCCATGGTAGGTTGTTTTTAGGGTTTGCTTATCATATGGTGAGAACGGTACCTTACCCACCTCCTCCCCCTCCCAAGGAGGAGATTAGGATATGTGAGGGAAGTTTTGGGAAGAGCCGTTTAAGGGGGATGCCTGTGTATTATTGGAATGGTTGGTTATTTGTTGGTTTGCTTGATGGTTCATTTTGCCTATGAGTTCATAGACTTCTTTGAAAGGCCTTTCGCCTAGGGCTGTGAAGATTATGTCTATTTCTTCGACTGTGAGTTTAAGGGTTATTTCTTGTTTCATGATTTAGTCTTTTTTACGGATATTGATTCGTTTGATGGTTCTCTTTGTATCAGGACGTTCTTCTTTTGGTGGAACAATAGGGGGGCGTTTTTCCTCTCTTCTTGGAGGGGTTTGGGTATTTTCTTGTTGGTATGAGGTTCTTTCTCTACGGTTATTTTGCTGTTGTTGTCGAGCGGGTCTTTCTGAGACAGGTTGGTTGTATTCAGGCGCTTCGTATTCGTCTAGCTCGTAGTTTTTGTCCCATAGTTTGGTGATTCGGAAGAAGATCTCTTTTGGGGATCCGTCTCTTTTGGGTCCGTAATGGGTACGGGTTTTCATTTGGATGATGTATCTTTCTTCATCGACTGAGTTTTTTTCGTCGATTACCCATCTGAAGTTGATGGTGTTCCAGATTTTGCCCCATAACCAGCTGCTAGATGCTTGGAGTTGTTTTACTTCTGTTTTTACTCCTTTGAGGCCGTGGGATATTAGGAGGGTTGCGTATGTAAGGGCGTATCGTTTGTCTCCATCATCATTTATGTGTGCGAAGATTTCGAAGGCTTGGCATCCTCCTAGGTTTTCGAGTACATTGTGCCAATCTCCATTTGCCGGGATTCGTCCTTTGGAGAAGTCCCCTACTCTTCCTTGCATTGCGACAAGGCCATTTACATGTAGTTTGTACTCTGGAGAGGTATTTCCTATTCCTATATTGCCTCCTTCTCGGATGAATAGTCGGCTATACTTTCGTCCTTCTGTTATGTTTATCCCTTTTGGTTGATTTTCAGGGTTTAGTCCGATACTCCAAGCGGGGGATTTGGATTCGATTTTCTCCCAGAAGCTTAAGAGTTTTCGAGATGAGCCTGTGAGGGTAAGTCTGAGACCATTTTGTTCGTCCTTTTCGATTCCATCATCCTTCATGTTAATGGTGGATTCGATGAGGTCTGCGTATGCCTCTGGAGAGAGGTTGTTTCTAAATATTGCCTTTAGGACGCTTCTTTCCCTTTTGGTTGCCATAATGCTTATATTTTGATGCGGAGTATCGTTTTGCTTGCTTGACTATTGTTTATCGGTTTATCGGGTTCGTTTTTTCTTCGGATGATTCGGATAGCGAGCTGCGAATCCTGAATGATGTCTACTTTGTTTTGGAACCTGACCGATCCTTCTACTTTGGTTGGGTTTTGCTCTTGTTCCGTTTGGATGATGGAAATATGGTGGTCTTCATCAGGGATGAGCACTGCCCAAGGTCTTGCTTGAATGATTGCGACTTCGGTTTGTTTAGGGTTTTTGTTTGTCTTGGTATCATTCTGTGTTGCGGTATCAAGGTATGAGTACCGGCCTGTCTCTTCATTCTTAACGAAGTGTAAAAGCGAAAAGCTTGTTACGAATTTTACGTATTCGAGTCCTTTGACGAAGTTTAGGAGTACTTCTTCGCTAATTGCTCCTCCTATATTCATCTTGACTTGGGTATTTTCAAGCCATGGGCATACAAAGGTTCGGACATCCTCTTTGAGTCTGACGAGGCTTTGGCCATTGTTATGTCCATCAATGAATCTGATTTTGCATCGAATTCGGATGTATTCGTATGCAGGGTTTCGTATTCTGAGTTTTACAAAAGGCGAGATCCATTTTTTCAGGTATTGTTCGATGGCAATCAGGCCTTTGTAATTGAGTTTGGGTGTTTTTGGTGAAGCAGAGTCGTTTTTTCTGGGAACCACGACTAGGGTTATGGCTCCTGCCTTTGGGAAGAATTGTGGGTTTGATAGATGGCTTAGGCATTTAACCTGCATGACGGTGTGGAATTGTCCTAGAATCAATCTTTCAAAATCCCAATGGGTAACTGCTCTATGTTTGTGCCGTAACCTTTCAGATACTCTTGAGAAGAATTCTTGTATTTTCTCTTGTGGTTTCCCATTGAAAGAGGAAAAAGGTTGTTTGATTCCTTTAATCGCAGGGTTTTTATGTAATAGAGAGGTGATGGAGTTTTCAGGTAAAGCTGCCCGTAGTCTTTCTGATTTGCTTTCTTCTCCTACCCATATTGCCCTCATTGCTTGGGCTTTGATGTCAATGGCATGGCATAGCACTTCTGTATCTCCTGCAATAGATACTCTGAGCCAAGCATATTGGGGAGGCATCATACTATTTCGCGTTGTGATGTCACGAGGAATTTGTAGTTGTATGATACCCGTTGTGGTGAAATTGTCTGTTGTGTCAATAAGTAAAGCCTCATCAGGGAGTTGTTTCCATTGATCATTAGACAAATAACTCCATTGAATTAGTGGAAGATTATAGCGTGTATGTCCCTTGGCCTTATTTGCAGTTAGTTGGAACAATAGGGATAAGGTTTGGGGAGCTTTCAAGTCTTCCAATCCGATGAATAAATATGCATCGTCGTCGTAACGAGGGAGGAGGGTAATTTTGTCTCCTCGCATTCGTCCTCGGAAATAGGTTGAAACGAGTCCGAATGGATGGATGTGGAATAGAGCTTCTGGCGTTTCGCGGGTTCCTGTATATATATGTACTGTCGTGCTTGCGGTATAACTTAGAGACAAGCTTTTTGCTGTTGGAATTAAGGGTTGGCGGGGAATATCCTTATTGACTTCTTGCGTAGGGTCTGCATTATGGGTCACCGCATCTGCGAAGAGTCTTTGGAATAGTGGATGTCCGAAGCCATGGACTGGCTCCACTAGTTCGAGTTTTAGGAATCCGCTTGAGGTTTGGTTATCGTAATATAAAGGATTTTGGAGGTATGGATCTGGTTTTATGTTTAGTTTGTTTAGGATTATCTTGTTTATCTTTGTTTGGTTGATCAGCAATACATCATCATCCTCATTTGAAGGTTGGAGATCAAATAAGGGGTATCTTAAGGCTTGATTTTCGTCTTTGGGATGGAATACTTTTTCGGATAAGGCAGATAGCTTAATCTTAAAGTCATCCACTTTTATTGGCGGGTCATATGCCTGATAATAATTGTTGAATGCTTTATAGGTAGTTGGGATATTTTGCCACTCCATTTTGAGGCTTAATTCGGTTAGCGGCTTTTGGAAGATTTCTGTATTCCCGATGAGCATATAACTACCTGGTTCGGGCTGAGGGCCAAACGGCATAAATGGTTGTCGGGGGTCTATTTGCCCTATATTGTTGTAGATTTTAATCTTCTTAATCTCGTCTACCTTTACCTCAATGTTTATGGAATTGATTTCGAGGTCTTTCCAAAGAGAATAAATGTATGGTTCAATGTGGTCATTGAGCATGCATTTTATGATAGGAAAGCGGGTTACAAATTTTTCATCAGGATATAGGAAGCGATCAAATGCTACGACTTCTGACATATGGGCAGGTAATCGAAAGACTAGTTCTATATAGTCCCAATCGGCTTGTAAGTCTTCAGGGGGTAAGATTTTTATTTCTCCTGAGGGGACTTGTTCCCAGCCGTTTTTGGATGTAAACCAGATGTCTATGTTCTTATTATCTCCTGGAGGAAATATTTTGTAGAAAGCATTTCTTAGGGTTACTTCCTCAAATCTTCCATATCGTTTGGAAGCTTCTTTTTCCTCGACTGAACGAATGTCTTCTATTAGCTTTCGGAAATAGTATAGGGATTCGGGGATGAATTTGATTCTTAGTTTGATTTCTCTATTGCCTTCTTCAAGAAAGAATAGAGGGGATGCTAAGGCAAAGCCCATTGAACCTTTAACCATTGTATGAGAATCAACAGGTCTATTCCATTGTTCTTCCCCACAGATTGGCCATTCATCCTGCTCATTTTCGAAGGGTTTTCCTACTCCGTCTTTTGAGTTAGCAATCGGAGCGACATAGGTTCCTGTTACCAAACGAAATGAACTAATCTGCGTTTTGGCATATTGACTTAGAAATAACGTTTTAAGCGAAGCTACTTTTGTATGATTTATGGCTAAGGGACTTACTGTTTTGAATAATATATTTTGCCCTTGTTTGTCTTTCCCTGCTTTTAATAGTGTATCTGCTTCTATGGTATGTTCCTTTATGTGCTTTGCTAATTCAAAGCATATGTGAACTTCGTCTGGCTGGTAGCTTTGCTTTTGCTGCTTTAGTATTTCTTCGTAGTAAAACTTGAGATGTTCTGTGCTTAGGTTATTTAAGTCTGTTTGAAGGTGCTTATGTAGTAATAAGAAGGTAATGAAGAGCCCCATATTGGGCTGATGGTCTTGTTTATTGGCAAGAGACTTCTCAAGGAATTTTTGGAAGTGTAGTTGAACGTAATTTAAGATATTGAAGCAATTGCGAAATAGTAGACGGAGTTTAATGAGAGCCATTTGAATCTGAGCTCTTTCATTTTGCCCTAGAAATATATTAATAGGTGTTATCGAATCTAAGTTGCCGAATACCCTAAATGCTTGATATTGAAGTGAGACTTCTTGTCCAAATAAGCTTTTTGCCCCTTTCGCATATGCGATTAGGGTATGTAGTTCTGATTTAAGTCTTCTGTTAATAATATTTAGGAAGGCATCTTCTACTTCATTCTCTATTCCTTGTTGCCTACGATTAATTTGTGCAACATAGTTGTACCATTGATTAATCTGGGTGGGAATTTGGAAGATTTGTTTGAAGATTTCTTTAACAGCTGCTTTCGCCTTTTCATTGTTCCACTCTGTATTTAGCTCTTTGATGGTTTTCTCATGCTCTTCTTCCCATTGTTTGATATCAATTGCTTGAATAATGGCTAAGACTGCTGTTATATTGGAGAGGAAGAAAGGCTCCCAGTTAGCCTTCTTTTGGGTAGAGAAATGCGTAATATTTTTTGCGAACTCTGTAGAGAAAGCCAGCATATCACTCAGTTTCCGATCATCTATTGGGACATGTTCGGGCAATAGTTCTTTCAGAATACGCGAGAATTGTGCGGTTCCGTTTCTGAAAAAAGAGGTATCTTGCTGTAGAGATTGCATCATTGTCTTAGATTTCCGTTACTTCTGTGCCTTCGTTGATGTAGTATGGGAATACGATGTTGCTTCGAACATTTACTTTTCGAATGGTATAATATATTTCTAGGTATATGATTCCCTTAATGCTGTCTTTATGATCTATGATAATCTCTTCAAGGGTGATTCTTGGTTCAAAATATAGGATTGCAAAATCTATTAGTTCACGTATTCTCGCATCTGTTGCGGTATTGATTACTTGGAAATTGATACGTTGTAAGTCACAACCATAATTGGGCTTCATCGCTCTTTCTCCTGGCACTGTTGAGAGAAGGATATGTAAACTTTGCTTAATATCTTCCTCCTCACTTACCATTTGTATGGCTTCCTTTTGTGCATCAAATATTGGGGGGAAGCTCCAGCCCGTTCCTAAAAATGATTTCGATGTTTGCATGCCCTTCTTCTTTGCTATTGATTAATTGATCATTACAATAGATCCTTTGATGGTTGTCATTCCGCTACTAGAGAATTCAGCAGATCCCTTGCCTGAACATTTTAATTCGGCGTCTGCTTGAATACCAATCTTTACCGCCGATACATTTGTTTCGATATCTGCTTGTACATTAATTGCCATAGGAGCCTTTATGTTAATATCTCCTTGGGCTTCTATATTAATGTCTTTAATAGAAATGATATCTATTCCATTTTGTGACATTTGGATTTTGTTTCCATGCTTGTCTTGGATGAGAATCTCCTCTGTGTCATCTTGGAAATGCATGATATTCCCAGCAGGAGTTTCTATTTCTATTCGCTTTTTCTCTTCATCAAAAACGACCTTCATTTGTTCCCTGGTCACAATGCCCTTGATTGTATTATCTGCGTCAGGTGTAAAGGGCGGTTCGTGCGCTGAGCTGTATAAAGAACCGAGTATAATGGGAAAGCGAGGATCATTGTTTAGGAACCCTAGCACGACTTCATCTCCTACTTCTGGCATAAAGAATGTTCCTGATGTTGAGGTTGCATATGGATTGGTGATTCTTGCCCAGAGTCCTTCGCCTGTTGGTTCTATAACAGGCACATCTACAAGTATTCTTGTTTCGCCATCGGGGTCATTTTCAATTTGTTTTACAACTCCTATGTACAATCCTTCTATTCCAGGTAATAGACCCATTGCAGCAGGGGCTACGACATCTGGTTGTGTAGCAGTAAACCATTGTTCGGACAATCCGAAGTGCAATTCGGAAGTCCAAGCACCATTTTTAACTTTATGCACAACTCCTGCGACAAAAGCATCTCCATTAAATCGGTCTCCGATACCTCCTAGCTTTACCAATGTGTTAGGTTTGGCTTTTGCAGTACCAACACAGGTAATACTTCCTTTAATTCTGGCGATACGTGATTTAAGAAGCGTGGCGTCTGCCCATTGCTTTAAAAGACTACTTTCTAGAGGAGTCGTAGACTGTAATTGATACGCTACTCTTCCGTAGATATTACTTGCAATATTTTGAGGAGTCAGATTCCCTTGACTATTGATGGAAGGTTCACTGCTACTTTCTTCAACAATATCTTGGGCAGACATATCCCAGCTAATGGCTTCTACAGAAGGGAATTGGGATCTTGCATCAATATCTATGTTCATTTTCATGATGCCCATCCCATATGTCAATTCAAGCTCAGGAGATTCAGATAACGCTGGTTTCTTTATGATGACCTTATTATTGTCAACCACTACTATTTGGCCGTTCATTTCGGCACGAGAAAGCATAAAGTCCCAGTCTGTTGCATAGTATTGTACAATCTTTTTATGGGTGTAGGTAGTTGATTCAGTATCTGCTATTAGTCCATTCTCCTCTATTACTTCTGCAATTGCTTGAGAATCATTTACATCTTTAAAGTATCTGTTTTTGCGCCCTAATGTCATTTTCACTGCTTCATCAGAGCATTTGAGGATAAGTGCACTCCCATTTGTTCGAATTTTCAGGCCTTGCCCAACAATAATCCCTTCGAAGATACATTCTGTTTCTTGATGATAGCCGAGGTTAACCTTTATCTTGTTACCTGGTTCGAAATGGCCTTCTTCACTCACAGGGAAAGACTGCTCAGATGGGTTTCCATCTAGGATTTCAATCTTTACTTGTGAGATTCGGTTAACTCCTTTTCGGATTTCAATTTCCGTGATATCGTATTCACCTGTCAGTTCTTGGCCTTCAATCAGAACTTCAAATGATACGAGATCAGATCTTTGACTGTTGGGTGCTTCAGGCATGTCCTACTTTTCTATTGGCGGGAATATTATTTTCATACCAGGTTTCAATCGACGGAAGTTTGTAATTCCATTGATTGCTGCTATTTGCAGATAGTATTTATTATTCCCGTAGATTTCTTTGCATAAAATCGGAAGCGAGTCTCCTTGACGGATTTCCTTGACGTGGGTTAAATCAGGGGAGCTATTGTTGGCTCTTTTCTCTCGGGTTTCAGCATCAACAAATCCTACAAACGCAAGCGAAACTTTTGCTCTTAAAGGTACTCCATCCTCTTTGAACAAAGTGTATTCGGTACTGAATTGCTTGAGCATTGAATTGAAGATGAAATCTCCCCAACTAATTTTGACATAGTTGGGTTTGTGTTGGTTTCCTTCATACTTGAAGATTACATCCTCTAATGCTTGCAATTTAGCCCCGACTTCGATATCTGAGACAACACCTGTTCCATCAAAAATGAGTTCAAAACTCACTTCGTCATTGTCATATCCTTCAAATGCTGCAACAGAACCAGAGGTATTGGAGGCTTTTTCTTCTGTATTTAATTGTATGGAGCGAGTGTGTGAGAATTTTTCTGGGTTGATTTGAACGTGAAAAGGCTCTCCTACTTTACTTTGAAATTGTTCATCACTATATCCCTCCAGTGTAAGCTTTTTGCTATTATTCTGCATAATATACTCTTACCTGAGAACCCTTTCATCAAGGAGTTCTCTTACTTTATCCATACACTCTTCAATAATTTGTTCTTTCGTTTTCTGCCATTCTCTTTTAGTCAAAAACTTTGTATTCTTTTGAACAAGTTCCTTTTTGACTGTTGCTTTAATGACGAGTTCGCGTATCTCAATAGGCATAGGCTCACGATTTACTATGAAACAGAAAAGTCACGGTATGCGAATTCGAGGTTTTCAATCACAATTGCATTTTCTTCAGCATTGAAATCTGAAACTTTCCATTTAATGGGATAAGCATTGTTAAAGTTCCATGTCATTAATGGGTTTCCTGCCGAATCCTGTAATTGTACAGCAATTGATTTTAGTTCAATTGCTTTTTGAAAGACTTTTTGTATAGTATTTTGGCACCAACTCAACATATTAGACCCCTCAAGAATAAGCCCTCTTTTCAAGATTAGGTTATTGTACTTTGCTCGGGTAGGAAGTCTATGTTTAAATCCATTCTGCCCTCCTTCTACCACGTCTTCCACCTCCAATTCCATTTCTAAGCCAGAAACTTCTTGGAAGTATGCATCTGCACCACTATCATCTCCATTGATTATCACAGAAAAGAAGAATGCAGCTGGTGGGAAGAACTTCTTAATATCAGACATATTTGACTTTTCCATACCAAAAACAATTATACAGATATAAAATTTTAGCGTATAGCTTACTCTTCTAGTATCGTGTTTAGGTTATGAATAGATGCCTCATTTACCTATTTCTATCACAATTCCACTGTGTGCAAATTCAATTGATTCAATTGCTACTTCATTCGCATCAGATTTCAAATTGGGACCACTGATTTTGACAGGTATTGCATATGAAACATTCCACTTCATAACAGTTTCAGCTAGCTCATCCAAGAGAGAAATACTCAGTTCTAAGACATTCTCTGTACCTGGTGCGTATTTGTTATCTATTACCTCATTAAATAGTTCAATTAGCTGGTCATCTTTTTTAAAGATCCCTTTTTTGCATACAATGTTTTGTACTTTATTCAGTCCAGTTCTTTGCCAAAAAGTTGTTGCCTTGCTTTTCCCATGACGATACTTGAGGACTTCAACCTCCTGTTCTAAACCAGATACTTCTTGGAATGATATCCCTTGTTTAACATTTGAAATTTCTACAATAAAGTAAAACTTAGGAATAGGCCACTCTGTATTCTTTGCCATTTTGAGTTGAAATGTGAGGAAAAGGATGTACTAGAACCAACTCTCTCCCTTTTCCTCACATTAATATATTTACGCGATTTCTACTGTAATTCCTTCATGTACAAACTCAATAGATTCGATAGCGACTTCATTGCCGTCCGATTTAAGATCTGTTCCTGTAAGCTTCACAGGGATAGCATTCACGAAGCTCCAAGACATTACGGTCTCTCCTAACTCATCTAACAATTCCACAAGTATTTCCATTCGTCCATCTTCTTTTGTATAGTATTCCTTTTCGTATACCTTTTTAAAGATTTCAGAAATTCTGTCATCAGTTGAAAAGACCCCTTTTTTACATACAAGATTGGTCGTTTTTACCAATCCTGCTTGCTTCATTTTGATGAATGATTCGCTGTCTCCATGTCTGTATTCAATAGGTTCCACTTCTTGATCAAGTCCGCTCACTTCTTGGAAGCTAATTTGAGCTCCATCTATAGTCACTCGGAAGTGAAACTTAGGTATTGGCCATTGTCCTGGAAAATCTGCCATAACGTTATATTATCTTTTTAAGGAGTTCTATTTAATGGTAGAGAAATAATGGATTAAGATTCTTGCATTTTTTGTTGGAAAGTTAATTCGATAAACTCAGCAGGTCGAGAGATAGCCACCTTTATCGTAATTTTCATGAGGCCTTCGAGAATATCTTGCGGTGTCATTGTAGTACCAAGTCCAACATCTACTTGGAATGCCTCTGTAGTTGAAGCTCCCACCAATGCACCCTGCTTCCACACATCTGTCAAAAAGTTCACAATAGAAGTTCTGACCTTAATCCAAGTACGAGCGGTATTTGGTTCAAACACATATGCTTCCACAGAGTTTTTGATTGATTGCTCAATCATAATCATCGTACGTCGTACGTTGATATACTTCCAATCCTGACTATTTCCTGCTAGAGTTCTTGCCCCCCATACCAGTACGCCTTTTCCAATAAAACTTCGAATCGCATTTACAGCCTTCCCATTCAACGGAAGATTTAAATCTTCTTGATTTGCACTTGTCAAGTTTACGCTTGGAGAAATAACAGAACTCAAACTGACATTTGCGGGCGCTTTATGAACCCCTACCATTCGATCTGTTAAGGCATAGATACCTGCAATGGCGCCGCTAGGAGGGAGTAGATTAAGTTTCTTTTGTATCTCGACTAAGATCTCCTTGTATAATGGGCTAATTGCTTTAAGGGTTTGGTCGATTTTCACATTGTCATTGCCCGTCGCTCCAACCTTTTCGATTTCAGCTCTAACTGCTTCGAATTTCTGCAAACGTTTAGGGTCAATGTAATCTCCAGGATTAGATTCTCCTTCTACAGGAGGTACAAGTGGACCACCTAAGTAAATGGTCTCTGCCTCCTTAGTTAGCACCTCGATTAGAGATTCTATATTACTAATGTTTTGGAAGCTTACTTCATCAGGAGTAGTAATTGTAGTTTGTAACCATGGATAATATCCAGATCCAAAAGCCATGAAATTATTTCCGACACCTTGTCTGAAAGCAGTAATGATATCATCATCTCCTAATGTTCGCTCACCATTCCCTCCATGTACATCCAAAATTGCTACTCGGCTTTCCATATCTCCTCCACAGTGTAACAACATGGCTTGATAAAGGCTATAGCAATCATCTTTATCTAAGAGAACCGCATCAGGGATGACAAGAATTGTTGGTTCCTGCTCTGTTAACAATGTAGCGAGTCCTCTTCCTGTTTCGGGGTCGTTCAAGTCCTTTACAGACACCTGACTGGAGTAGTCTCCAACAGAAATTATGTAGCATTCTCCGCCACCATTCGCAAAAAATAGTCTTAAACTATTATATAGCAAAAATTCTTCTTGTTCAGAGGTCAAGTTAAAACCTCCTGTTTCAGTTGTTGCAATACTAAATTTCGTTTTTGGAGCCCCACCAAATAAGCGAGCATACTCAGCAAGAGAACTCACTTTCGTAGGAACATTTCGAAGAGAAGTGTTCCCTCTCTCTGCTTTCTCTGTATACCCAATAAAAGCAGGAATAGCAGTAGGTACAGCGACTACCGAACTGGTAAATGCTGTTTTTTCTTTGATATAAACTCCGGGAGTTGCATATCTTGCCATGATCAAATTTTAATTTATTAGTTTCTATATCTTGTCCAAGGTTCCATTACAACATGAAGTAGATATCAGAATAGGTTTTGATATCTCCATTAGGTTGTTTCTCTGGTTTGATTGTATCAATAGTTGGAACAGGCAATCTCAAGGTTCTTGGAGTTGAGCGCCCATTTTTTCTAATGGTCATTTTCACTTTATATTCAGGAATTTCTTGCAAAGAAATAGGAACAGGCGAGACCATCATATAGGCTGTTCTTCCTGATTTAAGTTGTACCTCTTTTGGAAGTGAGAAGTTAATTTTTTTAGGATTTCCTTTTGCCGTTATTGTTTGTGGTTGATAAGCTTGACCTTCATCTTGCAATATGAAATATCTCCAAAAAGTCTTTCTTCGTTGAAATTGGATTGTATATTCTTGCATATTTATTCCCTTCTTACCAACCAACTCTAATGAATCTTTTATTTTTTTATCAAAATACAGATCAATCATCCCCCAAGCATCTCCCATACCTTCATCTAGAACATAAAAGTCGGAGATTACTGACCTTTTATGGTAGAGTTTATATCTATCTACAGGCTTATAACGGTAATTAAGAGGATATTGTCGCCTTTTAGTCTGACTTTCTTCTTTCAGCTCCTCTAAAGATTCTAATTTTACTACTTTTCCTATTATATTTTTAACGGAAACCTCTTTAGGGTACACATTATTATCAAATGAGTATTCTATGCTTCGCCCTACTCTTAGAGGATTTGTATACTTACTAAATTTGACACTATCTTCTTTATGCAAATATTTTTTGCCATCAGCAGTTTCTGAGGCATAGAGATTCGAGAAATGCCAAATTGTGCTATTATCAATAAAAGGAAGGTTTGTATAATTGATGAACTTGGGATCATTAATCCTTATAGTAAATGCTAACTTATAGGGAGGCATTCTTTCCATCATTTTCCTACCTCTCTCCCCATTGAAGAATATTTTAATACCTTCTTGAAACGGTTTACAGATTAATCCATAGTTTTTTAAAGTGGTCTTTGTATCTGGAGTAGGTTCCACAATGAGCTTCTTACAGGTGTTATCTCTGTAATAATCATGTAGTACCTTTACTACACACAATAACGAAATATCTGTTTTTAGATTTAATGTTATATACATACCTATCCTTATGTTAAACTGTTATTCCAGCGACTGCAGGAATCTCATCTTGAATATTGTGGATATCCATATCTATTGCTCTAAAACGGTATAGAACAGAAGGAACATACTTGGCTCCAATGATTGACCACAGGTTTACAAGCTCTCGAAACGCTAAGTTTACAATCTCTACTTTCACAGGCTTTGCATTCGCTGGTAGTAAAGGAGCATTATGATGTGTAAACACTGTATGCCCCTGAAAAAAGCCCATCACTCCAGAAATAAACTTTAAGGCTTCTGCATAATTACTTGTTTGAAAATTTGCTGCAAACATGAGGTAAACATTAACATGAACAGGAGGATTACCTTGCATAAAGCCATCTCCTTTCATTTGCTTAGAGCCATCTCTTTCAATATTGATGAGAGTAACCACGAGTTTATTTTCCATCTCAGGAGAAGAAGAGCCGTCTTGATTTACCATGTTTCCCATCACAACCATCTCCTCTGGAGAATCGAATCGATTGTTAAAGAACTCTTGCAATTCTGCTAAGATTGAAGGAACAACTTCATGAATCATATTTTTTCAACTTAATTTCGTTGTGTTTGCATATCTTCTTCGACCCATGTTTGAATCATTCCTGCAATTCCTCGTGTGATATAGATTCCGATAACACTTAAGAAGTATCCTAGAATGTACACGGAATTGTCTATAACTTCGAAGTTGGGATTATATTCCTTCACAAATAGAACGAATATCCACATCCATAAGAGGCCATATAAAAGCGCTTGAAACAAACCTTTTTTTAGCTTATCTATCAGAGGAATAATTTTCTTAAACATCGTTTTTGCTATATAAATCAATCATAACCATCTATTAGTCATAGATTTAATCCTTCGTAAGAAGGGAAATAAAACCAGCAATAAGGAGGATCCAGCAGTACCAATTGGAGGGATAACAACAATTAAACAGCATGCCATTACAATAGATGTTAGTATTAACCCTATCATATAGAAAGCAAATTGCCATCTATTTTTTGCCAGTTCATTTCTTACTTTCCAGTACCAAACTACTGATAGAACAATCCCCGCTACAACAAACATCAGCAGAAACGCGATTGCTGGGTATACTAGTTTAGGAGGATTTAGTCCGAAAGCTTTATCGATCGGATACCATAAAGAGTTCTTGCTAGTTGGCTTATACATATGATATCCCAACCCCCGTATGTGTATCCCTCCCAACTTTTTAGCAAGCACAATATCTCTATACTTTTTCGCCAATGTCTCCTCATCATCAAACCAGTAAGATTTACCCTCTCGCTCAAAGTATACTCCATCTTCCGTCTCTGCACGAATGTATTCACGATTTGAAAGACTCATCAAGGTATCATGTGCTAGAAAGGGGCGCACCTCATCAAGGTTGTTTCCTTCCCATACCCAACCGTAATACGGAATCTCCAATAACATAGATTCAAATGGAATCCCCAGATCATTATATCCTTGGATACAACTGTTTATTTTGCTGATTGGAGCAATAGGTTCTGGAGATTTTCCCTCCTGAAATTCATATGCCTTAACGATGAATCTATCTATTATTCCCTTTAATCCAGTTAACACTTCTGTAGAGAAGTTCTTATTTTTGTCCTTTGCTGGAAGCTTAAGAATTAAAGTGTGATTAGGGAAGTCATAGTTAAGCTCCTCCAAGAAGCTCATATATTTCTTGCCAGTATTCTGAGGGAGGTTCTCAAAATCAATCACAATACCTGTTACGGTAAGGGTATCTAGGACTCTCTTGAGATTTTGGCTAAGCTTCGACCCCAACTTATCATTATCCCAAAAGTCTTTGTAAATCTTTTCTTGCTGTTTACTTCGCCCAAAATCTCCATGTGTTCCTAAATGAATAAATACTTCTGCTGAGGAATTATTCCCTTGGACTTGACTCAAGTATTCCCCATTTAACCCTGCCCAAGTAGCCAATGGATTTCGTGCAGAAGCATCTTTTAGATTAACATCATACTCCCCCAATACCATTCCTGAGACAAGATTAAAAGGCTGTTTATCTGGAACATAGCTTTTGATATTCCACGAAGGTTCTGTAGCAAGTACGTATACTTCATTCTTTAGCCTTCTTTGTTCTATTACAAGTGAATCTTGCTTCCTTAATTCTGTAGAAATTCGTCGTGTTGTTTTTCGAATATAGTTTACAACTCGTTGTGTGATATGATGTCCAGCTTGCTTGGTGTTCACAACTTTCTTCCCACACCCCAAGAGTATCATCATAATCAAAACAATTATACCGATATGTATACTATATTTTCTCATTTACTACTTTTGTATATCGTAAGAGCCATGCGCGAAATGTACCACAACATCACTATATTCATTGTCATTACACAAGCATAGATATAGCTCCTCTCTAGGAGTACGTAATATCCCATGGACTGAAGATAATCTCTTGCCTTTGGAACTCGATCGAGCTTTCCATCGGTCGGTCGTCGTTTCAAACAGTTCTTTATTGTTTTGATCCACAATCGCATACTCGATATCGTCATCAAATGAGGTTCTAGGGAACACATCTCTTGAGGTAGAATCGACAAATTTACTTTCGACATAGCGATCTAAAAGAGTGGGGATATCTTTCTTGAGTTCGTCTTTTAAGCCATTTTCGACTCCAATCCAATATGCCCAAACATGAGTTTCGAGAACAATGGGAATAGGGACACATACCCGAGAACCTTTTATTATATTCCGTCTTGCTGGCACTACAATCTCCATGGAATCAGAGCCATTTTTAGATACCTTTGGAGGCTCACTATTCAATAACTTAAACATTTCTACCATTTCTTCTGGGCTCATACCATCTTCTTCCTCCTCCTCACTCCCCTCCTCTTCTACACTCTCCCCACCACCACTGCCTCCTCCTCCTTCATTTACCTCATCTTTAGTATATAAGAACTGAATAGAGTAATAATCATCAGTACTTATCCCTTCTTTCACAGAAAAGGTAAGGGATATCTCTGTATTCGGACGTATAGCTATTGAAGGAGATAAATATTCAAACGAATAACTCTGTTCCGACGCTAGCATCTCAATACCCTCCTTAGACGTAGAACCAGCCGCCTCCAAACGAACGTCTAACTTATCATTGTCTAAGGTAAACATCGAAAATATTACGGGTTCCCCCTGAGTAAGGTAGATATTTTCAGTATAGAGATTTGATGTTTCCCAAAAATTATAGCTTTCAGATTGGATAAGAAGAGATATTTCAGGAATTTTCATGAATGCTTCAGCCTCAATAACTAACTTATATTCTCCTCCATCTGAGATCATATTCCAGTCATTTTGGACATCTATTTTCTGATTCGTATGATGGTTTTCAAGAGTCAATTCAAGAAAATCACTCAACATATTAAAACAATAATAGCAATTAATTTTAATCTTATCGCCCTCATTGAGGGTTATAGAAATGGCTGTTTTATTTTGATCGCTTACAGTCACATTTGATATCGTAACTGAGGTTTCTATATATGTCTCATCAGAAAGATTATATGTATTATTTGCATATATATAGATGCTAACAATAAATGTTATTGTGCATATTAAAACTATTTTTAAAGATTGCTTCATAGCTTTTTTATTACAAACAAACTACATATTCATTTCGAATCACCAGTATATAGGTGTGTGTTTTCAGCTTCAAATCTCTAAAAATCAATAATTTAATAAAAGTAATTATGTATATAGAGAACTTGAAATAATTCAACATAGTAATTAGAAAAAATCATCTATACGATTAAAGGTGTAATAAGAAATCCGAACCAATTTACAGATGATTTCTTTTTTCCTATCAATACATTTTATAATACGGATTGAATTTTTTCAACCTTTATATACAGATTACTTCTTATCTATGTACTCATTATTTCCTTAACCAATAATGCTAGAAAAAGCAGGTTTGCCATGTAAAATAAGATAAAAAACATATATATAGCACATATACATATTAATCCTATTTTAACACAAAAGTGTTTGATAGAATATCATATATATGTATAACAGGCATTATCTACTTTCTTTATCATTATCAATAAGTTGTCTATCGACACACGTTTATCCGATGTAAAGCGAAGTAAAGGAATGAGCAGAAACAAAAATAATTTAGCAATTGCGCTACAATGAATCACAAAATACATCTCAAATCTTCCCAAATGTGGGATTCAACTTTCCAACTCATGTCATGGTGGAAAACAAATGAAGTAGGAAATGCAACTGTAATGGTTGTTGGAGCAGGAGCATTAGGAAATGAAGTATTAAAGAATTTAGCCTTACTTGGAGTTGGGCATATTATCATTGTAGATTTTGATAAAGTAGAGTATTCCAACTTAAATCGCTCCATCTTATTTAGGAAAGAAGATTCTATTCAACATGCTTACAAAGCCCATGTAGTAGCACAACGTATTGAGGAAATCAACCCTAATATAAAAGTGGAAACTATCATAGGCGATATCACCATAGATGTCGGTTTAGGCGTATTTCGAAGAGTCAATGTTGTGATTGGCTGTTTGGATAACCGTCTTGCAAGGTTGTATCTCAATAGGTTATGCTACAAAGTAGGTACAACCTGGATAGATGGAGCAATAGAAAACCTTGCAGGAGAATTAACGGTTTACAACCCTCAAAAGTCTTGTTATGAATGTGAGCTTTCTCCTAAAGAATGGGATAACATCCGAGTAAAGTTGGGATGTCCCGACATTGCCAAGCGAAATATAAGCTATGGCCGAATCCCTACAACACCAATCTCGGCATCAATTATTGCTGCAATACAAGTACAAGAAGCCTTAAAGATCATTCATGGCAATGAAAAACAATCCATAGCTGGCCAAAAATTCTATTATGAAGGGATGAATATGACTGTATTACAATATCCTTGTGATGCACCCAAAGAGGATTGCATGAGTCATTTTCAGTATGAGGATATTATAGAAGCCTCTGCATTATCAACGAGTACCTCTATTCATGAAGCCTTGAGATGGTTAAGCAAACACTTTGGAGAGGCTAATCCTACCATTGAGTTAGATCACGAATTTGTACTAGAATTAACCGCAGAGAAAAGTGAGGAGGTGTTTCATATAACGAAACCTAAACCTCATTTATCTAACGAATATCTAGATTCTCTAGCCGCCCAAGAGGAAACCCTATTTATCACAAAATCAGTGTCTTACATTGATAAAACCTTTCCGATGTCACATTTATCTCTACAAGAAATCGGCATCCCATCCCTTCATATCATACAAGTCAATGCGAATGAGGAAACCTATTTTGTTGAATTGACGGGAGATAAAGCTAGTATGGGATTTTCGTAATGCGTGCGGCACAAGAACTCCTAACATTAGATTATATCCAATTTACATACATCAAAACGAATACATTATGTCAACAGATGAAATCAACGTATTTATTCGGCTTCTACCAAGTGGAGACGACGTAGAGCTAGAACTTCCTTTATACTCAACTGGCGGGGAAATAATTGAAGCCTTGCTAGATGATCCCGACCTAAACCTTCCTAAAATAGATGGAGAAGGAAATCCTTATGTCTATAGGCTCTTTTCTAAGAACAAGAATATTGAGATTGGCACAAATAAAACCCTATACGATCTCAATATCAAAAAGGAAGCAATCCTACTCCTCATGCCAAAGCTAGTCGCGGGAATTACCACTCAACTCTCATAAACCTCAACTATCATGGGAACTATTAAATACAACTTAGATAAGATTAAAAATCCAAGAAAGAAACGTCTTGCACAAGAGCATATGGGATTGGATAAGATTTGTAAAAATATGAACCATATAAGCTATGAACTTGGAGCGCGAAAATTTCCTCCTGATACCTACCTTGTTCACTATAACGTATTAAGTATCCAGGGCATTGATAAGAATCAAAATCCTATATATGGAAACAAACATACAGTAGAGATTAAGATTCCTCTCAATTATCCTATGGAGGCAGTCCAATGCTATATGAAAACTCCTATCTGGCATCCCAATATCAAATCGAAAGGGGTGCATAAAGGGCGTATATGTAGCAATACCAAGAGGTTCGGAAAAAACTACAATATTGGATTACTCGTGCAACGAATCGGGGAAATTCTGGCTTATCAGAACTATCATGCAATTAATACCCCACCTTTTCCTGAAGATGAAACAGTAGCTCGTTGGGTTAGAGAATATGCTGAGCCAAAAGGCTTCATAAATCCTGAAAAAGGGCTAATCCCTCCTAAGTCCTAATCAACCTCCTAGTAATAAAAAGACATGTACAAGTGCTAAGCCCCTCTCCATTGTAGGCATATAAATAAACTTCTGTCTTCAGAAGGCGGAGTGAGCACTTTTGGTTATCCGTAAAAGCATCAATGAGGGATTGACAAACAGTACATTATATCAATGTGATTATATCCTTTATAGTCTTACCCTAGGTGAGATCCTTTATCATGAAACATATCAAGTATCCTTTTATCAGCTTTGTACTAGTATTAGTGCCCTATTTACTATTGGCTGAAACGATTCACTTTTCCTACGATAGAACAAATGGGTTAATGGTTCATAAAGGAAGTGTTGATGTGACATGGTTACTCAAAAACGTCCATACCCAAACGTATGAGCCTATTTCTTCCCCTTTAAAACTAGAAGCTTCTCCCAAGCACCAACTGATTGTGCGATTTTCCAACCTTAATTTTGAGACCCAAATACATCAATCCTATCAATTAGGCATCCTAAGTCAGCCAACCAAGTCCTTAAAATGTCAGGATAATCATCAGGTACTCGAAATTGGGAGAAACATTGACTTTATATATTCTGTAATAGGAGAAGAAAGGGGTAATATCCAATTCATTTTTACCCCCAAGAACAAAAAGGGAAAAGGTCGTTGGCACTCTTTTACGGGATTTCCTCCCAAACCTTATGTCATTACGTCTCATAGGGAAACTCCTCAAACAAGTAAGAAGCCCGTTATATCGCTAAAAGAAAAAAGCTTTTTACCCACAAGCCCTCATACTTCGCCTGCAAGCTCTTTGAAAGACGAATCAAATAATTGGGATGAGCACACAAGTCTCCAAGAATACTATGATTTTATAGATCACTATCCGACAAGCATTTACGTACCCACTGCCAAACAAAAAATATATGAGTACACAAAGAAAGAGATCCTCCTTACACAAGTGCAGGATACATTTTATATAGATCTGCCCAATATTCGGGAGCCTCAGCTTTCTTTATCCCCTTTTCAATACCCCATACGCAAAAGTTCAGCCTCCCGTTATTGGGTTAATATACAAGAAAAAGAGGTATTTGAGCTACGTATAGAGTGGCTTGGGTATGATACGACTTTGGTTTTAGATAACGGAATAAAACCCTTAGGAGGAGACTTGATTGAGGAGAATCAGAGATGGCGAATTAACATACGAGGAGGCATTCCGCCTTATTATATACGCTTTTTCCCTCCTAACCAATCTTATTATACATATGAGCTTCCTATTGGCTTAGAGCCAACTTACGACTTAGCTTCCAATAATCTTCCCAATCATGTTCAAGGCTCTTTTACTCTTCATCTAATTGACTCTCGCAGAACAGAAGTATTCTCCTTAGGCAATATATACATTAAACAACCTTTAGTTGGCTCCACTCTTATAGGACTCCTCATTGGCCTCCTTATACTCATATTGGGGGGAGGTGTATATGCCTATAGGAAATATGCCCTTCCTGATGATGATTCATACGATGAAGAAGAAATCTACTACTTTGAAGAAGATGAAGAGGAGCTCCCTACCCCAAAAGAGGATGCACCATCCATAGAACAACCAGACACTTCGCTCTCAGATAATCCAAAATCTCATGACTAGGTTACTATCCCTCATATCGTTATCCCTTTTCTTAACAGGATTTGTGAATCAATGTATTTCACAAACCCATCTAAAATGGGAGTATTCAGACAATGGGAAAAAACAGGCAAATACCAAAGGGAAACTCGATATACAATCTAGGCTTTCCAATGGGGATGTGATACAAAAAGATCTGGTAGAAATATACTTACAAGAAGATCAAGAGATAGAAATAGTCATTACGATCAGAGATTATTCCCTACTCCAGAGAAATCAATCCTTAGTCATTAACTCAAATATCCCTACACCTGGTTTACAACTTGTAGAGAAACCAAATGACCCAATAAAACAAAAAGGAGAATTAACCCTAAAATATAAAGTAAAAGAAGCCAAGAAAGGTGAGATTCGCTTAGAACTGCTCATCAAAAAGAAAGAGAAACACATCCTTGCTACAGCATTACCCACAATCATTAGATATACAATAAAAAAGCCGCAAAAAGAGCCATCCACAACTCAAGATTCCCTCATTACACCACCCAAACCAACACAAGATAAACCTAAACCCAAGTCTGAAAAACGAGATTCCCTTGATTGGGTGAAGATCAATAAAGATTCATTACAAGAACTTTTCGACTATTACCACCACCATTCCCAAGGAATGTACAGCAAGGAAGCTAAGAGAAAAATTCGTGGTTTTGATCAAGAATACTGGAACAAGATCGATAAAAAAGAGGTGAAAGGTCTAAAACAATATCGTGCAAAATTCACAGTCTCACCTTACACTCCCTTACACTTAGACAGTGTAACTATTTACTTAGAAAAGCTCAATACTCCTCTCGAAGCAGATGAGTTAGACTGGGATAAGGCAGTTGCAACCCATAGCGTTATAGGCTATCAGAAATACCTAGACAGGTATCCCCAATCGCCTCACAAAACCCAAGCACAAAAAGCCATATGTAAATTATTACCCGTACGAGCTTTGACGACGAGAAATACATCTACCTTTTTCCTACACATACAAAAACCTCCTTATTGTACAACGACATACACATATCGTATCATAGAGGAAAAAGGAGTAGAATCCCATTGGGAAAAACCAAATGAGAAATTGGTTATCACCATATTAGATAAAGAGAAGCATACCCTTATTCTCTATAATCAATGGGGCGGCTCCTCCTCATTTGAGTTGGACGTGACGACAGCCCCTTTACAGGCAAAGCATAACTTTATTGATGAAGGCCTATATATTGAGATTTTGGGTGGTACCCCTCCTTATATTGCACGGCTCTTTCCAGAAGGAGCTCATTTCTATGATAAAGTAATCTCTCTACAAGCAAAGAATACAATTAGCAACGAACAGCTTAGAGGTGTTGGAAAAATCGAGATATTCGACAAACGCCTTACGGAGAGCGTTTCGATATCCCATGAAACGCAAGGCAACACATCTTTTTCACTTCCTTATTACTTCTGGTTGCTCCTGATATTATTGATTGGAGGGACAGGATTTTGGGTGTATAGTAGAAGGAAGGCTGCTCAGAACGAACGCCTCAGAAAAGCATTTCTAGCTAAACACAAAAATCCGACTCCCCAAACCTCTCCTCAGGCTCCTAAAACAGAAGAAACACATAAGCATACCATCAAGAAGAAAAGCATCCATCATCATGCTTCTGATACCCATGACAACAAACATGAACTTCCAACGAATCCTTTAACCTCCTATCATCCATTCCCTCTAGGCAATCATTGGGAGGATAGTGCTATTCATACTGTATATATACATCATGAATGTGTAGAAGCAATTAGCCAATTTATACAGGAGGAAAATTCTCCAATGGAAGATGAAAACAGCAAAGACATACCCGAGATTGGAGGGTTTCTATTGGGAGCAAAAGAATGGCGAGATGACACCCAACAATACCAAGTATTCATTACTCAGTTTGTTCCTATCACCCCCGAAATGAATAATGTATACCAGATAGAATTTGGAACCCAAGCATGGCTAAAGTTAACCCTTGTCCAAGAGGAATATCCTACCCTAAAGATTATTGGTTGGTTCCATACACATCCTGGGCATGGACTCTTTCTTTCAAAACCAGACCTAAAAATCCATGAAGGCTTCTTCCAAGAGCCCTATACATTAGCAATGGAAATTGATACCCTTAGTAAGGGACTAGATACCGCATTTTTTACACGTACACAGGAAGGGATTATCAATAATACTCCTAACAAGAAAGCTCTAACACAATGGTTTAAATGGGAAGACTTACTTTAAAAATTGGAAGCATATGATCCGTATTAAACGGAAATCCCAACGCCCTCCTCAGGACTTTCCTGATATTAGCACCTCTTCATTCTTAACAATTGACCTCAAAAAGTATGTAGACAATACCCAAGTCTCTAAAGTAGGTATTCTCAAAGAATGTTACGAGTCAATCAATCAATGGGTGAACCATCCAACAAATAACCAAAGGAAAGAAGCTCCTCCAGAGATTGGAGGGTTTGTGTTAGGACGTTATCAACAACAATCAAATAACAATTACCAAGTAAGCCTCGAATATTTTGTACCCTTTGAAGAAGTAGCAGGCAGCAGTTCTGTCCATATAGACTTTGGAACGCTGCCTCTCTTCTTCTTAGAAACAGCACAAACTCAATATGCTCATTTACGACTAATAGGTTGGTTTCATACGCATCCTGGTCATACACCTTATCTATCCGCCATAGATTTATATACCCACAATGGCTTCTTCCAAAAGCCTTACCAGCTAGCCATTGTGCTAGACCCACTCACCCCACAATTTGACACCGGTATTTTTAGTCGAAAAGTTAATCATGATATAAACAATTACGATTCGTTCTCATCTTGGATTCTATGGAAAAGTATACCTTCAAATACCTAGGTTTCTTAGGCTTTATATTTCTTAGTTGTTCCTTTGGCTCTGCCATTTACGCACAAGAAGGAGCGAAAATTAACCATATAGGAGTCGATGAACCCTCAAAGTCTCTCGTTGTTTCTGTAACAGTACCCGATCAAGGAAAACAGAAACTCGATGCAAACGATTTTACGATGAAGGCTGAAGAAAAAGGCAGGGACATCCCCTTGGTTATTGATCTGATCCAAAAAGTACAAACAGAAAGCCCTAAGCAAAAAGATTGGACTGTACAATTCTTGTTAGATTTGAGCGGAAGTATGCGCAACCGTTTAGGCAAAGCCAAAGAAGCAATTTTACATACAATTAATTCTTATGAATTACCCGAGGAGAACACCTTTATTTCAACCTTTCATGATACAATTTTCCCTCGAAGGCTCATTAACAAACATAATGTCAATCGAGTGCTCGCGGACATCACCATTGCCCCAAAAGGCCAAGGAAGAGATACAGATTTATATCGAGCGACATTAGAAAATATCAAAACACTAGAGAGAGACTCAACAACAAAGAAGATTCTCATTTTACTAACGGATGGAAGAAATGACATCGCGCGAAACCCCTATTACAAACCTCCCACCAACCTAAAGCCTGTTACACGTCAAGATGTATTTACAGAGATTGCACAACTGGATACCAGTTTTATGCTGTTTCCTATAGGCCTCAGTAAAGCCGCAGAAGAAGCATTCCTCAAACAAGTCGCAGAGAAAAGCCCAAACACCTTAGATAACTATCATTTCGCCCAAGAGGTAGACCAAGTAGAAGAAATCTTTCAAGGGGTAATTGGCGGTCTGATTAGCAACTATCAAATCTATGTCAAACACGCTAATCCGAATGATGCCATTTTTAGAGGGGAAGAAAGAACCCTACACTTTATGCTTACCTACCCATTCAAACAGCAGTTAAATAAGAATTTTCACGTAGGGAGCCCAACCAATATCGTAGATATACGCAAAAAGACCCCTACTGATTGGATTGCCATTGCCATATTAGGCCTCTTTATTTTAGGGGTTCTCTTAAGCATATTTATGGTGCTTATCCCATATATACGAACCCGACTTTTCTGGAAAAAACATGTTCGTAGGTATGCAGATGTCAAGGTCGCAAGAATCACCAAACGTGATCCTGTAACCGATTTGCCATTCAAAAATGAAGACTTGGTTGTCATAAAGTGCAAAACAATGTGCGGCCTAGAAACGTGGAAAAGTATTGGAAACCAATGCCCATACTACCCTGACTGCCAGCTAGATGACCAAGATCCTTGTTCAGAAGGTACAGGCATCATAGAAAGTGATCGCTTTTTCTCTCAAAAAGGAGTGTATAAAAAGCTCAATTGGTTATGGTTTGGAGCATTAGGAGGTTGGTGTGCATGGGTGATTTTCGCAATCTTAAAAACATTCTCAAGCAATAGCCTAATCCCTTATCTTGAACCCATTCAAAACGCCTATTCGAGCATTAATGTAGAAACCCTATCAAGAGATATATTTGTCGGTTTTGCATTAGGTATAGGTATTACTTTGTGTCTATCTATAGTAGAAGAAAGAGGACAATCTCGAAAGATTTCCTATACCCGAATTATAGGACGCTCCCTCTTAGGAGGTATTCTTGCCCTCCTGATGTTCCTTGGAGGTTACCTCATTTTTTCCTTATTCATCAAAGTGCCTTATATAGGGGGGCTGCTCAGTTGGGGAATATTCGGCTTAAGTATTGGCTTTGTTCTATCCATCAAGTCAAGTATCCATCAGTTTAGATCTATTCTTGGCGGGCTCTTAGCAAGTATAGTAGCATATCATGTATACATTGGCCTAAATGCGCTCCCAATTAAGGAGTTCGAGCTTAATAAGATGGTGAGTTTCTTGTTTTTAGGAGGGATATTCGGATTTATCATTGTCAGCACTGTCACATCATACTTAGATGATTTTGCACTAGAATACGTAGCTCCCAAAGCATATCAAAAAACCAATCCCATCTCGAAATGGCTTAAAACAGGGATGGAGATATTTATAGGAACCTCAGGAGGTTGTTATGTATTTATCAAGTGGGAAGACCCTGCTGCCAAACCACAACATGCCAAGTTACATTATGCAAACGATGCTGTTTATCTCACTCCTTTAGCTCCTATACTCATCAATCGGAAGAATATTCCCCTCAAAACTCCTTATAAATTAAAAAATGGCGACTTAATACAGCTAGGCCCAACTAGTTATACACAAATGAGATATGTAGAAAAAAGGAGAAAAGGACATAAGGTAGAGTCAAACATATCACAAAGTCAGCCTATCAAGAAAATAAAACCCCAAATCAAGATCAAGAAAAGAGGGCGCAGAAGGACAGATAGTCCCTTTATCACCTAATGTGTATACAGGCCTCCTGGGATTTTCCCAGACTATATGTGCAGGCTGCACAGGTACTCTGGGGTTTTCCCAGACCATATGTGCAGGCTGCACAGGTACTCTGGGGTTTTCCCAGACTATATGTGCAGGCTGCACAGATACTCTGGGGTTTTCCCAGACTATATGTGCACGCTGCACAGGTACCCTGGGACTTTCCCAGACTGTATGTGCAGGCTGCACAGGTACCCTGGGACTTTCCCAGACTGTATGTGCACGCTGCACAGGTACCCTGGGATTTTCCCAGACTGTATGTGCACACTGCACAGGTACCCTGGGAAAATTATCCCTCCCCCAAATCAGTATATCTAAATCGTAATCCCGACGATTGCAGGAATCTCCTCATGAATTTGGTGAATATTCATATCAATAGAACGGAATCTATATAGAACCGAAGGAACATACTTGGCGCCTAATATTGACCAGAGGTTTACCAATTCTCGAAACTCAAGATTCACAATCTCCGTTTTTACAGGCTCTGCATGCCCTGGCATCAAAGGGGTATTATGATGATTAAAGATAGTATGCCCTTGGAAAAAGCCTATAACCCCTGAGATTAGCTTCATTGCTTCAGCATAGTTTCCTGCTTGAAAGTTGGCAGCAAACATCAAGTAAACATTCACATGCACAGGAGGATTCATTCGGGCAAACCCTCCCCCTTTCAATTGATTTGAACCATCTCTCTCTATATTAATAATAGAAACAACCAATTTATTCTCTGCCTCTGGCGGAATGGAGCCGTCTTGATTCATGATACTGCCCATATAGACAATATCTTCTGGTGTATCAAAACGTGTATCGAAAAACTCCTTCAGCTCAGAAAGAATGGCTGGAATTACTTCATGAATCATATCCTTGCTCTTAGTCCATTAGGTGGATCGCCCTTGAATTTTCAGATCTTCTTCTACCCACAATTTGATTCGGTTGGCAATCCCACGAGTGAGATAAACCCCAAGTACACTTAATACATATGCCATGATGTAAATAGACCATTCCAGTTTGTCTATCAGAGGATTATATATCTGAACAAAAAAGATAAAAACCCACATCCATAAGAAACCATAGGCTAAAGCCGCAGGCAAGCCTCTCAGTATCTCTTTTAAATAAGGTTGAAGTTTTTTGAACATACGCTCAAATATTTGCGGGCTAGACCCATCGATTAATTGTTACCTGAAAACGACGAAGGAAAGGGAACAATACCAAGAAGAAAGACATGACAGCCGTACTTAAAGGAGGTACTACTACAATTAAGCTCAATATCATAACAATAGAAACCAAGGATAAGGCTCCCGTATAGAACCAGAACTGTCTTCGGTTACGCGCTAGCTCATTTCGAACCTCCCAAAACCACACCACAGATATCGCAATCCCCACCCACACGAACAGAAGCATAAAAGCAATGGCTGGATACACGACTTTAGGAGGAGAAATTGCAAATTTCTTATCAATAGCATGCCAAGGAGATTGTTTTTTATGAGCCCGAAACTCATGATACCCCAATCCAAGTACATTAATACCTTTTAGCTTTTTGGCAATTACAACATCCTCATATTTCTTCATCAAACTTGCCTCATCCTCAAACCAATAGGTATGTCCATCCTCATCAAAAGAAACCCCGCTCTCGTCCTCAGCCCTATCATAGACTCCTGCCGACATCTCCATCAGTTCATCATAAGGCCTAAACGGGCGGTCTTGACTCAATTGTCCTCCTTTCCATCCCCAACCGTAGTAAGGAACTTCTAACAACAATTGGTCGGGCCTCAATCCTAATGCTATATATTGATCAATAGAAACCTTAACCTTAGAAATAGGAGCGATAGGCTTTCCCTTACCTGTAGCAGGATACTCATAGGCTTTGACAATAAAGGTATCAATATAGGTATCTAAAGATGTCAATACTTCTTTAGAAAAGTTCTTCTCCTTATCAACGGCAGGAAGCTTCAAGAAAACCGTATATTTCTTTAAACGGGCAGCAAAGTCTTCCACAAAACGCGCATAAGCCTTACCTGTTCGGCTAGGAAGGTTCGCAAAATCAAGTACAATCCCTTCTGCTTGCATGGTATCCAAAAGGATTTGAACGCTATCTGCCAACTTTGCCCATGTTCGACCATTTTGAAAGAACTTTTTATAGGCCTTACTTTCGGCTCCCATCACCCCAAAATCCCCATGACTTCCAACCTCTAGCAGTACTTGAATATCAGGGTTTTGCCCTTTAGCTTGTAAGACCAGATCCGAATTGACTCCTGCCTTGGGGGCTTTATGCAAACGAGCCGACCCATCTTCTAGGTTCACATCGTATTCACCAACAACCACTGACGAAAGTAGGTTAAACAAATGATGGTGGTAATGCTGTTCCTCCCCATAGATATTCCAAGAAGGCTCAGTCCCCATGATAAGCACATTCGAGCGTATCGTCTTTTCTTCTATAGGGATATTCTTTTCCTTACGAATCTCACGACTGAATTGTCTGGCTGTTCTCCGTGCATACATCATTGCCCGATACATCACTCGATTACTCGCACGCTCTGTATCCATTACTTTTTTGTTACCACATCCTCCAAAAGTGCTGAGGATCAATAACCCTAGTAAACTATATATGATTCCTTTTCTCATAGGCTACTGCACTTCCTGCTTCTCTATATCATAAAACTCATAAATGAAATATACCCATAGGCCACTATACGCATTGTTATTACACAAGCAGATATACAAATCATCGTCGGGAATTTGGCGTTTCAATCCTCCAAAATCATTAGAAACAAAGTTTGTACTGGCACCAACTCCTCCAAAATAAGGCTTCCAATTAGGGCTCCCTTGCTCAAACAGTTCCTTATTGTCACTATCTAAAACGGCATATTGAATATCATCCGCAAAAGGTCCCCGCGGAAACACCTGCAAATCAGACTTATTATCAATAAAACGGGATTTTGCATATAGGTTCAATAGGGTTCGTTGGTTTTTAAGTTGATTCTCAAGCCTTTTGGTATAAGCAGCAATTGCATCATGCCCCACTCCAATCCAATACACCCACAATTGGGCTCCAGGTGTACTCTCAATCGCCTTACAAACCCTTGGTCTTTTAAACGCATCGCGTCTTGCAGGAACAAATATCAACCCCTCATCATCACCAGGCCGATTGAGTAAAGCTAACTGATCTTTCGGATCAGGAACAAGGTCTTTAATCGCCTCTTGTAGTTGCTTCATCGTCTCAGCCATCTGATCCTCTTCTGCATCAGCGGCTTCTCCACCACCACCTCCTCCTCCGCTACCGCCCCCTCCTCCACCGCCACCAGAATCTGCGGTCTTCTCCTCTTCCTCCACGAACTTCCATATATGTATATTATAGAACCCCTTTTGGCGAGAGAACATACCTTTTTTCTTTGCAAATAAGTTCACTGCATGAAGCGTATCTTTTTTGATTGTAGGCCGAAGTTCTCCCTCTCGATCCAATGTTAGTCGTTCATGTTTACGCTTAGCCAACTCACCAAACGCAACAAAAAGTTCCCCTAAAGAAGCATCATCATTAGGAGTCAATACTATACGAAAATCATCCTCTTTCTCTAGAGGCATGATAAAACGTAGTTGTTTACTTGCGTTTTTTTCTGCCTCTAGATAGACATGGTCTACTTTTACAAAAGTGGAAGTGGTATCCCAAGCATCTTCAAAAAACGGGCGAATATAAATGCGGATACTATCCAGAATCGTATTCTTACGCCCTCGTAACTCTAGCTCATGCAGCCCTGATTCCAGTATAGGAACCCAATGATCCAATCGTTTCTTTTCAATACTTCGGCTTTTCTTATCTGCCTTAGAAGTCAACTTCATTGCCAAGTCTCCACGTCTCTGAACACTCTCACAACTAGGACAATGGACAAAGATTTCGTCATTTTCTTGTAAGTTGAAAGAGAAGATAGTCCCTTCTCCTTTTTTCAATGAAAGATTCCGCAGCTCCAAAAGGACTGGATCGTCAGATTCTTGTAATATAGTATCATCCTCATCTATGTAAAAATAGAAGCCTACTAAAAGTACATAAGACAGAAGTAACACCAAGATATTAGCAGGTCTCATAATATATGACAGTCTGTTATTAAGATTCCTTATTTAGGAATAGTTGGCATTATACTACATAGAGGTATTCATTATGTATTTCCATAGATACACATCCTCCCATGAGCAATAAATTACAGATACATATAATATCAAGCTGATAATCAAGCAGTATATATCATGATATTCAGCAAGAGGCTTATGTAAATGCTCATAAACAATAACTTCTATTTTCGAAATAAGGTATCCTCTCCTCCAAAATTTTGTCGGATAATCCCAAGCATACTTTTTTACAACAAACTGAAATCACAATCTAATTTGGTCTCATTACTTATACAATCCTTTAGACATAATTAAAAAACAAAAATTAAATCTTTTAGCAACACAAAAAGCCTTAAATACGATTTATCTGTAAAAGCCCCAGAAGGTCGCAATACATGAGTAAACAAAAGAAACGAATATCAATTGGCAGGGAACAAGCATGGGACTCAACTTTTCAACTGATGTCTTGGTGGAAAACAGAAGATGTAACCAAGGCAAAAGTAATGGTAGTCGGAGCAGGTGCATTGGGAAATGAGGTATTAAAAAATCTTGCTTTGCTAAATATTGGTCATATTCTCATCATTGACTTTGATACCATTGAATATTCGAATCTCTCTCGTTCCATTCTCTTTCGAAAAGCAGATGCTGAGAAAGGCGCCTATAAAGCAGATGTAGCCGCTAGTCGAATCCAAGAAATCAATCCCAATATCAAGGTTAAGACTATAAAAGGGGATATCACAATTGATGTAGGCCTAGGTGTATTCCGAGAAATGGATGTAGTAATAGGCTGCTTGGACAATCGCTTAGCGCGTTTATTCCTCAACCGCGCTTGCCATAAGGTAGACAAAGTATGGATTGATGGAGCAATTGAGAACCTAGCAGGCGAGCTAACCGTTTACAAACCCAATGTTTCTTGCTACGAATGTGAATTGACCGATCGAGAGTGGGAGCATATTCGGTTTCGAATGGGGTGTCCAGATATTGCGGCTCGTAACGCCGCCTATGGCCGTATCCCCACAACCCCTATTTCCTCCTCTATTATTGCAGCAATGCAAGTACAAGAGGCACTTAAAGTCATTCATAAGAATGAAAAACAGTCTATGGCAGGACAAAAGTTTTACTATGAAGGCATGAATTCGACTATGCTACAATATCCTGTCAATTCGCCTAAACAAGACTGTATGAGCCACTTCCTATACGAGCCAATCATCGAAATAGCTGAGCTATCAGCAGAGATGACAATTGCACAAGCCTTAGAAATGATAGGATCACACCTAGGAGAAGAGCAACCCGTCATTGTATTAGACCACGAGCTCATATTGGAACTCACAACCGAAAAAAGCGAACAGGCTCACGCTGTTGTGATGCCCAAACCCCATCTATCAGAATCCTATCTCAGTCAATTCGTGCAGGAGATGGGAGAATCTGTATTGATTACCAAAGAAGCCGTTTACATCGGCCGAGACTTTCCTAATCAAGACCTTTCGCTCAAAGCGATTGGCATTCCCCATCTACACATTATACAAGTAGAAGCTAAGGGGGAAACCCATTTTATAGAACTCTCTGGAGATAAAGACTGGCTACAGTTTAGCTAGGGCTTACTCCTAATCATAGATGTATAGACTATATAGAACTTTAAAGACAACCAATCATGTCATACACGGAAACAACAGAAATTCGGGTGATGATTCGCCTATTGCCTAGTGGAGATGATGTCGAAATCGAACTGCCCCTCTATTCGACTGGTGGAGAGATTGTTGAGGCATTGCTGGAAGATTCTGAATTGAACCTACCGAAGAATGATCCTGAAGGCAATCCTTATGTGTACAAATTATTCTCGAAAGCACGTAATGTCGAAATATCACCCGAGAAATCTCTATTTGATGTAGGGGTAAGAGAAGATGAAATCTTGTTGTTAATGCCCAAACTCGTTGCAGGAACTACACATATTGTCCATTGAAAAATCACTCCATAATCCATGAGCAAACTCAAATACAATCTAAAAAAACTGAGAAACCCAAGAGACAAACGTCTTGCGATTGAGCATATGTCTATAGATGAACTATGCGAGCAATTCGATCATATAGAATATGAGGTAGTAGGAAATCGAACGCCCCCAGAAGCCTACCTCATTCATTATTCGCTAAAAAGTATCGTAGGGATTGACGACGAACAAAATCCTGTCTTTGGCAAAAAACATACAGCTGAGATTACTCTCCCACGCAACTACCCCATGGAGCCCGCTAAATGCTATATGAAAACGGACATTTGGCACCCCAACATCAAGTCAGATGGTCGGCATAAAGGACGGATATGTGGCAATACCAGTGGATTCGGCAAGAATTACAGCCTGTATTTACTCATACAACGCATAGGCGAAATCCTCGCATACAAAAACTATCATGCTGAGAATACCCCGCCATTTCCAGAAGATGAGAAGGTAGCACGATGGGTACGGGAGTATGCAGAACCCAAGGAATTGGTGGATAAGGAAAAAGGGATTCTAAGAGATAAACCCGTAGAGGAAAAACCTCCTGTCGTTGAGCCCGTGATTGAGGAGAAACCTCCTGTAGACGAAACGCCTCCAGTAATCAATGAAGAACCTCCTATTGACGAACCTCCAAAAGAGGAACCCAAAGAGCCTAAGCGGAAGTTTATCAAATTGAAAATCAACCGAGATAAGCCTAAAACACCTCCTCCCCCTCCTCCACGTCGAATCAAAAAGATAAAAATAAAACGAGATTAAGTCTAACCTCTCTAGATACACAAATTAACGAAATCCATGTCCAAAAAAGTCCTCATTGTACTACTACTACTATTATGCGGATGGGTGTATGACATTTATGGTCAGAAACCCATCCGTCAAACTTATTCCGATACAAAAGGACATACCTACACTTTTGAAGTAGTTGTAAGTTGGAGAGGGACACGTTATGGGCGAGATGAATATTTCGCCTATGCTCCTAAGATCAAGTACTACTACGAAAAAGGAGATGAAATTACCCTAAAAGCCATCTTCAAAAGCTTTAAGTGGATTGGGAATGCCCCTAAAAACCATAGCCTAGTGTTAAAGGGGAGCAAAACACCTAAACACACAGGCCTAAAGCCCATAAATAAACAAGATTACACCCTCCACCTTGGAGGAAGCCAGACCCTTAGCTTTAAAGTAACGGGTTTAGGTTCGGGCACCCTCTCTGTGCCCTATGAAATCAAGAATAAGAATGGTCGTCCTCTCAAAACGTTTACTGCCAAAAAGGCTTATACTATCATCAAGAAGGGAGGTACCGATACAGAAATGGAGAAAGATGATGTTCGGGAGCAAACCATTACGTTTATCAAGCCCAATCACGAGCAAAATATTCCTGTGCGGCATAACCCTAGCGAAAGCGACGATACCAGACCCGAAAGAGACCGAAACCCTAGCGAAGATAAGCCCCAGGACCAACGACCTGTTGTAGGAGAAGAGTCAAAGCCTGATGACCAAGAGGTTGAGGTGGTACATTTCCCCTTCAATACCATGGAACAAAACCTTTGGGCAATCGCTAGACAGCAGAATACGCCCGCAGCCCTCCAAAGTTACTTGCGGAAATTCCCCAATGGGCCTCACAGTGGTGAAGCACAAAAGCTATTGATGCGGTGGGACGAACGCCATTGGCAACAGGCAGAACGAGCGAGTACCATTGCTGCCTACCAGCGGTATTTGTCGCGATACCCCAATGGGATACACTCCTCTCATGCCCATCAGGCTATTCGAGAGTTAGGGGAAACCATGACAGAGGAGGACAAATATTGGATTGGGGTTCGACTAGCGGATAGCATACCTGCTTATGAAGTCTATCTCGACCAATACCCAGAGGGAAAGCATGCAGACGAGGCCAAAGAGCGGATCGAACTACTATCCCCCTTACAATACCACATTCAGCGTGAAGGGCAGAAGTTTGTCATTGACCTAGACAATGTCAGCCCCCCTATTGTCGCCTCAATTTCTCCTAATGAAGGGGTGGAGATAGAGAACCATGATTCCACAATTATTGTGTGGGTGAAAGATGCCCATCATCATGTACTGACGCTGTCTGATGCAAGTAGTAGATTGCTCGAATTAGACCTCGATGCTACAACCCAAGAATTAGCAGCAGATATAGCGGATAAAAAGGATCGGATTACCTTCAAGGTATCGGGTGGAGCCCCGCCCTATTTCGTACAATTTATCAAAGCCAATCAAGCTTTCGCTTCTCATGAGTACAATATGGCTACCCAAACCCAATTTGAGCTAGTCAAAGAGGACTTACCTAAGAAGTTAAGTGGTAGCTATGTCATTCGTGTATTGGATTCGCGACGAACAGAAATGATTGAAATGAATGGCATCCAAGTAAGTACCAGCGATTGGGGGCTACCAATGTGGCTCTGGGGAATCCCCATCTTACTCATACTTGGATGGCTCATCTACATAAGCAACAAAGAAAACAAGCCGAAATACTATTAGATGAAGCAGATACTGATACATAGTCTTTGGTTATGCCTATGCATGGTGAATATTTCTCATGCACAACTCGTCTCTTTTTCCTATCGGCTAGGGGCAAAAACCTATAAAGGAGAGTTTGTAGCCCTATGGTGGGCAGAAAAAGAGAACGGGGAGAAGATGTTCTTTTCCCAACAGAAGCATGCAGTATTGGACTTCAAGGGGTCGAGTAAACAGATTATTGTACAAGTAAACCAGCTCTCTTGGGGAGCCGACCATAAGGGAAAAGAGCTAAAGTTGGTCTTCTTCCCTTCCATGCAAACCCAAGTCCCTGGCCTAAAAGGCCCACGTCGGAATTATACCTTGCCAGAAGGAAAGAGTGTAGATATGCCCTATCTCATTCAAAAGAAAGCAATAGGCAATATCAAGATTCCCTTTCAGATACAGCAGGTAAAGAAGAAAAAAACATTCTTGATAGGGGAAGGCGATATTCGGAAGAGTTACACCTTGAAAGGAGTTGGCAAAGCAAGGCCGCCTACCCAGCCTCCTCAAACCACCTATACCCCTCCTAAAGCCCCCGAATATCCTCCACAAACCAATCAAGAAAACCACACAACGACCACCACTACCACAAACCCCCATACAGATGGAGAAGAGTTGGAGGAGGTTGAGATTAAAAAGTCGGAGGAAGAAATCATGTGGGAACAGGCACGCAAGAAGGATGATACGACTTCTTATAATGCCTACTTACGGAAGTACCCAAGGGGTGAGTTTGTAAGCAAAGCCCAGAAGGCACTCTTCAGAAAACTCCCTATTCATTTCCAGATGAAACGGTTGCAAGACACCTTCAAGATATCCCTTCAATACGTTACTGATCCCCAAATACGTTTTGAGCCCTCCGAAGGCATATCTCACGAATTACAAGACAGTCTCCTCACTGTCGTCTTACAAGAACGAAAGCCCTTCACCCTATATATTTCCGATAGCAATGGCAAAGACACCAGTTTGGTGCTAGACAATTCGGTGAAGGCATTAGCAGGAAGCCTAGAAGAAGCAGTTGAAGGACAATGGACAATGAAGATAACAGGAGGAGTTCCTCCTTATTACATTCAATTCTTACGATCCGAGCAATGGTTTTCGCTTCATGAAATAGAGATAGGCAAAGAACCCAAGTTCCAATTAACACGAGAGTTGGTTCCGAGTCACCTTAACGGTGAATTCCAGATTCGGCTACTAGACTCTCGCCGAACCGAAATGGCAATCCTTGGTGGAATCAAACTGAAGAAACCGTTCCGAATACCCATGTGGCTTTGGGGATTGCCCGTACTGGCTCTCATGATTTGGGTGATATACAGAAACAATAAGCGCAAACGAAGATATAGCCCTGAGTACCGAGATGACGAAGACGATGAAGTAGATATTCGCATTACCCGAATAGAAAAATAAGCCAATTAAATGAGGGAATCCATGAGGAAGTTACATCAATATACAAGTCTATTTATTGGGCTAATGTGCATATCATCCCTTGCATTAGCGAAGAAGGTCAATTTCACCTACGAAGTTGATGAAAAGTCCTATACAGGAACAGTAGAAGTGATTTGGTGGGCAAAGATAGACGCAAAGAAGGATACCTTTATCACAAACAATCCAACTCCCATACTCCATTTCCGTGATCCCAAAGCTGCCAAAATAACGGCTCGTTTTAAGAACCTGACCTTCGCAAAGGCCGAGCACCAAACCCTAACCCTATATATCTCCAAGCTGTGGGGAGGTTCAGGCTTAAAAGCCCCTGAGCTTGCCAATCGGAACCTAAAAGTAGGCCAATCCATTGACATTCCTTATAAGGTACAAGAAAGAAGCAGCGGGAGCATTATCATACACTACCAAATAAAGCAGGTACAGAAAAAGCAAACCCTCACCATTGGGAAAGGCTCGGCTAAGAAAAGCTATACCATTGTGAGCGTAAAACCCAAAATTAACAAGCCTGCTCCTCCTACTCCTGAGGAGTCAAAAGAAGACCAAGTTAGTCCTCCTAACCCCACAACTGTAGACAAAGATGAAGCAGCATGGAAAACCGCCTTCGCTGCCAATACGATAGATGCCTATAAGCTCTACCTCAAGAAGTTTCCCAATGGCAAGCACCGTATGCAGGCCAAGAAGAACATGAACAAAATCAAGTCTACGGTTAATGCCCATTTGCGAGCAGATTCAATGGCATGGATGAAGGCGAAACAAGGAGATCTGACAGGCATTGCAAAGTTTATACAGAACCATCCCCAATCGCATTTCATTAAAGATGCTATGCAGGAGGTTGAGAAAAGAGATGAGAAGCATTGGCAGAAGGTAAAGTCTAGAAGCAATCCCAAGTCTATTCAGGACTACCTACAAAATTTCACCTTCCCATTTCACAGTCCTATATTCGAAGAGGTTGCGACGGCTCAATTGGAGAAGCTCAATGCCCCTTTACCCGAATATGTGACCGACTGGAACCAGACCCGCCGAACCAATACCCTTGAAGCCTATCAAACATACCTCGAAAAGCATCCAGGCAAGTTCACCAAAGACTTGGTCGAAAGAATAGATGCCCTCTCTCCTATCCAGATTGTGACGACACGAGAGAAAAACCAATTCGCCCTTCAAGTACTTCACGTATTGGAGCCTGAATTTACCCTCTCAGGAGAAGATGGACTTAAGCATGAATGGGATGAAGAAACCCAAACCCTCCATGTCACCATTCATGATCATGCCCTCCATACCATTTACATCAGGGATGCACGAGGCAAAACAACTTCCGTACGACTAGATGCCTCTACCGAAGCCCTTCAGGTACAATTGGCACAGCAATCCGAATCCCTCTTCTTCCAGATTATAGGAGGGATTGGCCCCTATGTGGTTCGCTTTTTCAAGGAAGGCGAAACCTTCTATCGGAAGGAACTAGCCCTCACGGAGGCTGATACCATCATGATGGCAGACATACCCGAAATACAAGGAGTCTATACCCTCCGTATCCTAGACTCCCGTCGGACAGAATCCGTAGAATTTGTGGCTGTTCCCATGAATGTGTCTAGCCGAAAGATTCCCTATTGGGCGTGGATTGCACTTGCGCTCGCTTTGGTTGCAGGAGTCAGTTGGTTGTACCGTCATCAGAAGGAGAAGCAAAAGGAGGAAGACAAGAAGCTATTCGAGCAAAAGTATAATATTCAGCAGAACAAGCGCAATACCGAAAAAGCAACTCAGCAAAGAAGTATTGCCCCTGTGAGCACAAAGCGAAACATCAATAGCTTCAAGATTAAGCGAAAGCATACGCCTGAGGTTGCCGAAAAGCGTTTACCTGACTCGCAAGACTTCCTCCAAAACCCAGCATCCTATTATATATTCCCCCTCAGTACTCATTGGGACGATAGTGCCATCAAGCAAGTGTACATGCACCCTAATTGTGTGCAAGCCATTGATGAGTTCATCCAACAGGGAAATAAATCCATGGTAGACGAAAGCAAGCATGAGGTTCCTGAGATTGGGGGATTCTTATTAGGAGAAAAGTACTTCTTGGAAGAAGAAGGACAATACAAAGTTGCCATCACCAAATTCGTCCCTATCACGCCAGAAATGAACAATGCCTATCAAATCGAATTTGGTGCACGTGCATGGGTCGAATTGGATAGAGTACGCGAAAAGTACCCCCAACTCAGAATCATCGGTTGGTTCCACACCCACCCAGGACATGGATTATTCCTTTCGAAACCCGACCTTAAGATACATCAAGGCTTCTTCCGAGAAACCTATACCCTCGCAATGGAAATCGATACCCTGAGCGAAGGGCTTGATACAGCCTTCTTCACCCGTACCCGTGAAGGCCAAATCAATAATATACAACAAAAGAAAGAGGGCACACATTGGTTCAGATGGGCCGACCTCAAGCTCGGTTCCAACAGCTAAAGCTCCCTAAACAGCAACTTATGCCTATTATTCGAATCATCAGAAAGCGACGGCTTCCAACAATGGCGTTCCCCGACCTCCAACAGGCTTCCTATATAGGGATTGACCTAGGAGACTACCTTGCGGATAGCCAAGTAGGGAAGGTCGGACTGCATAAAGATTGCTACCATGCCATTCGAATATGGGTAGAAGCAAGCCTAAAGGATCGGAACAAAGGGGAGGTTCCTGAAGTAGGAGGATTCATTCTGGGTCAATACACCCAAGACCCACAAACGAGTATGTATTCCATTAGCCTAGACCAATTCGTTCCCTCCCAACAGGTAGCCTATAGCAGCAATACCTATATAGATTTTGGGATGCAGGCAATGCTCGAATTGGAGGCTGCACAAGGGAGGTTTCCTCATCTCAAACTGGTTGGTTGGTTTCATACGCACCCAGGGCATACGCCTTACCTATCTGTAACCGACCTCAAAACCCATCACGGCTTCTTCAGGAAGCCCTATCAGGTAGCCATTGTACTTGATTGCCTTACCCAAGGCTTTGATACAGGCATCTTTAGTTGGCGTACAGACGGCCATGTCAACAACTACGCTTCATTTTCATCTTGGATACTATGGAAAGAGTTACAATAAATACAGGGCTTTTACGAATTGCAGGACTCATCCTCTTGCTCTCTCTCCTATGCCACACACGCATTTGGAGCCAGAATACACTCAGAATCAATCATATTGAAGCCAATGAGGAAATTAAATCCCTCATTGTAGGCCTGAACATACCTGAAGAATCTGGGAGTAAAGCCCTTGAAGCCCGCAACCTCATTATAGAGGAGGAAGTCAAAGGGGGAACACGAAACCTAAACATTGACCTTGTCCAACGAATGAAGACGGAGAATGAGAAAACAGAAGATTGGACAGTCAATTTCCTGATTGACCTAAGTGGGAGCATGCGAAACCGCCTCCAACAAGCGAAAGATGCAGTGCTACACACCCTCCATGCGTACGACTTGCCCGATAGCACGACCTATATTTCTACTTTCCATGATACCATCTTCCCCCGCCGAATCATCAACCGCTCCAATGCAGAGGAAGTACTAAAGGGCGTATGGATTGCGCCAAAGGGACAAGGCCGAGACACAGACCTCTATCGGGCGACCCTCGAAAACATCAAATGGTTAGAGGAGGATTCTACGGAGAAGAAGATTCTGATCATCCTGACCGATGGTCGAAACGATATTGAGCGCAATCCCTACTATAAGCCCCCTACCAACCTCAAGCCCATCACAGAAGACGAAATCTTTGCGGAGATTGCCAAGCTAGACTCTAGCTTTCTTCTTTATCCCATTGGCTTAAGTAAGGAGGCCGATGCGGTATTTCTACAGAAGATTGCCAATAGCACCCTTAGTCCCAATGATAAGTACAAATTTGCGGAGAAGGTTGAGCAGGTAGAAACCATCTTCAAGGGGGTAGTAAGTGGGCTGATGAGCAATTACAATATCCTTGTCAAGCCCCAGAACCCCATCTTTAGAGGCGAAGAACGCATCTTGCGGGTCAGCCTGCCGAATCGGCCAGATCTGGTGGCCAGCAAGCGATATAGCATTGGGAGTCCAACCAATATCGTAGACTTGCGCCCCAAAGACCCTACAGATTGGCCGTCTATTGCAATGCTAGGGCTCCTCCTTACGGGTGGCCTCCTAGCCGTTTTGAGTATCACCATTCCATACGTTCGGGTTCGGGAGTTCAGACGAAAGTATGTGCGTCCTTATGCGGAGGTCAAAATTCCGCGTGTCACCAAGCGTGATCCCGTCACCAACCTCGCATTCGAAGATGATGAGATGGTCGTTGTGAAATGTAAGACCATGTGTTCCCTTGAGAGTTGGCAATACAATGACAACCAATGCCCCAACTATCCTGCTTGTAAGAATGTCAGCCATCAACCTTGTCGAGAAGGGCAAGGCCAAACAGGAAATGCCCGCTTCTTCTCCCAAAAAGGGGTATACAAAAAGCTTAATTGGCTGTGGTTTGGGGCAATTGGCGGATGGGTCGCTTGGGGTATCCTTGCCATCTTCAAAAACCTCAACCTTTCCTTTATCCATAAGGGTTTTGCCGCCGCAATTGATACCCTAGGAATCACCACAGATATTGATATTGAGGCCTTTACCTATGATATCCTTACAGGCTTTTCCCTTGGCTTAGGCCTTGCCTTGACCCTATCGTTGGTCGAGGAGTTTGGACAATCCCGTAAGCGTTCCTACCTCCGCGTATTTGCGAGAGCCCTTTTAACAGGAGCCATATCCTTATTTGCCTTCTTTGGGGGATACCTCATCTTTAAAGAACTCATCAAGGTTCCTTATCTAGGCGGATTAGCCAGTTGGTCGCTCTTTGGACTTACGCTTGGTTTTGTATTATCCTTTCGGGCAAGTATCGACACCTTCCGTGCAATTCTCGGCGGACTCATTGCCAGTATCATTGCCTATAATATCTATGTCGGAATCAATAGCTTTAGCTCTCAAGATTTTGAGATGAGCAAAATGCTGAGTTTCCTATGCCTTGGGGGTGTATTGGGCTTCATTATCGTGACAGTTGTGTCTCGACTTGAGGACTTCATGCTCGAATACATCTCCCCTAGTAGATATAGCCGTGTGAACCCCATTTCCAAATGGCTCAAAACGGGTATGGATATCTTCATTGGAACAGACTCTAGCTGTTATGTCTTCATCAAATGGACGGATCCTGCCGTTGAAAGCAGACATGCAAAGCTCTCCTATGACCATGATTCCGTTTATATCGAGCCGCTAGCCGAGACCCTCGTAAATAACGTTGAAATCCCTCTTAATAAAGCAACTAAACTCCAAGACGGCGACATCATCCAATTAGGAAAGGAAAGTGTATCTCGCATGAGGTATATCGAAAAACGCAACCACAAAGCCACGAATTCAAGCCGAACTTCTCGATCTTCTAATGAATCTTCGAGTCGGGGGGTATCGGTTTCGGGTCGGCCTACAGGGCATATCAAGATTAAACGCCGAATCAAGCGGAACTAAAGGCCTTCATTACCGCCTATTGATATAAATCGCCCGTCTCGTTACCCCTCCACGCCACGGAGGGTTTACCAGACAACTGTCTTGCTTCCTCTCCACGCCACGGAGGGTTTACCAGACAACTGTTTTGCTATCTCTCCACGCCACGGAGGGTTTATCAGACAACTGTTTTGCTAGCTCTCCACACCGCGGAGGGTTTATCAGACAACTGTTTTGCGAGCTCTCCACGCCGCGGAGGGTTTACCAGACAACTGTCTTGCTATCTCTCCACACCGCGGAGGGTTTGCCAGACAACTGTTTTGCTAGCTCTCCACGCCGCGGAGGGTTTGCCAGACAACTGTCTTGCTTCCTATCCTATATATGTCACCAAAGCTTATCAGACAAGTGTCTTGTATACCTTGCACGCCACGCAAGGCTTACCAGACAACTGTCTGGCAAGCCTTGCGCGCCGCGCAAGGCTTGCCAGACAAGTGTTTTGCATACCTTGCACGCCGCGCAAGGCTTATCAGACAAGTGTTTTGCATACCTTGCACGCCGCGCAAGGTTTATCAGACAACTGTTTTGTATACCTTGCGCGCCACGCAAGACTTGCCAGACAAGTGTTTTGTATACCTTGCACGCCGCGCAAGGCTTGCCAGACAACTGTCTCGTATACCTTGCGCGCCACGCAAGGTATGCAAGACACGAAAATTGGGTTCCTTTCAAAAAGCAAAAAGCCGAAGGACATTCCTTCGGCTTTTTGCTTTATATATTCATCAAGAGCATATTCCCATCTACACGCTTAGTCTTCAAAATGTTCGAATTCAGCATCCCCCCATAGGCTCTCTATCTGATAAAATTCTCTCTTTTCTTTGAGGAATACATGAAGCACTACGTTCACATAATCCAACAAGATCCATTCTCCCGTCACCTCGCCTTCTCTCGCATACGGCAGCTCCTTAGTCGTGTCCTTAATAAGTTTCAGCACAGATCCTGCAAGTGCTTGTACATGTTTGTCTGAGGTTCCTGTGCAAATGACAAAATAATCACTCACTGCCCCATCTACTTCTCGTAAATCTAGTCTGACAATCGCTTGTCCTTTTATTTCTTGCAGGCCTTCTATTACTAGGTCTGATAAACGCTTTGCGTCAAGTTGTTGTTGTGTCTTTGAAATTACCTTCATATAAGCTCTTATGTCACAAATCTGTTATGTTTTAGTGTGGGTTAAAAATCAATGGGTATTTTATGCTTCCTACTTCAATATTATGGAGAAAAACCCTAAAATAAAACGCTATTTTTGTGGTCAGTCGTCAATTCTTGTTTTAAATTACTACACAAATTTAAGATAATCAAATTGAACACATTATTTACAGGTCGAAATTTAATACATGTTGCGCGCCTTAGTTCGACGAACGATTGGGCAATGCAGCTACTCTTTTCGAGTAGACCTGTAGAAGGGACACTAATTTGGGCTGATTACCAAACACATGGCCGTGGCCAAAGGGGCAATACATGGGAGGCAGCTAAGGGCGAAAACCTTACCTTCAGTTTGATTTTCTATCCGACCTTCCTCCGCCCTACTCAATTGTTTCGGCTGAGCAAAATGATTAGCGTTGCCATTTGCGAATACCTACAAGAACTATTGCCTGGCCAAAAGGTACATATCAAATGGCCTAATGACATATTGGTCAATCGGAAGAAGGTTGCAGGCATCCTGATTGAGAACCAATTGGGCGTAAACCGCGTCAATGCCTCGGTTATTGGCATTGGCCTAAATGTCAATCAAGCCGAATTCCCTGAGGAATTGGGCGGCAAGAGTTGCGCCCTCTGCTTCTTCACCCAACAAGAATGGGATCGTCAAACAGTGCTTGAAGGCCTACTACAACGCATTGAATCCCTATACCTCGCCCTCCGACATGACAAAATCGGAGGTATCAACCGTACCTACCTCCAAAACCTCTATGCCTATCAAGAGAAAGTGCCCATTCGAATCGGCGATACTTGGGAGGAGTTTACCATCGTAGGGGTCAATGAGATGGGGCAATTGGCAGTTGAAGAAGACGGGAAATTACGCTATTTCAATGTACGGGAAGCCCATATCTTCTACTAAAGTCTACGCTCTCTCTATGCAAAAAGCGGAACCGACAAATCGATTCCGCTTCTTCTATTCGAATCTATACGTACCAGCATTAGCCTAATTTCGCCAAACTCTCCTTCAATAGGCTAAGCTTTGCTTCGGCATCTGCTTGCTTCTTTCGCTCTAGCGCAACGACCTTCTCAGGCGCACGGCTCACGAACCGCTCATTGCCCAACTTCTTCATTACCTTCGACAAGAAACCTTCGGTATAGCTAATTTCCTTCAGAATCTTCGCCTTTTCGGCCTCCACATCTACATTCTCCAATGGAATGTAAAGCTCATGCGTCCGCACCCGAAGACTACCCGCGCCTTCTACCTGCTTATCTACAAAGCTAATCTCAGCCGTATTCAGGAACTTGTGCAAGATGTCTTGATAACGCTGGAACAACTCAGCCGAATCAGTCTTGATAAACAGGCTAATGGCCTCTTTCTGCTTCAAGCCTTTCTTCACACGGAAGTTTCGGCCTGCCGTAATCGTCTCTTGAATCAACTCCATCTCAACCAAGATCGCCGCCTCACTCCCCTTCGCCTTAGGCAATTGCGAAGTCGTAATGAATACGCCTTCCTCTCTTGCACGTAGGTTTTGCCAAATATCCTCTGTGATAAAAGGCATATAAGGGTGCAATAGTTGGAGGAGGGATTCGAATACATCAAGAGCCGCATTGAGGGTCGTCTTGGAAATAGGCGAACCATAAGCAGGCTTGATCATTTCGAGGAACCACGAACAGAAGTCGTCCCAAATCAATTTGTAGAGACTCATGAGGGCATCCGACAAACGGAACTTCTCGAAATGGTCTTCAATCTCTGCTGCAACAGCCTCAGCACGTTCGCGCATCCATTCGATGGCTACTTTATCAATGGCAGTTGGCTCTTGGTCGGCCACTTCCCAACCACTAATCAATCGGAAGGCATTCCAAATCTTGTTTGCAAAGCGCGTCCCTTGCTCCACCAAGCTATTGTCATAGAGCAAATCATTGCCCGCAGGCGAACAAAGCATCATCCCTACCCGTACCCCATCAGCTCCATACTTTTGGATGAGTTCAAGCGGATCAGGAGAATTCCCTAAGGACTTACTCATCTTGCGTCTCTGCTTGTCTCGTACAATACCTGTGAGATACACATTGTTAAATGGACGCTCGCCCATAAACTCATATCCTGCAATGATCATTCGGGCTACCCAGAAGAATAGAATCTCGGGGGCCGTTACCAAGTCATTGGTTGGATAATAATAGGCAATGTCAGCATTATCAGGGCGCGTCAATCCATTGAATACAGAGATAGGCCACAACCAACTGGAAGCCCATGTATCCAATACATCAGGATCTTGGATCAACTCGTCCGCGCTAAGTTCGGCATTGCCTGTAAGCGCACGTGCTTTCTCCAAAGCCAATTCGGCGGAAGGTGCAACCACAAATTGGTCTGTGCCTTTGATATAGTATGCAGGAATCTGATGCCCCCACCACAATTGGCGCGACAAGCACCAATCCCGAACATTGTCCATCCAATGCCGATAGGTATTCTTGAACTTTGGCGGGAACAGCTTTACGATATCATCCATAACCGCATCGCGTGCCTTCTGTGAAATCCCTTTCATTCGAAGGAACCACTGCAAGGACAAACGCGGCTCAATTACGGCATGCGTTCGCTCAGAGAACCCAACCGAATGCCGATAGGATTCCATCTTCACGAGATTGCCCTGAGCCTTTAGGTCTTTCGCAATCTGCTTCCGAACCGCAAAACGATCCATCCCTACGTATAGACCTGCTGCTTCATTCAAGGTACCATTGGCATTAAGCGTATCAATGGTTTCAATCTTGTGTCGCTTTCCTATTTCGTAGTCATTCGGATCATGGGCAGGCGTAACCTTCAAACAACCCGTTCCGAATTCCATATCCAAGTAATCGTCGGTAATAATCGGAATCGATCGATTGATCAAGGGAACAAGGGCGTTTTTCCCATGCAAATGCTTGTACCGCTCATCATCGGGGTGTACCGCAATGGCAGTATCCCCAAGAATCGTTTCAGGACGGGTCGTTGCAATGGTAATATACTCATTCTCTGTTCCTTCAATTCGATATCGGACATAGTATAGATGTCCATCGACTTCCTTATGATATACCTCCTCATCAGATACGGCAGTTAGGGCTTGGGGATCCCAATTGACCATGCGAAGCCCTCTATAGATATAGCCTCGTTCGTATAGCTCACAGAATACATTAATGACAGACTCTGAGTATTCAGGATCCATGGTAAAGCTTGTCCGTTCCCAATCGCAGCTTGCACCGAGCTTCCGCAATTGTTTTAGAATAATTCCTCCGTACTTTTCTTTCCATTGAAAGGCATGCTTGAGGAATTCTTCCCGTGACAAATCGCTCTTCTTGACTCCCTTTTTACGAAGCATATCGACGACTTTGGCCTCCGTTGCAATAGAAGCGTGATCCGTACCAGGGACCCAGCAGGCATTGTACCCCTGCATTCTTTTTCGCCGAATTAATACATCTTGAATGGTGTTATTGAGCATATGCCCCATGTGCAGGATACCTGTCACATTTGGCGGGGGGATTGTAATGGTATAAGGCTCACGCTCATCAGGCACAGACTTAAATACCTCTGCCTTCATCCATTGCTCATACCATTTGTCTTCAATCTCTACGGGATTGTAATTCTTTGAGATAGCCATAAGGAAAACTCATCATTATTAGAAAGCGCAAAGGTACGAGAATTTCCCTAAAATAGAGATATGGATTCGCCCTAATTTGTTAGAAAAGGCAATAGGCTATAATCGAAGGTTAATGTAGATGTTTGGGCTGATAGGAATGCCGAGCGTTGAGATGGTTGTACCGTCGGGGAAGTTTGTGGTACGATTAAGCCGAATGTTCTTATGGTTGTAAACATTTAGGACAGAAAGCCCTGTCTCCATCTTGATTCGCTTAAAGACTTTACGGTATTGGAAGGCAAAATCTAGACGGGCATATGGATGGGGGTCGCCTAGCTCCGATGTAATGACAGAATTGTCTTGTAAATAGGGAGTATTTGGAAAGCCCGAGCCATATACATGAGCAAAGGAAAGGTGAAAGGGATGAAAATTGAGTACAAGGGCTGTTTTAATCTCATGCCGTTGGCTGTGTGGGGCTTCTCTGTAGGACATACCTGTCATCTCAGGGAAACGTTCGGTTACCTTGCCGAAGGAATAGGAAATCCACGTCTCATGCTGTCCGAATCGCTTTTTGATATAAAGGTCAAGGCCATAGGTACGGGCTTGTCCTGCGGTTTGGTACTCTTCCCCATCATCAAAATGTTGATACATCCGACTCATCCCATCAGTAAACTTGTAGAACCCACTTACACTCCATTCAAATTTAGGAGATAGATAGGCCCATTCGAATACATTGTGCATCGAACGCAAGACGGGTATATCATCACCGTTCGAAACCTGCCAAATATGGGAGTAATTGCGGGAAGAATCGACTACACCTGTGCGCGAAATAAATTGGTTGTATATCCCCCAACCTGCATTCACTTTCCAGTATTTGCCCAATTGGAGGCTTCCATTAATACGGGGTTGTAGGTATATTTTGGGGGTGTTTAGGGGGATGTCTGCTTTGAGGCCTAACTGTATATTGATTCGGCGCGACAATTGAATCGCATCCTTCCCATAGAAACTAAAGCGATGGACATGGTCATGCGTATTGCTCAACCAACTGCTATCATTGCCCACGGACAAACAATGGGTATTGCCCACATAACTCATACTCGCATGGAACTTATGCTTCCCCTTCGCAGGGAAGTTATGGCTCGCTTTGGCCGAATACTCCCGAATAGGGTTCATCCAATCATCATATGTCCGTACATGTTTGTCCCTAATCGTATCCTTAAACTTAAAGTTGAACGCCCAATAGGTATAATAGTGGCTCGTCGCAACTTGGAATTGCGAAATCCCTCCTTTCGTCCAATTCTTTACATATTGTACAGAGGCTCCGACCTGAGAGGAATTGGTTTGTAGTCTTTGGGTATACTCTCTATGTTCGTCCTCCTCTTCGTCCTCTTCTTCCTTCTCCAACCATTCCGAATAATCATCGTAACTATATGTCCCACTGATGGTCAATTTGTCTTCATTTCGCAAATTTGTGGTAAGCTTCAGGTTTACGTCTTGGTATTCATAGTCGGGGAAAAGCTTGTTGTCATCCCAATGCTTTCCACTTCTCTCTCCATTCTCACCTAAATAATTCTGCCAACCTAAGCCATGATAATAAGACTTTCGCCCTGCAATTTGTAAGGAAGTGCTTTGCTTGAATAAGGGGATGTTTAAATATAGACTGGCTACTTCATTGCTTACATTGGCCTCAGCATTGAATTGTTCAGGGTTTCCATCCTTGCCATGAATGAGCATTACGCCTCCTGCTCTATCCCCTAAGTCGACATTGTACCCTCCCTTATGGACTTCTACATCCTGCACCATCAAAGGGGTAATTCGCCCAATATCGCCATGAATCCCTGCACTATTAAAGAGCGTAATCCCGTCGAAAAGCACTTGGCTTTGGCCAGGATATGCTCCCCATAGGATATAGTCTGTGCTAGATTCTCCTGCAGCCATTACCCCTGGATACAACCGCAGGTGACTAAAGATGAGGTTGTTGCTATTACTCGGCACAAGCCCCGTCGAGAGGTTGTTCACTTTCATCCGACCGACATCTTCGCCTAAACTCACAAGATAGGCTGTGGATTCGCTCCCAATCAACACTTCATTTAATGCCATAGGCTTCGGAGCTAGCTCCAGATGGAGTTTTTGGCCATGTTGCAAGAGCGTATCTTCAATGGTATAGCCTAAGTATTTGAGTTGGAGCTGCTCTTGGGTCTGTTTCGTCTTAAAGCTAAATCGACCGTTCTCATCCGACAAAATCCCTTTGCCCTCCAATTGGATATAGGCAAAGGGAAGCGGCTCATTAGATGAGCCGTCGGTGATTACTCCTTGATATAGGTAATCGGGTTTTGGTTCCGCTGGTTGTTCGACTACGGGAGGAGAATTAGCCCGTGGCTTTGCCCGTCGTCTAAATGCATATACACTTCCTAACTTCTTTACTTCTAAACCGCATCCATTAGCTAAGAAGGCAAGGGCTTCCTCTATTGAGCCAAAGGTTTGTGCGATATCCAACTTGCAATCATTCGCCAATTCTGCATCAATAGAGACCTCAATATGATAGTGGTCTTTGACATCCATGAGGATAGAATTGAGCGATTTCTGGGAATAGTTTAGGCGAACAGATTGCCCATAGGCCGTAGATACGAACCCAAATAGCAAAAGGTATATGTAAAGGTGTAATGATTTCACATACAATGGTTCTTATTGCATGATAACAAAAGACTTTGAGTTTTCCTGTACAAATTGCAGATCAAAACTAAAGCAAATGATTTCGAGTGCTTCTTTTGCAGATAAAGAGCGTTTGAAGGAGCCTGTGTATTGGTAGGATTTTGGGTTTTGCACTTTGAGTTCGAACCTGATGCCATAGTATTGTTCGAGTTCTTCTAATACCTCCACTAAGGATACTGCATTGTAGTCAAAACTGAGCTGTTTCCATGCGAGGACTTGTTCCTCCACTGCTCCTGTTTCTTCATTTATGTCATTCGCTTCATTGATTGTAGCCAATTCGCCTGAGGTTAAGATAACGGCTTCTTGGGCATTGTTTGTTACCCGAACCTTCCCCGATGAACAATAGACTTGATATTGTGTAGCATTAGCCGAAATATTAAAGCTCGTTCCTAATACTTCGGTTGTACCCTTCTGAGAGTAGACTGCGAAACGCTTGCCCTTGGTCACTTGGAAGAAAGCTTCCCCTTCCAAACTCAACTCACGACTCATCCACCATCCATAAGGCGCATATGAAAGTGTAGCTCCCTCGTTCAATTGTACCTCAGACCCATCAGGCAATACATGACTCGCCAATTCTCCTTTCTCTCCATTGATGGTAAGGGTGTACCCCCGCATCAATGCTGCACTACAAGCGAGTAATACAATTGCCGCAGCTGCACTCATCCATCCCCACCGCATTCGAATCACCCTACCGCCCTTCTCCTCTGGCGATACAGGAAGCTCTGCCATTCGCCTCTCCATCTTCTCCCATATGTCCTCTTTTGATTGGGAATAAGGCACCTCTAAGCCTGCAAAAAGCTGCTCTTCTTGCTCTGGATTCGAGGGATTTATATAGTTATTGTCTTTCATAATTCAATGTCTTTCGTAGCGTCTGTAAGGTTAGCCGCATTCGTTTTTCGACCGTTTTCACACTAATACTCAGTCGTTCGGCAATTTCCTTATAGGTCAGTTGCTCCATTCGATTCATAAGGAATACTTCCCGTTGCTTTTCAGACAATTGTCCAAGTGCCTTTTCATATGCTTGCTTTAGTTCCTCAAACTCAAATGCCTTATCAGGGCTATAGAGGTCTTGTTTCAAGGATAGGGATAGCGTATACTTCTTAGCCGTTTCTATTTTACGGTATTGAGAAATCCACATCTCTTTGGCCACCTTATAGAGCAATGCTTTGGTTTGCTTGGGATGGTAGGTCAATCCCTTCTCCCATACTTTCATAAATACCTCTTGTGCCACATCGGTTGCCAGATCCGCATTTCCACATCGATAGTAAATGAAGTTACGGATTGGATCAAAAAACTGATGGAAACAGGTATTGAATTCGGCTTTGGTCAATGGTCTTACATTAAAGGGGAGTAACAAAAGGATGGAGGCAATGTAACGAAAGTTGTTTGTTGGGCAAAGTCGGGGCTAAAATGAGCGCATGCCATTGCGACGGTGCGCAACGGCATGCTTACGCGCTCTTTGAAAAACAGTCCTAGAAGAACTCACTCACAGCGAAGCTCGTAACGTTTCCGCTTTCATCTGTCTTCTCTGCGATATCATCGCACGTACCATCCCCAAAGTCTACAGTTGCGAGTAGTGCACCCGTGTTGCTATCATAGAATTCTATAATTCCAGCCACGATGAAGTTGCAATCCTCTGATTTAACAATCGGTTGTACAATCACCTTCGTTATTGCCAAATCATCCTCGTCATCATAATCACAATCGCCATCACAATCTTCATCATCCTTGCTATCATCTTCATAGTCATCCTCATATCCATCTTCTACCTTCAAATCTAAATCGTAATCCACTCCATCAATGGTGTACTTCGCCTTGTCCTCTGCTGTTCCTCCCCCAAACTCCACACGTGCAAGTACTTGTTCATCCTTTACATATTCGATGATTCCTTGCGTATATACATCATTCAATTCTCCCCCCAACTCTTCTGTATACACAATGGTAAATCCAGACTGTGCTAAACGGAAAGAAGTGATTTCATCTGCACTTTCTTGCGATAGGTCCCAAGTTGGTGTTATTTTTTCCTTGCCTTCTATACAAGCAGATAGCATTACACAAGCGAACAAAACGAAGCTTAATACTCTGAACTTTTGCATGATTTAATAGATTAAAGTTTGATAATAGATTCACCCCTATACCGCATAAGTAGGCTTATACCCTACCTATTTTTTTATTTTTTTTGAAAAAAGTTATCAGCTCCCCCAACTCTCCCTATCCAAACTTCGATACTGAATAGCCTCTGCCACATGATTCGCTTGTATATGCTCTTCCCCAGCCAAGTCAGCAATCGTCCTTGCTACCTTTAAAATACGGTCATAAGCACGAGCCGATAGGTCAAGTTTACGCATAGCCACCTTCAACAAATTCTGGCTATCCTTACCAATAGCGCAGACTTCCCGTACAAGCCGAGAGGGCATCATTGCATTCGAATAAATACCTTTATGCTCCTTAAATCGATTGAGTTGAATCTCTCTTGCTTTAATCACACGCTCACGGATAGCTGCACTTTTCTCTCCATCAGCATAAGCAGAGAGTTCTTCAAAGGGGACAGGAGTAACCTCAATATGCAGGTCAATGCGATCAAGTAAAGGGCCAGATATCTTACCTAAATATCGCTGAATCTGAGTCGGATTACACACACATTCTCTAGTCGGATGATTATAGAATCCGCACGGACAGGGTTGCGTTTATCTTTCGCA